>Ga0210389_10004172_pt1 | contig 11258 bp, 8 predicted proteins | sample IncBWH28OmetaG_FD_160127 | JGI IMG/M metagenome (GOLD analysis project Ga0210389, IMG submission 160127) | Forest soil microbial communities from Barre Woods Harvard Forest LTER site, Petersham, Massachusetts, United States - Inc-BW-H-28-O ... | reverse complement strand
CGAGACCGGTCGTGCGATTCCACTGGGCGCGTTCTATCGGTCGGTGACCGTCGATGCGACGCACGAACCCGCCATCATGCTGGCGTCCGCACATCAGGCGCTGGAAGGGGAAGAAAACCTGGTCATCGTCGTCGACGATGCCCAGTTGCTCGACCCGCTGTCCGCGACATTGGTGCATCAGCTCGCCGTCAGCGGCCAAACCGGGCTGATCGTTGTGGTCCGCACCGGGGACTCAGCGCCCGACGCGGTGACGTCGCTGTGGAAAGAACAGCTCCTGCTGCCGCTGAGCATCAAGCCGTTCACCCGCAAGCAAGTCGGCGAGCTCGCCCGCGGCGTTCTCGGCGGCGAGGTGGACGGCCGGCTCATCGATGAGCTGCACCAACGAACCGCCGGCAACCTGCTGCTGCTGCGTGGCCTGCTCAGCGCCGGCCGGGAGAGCGGGGTGCTCGCACGGACGGAGACGGGCTGGCGGCTGCATGGACCGCTGCGCGGCGACGACGAACTCTACGACCTGGTGGAGTTTCGGCTGCGGTCGTTGGCGCCCGAGGAACTCGAAGTCATCGAGGTCGTCGCGCTCGCCGAAGTCCTCGACTGGCACATCCTGCAGGCGGTCTGCGACGCCTACGCGGTCGCGCGCCTCGAGCGCCGGGGTTTGATCCAGCTCGTCGCCGACGGGGCGCACGCGGTGGCGCGGTTGAACCACCCCGTCATCGGCGAAGCGGCGCTTCAGCGCGCCGGGGTTGCGCGGACGCGGCAACTCAACACGCTGCTGGCGCAACAACTTCAGCAGCGTTCCGCGCACCTGCCCGCCGCCGACGTGCGCACCCGGATTCAGCTGGCGCAGTTCATGATCCAGAGCGACCTGGACCCAGACCTCGAGGTGATCGTGGACGCCGCGGCCAGCGCCGTCACCATGTCGAACGTGGCCTTCGGCGAGAAGTTGGCCCGCTTTGCCTTCCAGCGCGGCGGCGGCCTGCGGGCGGCGATCGTGCTTGCGGAGGCGGTGAGTTGGCAGGGACGCGGCGACGAGGCCGAAGACGTGTTGAGCGCCTTTGACCCCGACGGTTCCGACGAGCTGCTGACCGTGCGATGGGGCTGTCTGCGCGCGGCGAACCTGTTCTGGGGCTGCGGTCGAGTCGATGCGGCGCGCGCGGTGCTCGCCAACGTGAAAGACCGCGTCAATTCCGAGGCCATGCTCGGTTTGGCGGCGGCGATGGGGGTGTCGTTCGCGTTCTTCTCCGGCGATCTGTCGACGGCGATGACGACGGGACTGGTCGTGTGTGAGTCGGGGGCCGGACCGCCCGCGGCGGTGTGGGCGGCGATGTCCACCTCGTGGGCAATGGCGCTGTCCGGACGTTTCCCGGATTGTCATCGGGTCGCCGCTGCGGGTTTCCGGGCCGCCGCCCTCGGCGAATCCGGGCCGCAACGGTTCGCGATCGGGCTGGCCGAGGTCATGGCGCTGACCGCCGCCGGGGATCTGCCGGCGGCCGATCTGGTCTGCGAACGCTACGCGGCCGCGGCAGCGGGTGTGCGCGAGGCGGAGGCAATCGCGAAAGCGCTTGTGGGCCTGGTCAACTTCGCCCGCGGCGCGCTGGGGCCGGCCACCGACGCGTTGCGCGATTCGGTGGCCGCGATGTTGACGGGTTTTCCGTCCGGCTGGTTGATGCTGGTTTCGGCGTTGCTGGCCCAGGCCGAAGCCGGACAGCAACATGACGATGACGCGGGTTCCGCGTTGAAGCTCTCCGAGGACGCGAATGGACCGCAAGTTGCGGTGTTCCTGCCAGAACTCGAACTGGCACGCGGCTGGGTGCGGGCAAGTTGCGGCCAGACGAGTTCGGCGCAAAGGCACGCGTTACGCGCCGCCGAGATCGCACGACAGTCCGGGATGTGTGCCGTCGAGATGCGCGCGCTACACACCGCCGTGCGGTTCGGTGATCGCGCGCAGGCGACCCGGTTGAGCGAATTGGCCCGGATCCTCGACGCAGCTCTGCCCGACGCGATCGCGGCACACGCCCGCGCCCTGGCTGATCACGACGGCGGATTGCTCGACGACGTCGCCGACCGGTTCTCGGGCATGGGCGCGATGGCGCTGGCGGCGGATGCGGCGGCTCAGGCCGCACGCGAGCACGCCCGCGCCGGCGAGCGGGCCAAGGAGCTGGAATCGTCGGCGCGGGTGCACTGGCTGGCGGGCAAGTTCGGGCTGCAGTCGCCGGCGATCGATGCCGCCACCCAACCGCTGCCCATCACCGACCGCGAACGCGAGATCGCGGCGATGGTTTCGGCCGGGTTGTCCAATCGTGCGATCGCCGACCGACTGTCCGTCTCGGTGCGCACGGTGGACGGACATCTTTATCGCATCTTCGCCAAGCTCGACATCAAAAACCGCGATCAGCTCGCTCGCCTACTGAACCCGGCCGAGTCCCACGCATAGAAAGCTCCGGTTGTGTGCTCCGAGGCGCTCAGGATTGTCCGCGAATACCGAACGTGCGAGTTCACCACCGTGTCCGGCAATGGCGCGCCGCAAGCCTGGCCGGTGAGCCCGTTACTCCTCGAGGACGGTCGCTTCCTCATTGCGACGAATATCGGCCTTCCGCAAAAGGCATTGAATGTCCGACGCAATCCCAAGGTGTGCTTGCTGTTCTCGGACCCGACCGGATCGGGAATAGCGCGGCCGGGTGCCGTTCTGATTCAGGGTGACGCCATCTGCGAGGAACGCATCGTGTCCGATATCTCCCGCGAGCCAGATCTTGCCGCGCTCGTGCAGACGGTGTTCGCCCGCCAGCCCACGGGCTCATCTTTCATGATCAGCCGACTGGGCCGCCGGCTGTTTCCCTTTTACTGCGTGCGCCTCTTGATCCACGTGTTACCGCGCCGCGCTCACTTCTGGCCAACCCGAGATTTCGCCGGCCGACCGGAGCAGATCGATCCCAGGGACCTGCAGCATGTGGTCTGATGCGGCCAGCGAGCTCGCCGGATATCCCGACGCGGTGCTGACGGCGCTGGACCCCACCGGCTATCCGGTCAGCGTGCGCCAGCGGGCACCGCGCTACGACCCGGCCACGGGGCAATGCACGGTCAGCTGGCCGTCGGAGCTTCCCGTCGCCGCAGGCCCGGCGGTGCTGCTGTGTCACCGCCACGACAAGAACCTGTGGAATATCCGGCAGATGCACATCAAAGGCCGATTGGAGCGCCGCGCCGATCAGTGGATATTCACCAGCACCGATTTTCGACGTCCGCCGCATTCACAACTGGGTGTCTTCTGGCGGCTGGCCCGCGATATGCGCAGGGCAGGCAGACGCTATCTCGATCGCCGGGGTCTGAAAACACCGACGGTGAACTGGAAAGCCCTTGAGGCACTCGCCACAACACGTCAGCAGAATTCGGGTAGTCGCCTACTCTAGCTGCCGATCCCTGCCGGCCGGACACTGCAAAAGCAGTCCAGTTACGTCGGGTCAGGGGTGCACCATGGACAAGCGCGGTGGTCATGCAGTAGTGCTCGGCGCGAGTATGGGCGGCCTGCTGGCCACCCGCGTGCTGGCCGACTTCTACGGCCGGGTGACGGTGGTCGAGCGGGACATCTTGCCGCGCGATGCGGTCAACCGGCGAGGCGTCCCGCAAGGGAGGTTGATCCACGCCGCCCTCGCACAGTGCACGGGAATTCTCGACGAACTCTTCCCCGGGTTTGTGGAGGACCTCAAGGCCGCCGGCGTCGGCAGCTGGGACGACGGCGACCTGTCCAAGCTATGGATGTCGGTGGGCTCGCATCAAGCAGTGCGTTCGGGCAAGGCACCGAATGCGCCGCGGATCCTGTTTCCGAGCAGGCCCGTCCTCGAATGGAATGTGCGTCGCCGCGTGCAGGCGATCGACAACGTGATGTTTCTCGAAGGCCACGACGTGCTCGCCCTGACGGCCACGGCGAATCGTGGCCGCGTCACCGGGGCGAAGGTGGTGGATCGCGCCAACGACCGCGAGTCGACGCTGACCGCCGATCTGGTCGTCGACGCGACCGGCCGCGGCTCCCGCACACCGTTCTTTCTGGAGGGACTCGGGTATGGGCGTCCCCGGGAGGACGAGTTGGTCGTCCAGCTCGAGTACGCCTGTCAACTGCTGCGGCTCACTCCGGACGCCGTGCACGAGTACATGATCGCCCTGTTCCCCAAGCCCGGCAGGCCGAAAATGTTCGGGCTCATCAGGTACGAAAACGACACCTGGATGTTCGGTGTCGGCACCATGGCGGGAGCCAAGCCGCCGAGCCGGCGTGACGACATGGTCACCTTCGCCGCCGATTTCGCCCCCGCGCATGCGATGGAAGCGATTCGAACGGCCGAGCCCCTCGGCGAGGTGGTGCACCATCGCGTTCCGTCCAACCGCTGGCGGCGTTACGACAAGATGCGCCGAACGCCCGACGGGCTGCTGGTGGTCGGCGATGCGGTGTGCAGCTTCAACCCCATCTACGGGCAGGGCATGACGGTCGCGGCGATCGAGGCGATGGTGCTGCGCGATTGTCTGCAGCGCGGGGATCGCGGCCTGCCACGACGCTTCTTCCGCGCCTCGGCCAGGAAAGTCCGGGTGGCCTGGCAGACAGCCGTCGGCTCCGACTTAAATCTCCCGGAAGTGGTGGGACCCCGACCGATGTCGATGCGCATCAGCAACTTGTTCCTCGAGCGGGTGTTGTCCGCCGTGGAGGTCGACACCGTGGTGGCGGGGCAGTTCATGCGGGTCACCGCAATGGTTGATCCACCCGCGCGGCTGCTGCGTCCGTCCATCCTGCTGCGCCTGATGCGCACGAGCGGCCGTCGGCCGACGGCCGCGGGGTCCGTCGACGAAATCGCTTCCCGCACAGACGGCCCGCGGACGGGCATCACCATGACGCAGACCGGAAGCTAATCGCAAGAAACAGAAGGGAATCCGATGTCCAACCAGAATATCGAGACGACGAAGAAGGGCTATGCGGCTTTCGCCGCTGGCGACCTCGAAACCGCGTTGAGCGTCTTCGACGACTCTGTGGAGTGGACCATCAATGGCCAGAGCACGATCGGTGGCACGTACCACGGGAAAAACGAACTCACCGACCTGCTCATGCGGCTGTCGGAGAAGACGACCAAGGTCGAAACAAAGCGGTTCCTGGCCGACGGCGACGTCGTCATGGCCCTTACCGAAGTCACCGTCGGCGCAGAGACGGGTCCCGAAGCCGACGTGTTCGAGTTCCGCGACGGCAAGGTCGTCAGAGCCCTCTCATTCGGTGACACCGCACTGCAGGAACGCGTCTTCGGCAGCAAGCGGGTGGCTGCCGGGTAGTGCTTGCATAGCTGGAGCGCTCGATCACCGCGAGGTAGCCGGGGCTAAGTGGTGAACCCCCCTAGGGTACGAATGGTGGGTGGCTGAGCCAACCATCCTGTTGCTCTCGACGTCCGACACCGACCTGATCAGCGCCCGCGCCAGCGGGAAGAACTATCGCTGGGCCAACCCGTCGCGGCTAACCGATGACCAGGTGCCTGACCTGCTGGCCAACGCGGAGATCGTGGTGGTCCGGATCCTGGGCGGTTACCGAGCCTGGCAGGGCGGCATCGACGCGGTGATCGCCAGCGGCGTCCCGTCGGTGCTGGTCAGCGGCGAGCAGGCGGCGGACGCTGAGCTGACCGGCCTGTCCACCCCGGCGGCCGGCATCGCGGTGCAGGCGCACATCTACCTGGCCCACGGCGGAGTGGACAACCTGCGACAACTGCACGCCTTCCTCTCGGACACCGTGTTGATGACCGGCTTCGGGTTCGCCCCGCCGGTGGTGACGCCGACTTGGGGCGAGCTGGAGCGGCCGCACGCCAGGCACAACGAAGGCCCGACGATCGCGGTGCTGTACTACCGGGCCCAGCAGCTGGCCGGCAACACCGCCTACATCGAATCGCTGTGCCGGGCAGTCGAAGACGCCGGCGGGCGAGCGCTGCCCGTCTATTGCGCGTCGCTGCGCACCGCCGAACCCGAACTGCTGCAACGGCTCGGCGAGGCCGACGCCATGGTGGTCACCGTGCTTGCGGCGGGCGGCCTGCGACCGGCCACCGTGTCGGCCGGCGGCGATGACGACAGCTGGAACGTCGAACACCTTGCGGCCCTTGACATCCCGATCTTGCAGGGCCTCTGCCTGACCAGTCCACGCAGGCAATGGCTCGACAACGATGACGGACTCAGCCCTCTCGACGTGGCCAGTCAGGTGGCGGTGCCCGAGTTCGACGGCCGCATCATCACGGTTCCGTTCTCGTTCAAGGAGATCGACGACGACGGGCTGATCGCCTACGTCGCCGATCCGGAGCGCTGCGCTCGGGTCGCGGGATTGGCGATCCGGCACGCACAATTGCGGTACGTCGCCCCGGCCGACAAGCGGGTGGCTCTGGTGTTCTCGGCCTATCCCACCAAGCACGCGCGCATCGGTAACGCGGTCGGGCTGGACACGCCGGCCAGCGCGGTCGCGTTGCTGCGGGCGATGCGCGAGCGCGGTTATGACGTGGGTGATCTGCCCGGAGTCGACGCCGCAGACGGTGACGCGTTGATCCACGCGCTGATCGAACGGGGCGGACAAGACCCCGACTGGCTGACCGACGGCCAGCTGGCCGGCAATCCGGTCCGGATGTCCGCCAAGGATTACCGCGAGTGGTTCGCGACGCTGCCCGCCGAACTCACCGACGCAGTGCAGGCGCATTGGGGCCCACCGCCGGGAGGGCTGTTCGTCGACCGGAGCAACGACCCCGACGGGGAGATCGTCATCGCCGCGATGCGGGCGGGCAACGTGGTCCTGATGGTGCAGCCGCCGCGTGGTTTCGGCGAGAATCCGGTCGCGATCTACCACGACCCGGACCTGCCGCCCAGCCATCACTACCTGGCCGCCTATCACTGGCTGGACGTTGGATTCGGGTCCCACGCATTGGTGCATCTGGGCAAGCACGGCAACCTGGAATGGCTGCCAGGCAAGACGCTGGGCATGTCGGCGGCCTGCGGATCCGATGCGGCGCTGGGCAACCTGCCGATGATCTACCCGTTCCTGGTGAACGATCCCGGCGAGGGAACCCAGGCCAAGCGACGGGCGCATGCGGTCCTCGTCGACCATCTGATCCCGCCGATGGCGCGTGCCGAAACCTACGGCGACATTGCCCGTTTGGAGCAGTTGCTCGACGAGCACGCCGCCGTCGCCGCGCTGGACCCCGGCAAGCTGCCGGCCATCCGCCAGCAGATCTGGACGCTGATTCGCGCCGCCAAAATGGACCACGATCTGGGTCTGACCGAGCGGCCGGAAGAGGACTCGTTCGACGACATGATCCTGCACGTCGACGGGTGGCTGTGTGAGATCAAAGACGTCCAGATCCGCGACGGGCTGCACATCCTGGGCCAAAGGCCAACGGGGGAGGCCGAACTCGACCTCGTGCTGGCCATTCTGCGGGCCCGCCAGCTGTTCGGCGGCGAGCACGTCCTCCCCGGGCTGCGGCAGGCGCTGGGCCTGGCCGAGGACGGCACCGACGAACGGTCGTCGGTCGACCGCGCCGAGGCCGCGGCCCGCGAACTGGTCGCCGCGCTGCAGGCCAGCGGCTGGGATCCCGACGCGGTCCAACGGCTGACCGAGGATGCCGACGTCGCCGCGGTGCTGCGGTTCGCGGCCACCGAGGTGGTGCCCCGCCTGGCCGGCACTGCCGCCGAGATCGACCAGGTGTTAAGAGCTTTGGATGGCCGGTTCATTCCCGCCGGTCCGTCCGGTTCGCCGCTGCGCGGCCTGGTCAACGTGCTGCCCACGGGCCGCAACTTCTACTCCGTCGACCCCAAGGCGGTGCCGTCCCGGCTGGCCTGGGAAGCCGGTGTGGCGCTGGCCGATTCGCTGCTGGCCCGGTACCGCGACGACCACGGGCAGTGGCCGCAATCGGTGGGGCTGTCGGTGTGGGGCACCTCGGCGATGCGCACCGCCGGCGACGACATCGCCGAGGTCCTCGCACTGCTGGGCGTTCGGCCGGTCTGGGACGACGCGTCGAGGCGAGTCGTCGGCCTGACGTCGATTCCTTTGATCGAGCTGGGGCGCCCGCGCATCGACGTCACCGTGCGGATCTCGGGCTTCTTCCGCGACGCGTTCCCGCACGTCGTGACCATGCTCGACGACGCGGTACGGCTGGTCGCCGACCTCGACGAGCCCGCCGACGACAACTATGTGCGCGCGCACGCCCAGGCCGACCTGGCCCAGCACGGCGACCAACGTCGATCCACCACAAGGATTTTCGGCTCCAAGCCGGGCACCTACGGTGCCGGGCTGCTGCAGCTGATCGACAGCCGCAACTGGCGTGACGACGCCGACCTCGCCGCGGTGTACACCGCGTGGGGAGGCTTCGCCTACGGCCGTGACCTCGATGGCCGCGAGGCGGTCGACGACATGAACCGGCAATATCGCCGTATTGCGGTGGCCGCCAAAAACACCGACACCCGTGAACACGACATCGCCGACTCCGATGACTACTTCCAGTACCACGGCGGCATGGTCGCCACGGTGCGCGCCCTGACCGGGCAAGCGCCGGCGGCGTATATCGGCGACAACACCAGACCCGACGCCATCCGCACCCGCACCCTGTCCGAGGAGACCGCCCGGGTGTTCCGCGCCCGGGTGATCAATCCGCGCTGGATGGCCGCGATGCGCCGGCACGGCTACAAGGGCGCGTTCGAGATGGCAGCCACCGTCGACTACCTGTTCGGCTACGACGCCACCGCGGGGGTGATGGCCGACTGGATGTACGAGCAGCTGACCGAGCGCTACGTGCTGGATGCCGAGAACCGGAAGTTCATGACGGAATCCAACCCGTGGGCACTGCACGGCATGGCCGAACGGCTGCTGGAGGCCGCCGGGCGTGGCATGTGGGCCGAGCCGCAACCGGACACACTCGACGGGCTGCGTCAGGCGCTGCTGGAAACCGAGGGTGATCTGGAGGGCTAGCTGCCTAAAGCCGTCTGCGCACCGGTAGGTTGAGCAGCGTGACGCCCACCTTCGCCGACCTCGCCAAGGCGCAATACATCCTGCTGACCACCTTCACCAAAGACGGGCGGCCGAAGCCCGTTCCAATCTGGGCCGCCGCCGACGGTGACCGACTGCTGGTCATCACGGAGGCAAAGTCGTGGAAGGTCAAGAGGATCCGCAACACGCCCCGGGTGACGATGGCCACCTGCACCATGCGCGGCCGCCCGACGAGCGAGGCCGTCGAGGGCACGGCGGCCATCCTCGACAAGTCGCAAACCGGCACCGTCTACGACGCGATCGGCAGGCGCTATGGCATCGTGGGCACGGTCTTCAACTTCGTCAGCAAGTGGCGCGGCGGCATGCAGAACAACGTCGGCCTCGAGCTCAGAGTGGCCTGAGGCCAACGCGGCTCGGAGACCATGATGGGCACGGTGTTGGTTCCGATCCCGGATCGCGACTTCGACCCGACCGAGGTCGCGGTCAGTTGGCGGGTTTTGACCCGCAACGGTCACCGTGTGGTCTTTGCCACCGAAAGCGGCGATCCCGGCGTCGCCGACGACATCATGGTGACCGGCCGCGGGCTGGACGTCTGGTCCGAACTACCGGGCCTGCGCGCTATCCCGCTGCTCGGGCTGATGCTGCGGGCCAACAAGGACGGCCGCGACGCGTATCAGGAGATGCTGCGGTCAGCCGAGTACCAGCGTCCGGTCAGCTGGGCTCAGGCCACCCTCGATGGCGTCGACGCGCTGCTGTTGCCCGGCGGGCATCGTGCCCGGGGCATGCGCAGCTACATCGACAGCGACGTACTGCATCGGCTTGTCGTGGACGCCTTTGCCCGTGGGCTGATCGTCGCCGCGATCTGTCACGGTGTGCTGCTCGCCGCGCGCAGCGTTGATCCGGGCACGGGTCGCTCGGTGCTCTACGGCCGCAAGACCACCGCGTTGACGTGGGCGATGGAGCGCCTGGCCTGGCGGCTCACCCGGATCACCCGATATTGGGACCGCAATTACTACCGGACCTACGCCGAGGAGCCCGGCCAGCCCAGCGGGTACATGTCGGTGCAGTCGGAAGTCACTCGCGCACTTGAAGATCCGGCGGACTTCTGCGACGTGGTCCGCGGATCGCCGGACTGGTTGCTCAAATCCTCGGGGATGGTGCGTGACACGTTCACCGACTCGCGACCGGCCTTCGTCGTCGACGACGGCAGCTACCTCTCGGCGCGCTGGCCGGGCGACGTGCACACCTTCGCCGGCGCGCTGTCGCGGAAACTCCCGGCCGGTTAGCGTATCCGGGGGCTGACGCAATGCTTTTCAGCGCTGTGGCATGCCGCCGTAGGTCCGCCACCACCGGTAGAGGCTGTTGAGGTCGGGTCCTCCGTTGACGGTGGCGAGTAGCAGCTGATCGTCGCGGGTCCACGCGATGTTGGCGCGGTCCGCGACGATGCCGCACACGATTTTGCCGCTGATCTGGGCGGCGTCCGCGCGGTAACTCCAGGTGCCGCGCGATGTGTTTTCGCCGGGGCAGGGTGACACCGCCATGCCGTCGGCCGTCAATTGGAAGTCGCCGGTCAGCGCGTCCATGTCGTTGTAAAGCGTGAAGCGTGCGTAGGTCGGGGTGTCGGAGTTGGTGTTTTGGCTGCAGTCCAGGCTGGCGACTGCGCTCGGGAACGGGTTGACGGCCCGCGCGCAGGCCGCGGCGCTGTACCCGGGGGGCAGCAGGCCCACAATCTGCTGCTCGGCGCCGCTGAAGCGGGCGCGGGGAACGGTCTGGGTCGCCGCGTCTCGGACCGCCCCCCGGCTGGGCTGGCTGGACGCGGCGTCGTCCCGGCCGAACATGGCGACGCGGCCCACGACGATCAACACCGCCAGCACGACCAAGGCCACGCCGATGTCGACCCACCGGGCATGCCGCCGGATCGCCCATCCGCGCATCGTCGTCTCCTTACTAGGCCCACCACGGGACGATCGCGACGACATATTAGCTCGCCTGACGATCAGCCCAATGGCTGCCGTGGGCGTTTGCGCATCGCCGTCGCAGCGCGCTCGGCCAATGACGCTAGGTCGTTGCGCTCGTCCCCAGGTGCTCACCGAAGAACGCGAAGACGCGCCTGAAGGCGTCCTCGGTGGCGGCCTCGTTGTACCCGAACCCCGCGATGCGAAGCAGCGGTTGGGCGGGGAGGGCGTTCGCGAAGCTGTGCCCGGCGTCGGGGTACACCTTGATATCGGTGGCTATCTGCTTGGCTGCTGCCGTATCGCGCAGTCGCTCGGGCGCGCCTCTGCCCGCC
>Ga0210389_10004170_pt1 | contig 11261 bp, 7 predicted proteins | sample IncBWH28OmetaG_FD_160127 | JGI IMG/M metagenome (GOLD analysis project Ga0210389, IMG submission 160127) | Forest soil microbial communities from Barre Woods Harvard Forest LTER site, Petersham, Massachusetts, United States - Inc-BW-H-28-O ... | reverse complement strand
GTTGCCCCCAGAACTGTCCGGCGGCGGCGGCAATTGCGGCACCAGATCCCACTGGATGTAATTGCCGGAAGGCAACAACAACGCCCCGTCGGGAGTGTTGTCGAGTGCCGTCAGAATCGCGGCCATCCTCGGGTAGTCCAGGTAGTCCTCGGCGGTCAGGGGGTGCGCGTGACCGGTGGCCTGCGCATAGAAGCGGCGCTCGTCGACAATTCCCGAGTAGCTGACGTGAGTGGCGTCGTCGCCCATCCCGGGTGAGTTTGCTGCCCAGAGCGACCACCCCGCGATCCCCAACCACAGCAGGCCTGCCGCGGCGGTCACCCAGTAACCCGTTTCGCGCGAATAGTCCTCACCATCCGGAATCGCGACCGGGATCACGGCCACCGGCGCCAGCAAACAGAATAGCGGCGCCAGCAACACCCGCCCATGCATGAAATCGCCGCCCTGCCGAATCCAATAGAGCGCCTGCAGCAGCCCACTCACCAGGACAAACGCCACCACCGCCGGCGGGCTCTGCACCGCCCGGGCCAGCCGGCCGTAGCCGGGTGCCGCCGTCGGGCGCAGAAACGACGGGCGTCGGCGGGCCGCCAGCACCAACACTCCCAGCGGCACCACGAGCACCAGCGGTATCCAGACCGCATAGGGCGCGTTGAAGTTCGAGAGATAGGTCATGCCCTGCGACCATTTATCGCCGGCCGCGTCCTTGGCCAGGGCGGTGCCGGGCACCAGCAGGCCGTAGTAGCCCATCCGGAAGATTTCGTAGGCGACCGGCAGCGATCCACCGGCCGCGATGATCATCGCGCGACGGCGCCAGTTGCGAGCAGCGACCAGCATCATGATGAGGGCCAGCCCGCCCATCAACGCCAACTCGGGCCGCACCAGGACGCTGAATCCCGCGACGAACGCCAGCGCGCCGAGGAACGCCGGGCTGTCCGCACGGCCCCGCACCGGCTGCGACCAGCGCACCATCATCCACCACAGCAACCCCAGATAGGCCAGCGTCAGGCCGCTCTCCAGGCCGGAGGTGGCGAAGTCACGCGCCGGCGGCAACGCGATGTAGACCAGCGCCCCGGCGGGCAGCATGATCGCCTTGCGGCCGCGCAGGCTGGGCGCATACAGCCGGCCGGTGCCCAGCATCAGCAGCGCGACACCCAGCACCGAAAGCACCAGAGCCAGCGTCAACGCGACGTACTCCATGCGCATCGGGCCGCCGACCCAGCTCCCCGCATACATCAGGTACGTCCACGCCGTGGAGGTGTTCGCCTCCACTCGCTCGCCCTGATTGAAGACGGGCCCGTTGCCGGCCAGCAGATTGCGCACCGTGCGCAGCACGATCAGTCCGTCGTCGGCGATCCAGCGCCTTCGCCAACTCCCCCACGCGAACATCACGGCGACCGCCGCCACACTGGTCCACAGGCTGATCCGCACGACGGTGCCGTAGGGGAACAGCGGCCGACCAACCCGCCTGACCACCGGTCGGTGGCGGCGCAGGACCGCCACCTCGAAGGCCTTCAGTCTGGGGCTAGCTGAAGGCAACGGCGGCTCCAACCGTTGCGATCCACGCCAGCGCCAACAGCTGCAGCACCCGGTCACGCAGTGCTATGTCTTCGGGCTCCCCGGCCAGCCCGCCGTCGACGTCGACCGCATAGCGCAGGATCGCGATGGTGAACGGGACCATCGACACCGCGAACCAGGATCCCGAATGGCGATCGCGCTCGAAGGCCCACAGCCCGTAGCAGAGCACCACCGCGGTGGCCGACATCGTCCAGACGAACCGCAGATAGGTGCTGGTGTAGCTTTCCAGCGCCTTGCGGATCGCCGCGCCGGTTCGCTCGGCGACCTGCAGCTCGGCGTAGCGCTTGCCGGCCACCATGAATAGCGACCCGAACGCCATCATCAGCAGAAACCATTGCGACAGCGGGATATTCGCGGCCACACCGCCGGCGATGGCCCGGATCAAAAAGCCCGACGACACGATGCAGATGTCCATCACCGCTTGGTGTTTGAGGCCGAAGCAGTACGCCAGCTGCATGACGATGTACACGGCCATCACCAACGCCAGGTTGGGCGTCACCGACCAGGCGATCGCCAGCGACGCCACGGCCAGCACCACCGAGAGCGTGTAGGCGAGCCACTCGGGCACCACGCCTGCCGCGATGGGGCGGAACCTCTTGGTCGGGTGCTCGCGGTCCGCCTCGACGTCGCGCGCATCGTTGATCAGGTATATCGACGAGGCCGCCATGCAGAACACCACGAAGGCCACCGACACCTTGGTCAGCACCTCGGCGTAGTCGTAGCGGACCGGGCCGCCCAACGCGGCCAGCGGCGCGGCCAGCACCAGCACGTTCTTCACCCATTGCCGCGGGCGCATCGCCTTGATCACCCCGGCGATCAGGTTCGCCGGCGGTCCGGTCACGACGTTTTCAGTGTCCTCACTCATTCGGCCACACCTCTAATCGAGCCCGCTATCGATCCGGACGGCGATTGCCGCGACGGCGGCACCCAGGGCGATGCCGAAAGCCACGTCACTGGGGTAATGCACGCCCAGCACCATCCGCGAGATTGCCATCGGCGGCACCAGCACTGGGGGCAGGGGCAGCCCGGTAACCCGGCCCATCAGGATGGCCGCGGCGGTGGTGGAGGTGGCATGCGCAGACGGAAAGCTGAGCTGGCTGGGGGTGCCGACATTGACCGCGACGGCCGCATGATGCGGCCGTTTGCGCCGCACCAGCCGCTTGAGCAGGACGGCGGCCGCGTGTGCGGTGAATGCGCCGGCCCCGGCCACCAGCCAGTCCCGGCGACGTCTCGGCATCAACACCGCACCAAGCAGGGACACCGCCACCCAACCGATGCCGTGCTCCCCGAAGTGGGACAGCCCGCGTGCGACGGGCAACACTCCTGGCCGGTCGGTGAGCGCCGACTGAACGGCGACCAGCGCGGCCACTTCGCCGCGGGGTGTCTCTGCGGGAAGGGATTCAGGCATGCTCGGGCTTGTCCGCGGCAGGCTGGGGATCCCACCCGCTTGCGGGGGACTTTGCCGGTTTCGGGGCCGGTTCCGGGGCCGGGTTCAGGGCCGTCTCCCACTTCTGCTTACTGGACAACACGGGCAGCGCGTCCCGGTACAGCTTGCGCATCTCGTCGAACCGGCTCGCCAGCTGACGCTGCCGGCGCAGCGACTGCAACAGCAGCGAGAACATCTTGCGCCGATCGCGCTGCCGGTAGACCACGCCGCACCCGTCCGCGGTGGTGACGGTGACACCGTCGACCGTGCACAACCGGAACCAGCGGGCGTCCTGGGTCGGCACGTTGTACTCCGGGCGCTGGTGGGCGTCGGGGTCGGCGGGTGTCATGTTGTGCACTATCCCGCGGGCCAATCGGTAGCCGATGGACACCGGGTTCACCGGGGGCTTCATCGCCTTGGTCTTGTGCAGCGGCGACGGCAGTTCGCTCGCCGCCGGCAGTACGACCGCGTCCGGGTACTCCTTGCGCATGCGGTGCACTTCCGGCAGCGCGCTTTCCAGAATCGAGAAGATGTGCTCGGGACCCGCAAGGAAGTCGTCGATGGCCCGGTTCTGGATCGCGACCGTCGAATATTCGAGGCAGGCAAGGTGTTTCAGTGTCGCCTTGAGATGGCTGCGGACCAGTCCGGTGACGTCGCCGTCCCAGTGCAGGGCCGCCACCACCAGCCGGTTGCGCAAATGGAAGTACGCCTGCCAGTCGATCGCGTCGTCCTTGTCGCTCCAGGCCATGTGCCAGATCGCCGCGCCGGGCAAGGTGACCGTCGGGTAGCCGTGCTCCCCGGCGCGCAGACCGTATTCGGCGTCGTCCCACTTGATGAACAGCGGCAGCGGCTGGCCCATCTCCTCGGCGACTTGCCGCGGGATCATGCACGTCCACCAGCCGTTGAAGTCGACGTCGATGCGCCGGTGCAACAGCTTGCTGCGAGCGTTGTCGTCGTTCAGCGGGTATTCGGCGAAATTGTGGTCGTACTCCGCGTGCGCCGCGGCGGTCCACATGAAGTTCGACGGGTTGACGACCTCGCCCATGATGTGCAGGTGCGACGGCTCCTGCAGGTTGAGCATCTGACCGCCGATCAGCATCGGGGTCTTGGCGAAACGGTGCATCGCCAGCACCCGCAGGATCGAGTCGGGCTCGATGCGGATGTCGTCGTCCATGAACAGAATCTGTTGGCAGTCGGTGTTTTTCAGCGCCTCGTACATCACGCGGCTGTAACCGCCGGAGCCACCGAGGTTGGGCTGGTCGTGAATGGAGAGCCGATTTCCCAGCCGGGCGGCCGCGGCCGGGAAGTCCGGATGGTCGCGCACCTTGCGGACACCCTGGTCGGGCACGATCACCGCACCAATCACCTCGTCCACCAAGGGATCTGCGGTGAGCGCGGCCAGAGCGTTGGCGCAGTCGGCCGGGCGGTTGAAGGTCGGGATGCCGACGGCGATGTTGGCCGTGCCGGGAGCGGGCTCGGCCGCATACCAGCCGCCGCTGATCAGCGTGACCTTGCTGTCGGTGGTGATGTCGAACCAGATCCAGCCACCGTCCTCGAAAGGCTTGAGCGGCACCTCGATCTCGAGGACCTGCGGCTCGTCCTCGCTGCCGGCGAATTGGTGGCCCTCGATGAAGATTCGCGCACCGGTGGCCTTGGTGCGGTAGAGGTCGACCCGACCGGCGCCGCTCACCTCGACCCGCAGCACCACCGATTGACAGATCGACCACCGGCGCCAGTAGCTGGCGGGAAAGGCGTTGAAATAGGTCGCGAACGACACCTCGGACTCTGCACCGATCTGCAGTGAGGTGCGGCTCGTCGCGTGCGCGCGCCGGGCGTTGGTGGACGACTCCTCGAGGTACAGCTTGCGCACGTCGAGCGGCTCACCCGGGCGCGGCAAGATGATTCGGGACAGCAGGCTGACGGCGGTCATTCCAATGCTCCCTCTTCAGCTAACGGAGCTCCGTCCCGCAGGTGCGGCGCGAGGACGTTGTCGTACATGCTCAACGCGCTGGCAATCGCCATGTGCATATCCAGATACTGGTAGGTGCCCAGCCGGCCGCCGAACAGTACTTTCGATGACGCGGTCTCGGACTTCGCCCTGGCTCGATAGGCGGCCAACAGGGCGCGGTCGGCCTCGGTGTTGATCGGATAGTAGGGCTCGTCGTCGTGTTCGGCGAAGCGGGAGTACTCGCGCATGATCACCGTCTTGTCGGTCGGATAGTCGCGCTCAAGGTGGAAGTGCCGGAACTCGTGGATGCGGGTGTAGGGCACGTCGAGATCGTTGTAGTTCATCACCGGCGTGCCCTGGAAATCCCCGATCGGCAACACTTCCACCTCGAAGTCCAGGGTGCGCCAGCCCAACCGGCCATCGGCGTAGTCGAAGTAGCGGTCCAGCGGACCGGTGTATACAACCGGAGCGTCCGGATTGTCCGCGCGGAGTTGGTCACGGACGTCGAACCAGTCGGTGTTCAGCCTGACCTCGATGCGGTCGTCGGCGGCCATGTTGGTCAGCCACGCCGTGTAGCCATCCTGCGGCAGGCCCTCGTAAGTGTCGCTGAAGTACCGGTTGTCGAAGGTGTAGCGCACCGGCAGCCTGTTGATGACGGCAGCCGGGAGCTTGGCGGGATCGGTCTGCCACTGCTTGGCGGTATAGCCCTTGACGAACGCCTCGTAGAGCGGCCGGCCGATCAGCGAGATGGCCTTCTCCTCGAGGTTCTGGGCGTCCGCGGTGTCGATTTCGGCCGCTTGTTCGGCGATCAGCTGCCGCGCTTCGTCGGGGGCGAAGTACTTGCCGAAGAACTGCGACACCAGGCCCAGGCCCATCGGGAACTGGTAGGCCTGGCCGTTGTGCATCGCGAAGACGCGGTGCCGGTAGTCGGTGAACTCGGTGAATTGCCGCACGTAGTCCCAAACCCTCTTGTTGGAGGTGTGGAACAGGTGGGCGCCGTACTGGGCCCCCTCGATACCGGTCTGCGGCTCGGCCTCGGAATAGGCGTTGCCACCGATGTGCGGGCGCCGATCGACGACGAGCACGCGCTTCCCGAGTTGGTTAGCCACGCGCTCGGCAATGGTCAGGCCAAAGAATCCGGAGCCGACGACGAAGAGGTCGAAGCGAGCAGTCATCGGTTGCTTAGGGTATCTGACCGAGCGGGCCTAACCCATGTGGCGAGGCCACGCAATCGGAGTTCGGCGAAGTAATGACGGTCTGGGCGGCCTCAAATCCCCGATCACAGCCGGAGTCCCAATTACCTCACGATTCAATATCAGCACTCTAGTCACATCAATCCCACTCGTACCATCGACTTTGTGTGCTTCATGCCGGATAGGACGGGCAGGGCACGCCGACACAACACGCAGTTCAAATAGTTGTCCAGATATGAGGAGACTTCCGTGCCGAACCGACGCCGACGCAAGCTTTCGACAGCCATGAGCGCGGTCGCCGCCCTGGCAGTGGCGAGTCCGTGCGCATACTTCCTTGTCTACGAATCGACCGCAGGCAGCAAGCCGGCCGAGCACCACGAATTCAAACGTGCGGCGGTGATGACCGACCTGCCCAACGAGCTGATGTCCGCGCTGTCCCAGGGGCTGTCGCAGTTCGGGATCAACTTGCCGTCGGTGCCCGCCTTGACCGGCGGCGCCAGCACGACAAGTCTGACCAGCCCAGGGTTGGGAAGTCCTGGCCTCACCAGCCCGGGCCTCACCAGCCCCGGTCTGACCAGCCCGGGCCTCACCAGTCCGGGTCTGACCAGTCCGGGTCTGACCAGTCCGGGTCTGACGCCCGGGGCGACCGGGCTCACCGCGCCCGGCGCGCTGACGACCACGCCCGGCGTGGGAGGGCTGGCCAATCCTGCGCTGTCCAACCCCGGCCTGACCAGCCCGGCCGGACTGACACCGGGCCTGGGTGCTGCCAACGAAGTGCCGATCAGCGCGCCGACCGGGTTGGACCCGGGCGCCGACGGCACCTACCCGATCCTCGGTGACCCGTCGACGTTGGGCGGAGGGGGCGGCTCCGGGGGTGGCTCCGGCGGTGGCGGGCTCGTCAACGACCTGATGCAAGCCGCGAACCAGTTGGGCGCCAGCCAGGCCATCGACCTGCTCAAGGGCCTGGTCATGCCAGCGATCATGCAGGGTGTCCAGCAAGGCGGCGCCCCGGGTGCCGCCGGCGCCCTGCCCGGTGCCGCCGGTGCCCTGCCGGGTGCTGCCGGTGCCCTGCCGGGTGCCGCGGGCGCCCTGCCCGGCGTTGCCGGCGCTCTGCCGGGTGCCGCCGGTGCCCTGCCCGGTGCCGCGGGTGCCCTGCCCGGCGTTGCCGGCGCTGCGGCGCCAGCCGCGGCCGGTGCCCTACCAGGTGGCGCGACCAGCGCCCTGACGGGCGCCGCCACACCGGTGAAGTTGCCGTTGCCCCACTAGAGCTCCGAGGAACCTGTCACCTGACGGCACCGCAGAGTCTTGTCTGGCCCTGGACTAGCAACCCGCCCGGCAAGGACACCTCTGCGGTGCCGTCGAACAGGCTTTCGTGGACTTTTCCGGCACGCACGTCGTGTCGCCTCAGGAATAACACCAGAAACACACGTAACATCAGCTGGTGTCGTCCCGCCATCGCGCGCCAACGATGTTGCTCACCGCCATCGCGGCGACCGTCGTTATCGTCTCCTGGGTGGGCGACGCGGTCCGCGATCCCGGCGCGCCCGATCCGCCGCGGGCCCGTGGCACCCAACTCACCGAGCAGCCGCTGACCGGGCTCGGAGCCGGAGTCACCGTCCGCGAAGTAAGCCAGGACACCCCGTTTTCGTTGGTGGCGCTCACCGGCGACCTCGCCGGCACGTCCACCCGGGTACGCGCCAAGCGCCCCGACGGTTCCTGGGGGCCCTGGTATCGGACCGAGTACGAAACCGCGGCACCCGACGCCCCTCCCGCAGCCGGGGCCGTCCGGCCGGCGGGATCGAGCGAGGGGCCTCGCAGCACAGATCCGGTGTTCGTCGGCACCACCAGGACCGTCCAGATCGCTGTCACCCGCCCCCTCGATGCGCCGGTGACCCTGGGGGCAGCGCCGGCAAGCGTCGCGACACGGCAGGACGGTCTGGGCTACAAGCCGATGTCCAAGGAACAGCCCTACGCGCAGACCATCTCCGCGATCCTCATCTCCCCGCCGCAGGCCCCCGCCAACACGCAGTGGACACCGCCGTCCGGAGTGCTGATGCCCGGCCAGCCGCCCAGCATCATCAGCCGAGCGGAATGGGGCGCCGACGAGTCGCTGCGCTGCGGTAGCCCGCAGTACGACAACGGGATTCGCGCCGCGGTCGTCCACCACACCGCGGGCAGCAACGACTACTCCCCGCTGGAATCGGCCGCGATCGTCAAGGCCATCTACACCTACCACAGCAAAACCCTGGGCTGGTGCGACATCGCCTACAACGCGCTGGTGGACAAATACGGCCAGGTCTTCGAGGGCAGCTCCGGTGGGCTGACCAAAGCGGTCGAGGGCTTCCACACCGGCGGGTTCAACCGCAACACCTGGGGTGTGGCGATGATCGGCAACTTCGACGACGTGCCGCCGACGCCGATCCAGCTGCGCACGGTGGGCCGGCTGCTCGGCTGGCGGCTGGGCCTGGACGGCGTCGACCCCAAGGGCACGGTGGCGCTGGAGTCGGCGGGCAGTCACTACACCACCTACCCGGCCGGCGCCATCGCGAACCTGCCCGCCATCTTCACCCATCGCGACGTCGGCAACACCGACTGCCCGGGCAACGCCGCGTACGCGCTGATGGACGAAATCCGGGATATCGCATCGCATTTCAACGATCCGCCCGAGGAGCTGATCAAGGCGCTGGAGGGCGGCGCCATCTACGAGCACTGGCAGGCGATCGGCGGCATGAACAGTGTCCTGGGCGCGCCGACGTCGCCGGAAGACGACGCCGACGGCGATGCCCGCTACGCCACCTTCGCCAAGGGCGCGATGTACTGGTCGCCCGAGACCGGCCCCCAGCCGATCACCGGTGCGATCTACGACGCGTGGGCCTCCCTGAGCTATGAACGTGGTCCGCTCGGCTTGCCGACCAGCGCGGAAATACAAGAGCCGCTGCAGATCACACAGAACTTCCAGCATGGAACCCTGAACTACGAGCGGCTCACCGGAAACGTCACCGAAGTCGTCGACGGGATCACGACGCCGCTGTCGACGCAATCCCCGAGCGGCCCGACGGTACCGCCCGAGCACTTCTCGCCGCCGAGCCATCCGACCGCCACGTAGGCAGACATCGCTGCGGCGTTCCGGCGTTCGCCGCTGAAAATGCACGCCCGTTTGGGGAGGCCCTTCGATTTTCGGGCGGACGTGGGGCTCGTCACAGTACGCTCGAGTTACCCCGTCGATCACGGGGTTGGGGGGATTGGTTCGAGGGGAGACGGCCGTGTCGTTCGTGGTCACAACGCCCGATTCAGTGACCGCCGCGGCCGGTAATCTCGCGGGTATCGGCTCGACCCTGGAGGCGGCGACCGCGGCCGCTGCGAGCCCCACGACCAGTGTGGCGACCGCGGCCGCCGACGAGGTGTCGATCGCGATCTCCCAGCTGTTCGGCGGCTACGGCCAGGAATTCCAGACCGTCAGCGCCCAGGCGGCGGCCTTTCACAACGAGTTCGTGAACCTGTTGGATGGCGCAGCGGTGGCCTACCTCAGCACCGACATCGCCAACGCCGGGCAGAACCTGCGCAACGTGGTCAACGCGCCGGTCGCGCCCGGCGCTTCTGCCGCTGCCGTTCCGGCCGGCGCCTACCAGCAACTCTTTGCCAACACGGCCACCAACCTGGGATCGCTCTACACCACCACGGCCGCGCACCCGTTCCCATTGCTCAACCAGATCGCCGCCAACGAGCAGGGCTATGCTCTGCAGATAGCCACCCGACTCGCCGGTGCCGTCCAGAACTTCCCCGTCGAGCTGGCGAATTTACCAGTGACCATCCAGGCCGGCGCCCAGGGACTTTTGGCCTTCAACGCGGCCTTTTACCTGCAGCAGTTCATCACCACACAGATCGGCTTCGCCCAGACGTTCGCCACGTCGGCATACAACACGGTCACGAGCCTCGCGGCCGGGCTGCCCGGTTTCGAGCAAGGGCTTCGACTGGCCTTTCATACGCTCTTGACGGGCAATTACTACGGCGCGGTGCAGGACGTGGCGCAGGCCACCGCGAACCTCTTCGTCACCGGGTTCGACACCAGCAACGTGACAGCTGGCGTCGTGGGCACCCTGCCGAATATCACGCTCAATCTCACCGCGAATGCCAGTCCGCTGGGCCCGCTGGCGTACATGTTGACCGCCGTCGGCGTTCCTGCGCAGGAGGCGCAGTACTTCACCAACCTGATCCCTGCCGGGTCCGTCCCCAGGGAGATGTCGCAGAATTTCACCAACGTGCTCGCCGCGCTCACCAACCCGAGCGTCTCCGCGAGCGTTTCGGTGCCTTTGCTCAATCCCCAAGCCGTGCAATACAACGCCTACTTCGGGTTGCCGCTTTCGCTCACGTATGCGGCATTGGGTCCGCCGATAGCCACCCTGAACGCCGCCGCAGGCAGCGCGACGGCGGTTCAGCAGGCCCTGCTGGCGGGCAATGGCGTGGCAGCGGTCGGCGCCATCATCGATGCTCCGGCGGTCGTGGCGAACGGCTTCCTCAACGGCACCGCCATCGTGGATGCGACGGTTCTGGTGCCGACGGGTCTCCCGGCACCGTTGCCCGGAACCGTGTCGGTCGTGCTGCACTTGCCGTTCGACGGGATACTCGTTCCGGCGCACCCGATTACCGCGACGGTGGACATTCCCGGGTATGCAATCCCTGGTTTTCCAGTTACCGAAACCGTCGGCGGCACGCCCTTCTCGGGGATAGTTCCCATGCTGGTCGACTACGTGGCCGAACAGCTCGCCGCAGCAATCGCGGCATAGCCCGACCGCCAGCCCGACCGCTAGAGCCACCAGCGTTCCAGCACCCGTCCCACGCCGTCGTCGCTGTTGGGCGTGGTGACCTCATCGGCTGCCGCCAGCACATCGGGATGTGCGTTTCCCATGGCCACGCCATGACCCGCCCACAGCAGCATCGGGATGTCGTTGGGCATGTCGCCGAATGCCACCACGTCGGCGCTGGTGATCCCCAGCGGTCCGGCGATCTCTGCCACGCCGGTGGCCTTGCTGATCCCCAGTGGCACGATCTCCACCAGCCCGTTGTTGGTGGAGTAGGTGATATCACCTTCGATGCCCACATGCTTGGCCAGTTCGGCGGCCAT
>Ga0210389_10004169_pt1 | contig 11265 bp, 9 predicted proteins | sample IncBWH28OmetaG_FD_160127 | JGI IMG/M metagenome (GOLD analysis project Ga0210389, IMG submission 160127) | Forest soil microbial communities from Barre Woods Harvard Forest LTER site, Petersham, Massachusetts, United States - Inc-BW-H-28-O ... | reverse complement strand
TGTCAGGATGAGAGCCACTAATGCAGCGCCCGTCGCAATCGTGTTCGCAAGCAATGCAATGGCGACATTGCCGCCTGCCAGCCGTTCGCCCATGATGCCCGAGCCGACCACAGCAGCAACGAGGAATGTGCTGCCTACGAACTCAGCCGTCAATCTGGCGCGCAAGTTGAATTTCATATTTGACCGTCACCGATGGCCGATCTTGTCGATCTCTTTCTGGATTGCCAGGTTGCTGATGGTTGCGAGGGGAAGGCAGAGGAAGAGGCTGATTCGGCGCTCCAGAGTCAGAAAGGCATCGCGGTATGCCCGTTCAATTTCCTTCTCTGTCCCTCGCACCGCAGCCGGGTCCGCAACTCCCCAGTGAGCCGTCATAGGCTGACCGGGCCAGATGGGGCAGACTTCATTTGCTGCGTTGTCGCAGACGGTGAACACGAAGTCCATCTTGGGTGCGTCCGGCTTCGCGAACTCGTCCCACCTCTTGCTTCTGAAGGCGCTCGTGGGAATGTGCGCGATTTCCAGTTGCCTCAGCGCCTCGGGACGAACCGCACCCGATGGATGACTGCCGGCGCTGTACGCCGTGAATCGCGGTTCGCCTTTGGCGTTCATCAAACCCTCCGCCATGATGGAGCGGGCGGAGTTGCCCGTGCACAGAAACAGCACGTTGTAGTGCTCTTTCATCTCAGTTGCCGCCCATGTCAGTTACCGCGAGGCTTCACGGCGCGCACGAAAGCACTCATGATCCTGCCTTCCACTTGGGGCGCGATTGCGTCAACATCAATATTCTGGCCCGCTAGAAATTCGCGGGCATCATCCACGTTGTAAACGCGGGTTGGTTCAAGGTCTATCTGCTCAAATCCTGCAGCGGCGAGCTTGGCGCGGTAGTCGTTCTCTTCTAACGATCCCGCTACGCAGCCAACCCAAAGCAGAAGGCTCTTCCGAAGCTCCGGCAGGATCTCTCCGCGAGTGACTACGTCCGACACAGCGAACCGTCCACCCGGTTTGAGCACGCGGAAGGCTTCCCGCAGAACCGCGTCTTTATCGGAGGATAGATTGATCACGCAGTTTGAAATGATTACGTCCACAGAATTGTCAGGCAGAGGGATGTTCTCAATTTCGCCCTTTAAAAACTCAACGTTTTCGGCTCCGGCCTTGCGCTTGTTCTCGTTCGCGAGTGTGAGCATTTCATCCGTCATGTCCAGCCCGTACGCTTTCCCGGTCGGGCCCACTCGCTTCGCGGAAAGCAACACGTCTATGCCGCCACCGGAGCCGAGGTCCAGCACCGTCTCGCCCTGATTGAGCTTCGCCAGAGCTGTCGGATTCCCGCAGCCGAGCGAGGCGAGCATTGCCTCTTCGGGAATCTGACCTGCTTGCTTCGTGTCGTATAGATTCGACGTAATTGGATCACAGCAACCGCTACTGGCAGTCGCTCCACAACAAGAACTACCGCCAGCTTTCACGCGCAGTGCGGCCTGTCCATACTTCTCTTTCACTACTTCCTTGATGTCTTGTTCCTTAGTGTCAGCGGTGCTCATGAACGCTCCTTATTTGCAAAGTCGAACGATCTGTTCGGGCTTGACGGCCTTGTTTCGAGTGCAGCACTCCGCGTACAGGAACTGAAGCAGCTCCTGAAGTGCGTCCGTATTGGCGGTGTATCGGAGGAACGTGCTTTCGCGCTGAACGCGGACTAAGTCCTCGCCTTTGAGTTTTTCCAAGTGATGGGACAGGGTGGAATTGGGAATCTCCAGCTCGTCCTGAATTTCGGTGACGACCAGGCCGTCGGGGTGAGCCGATAGCAGCAACTGCATGATGCGTAGGCGCGGTTCCGAACCCATTGCGGAAAGCATGTCGGCCAGTTTTGCGACTTTGTCCGTCGGTCGGACAGCTTGAACGCTAGGCATATTTCTATAATTGCAGAACTATGGGTGCATCGTCAACTAGTCCAACTCAGGGCGCCTTCTTCCACGGCAAGGGTTCCCCTTTAATGGACGGTTGGTTAGAGAACCACATGAGTTTTCGGGGAGCTAAGTATTCGCCGGAAGAACGCTGCTCGCAGCTGGGGGTCGCTAGACTCGCGAATTTCTGAGGTTTCTTCAGGTGCAGCCTGGGTCTCGCTGGCTTATCCTAATTGTGAAGGATCCACCACTGTGCTTACCGCCTGCGTATGGTTGATTCAGCGGAGTTCTTATGGAGAGAGTGTTTCGAGAAATGCGTCACGCGCTACGGCAGTTGCGCAAGTCGCCTGGGTTCACTTTGACAGCGATCCTCACGCTGGCCTTTGGAATCGGTGCCACCACCAGCATCTTCTCGATTGTCGAAGGTGTGTTGTTGCGCCCTCTGCCTTTTCCTGATTCCGCCAGACTCGTCGTACTCGCCGATGTTATCGAGGGCGTGGACTATGGTGGCGACACACCTGGCGTGACAGCGCCTGGTGTTCGCACCTACATGCGCGACACCGCTGGCTTTTCCAGTCTAGGCGGCTACCAGCCATCCACTTATGAGCTCTCCGGCGGGGGAGACCCTGCACAGATCAACGGGGCGCGGCTCACCGCCAGCATGTTTCCCGTTCTCGGCGTTTCCCCTTTACTGGGACGGGCGTTTACGGAGCAGGAGGACGACGCGAGGGAGCCGGTAACGGTGATCAGTTACCAGATGTGGCACGGCCGGTTTCATGGCGATGGCCACATTCTGGGCCAGAAGGTTTTGCTTGATCGCAGGCCCTACGAGATCATCGGCGTGATGCCGCGCGGATTCGAATTTCCGCTGGTTCCTGGCCAGTTAAACCGCAGCGAACTTTGGGTACCCATGAGCTTGACCCCTGACGAAATCACGCAGGGCGCGGGAGGCTGGGCCTTCTATATGGTGGGCCGGCTGAAGCCAGGCGTGACCCAGATTCAGGCACAGCAGGGCGCAAACGCCGCAGCGCAGGAGATCATGCGTAATTTCCCTCCATCCCTGGCCATGCGCCGTATTCATCCGTTGGTTGAACCACTCGGCCAAGCCACGGTGGCGCAGGCTCGACCGCTGGTGCGCACGCTGTTTTTCGCGGTTATGGTGGTACTGTTTATTGCCTGCGCCAATCTCGCGGGATTGTTGCTGGTGCGGGTGATTCGTCGCCGGCGCGAGATCGCCGTGCGCCTGGCGCTGGGCGCGAGCGGTGCGACCGTTCTTCGCCAATCGCTGGTCGAAGCGGTGCTGCTTAGCATGGGCGGCGGCATCATCGGCCTGGCCTTGTCATGGGTCGCGCTACGCACAAGCGTCAGTTTTCTGCCTGAGACGCTGCCGCGGATCAGCTCCGTTAGTCTTGACTGGCAGGTGGCGGCCTTTGCGCTCGGATTAGCGCTGCTGACCGGGCTACTTTGCGGGCTGATCCCGGGCCTTGCGGCCAGGCGCACCGGAGTAAACGAAGCTTTGAAGGAAGGCGGCCGCACCGGGTCCGCCGGTGGCGGGCATGGGCGGCTGCGCTCGGTCCTGGTGATCGCAGAGCTCGCGGTCGCCCTGGTTCTGCTGACCGCCGCAGGCCTATTGCTGCGGAGCTTTCAAGAGATGCGCTCGGTCAATCTCGGCTTTCGTGTCGATCACATGCTGACCGCAAGCTACAACTTGCCCCGTCAACAATACTCCACCCAAGCCTCAATCGACGCATTCAACTCAATCTTGCAAAGCAGGCTGGAGCAATTGCCAGGTGTCGACGCGATGGGAGTCACCACGCTATTGCCCGCGGCCGACCAGAACGTCCGCACCACCTTCACTCCGGAGGGTTACGTCCCTCCCGAAGGCGCCGGATTGAATATCGCTTGGCCGCCTCAGGTGATGGGCAATTACTTCCGAGCAGCGGGTATTCGACTCATTCGCGGCCGAGCCTTCACTCCGGCCGACAACGGCACGGCGCCATTGGTAGTCATTGTCAACCGGACCCTCGCTGAGCGCTACTGGCCCGGACAGGATCCCATCGGAAGGCGCCTTCATCGCGGCTCAGCCGAGGCGACCACACTGCCGTGGTTGACTGTGGTGGGAGAGATAGGCGACGTCAAGGAGCTTGCGGCTGACGTGCCTACGATGTGCCAGATCTATCTTCCGGCGAGTCAAGTCAAAGCCAGCGCGGGCCCGTTTGGCTCCCGCGAGATGCTGGTCGGTACTGGCGGCTCGATCGTAGTGCGCGGTCAACTGCCGCCGGACCAGATGGCTGATGCGCTTCGCTCGGTGATTCGTTCCATCGACCCGCAGCTACCCGTCACCCACCTTGAATCCATGGACCACGTAGTTGCGGAGGGTCAAGCGCCGCGCCTCTTCAACACTGCGCTCATCTCCAGTTTTGCCGGCGCTGCTGTCCTGCTGGCGCTACTCGGAATTTATAGCGTCATTGCCTTTTCGACTGCTCTTCGCACACAGGAAATTGCCATTCGCCTTGCGCTGGGCTCGCAGCGTGCAACCGTGATGCGCTTGGTACTTATGTCGGGTGCTTGGTTGGGATTGGTGGGAAGCGCGATCGGCGTGGTGGCAGCCATTCTTGCTACGCGCCTGCTGCGTTCTTTTCTCTTTCAGGTTAACCCTTTGGACCCGACAGTTATTGGGTTAGCGGCAATCTCGATTTTCAGTCTGGCACTCGTGGCGTCATTTATTCCCGCGCGCCGCGCGGCGTCCACCGATCCTATGCGGGCGCTCCGCGGCGAGTAGCCAGAACCGACGACAAACCCGTTGTTGAAAGGTTGGTTTTACGAGCCCATATCGCCCCTAAGGTCGGGGAGCCCGATTCCTGGACGCCTCTTCGTGCCAGCACTCGAAGGTCGCAGACCGATGCGCGTTAGAAGTTCTTGAAATCTGGTGTCGCGGCGTAAGTCGTCCAATTGTGGGTCTATGTTCATATACCCAAGCCAAGGCGACCGTTGCTCAAACGCGTGATTTAGCCACTTGAAGGCTTCATCGTTTTCCCGCAGGCCCGCGTGAATCATAGCGATGTCGTAAGGTGAGACATATCTGTCGTCCGACAATGCGTGCAATTGCTTAAGAATCGCACGCGCCCCGTCGGCTTTTCCCGCGATTGCGTGACAATGTCCTAGTTTCGCTAATGCATAAGTGCTCTCCCCGGATAAATCAATCCCGATCTTCAATTCCGCAAGCGCCTCTGGGAATAGCCCTTTCTGCTCGTAAACGTGGGCGAGCCAGAGGTGCGCGGAACCGAAATTGAAATCCATCGCGATCGCCGCCCGAAACTCTTTGACCGCCCGATCGTAATCCCGAGTAAAGTAGGTCATGCGAGCCAGGTCTGTCGTCACAACCACCGAGAGAGGATCCATTGTCAGCGCTGTCGTCTTTTCGCGAAGCGCCTCGGCGTGCCGCCCGAGCATACTGAATAGCGTGCCGCGCCAGTGATAGGCTTCCACGCAACCGGGATTTAACGCGACGGACCGCTCGAATTCCGCCTCCGCCCCCGGCCAGTCCCACTCGAAGTCACGCTTGACTACGCCGAGCGTCGCGTGCGCTCCCGCTAATGAATCATCCAGTTCGAGCGCTTTCAATGCCGCTGCCCGCCCTCTCGAGTATGCTTCCAATGACGGGAGCGCGTTGTAATATCCGAGTATGTTGTAACAGTCAGCCATGCCCGCATACCCTGGCGCATAAGTTGGATCGTGATCGAGTGCGCTCTGAAAAGCGGAGAGCGCTCTTTTTACGCTTTCGTCCGTCCTCTTATTCCAGTAGTAGCGGGCTTTCAGATAGAGCTCGTGGGCTCGCGGGTCGACCCGCGGCGCGTTTCCAAGTCGCATCCGCTCCTCTGGAGTGAGCGCGATTCTCACCTCATTCGCGACCTTTTGCGCAATATCGCTTTGTATAGCCAGGACGTCCCGGAAATCGCGCTCGTAGCTTTCCGCCCACAGATGCTGGTCGCTCGCGGCGTGAATGAGTTGCGCGGTAATGCGGACTCGCTCCCCGGAACGCAGCACCGAGCCTTCGATGACCGCGTCCACATTCAATTCACGCGCGATTTGCGGCAGGGATTTGCGTGCTCCTTTGTACTGCATGGCCGAGGTGCGGGAGATCACCCGTAGGCCTTTGATTTTCGCGAGGCTCGTGATCAGCGCCTCGGTCATGCTCTCAGCGAAGTACTCCTCGCCCTCTTTTCCCGAAGTATCTTCAAGGGGCAGCACGGCGATCGCCTGAATTCGGCTTGGGTCGGATGTCGACCGCGCAGGGAATGGAGAATTCGTATTCCTCAGGCCGACCTCTTCGACGGCCGGGATAAACCTGTATCCGCGCCGAGGAAGCGTCTCTATATAGCGTGGGGAAGTGGCCGAATCACCGAGCACTCCGCGAATCCGGGCGATGGCGTTGTGTAGGCTATGGTCGAAGTCCACGAACGTATCCGCCGACCAGATCTCGTCCCGGAGTTCTTCGCGAGTTACGAGTTCGCCGGGACGACGCAACAACGCCGCGAGCACTTGTAAGGGCTGGCCTTGTAAGCGGAGCCTGGCTCCCTTTTTGCGAAGCTCGCCCAATCGCACGTCCAATTCGAAGACGTCGAACCGCAGCACGCGTTCGATTGGGCTCGGGGCAGGCATTTTGAGGGGGTCGATGCTGGCTCAGCGTATCACAAGCAGGATGGGATAAGCCTCGCAAGCCGTATTGCCCTGCGCTTACTGATGAGAAGAGTTGTATAGAAAGGACCCGTCTCGAGATGTTTGATGTCGCCGAGTCACGCGCGGCCAAGTTCGAGTTCATTTAACTGGGCTGCAACTGCTTAACTAAAGCTTGCCCGAATGGTGAAGCTGACAGATGCAGCTACTGCAACTGCAGTTTCGAGTACTCCGCCTGGGCTTCTTTCAGAATAGGAACGTCTGGATCGGCGTCTTTCCAGAGGGTGAGGAAGTCTGCGTACGCGGCGAGTGCGCGGACGCGGGCGGCATCGGCTTCCGCTCCTTGCGAGGCTCGGAATTGTAATGCGTTGGCGCGAGCGACGCCGAGGTGTGCCAAAGCTCCGGTCCAGCAGTTCCAGACCATGCCATTGTGGTCGATGATTCTTTGGAATTCGGCGGCGGCGGCGCTGCCTTGTCCGGCCGCCAGATAGGCTTCTCCGCGGACGTAGACGGTATAGAGGCAGGAAACGTTGAGAGCAAAGTCGGTGGACCCCAACTCGATGGGCGGACCGACGTGCAGAGTATTGATGGCGACGGCCGGGTTCTTTGCGTTCACCGCCAATTGTGCCTGAATCGCAGGGAGCCAGAGCGATTGCACCTGGGTATCCAGCGGAAAACGCTTACCCAAGTCTTGCGTCATGGACTCGGCTCGCGCCGTGTCACCCGCCATGGCAAAAGCCAACGTGGCCTCGACTTCGACTCCCTGACTCTCGGGGACAAGCTTGATAGCCGCTGTCGCTGCCTGCTTCGCCCGCACAGCATTACCGAAAGCGGCTTCCCGCTGAGCGGCAATGGCCTGCCAGATTGCTCCAGTTTCCTTGCTGTCAGTTCGGATGGCGGATTCGACGGACCGCTTTGTCAGTTCCCGTGCTTTGCGCACATGACCAGCGTAAGCTTCGGTGTCGGATGCGAGAGCAAAGCCGACGTTCTCATACTGGGGTTTGGCTGCAAACCACTGGAGGTGTTCCGCCATTTCCGCAGAGTTCGCCGCGAGAAAGGCAAAGGCATAGCGAACATTGCGCAACTCCACATCGTCCTGCTTTTGCGCCTGCGCCTCCTGGATGATCTGCCGCGCCTGGTCGAAGTGCTGCAAAGCGACGGTGTAGTTGAGAAGGCTCTCGCGGTACAGTATCTCGTCCGGCCGAATACGTAGTGCGAGGCGAATGATGTCTGAAGCCTTCTCATACTCGCCCAGTTTGCCAAGCACTGAAGCCAAAGAATCATATGCCGTTGAATCCCGCGGATTGATCTCAGTCTGCTCCTGAAACGCCTGGGCGGCTTTATCTAATTCCCCGGTTACATGCGAATAGTAGGCGGAGTTGATGAAGAGTCTTTCGCGTTCGCTAGCATGTTCTTTCAACTGGAATGCTTTCGTGAAATACACGCTGGCGCGGCCCAGTTCGCCGAGACCAATGTAGTTGTCGCCCACCGCCAGATAGCCAAGAGCAAAATTCGGATCGAGTTCGATGGAATGTTGAAAGTCGGGGATGGCAGCGGCGGGGCCTTTCTGTCGGTTGGCCTTGACGCCCAGACTGTACGCTTTTAGAGCGCCGAGCGAAGGCGTGGTGAACTCTTCGAGTTTAAGATCAAATTTCTGCACCGAAGACAGCGACTCGCCCATCTCGCCACGTAACCTGTACGCCGCTTCTCCCAGCGCACTTACCACTTTCTCCTTGGAGGCAGCCGTGACCTGCTCCTTCGCCAGTGTGCCGCCGGTCTGGCAATTTACCGCCTTCAGTCCCAGCACGTATTCAACGCCCAGACTGCCGATCGAACCTGCAACATAGACCTTGCTGCCGGCGCGCTGACAAACCTCGCGAGCCAAGTCGGGCGTAAGTTTCGAATCCGCGGGGCGCGTCATGAGCCGCAAGGTCTTTGCGACCTGGCTGTTCGGGAGCACATTCAGGAATGGCGATTGGCGCAGGGAAATGGTGAGTGCTGTCTTGAGCGTGTCGTCGAATATCGGATCGCCGGTGCTGTTGGCAAAATCGGTAAGAACGATGGTATCTGTTTCCGCAAGCTTGATTGTCCGATGAGACCGCCAGTACCATCCGCCCACAAACAAAGCAGCGAGCACGAGCACTACGAATCCAATCCACCCGAAGACATTGGTCGTGCGAACCTGGGTGGCGGGAACCGCCCTCGGATGAATCTCCGTTTGACCCGCATCGATCACGACCTGGGTGACCGAATGGTTCCGCACGACTATCTCTTCCTGCTCGGGAACGAGGCGCACTTGCTCTGCAAACTGGTAGCCTCGTCCCGGAACGGTCGCGATATAGCGGTTTTCCCCAGCCGTCTCTCCGAGACTCTTGCGTAACACAAAAATGTGCTGCGTCAAGTTGGACTCTTCGACAAAGCTGTCCGGCCATAGTGCCTTCATAAGGTCGTCCTTCAAAACGACCGTTCCGCTCTTCTGTACTAACACCAGGAGCATCTCGAAGGCTTTCGGCTGAAGAGGAACCGGCCGATCGTCTCGCAGCAGGAGCCGCTTATCGGGGTCTACCCGAAACGGGCCAAACTCGTAGAAGTGCTTTGGTTCCTCTTTCATAGCTACGACATAACAAGTCTTGAGAAGTCTTGAGGGCCTTCTTGAGGACTTCCGAAGCTCACTTGCGGCATTGTGCTCCACGTCGGGCAGGGGCAACCGAAAGTCTTATTCAACTAGGGTCGGACTCTAACACGAGATGTACGCCGGGTAAAGGTTGCAGGGAGGTAAACACGGATCACAAGAGGATACAGATCACCATCGAGACCGAGCACATCCTGACGATCCGTACGGGAGGCGGCAACCGACTGTGGTGCCAGAACTGTGGCTGCGAAGTGGATGTCGCGAATTTGCTCGGAGTGGAGGCTTCGATGGGTATCGCTCACCCGACTCTCCCTGCTTGCGCCGGGTCATCTGGAACTCAAGATGAATCGTCCGCTCATGTCGCGGATCGGGGGTGCCTTTGTTGGAGGTCCCTGAAGTTCATTTTCAGGTGGTGCGAGGCGATTCGATCCTCGGCGTCAAAACTAAAACTCAGGAGGACATCATGAAACACAAAATTGCGCGGACAACATTAGTAATCTCTTCCGTCGCGGCGCTTTGGGCCAGCATGGCTGTTCCGGCCGCAGCTCAGCATTTCCCGGGTATCGGCACGGTCATGACGTACAACGTGAACGAAGGAACCGATTTCCTACAGGTGGTAGATACTCAAACGCTCCAAGAATTCTTGCTTGGTGTGGGACAAGTAATCACGCAGGTCCAAGGCACCAATCCTCCCGAGCGCATGCGGGCAGTTGCGCGACAAATCCTCGAGGTTCAGCCGGAGCTGCTAAGCCTGCAAGAAGTGGACCAGTGGTACACGGGAACCTTTGACCCGGTTGCGGGCACATGCGGAACCATGACCCTCCAGTACGACATGTTGCAGGAACTCCTGAGTGACTTGGCGGCGCAGGGCGGGCACTACAAGGTCGCAGTGCAAGTTACCCAGTATGCATTTCCACCTACCCCTGGATTGATTCCCCCATCGAATTACATCTGCGTTTCCGTCAACGACTACAACGTTACACTGGCGCGCACCGATCTTCCTTCCTGGATCTTCCAGTGGAGTAACCCCCAGTCCGGAAAATATGTGAATGAAGTCGTACTGCAAACTCCGATTGGACCGGTGCCGCTGCCCCGATCGTGGGCCTCGGTTGACGCAAAGTTTTTCGGAAACCCCTTCCTTCATATCAACACTCATCTTGAGTCCTTCGACCCGACCGTCCGGGAGTTGCAGGGTGATGAGTTGCGTGCCGGTCCGGCAAACACGTCCATGCCACTGATCATCGCCATGGATTCAAATGCGCAGGCGTTCCCCCTGCCAGAAGATCCTACCTATTCGGACTTCATATCCGCCGGCTATGACGATGTCTGGTCCGAGATTTTCCCGAAGCTCGCAGGCTTGACGTGCTGTCAAGATGAAGCGGATAACAACCCGCAATCGGAGCTCTATCAGCGAATCGATCTGGTACTCACGCACGGCGCCGTAATTTCATTCGAAGCATTGTTGATCGGGGCCGATCCGCGAAGCCGCCTGCGCGACGGACTGTGGCCCTCGGATCATGCCGCTGTGCAGGCGGGTGTGATCGTGGGAAGGAACTAGTCAAACTCCAGCCAAGGATGCAAGAGGCCAAACCTAGGGCAACCCATTTAAAGGAGAGCACTATGACCTCTAACTACATTTCAGGAGTTCTGGTTATCGCCCTTGGTTTGGTGCTCGCCACGCCGGCACGCGCAAAAGACCTGCAAAGCACCGCCGGCGAAGCCGCAGTCGGAATTGGGGCTGCGGCTGCGGCCATTGTGGTGGTCGTGATTATTGTGGCCGTTCACTATTCGGCAAAACGGTCGATCACTGGGTGCGTCGCGGCGTCTGGAAATGGGATGACTATCACCGATGAAAATAATAAGCAGGTCTACGCTCTCTCCGGCGACACGCTCGGTATCAAGCCGGGAGATCGAATGAAACTGAAGGGCCAAAAAATGAAGTCGGCAGGTCCGGGCAAAATATTGGGCTGGGAAGCCACCAACGTGAGCAAGGACTTCGGCGTCTGTCAGCCATAGTCTCGATTGTCGTTGGTTCCACGACTTTTAGTTCAGGAGAGACTCTTA
>Ga0210389_10004167_pt1 | contig 11266 bp, 9 predicted proteins | sample IncBWH28OmetaG_FD_160127 | JGI IMG/M metagenome (GOLD analysis project Ga0210389, IMG submission 160127) | Forest soil microbial communities from Barre Woods Harvard Forest LTER site, Petersham, Massachusetts, United States - Inc-BW-H-28-O ... | reverse complement strand
GAATCGTACTGCATCCGAGCATCACCAATATCCCCAGGCAAATCCTGAACGACGACGAGCAAGTTTTTTCCAAAGTTGGACCCCTTCATAGTCTCCTGTGTCGCCTGGAAGTTCTGCTGAGAAGGAGTCGCTGCACCTGGGTGAGAAGGGGTAACGCCGACGCGCGGAATCGGTTTTCAACTACGGAGGGATTCAGACCAGCCGACATTATTTAAATGATATCCGATTTGAGGGTCGGCTCAGAACACCGTGTATTTTAATCGATAATCGCTAAAAGTGGGACCTCGGGTAAACGGAGTGTTGCATGCGGAAACGTCTTATTGCCGCGACTCCAGGGACGGTTCGATCCCGAACCGATCGATGGTTAGATATAGATCGATCCGCTCGAGTCTGCCTTTGCTTGGGCCGAGACTGCGGGCTGGCGCGCCGCAGAAGCGGACCCCAAACAATTCGGATGATTTTTGACCAGCCGCAGAGGCTAAAGCAGGTATCGCTTGTCTTTGAGGGGAACAGAGACGGTACTGACGCAAGAGTTCGTCTTACGCTGGTCCTCCGATGGCGGGAATCCGCTTCGGGAATATCACGTCGAGCTTACAAACGTCACAATGCTCGAATTGACCATCGTGCCGAATGTGAGTGCCCGGGCCTCACTCAAGAGTCTGCGCGTGTCTTAAAGGTTTTTCCCACTCAAGGAGAGTGGCATAGCTTTAAGAAAACTGCCCGGTGGCGAATTCTCGCGTCGAGCTGCTTCAATCTAATTTTGCGCACAATTTGTCCATTCTGCATGTGCGTAATTGAACACCTGTTTTCGCCCCGACTGAGACGGCGTTTTGAACAGTGGCTGTGAAAAAGCCGGTGGCAAGAGTCTTGAACCCCTGGACCACCGTGCTATTGAGCTGTTTGCACCTAAACTGATTCATGAATCTCGACACTGTTCAATTGTGCACAGCTTGATCCCTGACTCTTACAGAAGAGAAACATTACTCGTGGAGCACGATGTCGAGCAGGGAACTGTGAACTTCCAAGCCGCCGTTATAGTCAATGAGGCCCAGCTGTCGGAATCGATTCATAAAGAAGTTAATACGAGCTCGGGTCGTACCAACCATTTCTGCCAAAGTTTCTTGGCTTATCTTCGGGATTACGTTCTCCGATCTTTCTTCCTTGCCAAATCGGGCCAGCAACAAAAGTGTCCGAGCCAATCGCTTCTCGGCAGAATTGAAAAGCTGATCAACCAAATCTGCCTGGGTCCGGGTGTAACGACCAACTATGTACGCGACAAAGAGATCGGAAAACACGTGCTCACGGTGAAGTGCGCTCAGCATCGCGTTTCTTTCAATTCTTAGGGCAGTACAAGCTGTAATGGCAGTGGCAGACGCGGGTCGCACAGGCTGGTCAGAGGCAATACACCCTTCACCCATGAAGTCCCCTGGTCCAAGTAGTGTAATGGTAGCCTCTTTGCCAAGCGCAGACAAAACCGTGAGTTTTGCTTGGCCTGTTTGAATATAAAAAACAGCATCGCTAGGGTCTTCTTGGGCAAAAATCACCTTATTCTTCGGATATTGCAGGATTACCCTTCCCAATCCGGTTTGTGCGAGAAATGCCTTCGGATCAAATGTCCGGGCTTTGACAGGCGACATACAACACTCCGCACGCGAAACGCCGACTTAAAATCCTGCACCCGACAGCTACGAAAAGCAATACCAAGTTGTAGGTTTGTTACGAAATCGGAACAAGAGTCTGCCCTCTGCCTGGTGGTGGCCAACTCTGCACAATTCTGTGTGCAAAATTGAACAGAGTTGCGGAGGCATTCCGAGTATATTTTCGACTTAGTGAGGAGTGCCGATGCCGCGCAACGAACGTTGTAGTCTGTCGCTCCCGCAAGTCAACGCCCCTGCGACATCCCGAATCCCATGTGCCATCCGACAGGCATTCGCTAGATCGGTGCGGCGCTCACCACCATACCCAACGCCAGCGCGAGAGCCGCTAATTCAATATCCAACTCGCATTAAAGCTGTGGTTTCATGCCCGTCAGATAGCAACCGTTCGCCAATGCTGGTTCATGCTGTTCCGTGGAAGCCGCGCTCATATCCTGTATCGTCGCGATGCTGGAGCAGTTTATGGGAGCCAGCAGTCAGGCCATGGATAATCCGTGGCCATGTCATCTCCTCTCTATATAGCACGGAGTTGTCGATCGAGGTCAGCGAAGGCGGGAAACAAGTCTGGGCACTGACGTTGTGCCACCTATTCGCAGAGCGATCTGGTGCTCTTACATCTGCCATGTGGGGAATTCATCACAATTTTCCTGTGATGAGGATCACATCTAACTGTGATGTCGAGTCAGTATCCTCACTAAGAGAATGAGCCGTGATAGAACTGGATGCACTGCGTCCAGAAATGAATATAGTGCGCGCAGCGCCTACGGTGAAGTCGTCTCCGAGACGCGCAAGTGTTCTGCCTCGTCGAAGGATTAGGAAAATGAATTAACGCATGCAGCCAATCATCGCACGAACTCCGAAGCAAGCGGCAGCGGGAAAAACGGGAAGAACCCAGCAACGTTGGTCATTGTTACTCTCAATTCTAGGACTACTGGCCTTGCCTTCACGTTTAACGGGTCAGACCTCACCGAACTCCGAGGCGGCCATCCCTGTGGTAACCGATTGGAGTCACCACCACCTTATCTTCTCCAAACCTGGCACGGGGGAACAAGCCAAGCGCGTCTGGCAGGAAACTCGCTATCGGCAGCAGCGGAATCGGCAGTCGCACGGGAGCTTGCCAGAAGCCAAGATTGGTGGCGTCGTTGGTTCCGTATCACGGATTGGTTCGAGCCCGTCGTTCGTACTCGAGAATCAGAGACTCAAGCGTGACTGGCAACAGAATATGGGCACTGGGGCGAGTGTTGGCGCTGGTAACTACCCCGCGAAGTTTTCGTTTGCTGTTACACGAGCCAACTGTGCCAACGCGCCACAACCCGACTTCGTCGTCTATAGCACCGGTCTGTCTGGGTCGAGCGGCCAAGCCAGCATCGTGGCTTACGACAATCTTTATTCCGGCTGCAGCGGCCTTGATTTGGGGACGGCCTCAAACTTTGCAGTTCTCGGTTCCTCTACGGTGACGAATGCGGAAAACACCGTCGTTACGGGGGCGAACATCGGCATCTTTCCGGGTACCAGCCTTACCGGATTCCCGCCGGGCGTGCTTACGCCTCCTGCGGTAGAGCATCTTGGGGACCCAGTGGCAGGCCAGGCGCAAGCCGACGCCGCCAGGGCGTACACCTACTACCAAGGGTTGCCCGGCGCGGCCCTCATTGCGCCCACGCTGGATGGACTGACTCTCACGCCCGGCTTGTACAACGCCGCCAGTTCCCTTGCATTGAGTGCCGGAGCTACCGTGACACTCAACGGAAACGGTACCTACATCTTCCAGATCGGCAGCACGCTTACTCTTGCTGGCACGGTGATTCTGTCGGGTGGCGCGACGGCTGGCAACCTGATTTGGCTGGTTGGAAGCTCCGCCACCATTCAGGGAACTACCGTTGCAGCTGGGAGCATCGTCGCGTTGGCCTCCATCACGCTGAACGCCGGAGCTTCGCTTGCAGGTAGGGCAATCGCCTTGAACGGTGCGATAACCATGATCGACAACGCCGTCACCGCGGTGGACACGGTGCCTTCTGTTTACTGGGCCTACAATACGGGCGGCGCGATCCTAACATCGCCCGCGTTCTCGCTCGACGGAACGCAGGTGATGTTTGTGCAAACGGATGGGGCACATCACGGGCATCTGATCCTGCTGAAATGGGCCGCTTCAACCACCGAAACCGTTGGTAGCCCAACCACGCTTACGCGGGTGGTACGTGCCTCATATCCCGCCTGCAGCGCGCCGTGCATGACCTCAGCGCCCCTCAGCGATCTGACGGGCACGGCCGACGACGACACTGGCTCATCCGTCTTCTACGACTACAGTAACGACGTCGCCTATGTCGGGGATGACTCCGGATGGCTCCATAAGTTCACGCCCGTACTCAAGGGAGTCCTTACTGAAGTAAAAGCCGGGGGATGGCCAGTAAAAGTGAACTCGGGCGCTCCCACCGCTCTCACCAGCCCAGTCCACGATCAGGTGTTGGGGAATGTGTTTGTGGAGGACGTCGGCGGGTTCCTGTATCTCGTCAATTCCACAGCGGCCACCGTTGTGAGTTCCGGTCGGTTAGATTTTGGCATAGGCCTCGTACAAGGCCCAATCGTCGATGCCGCAGCGGGGCTGGTTTACGTGTTCGCGTCCAGCGACGGCAGTGGGAACTGCGGCGGGGCCGACTGCACTGCGGTCTACGAGTTTGGTACCGCTTTTACTGCTGGCGACACGGGCTTGGAGGTAGTGGTTGGAGCCAGCACTGTCACGGGAACACCGCCGAATCCCATGTTCATTGGCGCTCTTGACAGTACCTATTACGACTCCACGGATGCAACCGGGAACCTATATGTTTGCGGCAACACTGGAGGGACTCCAATCTTGTACCAGATTGCCATCCAACATGGCACTCTGGCAAAGGTAAACGCAGGACCAGTTCTTTCGAACAGCATTACGCTCTGTTCTCCCGTAAGTGATGTCCTGAATCCGAATGCTGCTAGTGGCCCGACGGAATGGATGTTCGCCAGCGTCCAAGCAAACGGAACGTCGTCTGGCTGTGCTGGTGGCGGATGTGTCATGAATTTCGAGGATACGCCGTGGCTCGTATCCACCCACTATGCCGTCGGTCAGAGGGTTGTTGATAGCAACTTTGATGTCCAAGTTGCGGATGTGGCGGGTGTGTCGGGAACCGCTGTCCCTTCTTGGAGCACAACCCTAGGCGGGGCTACCGCCGACGGAACTGTGCAATGGCTGGACCAAGGTACGGTTTCCGCCGTCACGCCTGCGGCGTGGATCGCGAATCACGCCTACACGAATGGCATGCTGATTCTTGGCGCCAACGACAACTTCCAGTTAGTGACAACCTCTGGGACGTCCGGGAATTTGCCACCCCCTTGGAGCACAACTCCGGGCACGACCACCGTCGATAACACGGTGACTTGGAAAAATCTAGGCGCGATTGTCACCTCGGTTCTTGCCGCCGCCGGAGGCACGAGCGGCATTGTCATCGACAACATCGTCGGCTCAGGAACCCTAGCGGGAGCTTCTCAGATATATTTCTCCACTCTGAGTGACCAACCTTGTGGTGCGTTCGGCACAGGCGGGTGCGCGGTGCAGGCATCGCAATCGGCACTAGAGTAGAGAGCCCCCCGCCCATCCAGATGTGTAAAAACGCTCAATCAAAGAAACAATCTGTAAAGTCTGAATTTCCACGCGGGTAGTGTTGCGGGTCGATCTGAGGGAAACTCGATTTATGCCAAGGCCAATCGCGGTTTGTAATGACGGTTGTCTGCGATGGGAGGCGAAGAGTGTCTACATCCGACCATAACCCCTTTCAAGGATTCTTCTCTTTATCTAAATCCAAACGGCTTGTGTATGTGCCAATTGGAGCGTTGACAGCCATTGTTGCGCTGGTCTTGGCGTGGCCTAACTTGGTGCGGGAAATGCTGTCGTCGGCATACATGCCGCACCTTTATTGCTACCTTGGCAGCACTCGATTAGCATGGAGCCATGCCATAGCGGATGGCGTCATTGGGTTCGCCTATCTGGTCATCTCCGGAACGCTCGCCTACCTTCTGTACCGAGGGCAGCGCGACTTGCCCTTTCATGGCCTCTTTGTTGCATTTGCAGTGTTCATAATTGCGTGCGGTTCCTCGCACCTTCTAGAGGCTGTAACTGTTTGGATTCCAGTATATGTGTTGTCGGCTACGATTAAAGTTGTAACTGCAATTGCTTCCATTGCGACCGCATTGACACTTCCGTTCGTTGTTCCCGACATTTTGTTATTGGTTCAGACAGCAAGAAGTTCCGAAACACGCCGCGTGCTTTTGGAAGCCGTACTCTTGGAACGTGATGCAGCACAGGGCGAACTGGAACAATCCAATTTTGTGTTGGAGCAGAGGGTGCGAGATCGCACGGCCCAAATCAACAGCGCAAAAGAGGTACTCGAGACGGAAGTGATTGAGCGGCGCAGGAATGAGGAAATGCTTCGGCAGTCGGAAGAAAGATTCGGTAAGGCATTTTGCTCCAACCCTTTGCCCATGACCATTTCTACGGAGACTGAAGGCCGTTATTTAGACGTGAATGACTCGTTTCTAAGCTTGGTAGGACGTGAACGTACTTCGGTGACAGGGCGCACCATGGCTGAACTCGGGATTTGGGTTAACCCAGAAGATCGTATCTCAATGATGAAGGGATTGAGTAACGAAGGCAGAGTCATCGGGTTGGCCACACAAATTCGTGCAAACGGGGGAGCAGTGCGAGAAGCAACGGTATCGGCCGAGCAGATTGAGCTTCTCGGACAACTCTGTGTGCTCGTGGTCATGCAGGACACGACTGAGGTGAAACGCCTGCAAACACAGGCTCAGCAGGCCCAGAAGATGGAAGCCGTAGGTCGCTTAGCGGGCGGCGTTGCGCATGACTTTAACAATCTCCTCGGCGTGATCATCGGCTACAGCGACCTGTCGATTGACAAGCTCGCACCAGAACTATTACTAGCCAAGAATCTGGTCCAGATAAAGAAGGCAGCCGAACGTGGTGCTCATCTCACGCGCCAGCTTTTAGCCTTCAGCCGTCAGCAGGTTGTAACCCCGAAAATTCTGGACCTCAACGCCGTCATTAACACCGCAAGCCAAATGCTGAGCCGGGTAGTCAGAGAAGATATGATCTTGGTCTACCAGACTGCGATTCCTCTTGGCACAATAAAAGCGGATGCCGGGCAAATCGAACAGGTCTTGTTAAACCTCGTGGTCAATGCGGGGGACGCTATGCCTGATGGGGGCAACATAACCGTTGAAACAGCCAACGTCGAACTCGACGAAAGGTATTGTCTGGGACACGAGCCTGTCATAGCAGGACAATATGTGCTCCTATCGGTGCGGGACAATGGCTGCGGTATGGACGAAGCAACCAAGGCGCGTATCTTTGAACCGTTTTTCACAACTAAGCAACCGGGTAAAGGAACTGGACTGGGCCTAGCTAGCGTGTACGGAATCGTCAAGCAGAACGCTGGGTACGTTTGGGTCTACAGTGAGGTTGGTCGAGGAACGACATTCAAGCTCTATTTTCCTCGGGTACGAGCGGATATAGAAGCCCCTGGCATGCCGCGATTGTACCCAGAGTCAAGTGGAGGAAATGAAACCATCTTGCTCGTGGAAGATGAAGCTGCTCTTCGGGAGGTTACGACGTTGACGCTCCAGTCAGCGGGCTATACCCTAGTTGTGGCAGACGGGCCAGCAGAAGCTATTCAGCTTGCAAAGACCCGCCGAGAACCCATTCATCTGCTTCTGACAGATGTCGTTATGCCGCATATGAATGGAGTAGAATTATCGAAACTCCTAAGGGCGTCCAGACCACATTTGAAGGTTGTATTTGCCTCGGGATATGGCGGAGAAGAGCTTGCAAGGCAGATTTCGATAGCGCCCGATGCGGTTCTGCTTGAAAAGCCGTTTACCAAGGACGCTCTGCTAACGAAGATTCGTGCTGCTTTGTACGAGTCGCGTGATTAATGCAGTGTGACAGGAAAGAGTTTTTGTTCCAAGCGTTGCCGACTCGCCGCTGCTCACTTCCTTTTCCTAGAAGGTGTGGGCTTTCGTGCATAGACAGCCCCCTCTTCAACTCGGAAGTGAGATCAGTCGTTTCAGCAGCGATTTGGACGGGCTCTCCGGCAGATTCGCGTCCAATCAACGGTTTAGTTCCTCCACGATCTGCTGCGAGCCGTTCATTGATTCGCGTTTGTTTGGCCTCCGGGGACAGGCGACCGGGAGCCGCCATCGCTTCTTCTACTTAGGCGGCGGTCCCTGACTTCACCGAAATAGTGTGTCCATCGGCTGTGCTCTAACTTTGGTATTCATTCCAACAACGGTGAAGCGTAGCGAAGGTGGACGTCGCGGATCGCTGCCGCGTTTAGCAACGGCACGGAGCGTTTCAAGTGGTTGCACCAGCGCAAGAACGGAAATAGTTTTCCGGCTGAGGTATGCCTGACCGCGCTGACGCTGAGCGGACGGCCGAGGCCGTTGGCCACCGTGCGCGACATCACTGAAAGCAAAAACGCCGAAGAATCGCTATTGTTCAAAAATGCGCTTCTGGAGGCACAAGCTGAGACGACAATTGATGGTAGTCGGTTCTTGGCAGCACCGAACTTCCTCGTCGCAGCTTGATCCGAGTCTTTACAAATCTTTTTTGCTGTCGCGCCAAAAGTTGTCTGGATCGAGGGTGGAAATCCGGCTCAGAGTTTCGCCACGATTCCCCACGCTTCCAGCAAATCTTGGGGAACATATTTGCTGTCTTTATGCTTTTTCGCCCATTCCTTCAACGGAATCGAACTCCGACATTCCTCTTCCGATAGCTTCAATCGCCGCACCATCTCGTCAAACGAAGTCGGCATATTGGGGATGTCTATGTTAGTTTTGCCCCAAGTTGGATTACCCTTGTGTCGCAACTGGTGCACCTCATGAGCATCCTGTGTCTGCTCACTTCCACCCTACGTTCCGACCTTCAATGGAGGAATGGCTCCGACGTGCACAGGTCGGCATCGCCGGGCAAACCCATAATTCACTTTAAAAAAGAAGCAGTGCGACTCATCGCCCTCCGAAGGAGGAGCACACCGCACCGCCTGTGGGTTTCCCCTACCGCGACCCTTGTGGAGTAGGGGTCGGCAGTGAAACCCGTCGCCTCTAGGGTACGCGAAGGATAGCCAATACGGAGCGGCGCTATCGGTTCAAGACTGCACACAACAATAGAATAATCGAGGGCTGCGGCGTATCACGCTGAATGGCGCTCCTTGAATTCGTCGATCTTCTCGTTGGCTTTCTCCTTGGCATTTTGCACCGACTGGCTGATTTTGTTCCGCTGCTCGTCCGCCTTGTCGGTGGCGGCGTTCTTGTGTGACTGTTGCACCGCTCTGGCAGCTTCTTTAGCGTTGCCCCAAGTCTCCTTCGCAGCGCCTTTGGTTTGGTCCACCACCCCCCGATTCGCTAGTTTTTCGTTGCCGACAGCTTCTCCGAGTTTTTGCTTTACCTTTCCTACGGCCTGCTCAACCTTGCCGCACACTCGATCCTTATTCATTGGTATTCTCCTTCAGTCGCCGCGACTATGGCCTTCGTTTTGTGTGTGGAGTGTGGAAACTAGTGCAATTGGCACAGACTAGCTCTTAAGGTGGTGGAAAAAATCCAATCGTCAAGACTTGTGCTCTTCGGCGTCGTCACTCCGGGGTCATGCGATTGACCCAGTGCTACTCTGTCCGGAGTCAGATGAATCGGATGTCCCGGGTTTTGAATCGCTATCGCGAGCCGTCTGGGTCTGATTTAATTGCTCATGATGCTCCACCAGATTGTTGAGATCATCAAGCATTGTTCCGTCAAGCTGGCGTTCCTTCTCCATATCGCCACACCGTAGGCGAAAGCAGGCATGGAATCTGTACACTTTTGCGCACGTGTGTGGTGCAGTCTAACCCTTGTTAAGGCACTGCCAGCCGTGTTGGAAAGAAGCAATCAAACTATGTCCCAAATCACGAACAAGGCGACACCAATCCTGCCTAAAGCTCCCCAGCCGCCCCTACCACACGCCGGGTCGGCTCCTGACTCCGACCGTGCCAAGAAGCCAGCGCTCGTCGATCCCTCTGCGACCAGCCCTGAGTTGACTCCGGGAGATCGCGCCGAGGGTTTGGGCAACTTCGGTGTGCCGACCGGACAATTGGGTACGGTCGTGCAGGCAAACGAAGAGGACGCGGTCGTCAAGTGGGATGGTGACGGTCGTATGAGACTGCGCCCACCTTGGCTCAAGAAGGTTTAGCCAACCACAAGTCAACACGGCGAGTAACTTCTTTCAAGAAAGAAGCGGTGCGACTTAAACGCCCTCGGAGAGAGAAGCGCATGCCGCACCGCCTGTGGGTTTTCCGCCTTGACCCTTGTGGGGTAGGGGTTGGCAGTGAAACCCGTCGCCTGTAGCTACAGGAAGGATAGCCAAGATGGACGGCGCTGTCTGTTCAAGATTGCACACTTAGAGGCAGCCTCGAAATTCTCCTGCCAAACTAATTACCGGAACTGTGCAGTTTGGATCAGCAAGGCCACGTTTCTCCGGCCTATGCTCTACCAATGAGGAGATGAGCAAGCCGCGAAGAGGCCACCGCTCTCGATTCGGATGCTACCCGGCGAGTGCGAAGGCTGGAGTGGGCTGCTGGTGTCACCATGTTAATAGAAGATTACTTCGGAGTTGTTGACCGTGCCTTCATAGGAGAAGCGAATAGAATCCTGGTGCTTTCTCGTCTGGAACTAAGAACTCCGTTGGAACTGCCTCTCCCGGTACCGGATCGGCGTCGTTTACCCGAGCGGCGGCGCTTAGAGCGGCGGCACTCCGTGACGCGGTGGCACTATGCCCTCGGCGGCGCGGCGGGGATGCTGGAGCAGGAAAGCGCGAACATGAACTTGAGTCCTGAGTTCAGGTCTCTGCTCGAAAGGTTGTAAATCACTTTGCGACGGGGCCACCTTTGGTGGCATAGAAGGATTCTCAAGGAACTCGCTCCCCCATTGTTGCCGAACAATTGCCAAGTCCCCCAGGCATTTCTACACTGTGCAATTTTGAACAGACTTTCGAATTGGCGCTGTTGTACTTTGTCTTCCGACGAGCGATGCGTCCCCCGTGGTCGTTTGCTCCAAGGAATGGCACAGCCCAAGGTGAGGGCTGTGCCATTCCTTTGAAACGACCGATTTGCCGCAGGACGACCGAGGCGATTGATCGCAACCTAGCCGACACAGAATTCATCGATTTTTGGAGAATCCAGCCGATTCGCAGGAGTTGTGCAAAAGTGAACATCTTTCGTTCTTTAGGTGTGGGACATTTTACTTGGAATGGGCCTATGCTCCGCTCACTTCAAGATGCTGTCAACAACGCCGTAGTCCTCTGCATCGACGACGACCCCGCAATATTGGAATGCGAAAAAAGGTTCCTCGAGATTTTTGGGTATCGTGTTCTGACCGCACTGAGCGGTCGCAAAGGACTGGAACTGGCTTCAGTCAATTCCGTGGATGTTGTAGTCGTGGACTATTGCATGCCGGAGATGAACGGCGTGGAGGTTGCAATCGGGATCAAACGGCTGCGACCGCATGCGCCAATCATCATGCTTTCCAGCGCGGTTGATGTCCAAAGC
>Ga0210389_10004166_pt1 | contig 11266 bp, 12 predicted proteins | sample IncBWH28OmetaG_FD_160127 | JGI IMG/M metagenome (GOLD analysis project Ga0210389, IMG submission 160127) | Forest soil microbial communities from Barre Woods Harvard Forest LTER site, Petersham, Massachusetts, United States - Inc-BW-H-28-O ... | reverse complement strand
TGCTTCCCTTCTTAGGAGGTCGGAGTGACATAGAGCGCCCTAGGAAGGTCGCCGATGTGACATCGAGCCACCGGCAGCCACCGGCAGCCACCGGCAGCCCCCGGCAGCCCGGCAGCCCCGGCAGCCCGGCAGCCCCGGCAGCCCGGCAGCCCCGGCAGCCCCCGGCAGCCCCCGGCAGCCCCGGGGCGAGCCCGGAGCCCCGGCTGGAACGGACCCTGACTGCGCGGTGGCATCAACCGAATGGCTGATTTCGCCGCCACGAGGGTAAATACACTTGCGTTATTACGTAAGTGCGGGCATCCTATCCGCGTGTCCGTACCAACGGGCCTCATCGAGGCCAGAGAGCTGACTAAACGCTTCGGCTCCAAGGTTGCAGTAAACAACCTGTCCTTCACGGTCGAGCCGGGCAAGGTGACGGGATTCCTCGGGCCGAATGGCGCGGGCAAGTCCACCACCATGCGCCTCATCTGCGGCCTTGACCGCCCCAATTCCGGATCCGCGACCATCGGCGGCGTCCCGTACCAGGACCTGAAGCGCCCGCTGCAGCGGGTCGGGGCGCTGCTCGAGGCGCGCGCCGTGCACCCGGGCCGCAGCGCCCGGAACCACCTGCTGTTCCTCGCCCAGACGCAGGGCCTCCCGGCCCGGCGCGTCGATGAGGTGCTCGACCTTGTCGGCCTGCGTGACGTGGCCAACCGGCGGGCGGGCGGCTTCTCCCTCGGCATGGGGCAGCGCCTCGGCGTCGCCGCCGCGATGCTCGGCAACCCGCAGGTGCTGCTGCTCGACGAGCCCGGCAACGGCCTGGACCCCGAGGGCATCCGCTGGGTCCGCACCTTCATGCGCCAGCTGGCCTCCGAGGGCCGTACCGTCTTCGTGTCCAGTCACCTGATGAGCGAGATGGCCGTCACCGCCGATCACCTCATCGTGATCGGCCGCGGCCAGCTCATCGCCGACAGCTCCACCGGCGACTTCGTCGCGCGCAGCTCGGAGCGGTCGGTGCTGGTCCGCACGCCGGACCGCGACCACCTGCGCGAGCTGATCAAGACCGAGGGCGGGTCCGTGGCCGACGACGAGGGCCCCGACGAGACCGGCGGCGACGACGCGGTTCCCGCCTTCCTGGTCACCGGGATGGACGCGCCGCGGATCGGCGAGCTCGCCGCGTCCGCGCGGATCGTGCTGCACGAGCTGACCCCGCGGCTGCCGTCGCTGGAGGAAGCGTTCATGGAACTGACCGCGGGTGCCGTGGAATACGGGCAGCGGGCCAGCGAGCCCGCCGATAATAGGAGCGCCTCATGACCGCCGTCACGGAAAAGCCGTTCGAGGCGGCCGTTCCCGCGCACGACACGTGGCCGGGGCTGCTGCGCGCGGAGTGGACGAAGATCCGCTCCGTCCGCTCGACCGTGTGGTCGCTGATCGCGTTCGTCATCGTGGCCATCGGCTTCAGCGCCCTGGTCGCGATCGTCATCGCCAACGTCTGGAACAAGCCGGGCAACCACCCGAACCAGGTGTCGCTGGCCAACGACCCGACCTCCGTGCTGTTCGGCACCGGCTTCGGCTTCGGCCAGCTCGCACTGTGCGTGCTCGGCGTGATCGTGATCACCAGCGAGTACACGACGGGCGCCATCCGGTCGTCGCTGCTCGCGGTGCCGCGCCGGCTGCCGATGCTGGCCGCGAAGGTGGTCGTCTTCGGCGCGCTCGAGCTCGTCGTGTCGGCGGTGACGGTGTTCGTCGTGTTCTTCTCCACCACCGCCATCCTGCACAGCCACATCGACATCACGCTCGGCCAGCCGGGCGTGCTGCGGGCGACCCTCGGCGGGATCGCGTACCTCGTCGTGCTGGGCCTGTTCGCGATGGCCATCGGGGGCCTCATCCGGCACACGGCGGGCGCGATCGCCACGGTGATCGGGCTGGTCCTCGTGGTGCCGCCGCTGATCGGGCTCATCCCGGGCACGATCGCCAATCACATCCACGGCTATATGCCGACGGTCGCCGGGCAGCTGATCGGCCAGACCCACCAGCAGGCCGCGGACGTCCTGTCGCCCTGGCAGGGGTTCGGCGTCTTCTGCGCCTGGACGGTGATCCTGCTGGCCGCGTCCGCCTTGCTGCTGGTCCGCCGGGACGCCTGATCTTCCGTTTCCCGGCGTTTCCCGGCGTTCCGGCCGGCGGGACACGCCGGGCGTTAGGTAGCCAGAGACCACCGCCGTTCGGCATGATAGGGAGCGGAGCGGGCAGACAGAGGTAATAGCCGCGCGGCTTGGATATATTCAGGTCGGTAAAGTGGCAAATCTCTGCGACACGAGAGGCCTGGCCGGAAGCTTGATTACGTTCGAGCGGGTGACCAAGCGGTACCCAGACGGCACGACCGCCGTCGACGAGCTTGACCTTGAGGTACCAGCGGGGAAAACCATGGTCCTGGTCGGGCCGAGCGGGTGCGGCAAGACCACCAGCCTGCGCATGATCAACCGGCTCGTCGAGCCGACCAGCGGGCGCGTCCTGCTCGATGGCCGGGACGTCCAGCAGGGCAGCGCCGCGCGGCTGCGCCGCGGCATCGGGTACGTGATCCAGCAGACGGGGCTGTTCCCGCACCGCACCGTCGAGGACAACATCGCCACCGTCCCGGTGCTCGACGGGTGGAGCCGCGCCCGTGCCCGCGGGCGGGCCCGCGAGCTCCTTGACCTGGTCGGGCTCGACGCGGGGCTGGCGAAGCGCTATCCGCACCAGCTGTCCGGCGGGCAGCAGCAGCGGGTCGGCGTGGCACGGGCGCTGGCCGCCGACCCCCCGGTCCTGCTGATGGACGAGCCGTTCAGCGCCGTCGACCCGATCGTCCGGGCCTCGCTGCAGGACGAGCTCCTGCGCCTGCAGCAGAAACTCGGCAAGACCGTGGTCCTCGTCACTCACGACATCGAGGAAGCCATCAAGGTCGGCGACCTGGTGGCCCTGTTCCGCCCGCACGGCCGCATCGCCCAGGTAGACGCGCCGGAACAGCTGCTGGCCGCGCCCGCCGACGACTACGTGAGTGGCTTCGTGGGATTCGACCGCGGCATCCGGCGCCTGTCCTTCCTGGGCACGGACGGCCTGGCCCTCGACTCGCAGCCCGTGCTGCCCGCCGACGCGACCGTCTCGAAGGCAGCCGCCACCGGGCTGCCCTGGGTGCTCGTCACCGACGGCGACGGCCGGCCGCGCGGCTGGGTGCCAGCGCACCGGCTCTCCGCCGCCCCGGGGCTCACGCCGCTCGGGGAGGTGCCGACCGACGGCTTCGGGCACACGTTCACCGCGGGCGTCGACACGCTGCGGGCCGCGCTGGACGCGGCCGTGCTGTCCCCGGCCGGGGAGGCCGTCGCGGTCGACGGCGCGGGTCGCGTGACGGGGGTGCTCGGCTACGACCAGATCCGCGCCGCCATCCAGGCCGCGGCCGAGCTCACCGCTGACTCCGCGGGGGATCTCGCCGGTGACATCGCCGGAGGCGATAGCGGATGATGTGGTCCTGGATTTCCAGCAACGAGGGCATGATCTGGCAGGAGACCTACGAGACCGCCTACCTCGGCGTGGTCTCCGCGCTGATCGGCCTGGTCATCTCGCTGCCCCTCGGCATCGTGGCGGCGCGCTGGCGCTGGGTGCGCCCGCCGGTGCTGACGATCGTGAACGTGATCTACGCGATCCCGGCGCTCGCGCTGTTCATCGCCCTGATCCCGTCGCTGGGGCTGACCGACACGAACGTGATCGTCGCCCTGACCGCCTATTCGCTGTGCGTCATCACGCCGAACGTCGCCGCCGGAATCCGCGCCGTCCCTCCGGCCGTCCGGCAGGCGGCCACGGCGATGGGCTACGGCCCGCTGCGCCGGCTCGTGACCGTGGAACTGCCGCTGGCGATCCCGGTAATCATCGCGGGGCTGCGCGTCGCGGTGGTGTCGGGCATCAGCCTGACCAGCCTCGGCCAGCTCATCGGCGTCTCCAGCCTCGGCTTCCTGTTCATCGACGGGCTGCAGCGCAGCTTCCCGACCGAGATCTGGGTCGGCCTCGTGCTGGTGATCGTGCTCGCGCTGGTGTGCGACCTGGTTCTCATCGGCATCCGGCGGGCGCTCACGCCATGGGCCTCGCGGGCATGAGGGCGGTGCGCACATGAGCTTCTTCAGCTGGGCGTGGGACTGGATCACCACGAGCGCGAACTGGCACGGCAACGGTACCGGCCTGGACGGCAGCATCCCGCAGCAACTACTCGCCCACCTGGGTTACAGCGCGCTGCCACTGCTGATCGCCGCGGCCATCGCGGTGCCGCTCGGCGTGTTCACGGGGCACACCGGGCGGGGCGCGGCGCTCATCGCCAGCCTCGCCAACGTGTGGCGTGCCATCCCGACACTCGGCCTGCTCGTCCTGCTCGTGGTACTCCTCGGCTTCTCGCCGCTGACGTGGCTGCTGCCGCTGGTCGCGCTGGCCATCCCGCCGATCCTGGTCAACACCCACGAGGGCGTGGCCGGCGTGGACCGGGACGTGCGGGACGCCGCGAAGGGCGCGGGCATGACCGCCTGGCAGCAGGTCCTGCACGTGGAAGTGCCGATCGCGCTCCCGCTCATCCTGGTGGGCCTGCGCACTGGGGCGGTGTTCGTGGTGGCGACCGCGACGATCGCCGCCTACATCGGTCTCGGCGGCCTCGGCCGCTTCATCATCGATGGCCTGGCCCGCAACGAGTACGGCCCGGTAGCGGGCGGCGCGCTGCTCGTCGTCATCCTCGCCGTGCTCGTCCTGGCGCTCTTCGCCCTGATCAGCAGGCTGGTCGTCCCGGCCGGCCTGCGCAAGCAGGAGCGCTCCGAGTAATCAAGCGTCCGCTGAATACCATCATCCGAAAGGATCCCCTATATGTCCAAGCGAACACGTGCCGTTCTCGCGCTCGCCGCGGCCGCCGCCGTGGCCGCGGTCTCGGCGTGCAGCAGTTCCAGCTCAGGCTCCTCCTCCGCGTCCTCCGGCAGCAACCCGCTGGCGCCGAAGGCCGCCAGCGGCTCGGTCGTGGTCGGGTCCGCCAACTTCCCGGAGAACGAGCTGCTTGCCGAGATCTACGCCCTGGCCCTGCAGGCCAAGGGCGTGAAGGTCACCACCAAGCTGAACATCGGCGCCCGCGAGGTCTACTACCCGCAGATCGAGAAGGGCGCGATCTCCATCATCCCCGAGTACAACGGCACCCTCCTGACAGTCGAAGTCGACCAGAACAGCACCGCGCAGACCACCGCCGAGGTCGACGCCGCCCTGAAGTCCGGGCTGCCCTCGTCGCTGGAGATCCTCAACCCCGCGCCGGCGCAGGACAGCGACTCGGTGACGGTGACCCAGGCCACCGCGAAGAAGGACCACCTGAAGACGATCGCGGACCTCGCGCCGTACGCGAAGAACATGGTCTTCGGCGGCCCGTCGGAGTTCGAGACCCGCTCCGACGGCATCCCGGGCCTGAAGAAGAACTACGGCCTGACCTTCAAGGGCTTCGACTCGCTGGATGAGTCCGGCCCGATCACCCTGGCCGCGCTCACCAGCGGCAAGGTGCAGGCGGCGGACGTGTTCACGACGACCCCGCAGATCGTCACCGACCACCTCGTGTCGCTGACGGACCCGAAGTTCAACTTCGCCGCGCAGAACGTGATCCCGCTGGTCTACAAGCCCGCGCTGACGCCGACCATCTCCTCGGTGCTCAACGCGATCTCGGCCAAGCTCACCACGCAGGCGCTGCTGCAGATGGACACCGAGGTCATCACGGACAAGCAGAACTACACCACCGTCGCGCAGGGCTTCCTGCACGCCGAGGGCCTGAGCTAGCGCCGTAGCTAACGGCGGTTCGCTCTCGCGGGGATGGCGCGCGCGGAGCTACGCTGGTAACGGAAGGACCAGCGTCGATATCCATCACGTGCGCCATTCCCGCATCTGGAGCATGTAGTCATGGAGCAGACTGGGCAGCTAGCCCATATATCGTGTCCGCGGCACCACACCACGGACCACGTCCGCCAGGTGCCCGTGGCCTGGGCCGAGGATACCGTCAGCCTGCTCAGCCCGCGGCCTGTCCTGAAGGCCGCGGACAGGCTCGCGTGGGCCGGGACCGGCCTCGGCGTGGCGGGCATGATCTCCGTCTGGATCGGCAGCGTCATCGGCGGCAGCGCGGTAGCGATATCGCTGATCGCGGCCGCGCCCTGCTTCGCGTACGCCCTCGCCCTGTACGGGCTGGCGGCGCTGCGCCGGGCGCGCTTCGCCCGCGTGGAACGCGGCATGCCGAACGCCATGGCGGTGTGGGGCACCGCGCTGTACTGCGACCGCTGCCAGGGCGTGTTCTTCCCGCCAGGCTCGTTCCCGTTCGGCCCGGGCCCGTCTGGCGTCGGGGGCTTGCCGCAGGCGCGCGGCCTGATGACGGCCGCGGACTTCCAGCGGCTGGTGTGGTCCGCGGGCGGGTACGGCGACCTGCGCCCCGCGCCCCGCGAGCTCGGCCCGGCCCGGCCGGACCTGCACCCGGCGGGCTAGCCGCGGCGGCGCATGCCGAGTCGTCTTCTATAGTTGCTGTGTCAAGGGGGTGCATGGTGGCCGAACTGAAGTCACGGGCCGAAATCGAGGCGATCCGCGCGGCCGGGAAAGTGGTCGCGGAGATCCTCACGGTGGCCCGGGCGCAGGCCGCACCCGGCGTGACCCTCGCGGAACTGGACGAGGCCGCGCGCGCGGTGCTCAGGGACGCGGGGGCCACCTCGCCGTTCCTCAACTACAAGCCGCGGTTCGCGCCGGTCCCGTACCCGGCGGTGATCTGCACGTCGGTCAACGACGCGGCGCTGCACGGCATCCCCGGGGACTACCGGCTGCGCGCCGGCGACCTGCTCAGCGTGGACGCCGGGGCGACGCTCGACGGCTGGGTGGGCGACGCGGCCGTCTCGTTCACGATCGGGGAGCCCGCGGAGGCCGACGCCCGGCTGATCGCGACGACCGAGGCCGCGCTCGCGGCCGGGATCGCCGCCGCCGTGCCCGGCGGGCGGCTCGGCGACATCTCGGCGGTGATTGGCAAGGTGGGCCGGGCGGGCGGCTACGGCATCTCCACCGACCTCGGCGGGCACGGGGTCGGCCGCACGATGCACGAGGACCCGCACATCCCGAACAACGGCAAGGCCGGGCGCGGCCTGCGGCTCGCGGCGGGCCTCGTCATCGCCATCGAGCCCTGGTTCATGGCCGGCGGCGGTGACGACATCTACGTCGACGACGACGGCTGGACGATCAAGACCGGCGACGGCAGCCGCGCCGCCCACGCCGAGCACACGATCGCGATCACCGACGACGGCCCGGTCATCCTCACCGCCAGCTGACGCCCCCGGGCCCGTGTACCCTGGCCCCGTCCTTAGCGGCCGTTCAGCGGGAGCCCGAAGCCCAGCAGCGGGACCTCGGGGACCGGCGCCCAGTCGAGTTCGGGCATGCGGACGAAGCCGAGCGAGCGGTACAGGTGCTGCGCGGCCTCCATCTCCGGCTGCGTCGACAGCAGCAGCCGGCGCGCGCCGCTCGCGGCGGCCGCGTCGATCACGGCCCGCATCAGGACGCGGCCGACACCCCGCCCCTGCGCCCACGGCGCCACGGCGAACGCCCGGACCTCGGCGTCGCCGTCGTTCCGGGACACCTCGCTCCCGGCGTGCCACGGGTCCAGCATCACGGTGCCGAGCAGCTTCTTAGGGTCATGACCGGCGGCACGTTCGGCGGAACTGGCGTCCGGACCGTCTTCGACCGCCACGAAGACCCTGCCGCCCTCACCTGAACCGCCGCCCGGTCCGCCGGCCGTGCCCAGGCCGAGTACCCGCAGCGTGTCGGTGTAGCCCGAGGCGCCGGAGAGAAAGCCGCCGCCCTTGTATGCCTCGACGCGCAGTGCGCCGACCGCTTCCGCTTCACCGGGAAGCACTTCACGTACGATCACGACGGTCTATTTAACTCCACGGGCGCCCCGGAATCCTGCCCGGGGGTCTCGGCGTGGGCGGCGGTGAGCCGGAAGTAGATCAGGGTTACCACGCAGGCGATGAACGGCGCGACCAGGGTGCCCGAGATCACTTGAGACAGGAAGGTGCGCGCGGCGCCAGGCAGGGCGAGCAGGATGACGGACAGCACGATGTTCGCGACGATCAGCACCAGGAATGTCACCACGTACGTGCCGAACACGTGCCACCCGTATCCGGTGACCGTACGCCAGCTCGCGCCGAACGACGACAGCGGTGGGACGCCGCCGACCACGATGAACGGCACGATCAGCGAGAGGTACGTCGCGAGGATGAGGCCCGGCACGATCAGCAGGATCAGCCCGATCCCGATCGCGATGCTGGCGAGGATCGATGCGAGCGCGACCCCGGCGACCACCGGGGTAACCGCCTCCATGGTCCGGCTGACGGTGAGGTCGACGCGCCCGTCGCGCACGTCCTGCACCGCCTTCACCAGCGCCGCCTGGAGCAGGAACATGCCGAACACGCTGAGGATCTGCCCGAGGAAGGTCCCGAAGCCGCCCAGCACCGCCGTGAGGATGGCCGACACGACGGCGACCGCGAGGTAGATGACGAACGAGATCAGCAGGAAGTGGACGGCATGGCGCCGGTACAGGTCCCACGCCTCGCTCAGCACTCCCGAGAGCGGGTTCATACGCTCATCGTAAGCGGAGCGTGACGGCTAGACGAGAACCCCCGCCGGGAGCAGGGCGTGCACGCCCCACGTGCCGTTCGCGACCTGGGTGACCCGCAGGTCCGCGCACACGCTCGCCAGCGCCAGCGCCTCGGCCCGGCCCACGCCGAGCAGCCCGGACATCCACGACACCATCGCGTCGAGCGCGTCGCCCATCGCGGCGTTCAGGTCGGAGCTGAACCCGAACGTCACGCGCCCGGCCGGGGTCTCCGCGTGGATCACCGGCAGCGCCGGATCGGTCGCGATGCCCACCACCGCCTCGGTGGTCATCGGGCACTCGATCGCGGTCCCGCCGGACTCGCCGTCGCCCTGCGCCGCGTGCCCGTCGCCCAGGTACAGCAGCGCACCGGCCACATTGACGGGCAGGTACAGCACGGTCCCGGCGCCGAGTTCCTTGCAGTCGATGTTGCCGCCGCTGCCCGCGCGGGGCGGGATCGTGGAGTGCTCGCCGGTCTCGGCGGGCGCCGTGCCCATCACACCGAGGAACGGGGCCAGCGTGCGGGTGAACCGGCCGTTGGCCGTGCCCACGCCGGCGTCGGCGTCGAGTTCCCACAGGAGCCAGGACCGCTCATCGGCGCTGGTGAGACCGAGCCGGTGGGCGACCGGGGAGTCGGTGCGGCCGGGTGCGACGGTCCAGCCCCAGCCGCCGGGCCGCAGCGACACGACGCGCAGCGCGAGCATGTCGCCGGGCCGGGCGCCGCGCACGGCGACCGGGCCAGTGAGGCAGTGCCCGCGGGATTCGGCGAACATAGCCGGCGTCTCCTCGCCAGGGAACGCCTGCGGCCGCAGGGAGCCGTGCGCGTCGAGGGAGGTGACGACGATGGTGTCGCCGGGATCGATGGTCAGCGTCGGCGTGTGCTCCGGTGAGAACACGTCGACGGTCGTTTCCGGCGTGGCGTCCAGCTTATGCAAACCCATGACACCCATTTTCCTTAACGTCGCGGGTTCTCGCGCACCGTGCCCATAATAAAGGCGTGCCCACCGAAAGTGACGCACCGGTGACAGGGCCTTCAGGCGGCGATTCCGGCACCGCCCGGACCAAGGCCGAGCTGCGCGGGCTGCGCAAGGGACGCGGCCTGGGCGCCAGTGACCTGGGCCAGCGGGTCGGGCCGTTGCTGCGCGAGTTCGCCGGCACGGCGGCGGGCGCCGATCAGGGCGAGGTCAGGCGGGCACTGTCCGGCGCGCTGGTCATGGGAGCCGGGACGTTGCCCGAGGAACTGCGCACGGCGGTGCTGGCGAGCCTGGGCCTGCTGCCCGAGGTCCGGTTCATGGCGCACTTCGGTGACCGTGTCGCCTGGCTGGCGGCGTGGCTCGGGCGCGACGTGCGCACGGCCCAGCGGCGGATCGACGACGCCGAGCAGTTGCTGGCCGAGGCGATCGCCGCCCTGGTCGCCGAACGGCGGCGCCTGCCCGGCGGGCCGGCCGGCCCGGATGACGGCTGGTACCTTGCGGAGTTCGCGGCGGTCCTGCGGATGGACGGCGCGGCGCCGGAGGCGGCCGAACGGCGGCGGATCGTGGCGACGCGGCCGGACCTGGCGGAGGTCACGGTGGCGCTCGACGTGCCCCGCTACCCGGGTCAGGGCCGGATGAGCGTGGCGGCCACCGTCGCCTACGGCGGTGCCCTTGAGCGTCGGGAGGAACCGTCCCGCAGCCGGACGCACTTCGTGATCAGGCTACCGGGCAGGCTCCAGCCCGGCGACAGCCACGAGTTCGAGATCAGGCTGCGGGTGCCGCCGGGGGAGCGGATGCGCCCGCACTACGTGTTCACCCCCGAGCGGCGCTGCGACGTCGTCGACCTGCGAGTCCGGTTCGACCCGCGGCGCACGCCGGCCTGGATAAGGCGCGTCGACGGCGAGACGGTCCGCATGCTCGACGACAGCACCGCCGATGCCGGCGACGTCGCCATCGACGCGTCCGGCGAGGCGCGCGTGCGGTTCACCGCCCCGGCGATGTACCTCGGGTACGGCCTGCAGTGGCAGGACCCGGACGCCTGACAGCGACCAGGCCACAGGATGCCTGCGCCGTAGGCAATGCCAGCCCCCTCGTGCCCGGACTGGTCCCGCGGTTCCAGCGCCTGCCCGTTGTCGCCGATCGCGTCGACGGAGACCAGGGCGGCGGACGGGCTCGCCGGTCGGCAGGCTATCTTCGGCGGGCACGGTCATGTCGGGCCTCGGCGTGCTGACGTCACTCCCGTACGGAGGGATCGGATGCGAGCGACGCCACTGTACAATCCTGGCCGGGAAAGGCGTTCGGCACCGCCCCGGCCTAGGCCGGGGCGGCCGGGCCGAGTTCGCTGACGCCCTCCGGGGTGGCCAGGCACAGCATCCGGACCGGCGTCGCGTGCCGGGCCGCGCCCTCCTGGAGGGCGCGCAGCCAGGCGAAGTCATCCCCGGCGGGCCGAGCGGCACCGGGGCGGCTCAGCGTGATGATCGCCTGCCCGCCCGGGAGGCTGCCGGACAGCACCTGGGCCACGATGCGGCAGACATTGTCGGCGAGTTCGGAATCCGGGGCGTCGGGGAGCGGGTCTATCGGCACGACCACGTCCGACTGGTGCCCGTCAGGGCCGATGAAGAACAGCCATAGCGTGCTCAGGTTCCCGGTTTCGTCATCG
>Ga0210389_10004164_pt1 | contig 11267 bp, 6 predicted proteins | sample IncBWH28OmetaG_FD_160127 | JGI IMG/M metagenome (GOLD analysis project Ga0210389, IMG submission 160127) | Forest soil microbial communities from Barre Woods Harvard Forest LTER site, Petersham, Massachusetts, United States - Inc-BW-H-28-O ... | reverse complement strand
CGAGTCGGGTGGAGGAAGTCCTGCTGCTGGTCGGCCACCGCACAGGCGGCCGCGCGGCCGAGTTTCTCTTGAAGCGCTTATCGATGGCGGTCAGCGACGACACGATACTCCGTAGGATTAAGCGCCGGGCCAGAGCGGCAATGCACGGGGAGCAGCGCCTGCGGGTGGTGGGTGTCGATGACTGGGCGTGGAAGAAGGGACAAACCTACGGCACGATCCTGGTCGATTTGGAACGAAGAACCGTAGCGGACCTGTTGCCGCAGCGCTCGGCCGATCAGTTGGCGGAGTGGCTGAAGCAACATCCGGAAGTGGAGGTCATCACGCGTGACCGGTTCGGACTCTATGCCGGCGGAGCCCGGCGCGGCGCACCGCAGGCGCGACAAGTTGCCGACCGCTTTCATTTGTTGCTGAATCTGCGAGAGGCGGTAGAAAAAGAACTCGCTAGACAACGTCGACGATTGGCCTTACCACCAGTGGAAGAAGAAGACCAGAGCGTCACGAAGACCGTGCCGCTGCCTGCTTCCTGTTCCCGTGCAAATCCGGAAGTGCAAACCCACAAGAGACAGCTGGTGGCGGAGCGGTGGAGGGCCAAGAAAGAGCTGTTTGCGAGGGTCCGAGCATTGCATTCAAGCGGTCGACGCGCCAGCGCCATTGTGCGCGAGACCGGAGTCGGACGCCGACGCGTCGACAAGTGGATTCGCTGCACGCAACTCCCCACGAGGAACGAGATGGAGCCGAAACCAACCTCGCCCAGATTCTTTGCCGCTCACCTACAACGGCGGTGGGCAGAAGGCTGCCACGAGGGTCCTCGCTTGCTGACAGAAATCCGCGCGCTAGGCTATTAAGGGCCGCGCGACAGCAGTAACGAAACCTTGGAGCAACGGACCGGTCGAGGGACACATTAACCGTCTTAAAACGCTCAAGCGCCAAATGTATGGACGAGCGGGCGTCAAACTGCTCCGCGCACGCCTGTTGCCCGAGTCGCGCATAGCTGGACAATGCGTGCACCAAATCTGAGCCAGAACCTGATTAGATGACCAAGTTCATGTCCCTGCACCGAAATTGAGGAAGAACCCCGGAAAAGTAGCCGAATCATCGGTTGCGTATCCTGTGGCCGCTTTTGCACGAATCTTTGCGCTACCCCGAGTAGTGCCGTTGTTTGCGGCAATACAGCAATCCTCTCTACGGAAACCTGAGCTTCAATGCGACAAAAAAGCCGACATACGCAAGCAGTGCGATCAAGTACTTGTTCGATCGCTTGAAGAACAGGAGGAACCACGGCAAAGGATACGCGATCGCAAAGGAAACAGCCCAATCACGCTCAGCCAGCTGCATCGCAGGCCACGCGTGATGCAATCGCGCCAATAAACTTATCCAGCCGACCACAAAAAGCAATGTTAGCCCTGCAAGGAAACCACGATCAGCCCATCGTTCATTCTGTTCAACAAATTTCATTTGGGACCGTCCTCTGCCCTCGCACTACTCACATTAATCTCCTACTTCCCGCAATAGCCCCATCCGACGAGGTCCGTGACAGCAGCACTGCCGCCCGCAACCAAAGTCACTTTCGCAGTGACAAGTGCCAACTCTGGCTGTCCCGCAACCAGCTCTGCTCCAGTAAGTAACGACCCAACGCCTGCGGCGTCTTTATCGATCCTGACCGCGTCTTTGTAGGTGTCACAAAATCCTGGTGGAGGTTGGATATTGAGGGCCTGCGCGAAATAGTACTTGAACATGGTACCGCCTGGTCTCATTTGCTGTACCATCCGCTGTTGCGCCTCTGCAGGGCCCCAGTTGTTTGCGGCTGTTGGGCCAGCATCGTCGACGACGGACCAGTATCCAGGTGTTCCGTGGTCATCCAGTTGTCCGACTGGCGGGTGCCACTGATATTGAATTTTGTTATTGCCAAGGATCGTGTCGGCCTGTAGCCAGAACTTGCCCGACGCAGTCATTAAAGCAGAACCAAATGCGAGCTCGCAAGGGATGTCCCCGGCTCCATCCATTCTAACCTTGCATCCCCCAACCATCGGGTCTGTACTTGTAAGTTGATAGGTGCAATACCCCTGGATACCTCTCTGGCATCCAGGAGGGTCGCCCAAGCCCGTCGGATCGGTCTCGCTGTTCGGGTTTGTCGGGTAGGCGTATACGTTCCACCCGCTGCGTGCTGGGTCGGGCGTCAACCAACGTCCTTGACTTTGATTGAGTTCACGGTTGGTCGTATCGAACAGACCGACAGCCTGATGAGTGTCCCCGGTGAAACTTTGCGACCCAGTCCCAGCCGAACCGCTGTTACCGTACATCTGGCTGTAAGGGGCGAACTGCCTGTCGAAGAAAATCGTCCCCGTCCCAGAAGTCGGGATGGTCGATGCGGTTCTGGCCGATCTCAGCCAATCGAGGTGAAGGTAATAGAACGTTGAAGCACCCGAGGTCAACACCTGGCTTCCTCCCGGCATCGGGATGAAAGCGTACGAGAGTGTCTGTCCAGACATTCCCGCAAGCTTCTGTCCGTTGGGTCCGTAAAGAGTCTGAGTGTACGACCCGCCCAACCCCCGCTCGACCATGTGACCAAAGGCGTCATAGACGTAAGAACTCGCACTCCCGCCTGTCGGATAGACACTCCACAGTTTGTCCTGAGCATTGTAAGTGTAGTTGTTGACCCCGTCGTAAGTGAGGTCGCCATCTGCATCGTACGTCACACCCGATGTCGAGTAGTGATTGTTCGCAGGGTTGTACGTGTACGTGAACGGGTCACTCCCGAACTGGTTCAAGTTGTCGTACATATCGTAGCTGTACGTCTGTGCCCATGGAGTGCCGCACTGGTCACTCGTCAAACGCGAGAGGTCGTCATAGATGAAGTTGCAGGTCTCGTTATCCGCCGAATTGAATCCGTCAGCGATTACAAGAGAACCCAGAGTTTCATTGGTATTCCAATTCACCGTCCCCGTGTTCGACGACGAGCCTACCGAGAATTGGTAGCTGGCCAGCTTCCCTGTCGTGGCCGAATAGCCGTAGACGTCTTTATCGGTACTTGATCCGATTTTGATCGTCGTCGGCCCAGTCGGCCCATAAGTAACTCCATTCACGAGGGTGCGACCGAGGGTGGCGGTTTGCAGATTACCATCCCCGTCTATCGTGTAAGTGACAGTTCCCAATCCTGGGATCCCCAGAGAGGCGAGTTGCGCGTTAGCGAAGTACGTCGCTGTCGAATGATAGTATCCGCTTGAGTGCGCTGTTGCCTCCCACACGTCAGTCACGTTGCCCACGGCATCATAAGAGAACCACTCATCGGTAATACTTGACCCGGCAGTGCAGTTGTTGGTTGACGCTTCCATGACTCTGCCAGCGATGTTGGCTGCAACGTAGCCGACCGGAGGAGTGCCTGCACCTGGAGTAGACAAGGAATCGTAGAACACGATGCTGCACAAAGGAGACGACGAACCCCTCCCAGCATAGGTGCTTTGGTATCTACCAAGAGAGTCGTAGTAGTAGCAGGTTACCAGCCCTGCATTATCTTTCTTTTCCGACAACGTTCCGGTGACGGGGAACCCACACCCGTCCGGACCAGAGTCCCAAAAATACTTGCTGGTGCCACTTTCGGGATCTGTAGTCGCAGTAGTCCGACCGAGATTGTCTTTGACTGTCGAACGAGTTTGCGAGCCACGAACGCTGGTCGCTATCATACTCGTTGAGTTTGAAGAAATCCCGACGGCAGTAACATACCCAGAGCCAGTGACCGCCTGCCCGCAAGAACTACCGCCAGTCGTCACAAGTCCGCAGCTAGAGGTCGGCTCACCCAGACCGTCGAACTCTGTCGTCGTGACTTTGTTATGTTCAACCCCAGGTGCTGGAGAGAGTGTTGAAGTCACATCATTCTTGCTATAGGTGAACGTATCCGTTGCCCCGCCACCATCGACAGTGGTCACGAGACGGTTTGCGCCATCATAAGTGGCCACAGTGAAGCCCGTCGTGCAATCGGCATTCAAAACAACTGTGCAGGGGACAGATATGCTCCTAGTCGAACCTACACCGCTGGCGACGCCGAACTTCGTAGTCACTGTGTCATAGCTCGAACCGTGCTTTGTCTGAGAACGGATGGTTCTTCCGTACCCATCCACGGTGACTATTCCAATCTCCGCGGATGAATCGAAGGTGCGAGTCACCGTCGTCTGGATTGGAGTATATGCAAACGTCGTTGTTGTAGATGTAGGGTCCGTAGTCGTGACCGTACGCCAGAACGGGTCCGCTACGCCGTTCAACACTGATGAGTACGTCGTCACCTTGCTGTTAGCATCGGTGCTAGAAGTTTTCACGCCCCCGTTGCAATTCCAGACGTAACTGTTCGATATAGGACCGACTGTCTTCTGGGTCATGAGTTGTCCGTTGCAATCTCCAAACGCATAGCTGGTCTGAACGCCCGTCACGTCCGTAGAGGTCGCAAGGCTACCATTGGCGTTGTACGCCGCAGAAGCCGTCAACCATTGTGTCCCGGTCCATTCATAAGTCGTCACAGGCTCTCCAGCAGCATTGTCGTTGTAGCGAACATTCGAAACTAGGTTCCCGTTGTAGTTGCTATATCTTTGACAGACTGCGGATATCATACCCGTGACAGGAACACACGCACTCCCATTATAACTCCCGTAGACGGTGTAGTCATTAGTCGTGGGAGTCCCCCCAAACCCAGACTTATCGACCTCAGTCAGAAGCACCCCGTACGTCGTATCGAAATGCGTCGTGACATTTGTACTCGTCGTCATCCCTGCGAGAGTCGCAGTGTCCGAGACTGTCGTAATTGGAAGGCTGATTCCAGGCGCAGACAACCCCGTACAGACGGTGTTTCCGTTGTAGCAAAGGACAGAGGTCGAAACAACCGTGCTGGCACCGTTGTAGGTTTGAACTTCAGCCAACACTGGGACGAAGGTGTTCCAACGACTCGGCGCACCATTGAAGGTGTAGACTGTGACATTTCCAACAGGATCTGTTACCGTCGTGGTACTCCCGTAAACCCCAGAAGAGCTTAGCATCGCAATGGTATAAGTCCATGTTCCGTCATTTGTTGTTCTCGTCATCGTCGGAGACGCTAACATGGTACAGTTGAACGTTCCCGAGTATCCGAACAACACGGTCCCTCCAGTTTTCAGAGTGATCTTCGTCAATCGCCCTGTCGAATACGAGGAACTCTTTCCCGGTGTCTGCTCGTACGCAAGACTCTCCGCTGACCCGTCAGCGAAATTGATGGTCGTGACAGGATATATGTAGCCGGTACCGTCGGCATCAATGCTAGGTAAAGCGCAACCGTACGCTGTCTGGAAGTTATAAGTCGCCGAGACTGTGTTGAACTTCTGCGTGTTTCCGTTCGCATCAGTCCAAGAAAATCCCGTAAAGCCGCCAGAAGTAGATAACCTTGAGAGCGTATTCACGCCCATCGCGTCCACGTAGTACGGGGTCGTATTGTTTGGTGCAGTGATGGTGTTGCCACTGAGGTCGTTCAGCGTTCCGGTTTGGGGGTTAAAAACGTTTCCGTTGGGAAAGGTTATGGTGTATTTAAAATAATAGAAAGAACCCGCTTTGTAGACAGTCCCTGAAAGTTGAAGACCCGTCCCATCAGTCGCATGGGAGCCATACGATTGTACGTTGTTCCGGCATGGATTCCCGTTACTATCTGGAATATCGACCTCGGTGGTTCCGCTGACTTGATGGCTGCTTCCGTCAGGCGTCTGAAGATAGAAGTTGGTGAGATATGAGCCGTATGTTGTATGGGGGCAGGCGGTCTGGGTGTATACAAGTTGCATGCCCATATTATTCGGTGATGCGTTGTACGGCTGATAAACAGTAACGCCCCCGATTCCCTGGCCTGTAGTACCCCCGTGATTGCTGTAGATGTTGGACACACCAGTGGCTGCGGTATTAAAAGGCAATATTCCCGGCTTACTGCGAATATTATTGGTCAATTGGATCGAGAGGTGTCGCGCGGCACTAATTAATGAGAATTGAATGAGCTGTGTTTTCAGTAGTTTCTCGTTTTTGAGTGCCAGCGGAATGGCACTTAATTGTAAGAAATTTGGCACTTAAATATAAGACAAATCGACAGCTGTTGTTCGAATGCAGATCCAGAAATTGATGGCACTTAAATGTGAGAATTTATATCGCTCTATGTTCGCCTCAAGACGGCAATCCCCATCGCAAGTATCCCCGCTCAAGCATGTCTGCGAACCTTGGCAGTAACTTGTCGGACGATGAGCATCGGGGCAGACTGCAATCCTGGACTTGAACGGCCTCCGGTGGAGGCGGGACCTTGGGCTCTGTTTTGCGTCGTTTCGATTCGCCCATGGCCAGCACCAGCCAAACCTGGTCACGCTCGCAAGATGTCGCGCAGCCACAATGGGAGCTAGCCCGTGCTCGGGCACGAGTACTCCAAAGGCTAGCGGAACGACCTATTCTTGCAGCGGCTGCGATTGATGATGCTGCTAAGCAACTAAACCTGAGTCGCAGCTCCATCTATCGACTACTCGCTCGCTATCGAAGCCGCCCCCAGATAACCTCCCTGCTTCCCAAAAAACGAGGGCGTCGAGAAGATTCTCGTTGTTTGGACGAGCTCAAGGAGAGGATTCTTAACCAAGCGGTGCAAGAATTCTTTCTCCGGCGTGAACGGCCAAGAATATCTGACCTGCTGTTGACCATCCGCACGGCTTGCCAAGAGCACAATCTCGAACCACCGCACTATCGAACAGTTACCCGACGAATCAAGGCTTTGGACCCAATGGTCATCGCCGCCAAACGCTTCGGCACAAGGAAAGCACAAAACCTCTTTGAACCGGTCCATTGCTCTCACTTAGATGTCTTCCTGCCGCTTGAGCGCGTACAAATTGACCATACGCTAGTCGACGTAGTGATCGTCGACGAAAACCGTCAGCCAATCGGTCGTCCCTGGCTGAGTTTAGCCGTCGACGTCGCCAGCAGGACAGTCATGGGTCTCTATGTGTCGCTTGATGCGCCTTCGATCCTGTCGGTAGCGATGGTATTGGCGCATGCAGTGTTGCCAAAGGAAAACTGGCTCGCAGAGCGCAGTCTGGATGTCTCCTGGCCAGTTGCTGGTATTCCCGATCTGCTGCATTTGGATAATGGACCCGAATTCGATTCGGCTTCGCTGGTCCGCGGTGCTCAAGAATATGGCATCGAAATCGAACATCGGCCTGTCATGAAACCGCACTTTGGCGGCCATATTGAGCGTCTCATCGGTACCGTCATGGGGGCGGTTCATCTGTTGCCCGGCACGACGTTCTCCAACTCTACCGAGAAAGCAGATTACCCGTCAGAAAGCACTGCGCGTCTCACTTTATCGGAATTAGAGCGATGGCTAACTCTGCAGATCGCCGGAGTCTATCACCACTCGGTCCATTCTGCTTTGCACCGCCCTCCTATGGATGCGTGGCAAGACGGTTTAGGTCGCCGCTCGAACGCACCTCGTTTGCCATCTGACCACGAACAGTTCTTTCGGGACTTCTTGCCCGGAGAACTGCGATTGGTCCGTCGCGACGGCATTCGCCTCTTCAATATCCACTATTGGGACAATGTATTGACAGCGCTGAGCGCTCACAGCAAACGGAAGTTTGTCGTCAAGTACGATCCGCGCAATCTGTCGCATATCTACTTTCAAGACCGAGAGGGGGCCTACTGGCCAATTCCCTATCGCGACCTGCGCCTTCCCCCGATCAGTCTGTGGGAGCACAGAGAAGCGATGAAAGCGCTCAAAGCAAAAGGGCGAAAAGACATAAACGAGAAACTGATTTTCGACTCCATTGTGGAGCAAAGGAACATTCTCGAACGATCGCGAAAAACGCTCCGCCAACGGCGGGACGCGGAGCGATCGAAACGCGCAGAAAAGCAGCCACTCGTATCGGTACCAGGAACACAAGACGTTGCAGAACAGGACTACTCGCATCTGCTGCCTTTCAAGGTTGAGCAATGGTAACGGACGAAGCGCTATCTCACTTGCAGGCCGACTATCGTTTGAATGCTCGTTTGAGCGTTGAAGAACGGCTGCGCTGGATTATTCAAGATCGATGGATCAACTACTCTCGCGCGGACAAGATACTGACCCGGCTGGCAGAGCTGGTTTGCTATCCTCCTCGCGCTCGGATGCCCTCCGTATTGGTATTCGGCGATTCCGGTATGGGGAAGACTCACATTGTTGAGAAATTTATCCGTGATCACTGCTCAGGGGCCGGACCGTTTGCCGGAACAGCTCGGGTCCCAGTTGCCTGTGTCCAAATGCCTCCGTACCCCCACGAAAAGGATTTTTACCAAGAACTGCTGATGTCTCTGGGAACCGTCGTTCCGGAAGGGTTAAGTGTTGTTTCGCTGAGGCACCGCGTCCGGACACTCGCGCGACAATTGCAGGTCCGAATGCTCGTGATTGACGAAATCCACGCGATGCTTCAAGGGACTTTCCGGGAACAGCGCACGTTTCTCAATGCGCTGAGATTCTTGGCTAACGATTTGCGAATCCCTCTGATTTGCCTCGGCACCAATGAAGCGAAACAGGCGCTGATGACCGACCAGCAGCTTGCAGATCGATTCGAGGCCTTTTACCTGCCTGCGTGGACTGACGATGCGGCGTTCGCACAATTGCTGAAGAGCTTCGAAGCAATACTACCGCTCCAGAGACCTTCCGAACTCTGGGATTCAAAGATGCGCAAGCGTATTTTGAGTTTGACCGACGGAATCATGGTTCGTATTTGTCGCCTGCTGGAAGCGGCCTCTGCCTGCGCGATCAAGGGGGGCACCGAGTCAATCGAAATGGAGATCCTCACCGACCAGCTGGCCAATGAGTCGCTCGTGTCCATCTCTGAGCGTCGAACTCGCAGGGCTGTTGGCTGAAACACCCGCCGAGCTACTGCATTACCGCTTTGAAGGAGGTCCTGACAGGTGAACTCTTACCTGGACTTTGTACCACATCATCTTCCCGTGCCCATTGAACCTTTCCAAGAAGAATTGCTTTCTTCTTGGCTCTTGCGGGTTGCAAATGCAAACGCTATCAGCAGAGAGGAGTTGATCGAGGCTGCTGCCGTCCATTCAGATAACAACGTCATCGTCGAGTCGCGCCCTGTGGCATCGAGTCTCGACTATCAGCTGAATCCTGAAGCGAGGCAACGACTGTCCGTCTTTTGCAGAATTCCAGAGACGACGATTACCGGCCTCGAGCTCTGCCACCACTTCCCTTATCACGCGCCGGAATGGTTTCATGGCAGAGATTTGGCACCCTACCGCCCTCACCTTTCCCCGCGCTTCTGTCTGGAATGTTTGCTGCAACAAATCCGAAATGAGCGAGTTCTGCATGTGCAAGCCAATTGGGCCGTACCCGTCCTGACGCACTGTCCGACTCATTTGCTCCGCCTGCAGAACTACTGCAAATCTTGTTCCGGCACGAACCCCGTGGAATGGTTGGCTACCGCGCCGTTCCGCAAAATACTATGCAAACACTGCTGTGGACCTCTCTCATCGGAACCTGACATGGAACTTCGCGACAAAGGACTCATAGCGGTCGTGTCTCTCCAGGCTGTCATCCTGACAGCCGCTCGCGGTGTCAATCCAGATACATTTTGGTTAGGCCGGATTTCTGCTCAGAGCTTTATGCAGGTCGTCCGAGATCTGATTGCGCTTCTCACGCATAGGCAATACGGAGAAGGCCCGCTGCTTGCAATGCGACTTGCTGGAGATGCATTCCAGTGCGACTCTCCTCTCCCGCGAGGTATCGAGCAACCGCCTCTCTTCGCTCTCCACCACTCGGCTCGTGTGATGGTCATCGCCGCATTGGCCCAGGTATTGTTGGGATCCCGACGAGATCGATTCTTTCCATCCGCAAGCACTAAATGGGGCGGAATTCCTCTCCTCTCCCATCACCGGCTGACACCCGACGAATTGCAATTCGTGCACGATCGCGCTGTAGATTGGCCAGAAGAACTGCGTCGTCGCATCCTTCTGAACTTGCCCCAGCGGGCCATGAGCGACGATTGGAAAATCCTACGCAGCCGCACCGATCCCCTGCTCACAAATTCTCACATTTAAGTGCCTGAGATTCGCATCACCAGGTGCCAAAGCGTAGGGCTGATTCTCATAATTAAGTGCCACAAAAGCCCCAGCGATCGTGATTCTCATAATTAAGGGCCGCGCGACACTAGTACCCGAGCATATGCTTATGTCCCATGGTATCGAACTCCTCCAGTGCTAGCGACCGCAGCAGCAACGAACGGAACGACAACCATGGGTAGCTTAACGAAGCTGGACGAATTTCCGGTCCGAAGAAGATCCCGCCAGCAAAACCTACTCCAGCAGAAGTACTGCTGCCGCAACTGAGACGGCAACAGACCTAGCAGCCCCGCTAAACTCAGCAAAGGGTGACGTATTAACCCCGTCGGCAATCCCAAGGTTTCGTTGTGCGGTCCCCAAGGTAAAAAACCCGTTACTGTTTCCACCCTGCAATGGTCTCTACGAATCCGGCAATTTAGTGATTTTCAGGGCCATCCCGAGTGTTGTTTGGCAAATCAGGGTCCATTTCTGGATATTGGCTGATTATTGGAAGAACGATACCTGCATTAAGCTCAGACATTACAACGCCAAGACACTTCAACAACCGCTTTCCTTCGTCAACATCCTTGACGTCTCGCACGACGCGGTCAAGATCGTTAAGTCTCTCGCCGAGACTTAGTACGGACCTCAAAATGACTTCAGCGATACCTTTTTCCATCTTAGTTTATGCTCTTCAAAAATTGAAACATTCTTTGTCTGCGGCGCAATTTCTAATGCATTGGCGCACCCTTCCGAACATGTCAGGACCTGATCCGGGCAGGCTAGACCGGTCGTCGGCATACAGTTCCGCGCAGGTCTTCTTGCATTCTGCGATAACCTGAGCGCATCGATCCAGTAAGTATACCCCCGTCGCTGTGATCAGCTTGAGAAAGATCCAAAGCCTTTGGCGGTTACACGCGATGGTGCAGGGCAAATTGCCACCTCCCTCCTGAAACCCGAATGTTGAAAATGGGTCGGATGTGCCCAACGAGTCGCATCCGGTAAAATCGCCACATTGCGTGCCTGGAGACAACCCTAGTAGACTCCCCAAATTGAAAGGCGAATCTCCGAGTCCTCCTGGTAATCCGAGAGTTTGATTGTTCGGCCAGACGCCGCCCGTGCGCCCTCCTCCTCGGGGATTGCCACCCCCTCCGCCTCCACCCCCTCCACCCCCTCCGCCTCCACCCCCTCCGCCTCCACCC
>Ga0210389_10004163_pt1 | contig 11268 bp, 12 predicted proteins | sample IncBWH28OmetaG_FD_160127 | JGI IMG/M metagenome (GOLD analysis project Ga0210389, IMG submission 160127) | Forest soil microbial communities from Barre Woods Harvard Forest LTER site, Petersham, Massachusetts, United States - Inc-BW-H-28-O ... | reverse complement strand
GGGCAAAAAAGGGCCAGTTGAGGGTGTCGCGGCCGACCCGATTTACCTCGATATTTCCGTTCCGCCAAACAAACGGAAAGTTCTTCCCGTGGAAACCACGCGCCATGCATTCGCATACGTTTTCGCCGGTTCCGGCCGATTCGGCAATGCGTCCGGTCCGCTCCCGGTGAGAACCGACGTCGTCGGCGCAGAGAGTCAGACGCCACGGTACGAAGCGGATAATCAATCGCTGGTGCTCTTCGATCGCGGTGATGAAGTTACCGTCGATGCCGGTCCTGAGGGAATCCGATTCCTGCTGGTCTCGGGTCAGCCACTCGAAGAACCAGTTGCCTGGCGTGGCCCGATCGTGATGAACACGCAGGATCAACTCCGGCAGGCGTTCGCCGAGCTGAATCAGGGCACATTCATCAAAACTTGAGTTTTTGCGTTCGTGGCGCAGGCACACTCATGCCTGCCGCGCCGGGACTCCTCCCGGCGCCAGGTCTGTGACAACGCGGCCAGCCGCTAGCGCCGTGCCGACACTTTTTTCCCCTCGACGTTCTGATCGATCCAGTTCAGGATCAGATCAGCCAGCTGCAGGTTGTTTTTATCCTGCATAAGCATGTGGCTGTTCCCATGAATGCCGAGCTTGGGCAATTCCATTAACTCGGCATTCCCGCCCGCATCTTTCACCTGTTTCACAAAGGTCGCGCAGGTCTTGAGGTTCTCCGGCCAGACGGAACCGAAGCGGCCTTTTACCCCATCAAGGTGATCGCCGAACATCACCAGAACTGGAATCTTTGACAGCTTCGAAATCTGATCCGGCTTCAGATTGGTCGTGCAGCCCATTTCGATCGAAATGATGCCTTTGACGCCGGAGGGGTCGATCATTGCGGCCTCTTCAGGAAAAAAGCCCGATTCAGAGTGCCCCATCAGGATCGCGCCGTGCAACTGCACCGCGAGGGCCGCCATGTCTTTCCACGTTGGATTCGGCATCGGAAGCACACTATTGAAGTCCGGAATCATCTGCTTATAAAGCTCGTCGGCGGCCTTCACCGGGAACTGCTCGTCGTCGAACGCCTTGCCAAACTCGGGGCCAAAGCGGAACACGGCCCACGCTGTCTGGTGGCTGGCCATCAGAACATTCGGGAGTTGGCTGGGCTTGGCCGTTCCAGCTTTCACTTCGTTGATGATCGTAGCGTCGAATCCGGAGCGGGCGCGCGAAACCTGATCGGCCATATATACGGGACGATCCTTGCGCAGGAAGTATTCGTTCCAGCCCATGCGGCCGTCGGGCGTCGTTTCCCATGTTTTGCTGCTCAGGCAGCATCCGTGAACCATCACGACCGGCACGTGCCGGGCGCCGTTCATCGGCTCCTGATACTGCACATACATCTGATTGACCGTGACATCCTGCGGCGGTTGGTTGGGAGGATTGGTGGTCCTGGTTTCGCCGCCGACGAAGAAACTCCCCTGGGATTTGATCGTGAGCGGTTTGTCCGATTGTGCGCCTGCCGAAACCGTAAAAAGTCCGGCAACGCCCCAAATGAAAAGCGATTGTTGGCAGTTCATGGCTGAGAGTCATTCTTTCATAACTCCGCAACTTGATAGACTCCGATCAGTGGCCCGAATGCGCAAATATTGCCTGGCCCTGGCCTCCGCTGCGGTTCTCATCGCTGCCAACAACCCCGTCTGGCAGGGCAAGCCGATCGATCAGTGGGATGACAATGACGCCCATCAGGTTCTTGCCGACTCGCCGTGGGTGAAGAACACACAACTTCAGAATCTGCCCGATTTGCCCCAGGCGGCACGCCGCGATGGTGGTGACTGGGATTCCGGCATTGGCAAAGGAGTCGGCATCGCCGGGACCGGCATCCTGGGGCCTGCGCGAGCTGCCGAAGCGCGAGAGCGTGCGCACGCGAAGCCGGATCCGGGAACCGTCGTTATCCGGTGGGAGAGCGCTCTACCCGTCCATGCGGCGGAAGTGAAGCTCGGCGAGATTGATGTTCCCGCGTGGCAAACAGACTATTACGCCATTGCTGTTTATGACGTCCCGATCCCGCCTCACTGGAGTTCCCGGGAGCTGCGAGGTATCGCGTCCCTGAGACGTTACGGGAAGAAGGATTTCAAGCCCGCGCGAGTAGAGATCCTGAAGCGTGACGACGACATGGCCAGCGTTGTGTATCTGTTCCCGAAGACCGAAGAGATCACGAAAAAAGACGCCAGTGTACTCTTCCAGGCGCAGATTGGCCGGCTCTTCATCGCGCAGCTCTTCAATCTGCGCGAAATGGAGTTCAAAGGCCAACTGGAACTCTGACGCCGCCGGCGCTCACTTTCCCCAGAGCTCTGTACTCGCCAGCCGCGCGCCTTCCGCCATCGCCTTAAACTTGGCCCAAACCACCGTCGGGTGAATCTCCGGATGATACGTCGCCTGGGACGAAAAACCGCAGTCGCTCCCTGCGATCACGTTCTCCCGTCCGACCAGCCGGGCGAAACGCACAATGCGCTCCGCGATCAGTTCCGGGTGCTCCACGATATTGCTCGCATGCGTGATCACTCCCGGGATGATCGCTTTGCCCTTCGGCAGTTTGACGCTTTCCCAGACGTGATACTCGTGCTCATGGCGCGCGTTCGCCGCCTCGAACGAGTAGGCGCCCGCGTTCACTTTGAGAATCCATTCGAGCATGTCCTTCAGCGGCGCGTCGTGCACGCGTGGCCCTTCATTGATCCCGTAGCACGTATGGAAGCGAATCTTCTCCGGCGGGATACCGCGAAGGGCATGGTTCAGAGCCGCCACATAGGTGTCTGCGGTCTTCCGGCGCTCATCCGGGCTCAAGGTCGAAAAGCTGAAGATTTCGGTGAGGAACGGGTCATCGATCTGCACCAGGAAGCCGGCATCAACGATTGCCTGATACTCGTTTCTGAGAGCGTCCGCGACCGCGTACATGAATTCTTCCCAAGTGGGGTAGTACTCGTTCTTCCCCACCCCGCTCGGCGCGACTGCCGGCATAAACACAGCTGCAGGAGACAAGCCACGCACAGCGGCTTTGAGATTTTCGATGTCGCGCTTAACCGCTTCCTGCCCCTGGTAAGAAACGGGGCCTGTGCACGCAAACTGAACCAGAGGGGCGAGGGTGCGGCCGAGCATGGCGTTCGCGAAATACTGCTCGTAATATTCCGGAAACGCGTTCACCTCAGCTTCGAACATCGCCGGGCGCGGACCAGGTTTTGCTTCGAATCCGGCCAATCTTTCGGTGACGTAAGCGAAAAACCCCACCTTTCCCTGCTCGCCATCGGTCGGGATATCGATGCCGCAATCGACCTGGTGGCGGACAATGTCGGCGACCGCCCTCCGCAATCGTGTCTCATACGCTTCGGGATTATGGGATTCGCCCGAGATCTTCGCCTTCATCAGATCGAGCAGGTCCGTGGGACGCGGCAGGCTGCCGCAGTGTGTGGTCAGAATTCGCGTCGTGCTTCGATTCATATGGAATTTATCCCCGCAGCTTGCGCACCGGCCACGTGATTCGCGAAGTCATCGTGGTGAAACTCGCCCTCACGCTCGTAGAGAAAACGGATCCACATATTGCGACGTTGGATCAATAACTGGAGGGTATCCAGATCATCCGCAGCGAGGAAGCGGTCGATCACCGCGTGGCGGAATGGTTGGGCCGCCGCAAAGCAGCGAGCGAATTCGTTCGCGCCCTTCACAACGGCGGGATTGAAAAGATCGAGCAATTCACCACGATATCGCGCGGATGGTCAGTCCTGGAAGATTTCGTCGACCCTGACGGCACCGCCGAACAGGAGCGGAATCTCCTGATCGTACTTATACTCAACCGTGGCGCCGTTGGCCGCGGAAACTGTCACGAGCTTGCGTTTCCCATCCACAATCCAGAATTCCTTCGCGCCGCTGCTGAGACAGAGGTGCTCTTTATCGCGCATCTCAGCCGATGTGTTGGAGGGGGAAAGAACTTCGATGACGATGTCCGGTACTCCCTCGAAGTATCGCCCGTAGCGCAAGCGTTCCCATCGGTCCCGGGATATGAAGGCCACGTCTGCGATGCGGTACTCGTATTCGGGCAATGCCCGAAAAGCAAATTCAATATCGATCTTCGCCGCTTCGAGCGCGGCGGGCTCCAGAAGACGCCGCAACCGGCGCTGGATCTGATAATGCGGAAGTTCGGGAGGCGGCAATTTGACGAGTTCCCCATGACGCAGCTCGTAGCGTCGATCGGAATCGGTCATCCGCTCGAATTCCGCGAATGTCATCAGCCGGTTTGTCGTGCTCGCCATGGGAAATCCTGCTTCGATTGTACGCCGCCTATACTGAACCTATGTCCTTCCAGCTGGCCGTTACCTATAGCCCGAAGGGGGACCAGAAAACCGCCATCGTGGAACTCGCCCGCGGCCTGACGGACGGCGAAAAGCATCAGGTTCTCCTCGGCGTCACCGGTTCCGGCAAGACCTTCACGATGGCGAAGATCATCGAGAAAATCGGCCGCCCTGCGCTCATTCTGGCGCACAACAAAACTCTCGCCGCGCAGCTCTACCACGAGTTCAAGTCGTTCTTTCCGTCCAACGCCGTTGAGTACTTCGTCAGCTACTACGATTACTACCAACCGGAAGCCTATATTCCATCGAGTGGCGTCTACATCGAGAAAGAAGCCACGATTAATGACGAGCTCGACCGCCTTCGCCTCTCAGCAACGAAGTCGCTATTCGAACGCCGTGATTGCGTCATTGTGGCCAGCGTCAGCTGTATCTACGGCCTCGGTTCGCCGGAAGCCTATTACGGCATGCTGCTCATGCTCGAAAAAGGCCAGCGGATCACGCGCAAGGAAATCATCGCGAAGCTGGTCGAGATCCTCTATGACCGCAATGATCACGATTTCCGCCGCGGCACGTTCCGCGTCCGCGGCGACGTGATCGAAGTCTTTCCCACCTACGACGAAAGCGCCTACCGTATCGAAATGTGGGGCGACGAGGTTGAAACGCTCGCGCAGATCGATCCGCTCCTCGGACAGGTCAAACAGACGTATCAACGGCTGCCGATTTACCCGAAGACGCACTACGTGATGTCGCAATTGACAAAGGAAGCCGCCGTCGAATCGATCAAGGCTGAACTCGAAGCCTGGCGGCCGCAGCTCGAAGCCCAGGGCAAGCTGATCGAAGCGCAGCGCCTGCATCAGCGCACGATGTTCGATCTCGAAATGATCAAGGAAATCGGATATTGCCACGGAATCGAAAATTATTCGCGGCATTTTTCCGGCAGACTGCCCGGCGAAGCGCCACCCACGCTGCTCGACTACCTGCCCCACGATTCCTTGATGTTCATCGACGAGAGTCATCAGACCGTTCCGCAGCTGCACGGCATGTATCACGGCGATCGGTCGCGGAAAGAAGTTCTCGTGTCGCACGGCTTTCGCCTGCCCAGCGCGCTCGACAACAGGCCGCTCACATTCGAAGAATTCGAACATCGCGTCAACCAGGTCGTCTACGTTTCGGCAACACCGGGGCCGTACGAGCTGACGAAATCGGCGGGAGTCGTGGTCGAGCAGATCATACGCCCGACCGGCTTGGTCGACCCCGAGATCGAGATCCGTCCCATCAGAGGCCAGGTGGACGATCTCCTGAACGAAATTCGCCAGCGGGCCGAGCGGAATCAGCGGGTTTTGGTAACAACGCTGACCAAGCGCATGGCGGAGGACCTCGCCGAATACTACTCGGAAGTCGGAGTGAAGTGCAATTATCTGCACTCCGAAGTCAGCACACTCGACCGCATCAAAATTCTTCGCGACCTCAGACGCGGAGAACATGACGTACTGATCGGCATCAATCTGCTGCGCGAAGGCCTCGATCTGCCCGAGGTTTCTCTGGTCGCGATCCTCGACGCCGATAAGGAAGGTTTCCTGCGGTCCAGTGGAGCATTAATTCAGACGATCGGACGGGCTGCCCGGCATCTCGAAGGCAGGGCCATCCTTTATGCCGACGTGATGACTGACAGCATGAAGCGCGCTATTGACGAAACCACGCGGCGGCGCGAAACGCAACTCCGATTCAACGAGGAGAACGGCATTACACCACAGTCGATCATTAAGCCGATCGATATGAGCCTGGTTGCCATCGCCGAAGGCGATTACGTAACGGTCCCGGTGGAACCGGAGGAGAGCGAGGAGGAACTTACGCCAGCGCAGCGAGAGCAGTTCATCGGAGAACTGGAAAATCGCATGCGCGAGGCCGCCCGCAAGTTCGAATTCGAGAAGGCTGCACAACTTCGCGATAAAATCAAACACCTCAGGGCGAAGGACGTGGCGGGGATTGGAATCCCGGTATAAATACGCGGTATTCGCGGCAGGTGCGGTCGCGAAGTGCCTGATCGGCAAGCTGCCGTCGAAGACCGGCGAAGTCGGGCCGGTCGCCGCAGTCTCGTACAGAGTAGCCAGCCGCATTGCGAACACACTTAGGGCCGGTTATCCCGTCCGAGCTCCCGATGAGTTGGACGCCGCGGCGGTCATATTGTTCCACGCACCGCCGGAACAGACGGAGATTCTCCTGAAATTGCTGGAGAGAGCAGGAATTCACTGGGCCGGCAAAGCACTGGTATTTTGCGATTGCGACGGTTCGCCCGCGGTTCGATCGCGGTTTGAAGCCCTGGGCGCGACCACAGCTGTGGCGCGACAGTTTGGTATTCCAGGGCGCATTGCAATCTCGGGTAGCGGCCTGGCTCTCGCGACCGCGCAACGTATCGCGCGGGCGTTGAAGCTGAAACCGGTAGAAGTCCTGCCCGGCGCCATCGACCTCTTCGATGCGGCCGTGACTCTGGCAAGCCCGGCCATTACGCCGCTGGTCGATTGCGCGGCTTCGCTGCTCCGCGCCGCAGGGATTCGGGACACCGACGCGGCGAGGATCGCTTCCGCTCTGTTTCAACAAACCGCGAAAGACTACGCACGTTCCGGCAAGCAGAGTTGGGCATGGTACATTCGCCAACCGGATATGGAAGGAATCGAACGGCAGATTGCTGCCGCCGGTGCAAGAGCGGAACCCGTCATGCGACAGTTGTTGCGGTTCGCGTTCGAGTTTTTCGACAAATACCCCGATGCCCGAGCTGCGCTCACTGCCGCTGGGGCGGCTTCAAAGTCACGATCGTCGCGCCCCGCCCGCCCGCTTCCATTGGCGCATCCCGGTAGTCCGTGACAAATGGCGTGCGGGCGAGAATCGCGCGCACCATCTCGCGCTGCACACCGATACCGCGGCCATGAATGATGCGCAACGCTGGGAAGCCCAGCCGATGGGCCTCGGAGAGATACTCCTCGACTACCGCCTTGACGTCACGCGGCGGAACGCTATGGAGGTCGAAAACATCAGTGATCGGGATGCGGAACGGAAGTTCGGGATCGTCCACGATGGGGCAAAAATGAAAACCCGGCCGGTATTTACACCCGGCCGGGTTCTCGATCTATGCTGCGCACCTGATGAAATCAGCTTGCGTGCTGCAGCCGGTACTCTTTCATCATCTGTTCCATCTCGTCCTTCAGATGAAGTTTGAGTTTTTTCAGACGATGCTCTTCCAATTCCTCCTCAGTCGTGAGGGCGTGCTTGGCTTTCAGCTGATCCACCTGCTGTTTATACTCATGATGCTGGTGCGCTAGCTCGCGGAATCGTTCATTCGTCTGCATCAGGTGCGCTTTGATTTCTTCCTGTGAATTCTGTTCCATTCGTGGCATCTCTCCTCAGTGGAGTCGCCTCGCCGCCCGGCACCGGAACTGTGGCCGATCCGGCAGGTAGCTTCACTTCTCATTTGAAGTGGCGAACGGTTCACCGCTCGTCTACCCAGGACTGTACCATGAACGTTTTTTCATGACAACTGCGTTTACAGTCCCGTGGTCATAGTAGCCTCGCCGGAGACCGGCTTGCGCCCAACCCAGCTTGCGATAGAGAGCGATAGCCGGGGTGTTGGGCTCGGCAACTTCGAGAAAGATCGTGCCCCGCGCCTGCTCCTCCACCGCATTCAGTAGCGCTGAGCCGACCCCGCGCCGGCGCCAGGTCGGTTCAACGGCCAGGTTCAGGATCTCTGCTTCATCTGGAGCGCTCTGGCGCCAGGAACAGAAACCAGCAGTCGCCCCGTCTACCGTCGCGATCAGGAGGGGGAAACCGGAATAGTCGCCCAAAGGCCACTGAGCGGTTTCCGGACAGTGCTGCTGGATCCGCAGGATCGCAGGGAAGTCACGTTCCGCAGCGGGGCGAACCACGATGGAAGCAGCGATAGAACGAGTAGTACCGTTTAAAGTCACGACCAGAGAGCTAATTCCGTGATCCCGGCATCTCCGAGCGTCCGGCCAGCGGCTGCACGACTCCGCCGCCGCAGATCGCGACGCCCGTCCGAACCAGCGCCTGCAGGAAATTGTTCAGCATGGCATAGCAAACCTGTTCGGTCAGCGGCTGCTTGCCGGGAAGACGGAACGTTGCCGGCAACTCCTTCGCGATGCGCAGCCGGAGTCCATTCGCAACGTTGCGGCCCGTGCGATCGCGCTTGTTGGCCACACTCATGGGCGTCTGCATTACGCCGCCGGTTCTCCCATCGACATAAAACTGGCAGCGTGAAAACCACCCGAGGTTCGCGGGATCGGCGGCATCGAACAGAAGCAGCGGCGTTTCCCGCTGTTCCGCGGTCAATTCAATCAGAATACCCTGCGCAGATTCCTTCAGTTGCGCGCAGAATCCCGCCTGCTGGGCCACCGTGGAGATCGTGGCCGGATCGATTTCCAGCAATATCAGCTTGTGCCGGCCGGCCTGGAGAACCTGCATAGTCTTATTTCGCGGAGACGGTATTCGCCAGCGCCTCGCATGCGGAGTCGACGTTCGGAAAGAACCGGATCACCTGGTCGATGTGAGTGATCTCAAACACCTCCATGACTTTCCCGTTTGCCCCCGCCACGTGCAACTGCGCGCCTGCTTTCGATGCCTTTCCAAAGCAATAAGCGACGATGCCGATCCCGGTGCTGTCGATGAACGTCACATGCGTGAGATCGACGATCAGTTTTCGGGCGCCCTCATCCAGTGCCTTGATGACGGCGGCATCGAGCTGGCCGCTTTCGCGGCCGATGGTAATGCGGCCGCTGACTTCGATGACGGTGACGTCCGGCTCACGCTTCTGCACCGTCAGACTGAGGACCATTTCGGCATCCCTCCGATGTTTCAGCATAGCCGATGCGGAGTTACCATGTCTGTGGAACCATGATCATCCGCAAGCCAGCGCAATTTCGCTACTCCCAGATCACTCCGCGTCAGGTTTACATGAATCGCCGCAGGTTCCTCGCTGCAGGGACGGTCGGTTTGAGCGCCTTGGCAAGACCTTTCGGTGCCCGCGCGGCGGCCAGGTTGCCCGGTACGATTACGAAAAGCCCCTTCAGCACGGAAGAAGCTCCAACCTCCCAGCAGGCATTAACTACTTACAACAATTTCTATGAGTTCGGCACGGGCAAGGATGAGCCCGCGAAAAACGCGAAAAATTTCCACACTACTCCGTGGACGGTTTCGATCGAAGGAGCTGTAGCGAAGCCGAAAACCCTCGATCTCGACGCCATCATGAAACTCGCGCCGCTGGAGGAGTGTATCTACCGGCATCGTTGCGTGGAAGGGTGGTCGTTCGTGATCCCGTGGGTGGGATTTCCGTTGAGCGCGCTGCTCAAGCAGGTCGAGCCGACTCCGAAAGCGAAATACGTCGCGTTCCAGAGTTACTACGACCCGAAGCAGATGCTGTCTTCGCGCGAGGCCCACATCCAATTCCCGTACATCGAGGGACTGCGTCTGGATGAAGCCATGCATCCCCTGGCTCTCCTTGCGGTCGGAATTTACGGAGATGCCTTGCCGCCGCAGAACGGCGCGCCGCTGCGCCTCGCGCTTCCGTGGAAGTATGGTTTCAAGAGCATCAAATCCATCGCGAAGATTCGTTTCGTGGAGAGCCAGCCGCCGACCACGTGGAATCTCGAATGGCCGGAGGCGTACGGCTTTTACGCCAACGTCAATCCCGAAGTTGACCACCCTACTCACAGCCAGGCGACAGAAGTTCGCCTCGGCGTCAGTGTGTTTGGCATGCGTATGAAGACGCGTATGTTCAATGGTTATGACCAGGTTGCGAGTCTCTACTCCGGAATGAATCTGCACCGTTCCTACTGAGAGCATGAAGAAGTTCTGGCTGAGCAGGTGGACGAAAGCCCTGCTCTTTGCCCTCTGTCTGCTGCCGTTTGCGAATCTCCTCAGGCGCGGCTTCAGGCGCGATCTTACCGCCAACGCCATCGAGTTCATCACGCACTACACCGGCGACTGGATGCTGCGGTTGCTGCTGATCACGCTGGCGATTACTCCCCTGCGCGCGCTTTTGCACCAGCCGCAACTCGTTCGCTTCCGGCGCATGCTCGGCGTGTTTGCCTTCTTCTATGGATTGCTCCATGTGGCAACGTGGGTCTGGTTGGACAAGCAGTTCGATTTAAGCGACATGTGGGCAGATGTGGTGAAGCGGCGGTTCATTACATCGGGAATGCTCGGGCTTCTGCTGATGGCTCCGCTCGCCGTGACGTCAACGGCGGGGTGGGTTCGCCGGCTCGGATACAAACGCTGGCAGGCTCTGCACCGGCTCGCATATTTCAGCGCCCTGGCGGGCGTCATTCACTATTACTGGGGCGTCAAATCGGATATCAGGCTGCCCGTATTGTATGGCGGAATCCTCGCGGTTCTGATGCTCTATCGCCTGGGAATATGGATGCTGAAGCCCCGAAAAATTCGGGCTGAGGCGCAACCGGCCGCCCGTTCCTCGGTATAAAATGAACTCCGATGATCCGTCCGGCGGCCTTAATCGTGTGTTTATCGGTCGCTCCCGCGTTCTCCCAGAACGCTGCCACCGATCCTGCAGGTGGCGGCACCGCGCTTGCGACATTTTCTAATGAGAAAGGCAAACAGGTTGAACCGGCTCCAAAGATGCCTGATGGCAAACCCGATTTGTCGGGGATCTGGAGCCCGGACCGCACCTTCATCTACGACATCTCAAGTTCGCTGAAGCCCGGCGAGGCACTCCCACTGCAGCCATGGGCTGCGAAGCTGGCGAAAGAGAGAATGTCGAAAAACGATCCAGAAGCCAACTGCCTGCCAGCTGGTGTGCCCCGGATGGCGCCGTATCCCTGGAAAATCGTCCAGACACCAAAATTGATGGTTTTCCTTTTCGAAGGCAACATCCATACGTACCGCCAGGTTTTCCTCGACGGACGCGATCATCCGAAAGATCCCGATCCG
>Ga0210389_10004160_pt1 | contig 11271 bp, 8 predicted proteins | sample IncBWH28OmetaG_FD_160127 | JGI IMG/M metagenome (GOLD analysis project Ga0210389, IMG submission 160127) | Forest soil microbial communities from Barre Woods Harvard Forest LTER site, Petersham, Massachusetts, United States - Inc-BW-H-28-O ... | reverse complement strand
ACCGCGGCGAGAGCTTCCTCGGCGCGGACCTGATCGTCGTTTCTCCGGGCGTCCCCGAGATCCCCGAGCTCGCCGCCGCCCGCGCCGCCGGCGTCGAGATCACCGGCGAGCTGGAGCTGGCGTCGCAGTTCGTCTCCGCGACGATCGTCGCCATCACCGGCACCAACGGCAAGTCGACGGTCACCACGCTGGTCGGCGAGATGATGCGCGCCACCGGCCGGCCCACGTTCGTCGGCGGCAATCTGGGCGAGCCGCTGGCCGAGGCGGTCGGCACGCCCGCGGCGGCGGAAGGGGGCTTTTGCGTCGTCGAAGTGTCGAGCTTCCAGCTGGAGACGGTGGGGGCCTTCCACCCGCGCGTGGCCGTCCTGCTCAACATCACGCCCGATCACCTCGATCGTTACGACGGGCTCGACGGCTACGCGGCGGCCAAGGCGCGCATCTTCGCCGCGCAGACGCCGGAGGATTTCGCCGTGGTGAACTTCGACGATCCGCTGGCGGTGCGCGCCAGCGCGGCCGCCCGCAGCCGCCGCGACGGATTTTCGATCGTCCAGTCGCTGGCCACGGGCGCCTGGCTCGGTGGCCCGCTCATGCTGAAGCTCGCCCACCAGCCCCCGGAGTCATACCCCGCGGATCTGGCCTGGCTTCTCGGTCAGCGACACAACCAGGCGAACGCGCTGGCGGCGCTGCTGGCCGCGCGGTTGGCCGGTGCCTCGCCCGCCGAGGCCCGCGCGGGCTTGCTGGCCTTCCGTCCGTTGGCCCATCGGATGGAGCTGATCGCCGAGGTCGACGGCATCGCCTACTACGACGATTCGAAGGGGACCAACGTGGGCGCGGTCGTTGCCGCGCTCGACGGCTTCCCGCGCCGGGTCGTCCTCATCGCGGGCGGCCGCGACAAGGGGGGCGACTACGCGCCGCTCGCCGAGGTGCTCGGTCGGGTCGGGCGCGCGGCGATCCTGATTGGCGAGGCGGCCGACAAGATGCAGGCGGCGTTCGAGGGCGTGGTGCCGGTCGAGCGAGCGCCGACGCTGGAGGCGGCCGTCGACAGCGCCCGGCGGCTGGCGCGGCCCGGCGACGCCGTCGTGCTGTCGCCCGCCTGCTCGAGCTTCGACATGTTCCGCGACTACGCCCATCGGGCCGAGGTCTTTCGCGGCGCGGTCTCGCGGGTCACCCAGACGGGGAGCGCCCAGTGAACCGCGACCCGAAGCGGCCGGGCGATGGAGCGACCACGCGACCGCTCAAGCGACCGGCCAACCGACCAATCCCGCGAGCCGCGGCACGGCGCCCGGCGATGAAGCACCCGGCGATGAAGATCGACCGCGAGGAGGAGTCGCCCTCCAGCTGGGCGCGCGCCCTGGCAGGCGCGCGCGAGCTCTGGTCGGCGCTCCGCCTGCGCGCCGCCAAGCTGCTGGGCCCCGAGCTGACCTCCGGCGCACCGATGATCCGCCCCAGCGAGGTCGGCGTCGATCGCGTGCTGGTCGGCGCCGTGCTCGTGCTGGTCGCCTTCGGGATGGTGATGGTCTTCTCTTCGGGCGCCGTGTTCGCCGCCAAGAAGTATGGCGACGCCGCCTACTTCCTGAAGCGAGAGATCATCTACGCGCTGCTCGGCCTCGGAGCCATGTCGCTGGCGGTGAGGATCGACTATGGCGTCTACCGGCGGTACGCCTATCCGCTGCTCTTCGTCAGCATCATGCTGCTGGCGGCGGTGCTGAAGATCGGCTCGCGCGCCGGCGGCGCCATTCGCTGGTTCCGCCTCGGGCCGCTGTCGTTCCAGCCGGGCGAGCTGGCCAAGCTGGCCCTCTGCGTCTACCTGGCCTCGCTGTTGGCGCGCAAGGCCGAGAAGGTGCGCGTCTTCTCGGTCGGCTTTCTGCCGCCGCTGCTGGTCACCGGGGTCATGATGGGCCTCCTGCTCAAGCAGCCCGACCTCGGCACCGCCGTCATCTTCGGCTGCGTGGCGCTGGGGCTGCTCTTCATCGCCGGCACGCGCTCGAGCTACCTCATCCTCGCGGTGTTGGTGGCCGCGCCCGCCGGCTGGAAGTTCATCGTCTCGACGCCCTTCCGCATGCGCCGCATGCTGGCCTTTCTCGATCCCTGGGCCTTCCGGCGCGACGTCGGCTATCAGATCACCGAATCGCTGATCAGCGTCGGCTCCGGCGGCGTCACCGGCCTGGGCCTCGGCGACGGGCGACAGAAGCTGTTCTTTCTGCCCGAGGCCCACACCGACTTCATCCTCTCCATCGTGGGCGAAGAGCTGGGGCTCATCGGCGTCCTCTGCGTGATCGCCGCCTTCGCTCTGCTGGTCTGGCGCGGCCTGCGGGCCGCCGTGCGCGCCCGCGACGTCTTCGGCGCCTACCTGGCGTTCGGGATCAGCGCGATGTTCGGGCTGCAGGCGCTGGTGAACATCGGCGTCGTGCTGGGGTCGTTGCCGACGAAGGGCCTGCCGCTGCCGTTCATCAGCTACGGCGGAACGTCGCTGGTGATGAGCCTCTTCATGGCCGGCGTGCTGGCCAACATCAGCGCGCGCAACCCCGAGCCGCACGACTGGCAGCCGGGCGCGCATCGCGCCGGCAAGGGCGCCAACCGCCGCCTCGACGCCGGCCCCCGCCTGATCGTCGAGGTGGGGCCCAAGCGGCCGCGGGCCCAGGTCGCCCCCAACGCCGTCGAGGCTCCGCCCGAGCTATGAGCGACCCCAGGCCGCTGCGGGTCCTCATCGCAGGCGGCGGAACGGGCGGCCACCTCTATCCGGGGATCGCCGTCGCCGAGGCGATCGCCGCGACGGGCGGCGAGGCGATCTTCGTGGGCACCGAGCGGGGGCTCGAGACGCGCCTGGTGCCGAAGGCCGGCTTTTCCCTGGAGCTGATCAAGGTGAGCGGGCTCAAGCGGATGGGGCTGGCGGGCCTCGCGCGGGGGCTCGGCCGGCTGCCGCGCGCCTTCTTCGACTCGCGCCGCATTCTGCGCCGCCTCCGCCCCGACGTCGTGCTGGGGGTGGGAGGTTACGCCTCCGGGCCGCTGGTGCTGGCGGCCGCGCTGTCAGGTTATCCGACGGCGGTGCAGGAGCAGAACAGCGTCCCGGGCTTCACCAACCGGATCCTGGGCCGCTTCGCGCGGCGCGTGTTCGTGGCCTTCGACGAGGCCGCGGCGGCCTTCGCGCGCCGCAAGGTCCGTTTCACCGGCAACCCCGTGCGCCGCGCGCTGGTCGACCGGGCCGCCGCCTTCGCTGGCCGCGACGCCACCAACGCCAAATCGATCCTGATCCTGGGCGGGAGCCAGGGCTCGCACGCCGTCAACGAATTCGCCTCCGGGATGGTGCGCGTCCTCGATGCGCGCGGCCGGCTACCTCCCGTCGTGCATCAGACGGGGCCCGACGAGCACGAGCGGATGCGGGTCCACTACGCGGCGCTGGGTTACCAGGAAGATCGCGTGCAGGTGCGGTCGTTCATCGACGACATGCCGGCGGCGCTGGCCGACGCCCAGCTGGTCGTGGCCCGCGCCGGCGCGCTGACGCTGGCCGAGCTGGCGATCATGCGCCGCCCCGCGATCCTGATCCCGCTCCCGACCGCCGCGGACAATCACCAGGCCATCAACGCCTTCGCCTTCCAGCGCGCGGGCGCCGCGCTGGTGCTGCCGCAGCCGGACGCCTCCGCCACCCGGCTCGGCGATCTGGTCGACGAGATCTTGAAGGACCCCTCCCGCCACGCCGCCATGGCCGAGGCGATGGGGAGCCTGGCGCGCCCGCAGGCCACCGAGGATGTCGTCGCCGAGCTGCGCGCGATTGCGCGCCAGCGGTAGTTTTGAGAGCGAAGCTTCGGCTCCCATCAAAAGAGGGGTGTTAAAAGGGCGCTGATGTTCCGCAAGCGAAACGTGGCCATCCATTTCGTGGGGATCGGCGGGATTGGCATGTCCGGCATCGCCGAGGTGCTGCTCAACCTCGGCTACCCGGTGTCGGGCTCGGACCTGCGCGAGAGCGAGGTGACCCGCCGACTCGCGACGCTGGGCGCGCGCCTTTCGTTCGGACACCGTCAGGAGAACGTCGCGCACGCCGACGTGGTCGTCGTCTCCAGCGCCGTGCGCGCCGACAACCCGGAGGTCGCCGCCGCCCGCGCGCGCGGGATCCCGGTCATCCCGCGCGCCGAGATGCTGGGCGAGCTGATGCGCGTCAAGGACGGCGTCGCCGTGGCCGGCAGCCACGGCAAGACCACCACCACCACGATGATCGCGGTCATCCTGGCCGAGGCGGGGCTGGACCCGACGGCGATCATTGGCGGCAAGGCGCGCGCCTTCGGGTCCAACGCGCGGCTCGGCCAAGGGGAGATTCTGGTCGCGGAGGCCGACGAGTCCGACGGCTCGTTCCGCCACCTTTTCCCGACGGTCGCCCTCATCACCAACATCGATCGCGAGCACCTGGACCATTTCGGGTCGCTCGAGGCGCTGGAGAGCGCGTTTTTAGACTTTGCCGAAAAGGTGCCGTTTTATGGATTGGTCGTGATCGGCGCCGACAACCCCACCGCCGCGCGCCTGCCTGCGCGCCTGTCAAAACGCCACCTGACGTACGGGCTCGAGGCCGGCGATTGGCGCGGCGAGATCCTGGAGGCGGGCCCGACCGGCACGCGCTTCCGGGTCCGCGTGCGCGACCGCCTCCACGGCGAGGCGCGCGTCCGGATGCCGGGCGTCCACTACGCCGAAAACGCGCTCGGCGCCCTCTGCGTCGCCGACTTTCTGGGTGTGCCGTTCGCGGAGGCGGGCGAGGCGCTGGCGGCGTTCCAGGGCGTCGATCGGCGGTTCTCCCTGCGCGGTGAGGTGGGCGGTGTGCTGGTCGTCGACGACTATGGGCACCACCCCACCGAGCTGGCGGCGACGATCGCGGCGGCGCGGCTGCACGGCCGGCGCTTGCTGGTGGCGTTCCAGCCGCACCGCTACACGCGGACCCGTGACCTCCTCGGAGACTTCGCCCCGGCGCTGGGCGGCGCAGATCTGATTTTCCTCACCGACGTCTATCCGGCGGGTGAAGCGCCGATCGCCGGCGCCGACGCGCCGGCGTTGCTGGCGACGTTCCCGGCAGGGGCGTCCGCGCGGCACGTCGCCCGAGGCCAGCTGACGGCCGAATTGGCGCGCGCCGCCCGCCCCGGCGATCTGGTCCTCTGCCTCGGCGCCGGCGACATCACCGCCGTGCCAGGCGAGCTGCTGGCCGCGCTCGGCACGCGCGGGGACGTCGCGTGAGAGTGAGCGCCGACGCGACGGGCGAGCCCGCCGACCGCGGGATCGTCGTCGAGCATCCGCCCGTCCGGCGCCGGTTCCTCCGCCGCCGCAGCAACCGACGGATCACCGTGGCCCGGCCCTCGATCACCGCCTGGCTGGGGTCCGGTCTGCGCTCGGTTGCGAAGAGGTTGGCCCTGCTCGGGAAGGCCCTGGTGGTGGTGGCCTTCGTCGCCGGCGCAGCCTGGGCCGGGCGGCAGATCGTGCGGCACGTGATCGCCTCCCCCCGGTTCGCCGTCCGCGACGTCCAGGTCGGCGCCTCCACGCACGTCTCCAGCGACGAGATCCGCCAGCTCTCCGGCGTTCAGATCGGCGATCGTCTGCTCGCCGTCGACCCCGACGCCGTGGCGACGCGCGTGACGATGCACCCCTGGATCCTCTCGGCCCGCGCGCGACGCGAGCTCCCCTCGACGCTGGTCATCGAGGTGACCGAGCGGCGCGCGGTCGCCACCGCGCTGCTCGGCGCGCTCTACCTGCTCGACGGAAGCGGTCACCCCTTCAAGCGCGCCGCGCTGGCCGAAGCCGACGGGCTGCCGGTCATCACCGGCGTCACCCGCGACCAGTACGCCAGCGTGCGGGGGACCAGCGAGGCGGTCTTTCGTCAGGCGCTGGCGCTCTACACCGCGTACAGCGAGGGCCACCCGGAACGACCCAAGCTGTCGGAGATTCACGTCGACACGCGAACCGGGTTCTCGCTGATCCTGTTCGAGGGGAGCGGCGAGATCCGGATCGGGCAGGGCGATTTCGGGGCCAAGCTCGCCCAGTTCGATCGGATCTTCGCGGCGCTGGGACCACGGAGCCCGGTGGCCTTGCGGACCGTGTACCTCGACGGCCCTCTTTCCGATCGCGTCGCCATCCGAATGGCCGAGACGGCGACGGAACAAGAAGAAGAGACAGAGGGCCAGACCGAAGGACCCAAAAAACAGGTCCCCCGCGCGGTGGTCGCCAGCGAGAAGCCGCGCCCCGCGGCCAAACGGACGGAGACGACGTCCGAGACGCTGGCGCCTCCACCGCCCGTCGACGAGGACTAGCGAGCGGTTCCGCGACGATGGCCGGCTACTCGGGAACGCCCTTGCCGAAGAAGCTGGGCATCAAACCCGGCGCGCGGCTGGCCCTGGTCGGCGCCCCCGACGATTTCGCAGAGACCCTGGGCGACCTGCCCGACGACGTCTTCCCGCGCCGCCTGGGCCGCGGGACGGATCAGTTCGACGTGATCGTCTGCTTCGCCCGCAGCTCGAAGGAGCTGGCGCGCGACCTGCCGGCGCTTCCGGCGCGGCTCCTCCCCACGGGCGGTCTCTGGGTCGCCTGGCCCAAGAGGTCGGCGAAGAAGGCTTCGGGGCTCGCCACCGATCTGACAGAAGCCGAGGTCCGCGCGCGGGGCCTCGCCACCGGCCTCGTCGACAACAAGGTGTGCGCCATCGACGACACCTGGTCCGGATTGCGCTTCGTGGTTCGGACCGCTGACCGTCCGCGGGTCAAATAGTTAAAAAATTTCGCCCCGCCAACAAACGCGGCGAAGATTGCCCTCGCATGCCCCGAAGATCATCCGACATCATCGTCGGTCTCGACATCGGGACGACCAAGATCGCCTGCGTCGTCGGCGAGATCGGACCCGACGGCCTCGACATCATCGGCGTCGGCACCCACCCGTCGCGCGGCCTGAAAAAAGGCGTCATCGTCAACATCGACTCGACGGTGGCGTCGATCAAGCAAGCGGTGCTGGAAGCCGAGAGCATGTCCGGCTGCGAGATCTCGCAGGTCTACGTCGGCATCGCGGGCGGCCACATCAAGGGGGTCAACTCGACGGGGACGGTGGCGATCAAGGACAAAGAGGTCCGCCCCACCGACGTGCACAAGGTGCTGGAGCTGGCGCGCGCCATCGCGCTGCCGGTCGATCGGCACATCGTTCACGTGCTCCCCCAGGAGTACAAGATCGACGGCCAGGACGGCGTCCGCGAGCCGCTCGGCATGTGCGGCGTGCGCCTGGAGGCGCGCGTTCACATCGTCACCGCCGCCGCGGCCGCGGCGCAGAACATCATCAAGTGCTGCACCCGCTGCGACCTCGAAGTGATCGACATCGTGCTCGAGCCGCTGGCCTCGGGCGAGGCGGTGTTGGAAGAGGACGAACAGGGGCTGGGCGTGGCGCTGGTCGACATCGGCGGCGGCACCACCGACATCGCCATCTTCACCGAGGGGGCGGTGGCGCACACCAGCGTCATCCCGATCGGCGGCCACCAGCTGACCAGCGACATCGCCTTTGGGCTGCGCACGCCGCCGCACGAGGCGGAGAAGATCAAGATCCGCTCCGGCTGCGCGCTGTCGGCGATGGTGTCCGAGGACGAGACGCTGGAGGTCGCCTCCGTGGGCGGCCGCGCCCCGCGCGTGCTGTCGCGCCACAACCTTTGCCGCGACATCATCCAGCCGCGCATCGAGGAGATCCTCTCCTTCGTCAAAGCCGAGATCGTCCGTCTCGGCTGCGAGGACATGCTGGCCTCGGGCGCCGTGCTCACCGGCGGCACCACGCAGCTCCCCGGTATGGCCGAGCTCGGCGAGGAGATCCTGGGCATCCCGGTGCGGCGCGGTGTCCCCAAGGGCGTCGGCGGCCTGGCCGAGGTGGTGCACAACGCGACCTTCTCGACGGCCGTCGGCCTGGTTCAATACGGCGTCAACCGGCAGAGCGCCACCCGCGTCACCGACACGCCTGCGAAGCGCGGGCTCTTCTCGCGCCTGCGCCGCACGCTCTCGAGCGCGTTCTAGCTATTCCGGGTCAGCTCCGAAAGCTCGCCCTCACGTCGCGGTGCTCGGCCCGGATCGCGCAGACGAGCAGCGCCTTGGTCGCGCCGGAGGCCACCGCCGGTCGAGACCCCTGCGAGCTGGTGGTCTTGAAGCCGATGACGAGCAGGGGATCGCCGTCGCGCACGACGAAGGTCTTCTTGCCCAGAGGTTTGACCCCGGCGGGCAGGTTCAGGGCGGCGAGCAATCGTTGCTCGGCGTCGTCATCCCCCAACATCCCGACGTTCCGGGCGCCGATGAGCCGTGCCCCCGCGACCCGGATCGGCAGGGTCCGTCCCGACTCGTCGATCAGGTCGAAGTCGTGGAGCACCTCCATCACCTCGGCGTACCGCTGCCGGTGGGGACGCTCGTCGGGCGAGTCGCTGCTCCAGAGCTCCTCGACGGTGGCGCGGCAGCCGAGCGACACGCCCAGACAGGGCTGACCGTCAATCAGATAGCCGAGGTGCTCGCGGCCGCGCGCCCAGCCGACGACCGAAACGGGCTGTCCGTCGGGAGCCTGCCCGAGCGCCTCCCAATCGTCCGCGGGCCAGGTCTCGGCCAGGGCGCGCCGCCGGGCGAGCGACAGCACGACTCGGCTGCGCAGCTTGCCACCCGTCCAGAGGAACAACGGAAGCAGCGCGAGGCCGAGCGGAATGGAAACATAGATGAGCGCGTAGGCGGCTGGGGGAAGATTGCGGCGCCGTCCAAAGAAATGGTTCCGTTGAGGGTAGGGACGAGTCCGCATCGCGACCCAACTGGCCGGGATCGACCAGAGCATGCCGGCCACGACCCAGGGGATCATGCCCCACAAGAACGCGCGCAGGGAGTCGGTCGGTGAAAGCCAGGCGGCCGCGGGATCGTCTCGCAGTCGCACCAGCCTGCGGAGCGGCGCGGAGACGGCAGGGCCCAGGCTCTCCATGCGGCGATTGTACAACCCCAACCACGGTGCAGGCGTTCAGGCCTCCGAGGTCAGTGACCGCCACCGTCGGAGCTGGCAGGGAAAAAACAGGTAAAAAATTAGCGTCGTCGGTCAAGGCATGGGATCGATCTTCTATGCTCGAATTCGACGATGATGCTCAGGGTCCCGGCCGTCCCGTCATCAAGGTGATCGGGGTGGGCGGTGGCGGTGGCAACGCGCTGAACACGATGATCGAGGCCGGCGTCGAAGGAGTCGACTTCATCGTCGCCAACACCGACGGTCAGGTGCTGGAAGCCAGCCTGGCGGGCACCAAGGTCCACCTCGGCCGCAACCTGACCAAGGGGCTGGGCGCCGGCGCCAACCCGGAGATCGGCCGCGCCGCCGCGCTGGAGGACGCCTCGCGCGTCGCCGAGGCGCTGAGCGGCGCCGACATGGTCTTCGTGACCGCCGGCATGGGCGGCGGAACCGGCACCGGCGCGGCGCCCGTCATCGCGCAGATCGCGCGCGACTGCGGCGCGCTCACCGTCGGCGTGGTGACCAAGCCGTTCGCCTTCGAGGGCTCGCAGCGCAAAAAGAAGGCCTCCTCCGGCATCAGCGAGCTCGGCAAGGCCGTCGACGCGCTGATCGTCATCCCCAACGATCGCCTGGTCTCGCTGGCCGGCATGAAGATGACGCTGAAGGACGCCTTCGCGATGGTCGACAACGTCTGTCTGAACGCCGTGCGGGGCATCAGCGACCTGGTCATCGCGCCGGGCCTGATCAACGTCGACTTCGCCGACGTTCGCACCATCATGACCGGCATGGGCCGCGCGCTCATGGGGACCGGCATGGGGACCGGCGACAAGCGCGCCATCGAGGCGGCGCAGCAGGCGATCAGCTCGCCGCTGCTCGAGGACGTCTCGATCAACGGCGCCACGGGAATCCTGCTCAACATCACCGGCGGGCCAGACCTCACGCTGGCCGAGATGAACGAGGCCTGCAGCCTGATCGCCGAGGCGGCCGATCCCGATGCCAACATCATCTTCGGTTCGGTCATCGACGCCAACGCAGGCGATCAGGTGCGCATCACGGTCATCGCCACCGGCTTCCAGTCGCACGTGCAGGATCATCCGACGCCGAGTGTCGGTCGCGGACATGTGCGAGGCCGCGAAGGGCAGATGGCGCTGCCGATGCAACCCAGCGCCGCGCAGGCCGCCACCATCCCGGCGATGCCCACGGCCCCCTGGCCGCCCGCGACGACGCCGACCAACCGCGGCGGTTACGCCGCCCCCAGCGAGACGATCAACACCGACGACTTCTATCTGAACATGGAGCAGATCCCGCCCGCGCCGCTGCCGCCCCAGAACGGTGCGGAGTGGACACCGGCGGAACGTCCGATCATTCGTCCGCAGAGCTCGGGGACGGCGCCGCTGCAGCGCCGGGTGTCCGGGCAGGTCCCGGCCCAGCGCGCCCCTGACGAGCTCGGTGTCGAGGAGTCGGAGTTCGACAAGCCGACCTACCTCCGGCGCGGCCTCTACGCGCCCGAGTAGCCCGAGCGGCAGCCCAGCCGCAACTGCTCACCGACGCGCCCCGATAAGGGGCGCATGTTCCTCTCACCGTCGCGGTTTTTGAACGCGTCGCTGCAGACCGTCTGGCCGGCGGCGTGCGCCGCCTGCGATCGACCGATCCCCGACGAGGCGCTGTTCTGCGCCGCTTGCAACCTCTCGATCAACCCGCTCGTCGGCGCCTGTCACGGCTGCGCGCTGCCGCTCGAAGATCTCTTCGCCGTGGTCGATCGAAGGTCACGCTGCCGGACCTGCCGCCGGGTGCCGTTCCCCTTCGTCAGCGCGACCGCGGGCTTCGAGTACGGCGAGGCGCTGGCCGAAGCGCTGGTGCGGATGAAGCACGGCGGCCGGCGATTTCTGGCGCGCCGGTTGGCCCGCCTGCTGGTCGAGCCGCTCGCCGGTGCCCTCGCCCGCGGCCGCCTGGAACGCGCCGACGCGGTGGTCGCGGTCCCGTTGCACGCGCACAAGCTCGGCGCCCGCGGATTCAATCAGGCGCTGGAGCTGGCCCGCTGGGCGCTGGTGGGCCTGGCGCGCGCCCCCGCCCTGGCGGCGCGAGACGAGCTGCCGCGCCTCGAGCGGCATCTGCTCCAGCGTGTGCGGCAGACGCGCGAGCTGGGACACGCCGGCCCTGCAGCCCGGCTGACCGAAGTGGCCGGCGCCTTCCTGGTCAGCGACACCGCGCGAATCCGTGGCCGCCGGGTCGTTCTCGTCGACGACGTTTTCACCACCGGCGCCACCTTCAGCGAGTGCGGCGATGCGCTCCTGCGCGCCGGCGCCGCCCAGGTT
>Ga0210389_10004159_pt1 | contig 11272 bp, 9 predicted proteins | sample IncBWH28OmetaG_FD_160127 | JGI IMG/M metagenome (GOLD analysis project Ga0210389, IMG submission 160127) | Forest soil microbial communities from Barre Woods Harvard Forest LTER site, Petersham, Massachusetts, United States - Inc-BW-H-28-O ... | reverse complement strand
GTCGCCATCAGGGTTGGCAACACCGAGTGGCCCAAGTGGGAGACGGTCATGTCGCCCGACCCGGTCGCCAGGGAAGAGCTCGACGCGCAAGCGCGCAATGCCCCGCTGACCAGGCCACGGCCTGGCCACGCCGACCTGGCGGGCATGCAGAAGTTCGGGCACGCCGACGCACGGCCCATCCTTGAGCGGGCAAGCGCGCGCGAGACCGCCGCGCGGGTCGCGCTCGGGGAGGTCGCGAGGAAGCTGCTGGTGCAGGCGCTCGACGTCGAGATCGTCTCGCACGTGGTGGCGCTTGGCGCGGTGACCGTGCCCGATGACACGCCCCTGCCGACGCCGGCCGACCGCGCGCGGGTCGACGCCGACCCGGTGCGCTGTGCCGACGAGGAGACGAGCGCGCGCATGGTCGCGGAGGTCGACGCGGCCCGGAAGGACGGCGACACCCTCGGCGGCGTCGTCGAGGTGGTGGTGTACGGGTTGCCACCGGGTCTTGGCAGCTTCACCCAGTGGGACAGGAAGCTCGACGCGCGGCTCGCCGGCGCGCTCATCTCCATCCAGGCGTTCAAGGGAGTGGAGTTCGGTGACGGGTTCACCACGGCCGGCCGGCGCGGTTCCGCCGCGCACGACGAGATCTACCTCGCCGCCGACGGGGTGCGCAGGCGCACCAACCGGGCCGGCGGCATCGAGGGCGGCATGTCCACCGGCGAGGTGCTCCGCGTGCGGGCCGCGATGAAGCCGATCTCGACCGTGCCCCGTGCGCTTGAGACGATCGACGTGGCGACGGGCGAGCCTGCCAAGGCAATCAACCAGCGCAGCGACGTGACCGCCGTGCCGGCCGCCGGCGTGGTCGCCGAGGCGATGGTCGCCCTTGTGCTCGCGGAGGCGGCCACGGAGAAGTTCGGCGGCGACACGGTGGAGGAACTGCGCAGGAACGCGGAGGGCTACCTCAAGAGCCTGGTGATCTCATGACACCCGACAGGGGACCGGCAGGACAGCCGGGCACGGACGGCCATCCGCCCCGCTGGGGAGCCGGGAAAGGGGTCGTGCTCATCGGCCCGCCGACGGCGGGCAAGTCGTCGGTCGGCCCGCTGCTCGCGGCCGAGCTCGGCGTGCCGTTCGCCGACACCGACGCGCTCGTGGCCAGGGCGGCGCGCAAGCCGGTCGGCGATATATTCGTAGACGACGGAGAGCTGGTCTTCCGCGAGCTTGAGCGGGGTGCCGTCGCGAGCGGCCTGGACGCGGTCAGGGCAGACGGCGGCGTCCTCGCGCTCGGCAGCGGGGCCGTGCTCGACCCGGACGTGCGCCGGATGCTCGCCGGCCAGGTGATCATCTACCTGGAGACGGAGTTCGCGACCGTCGCCAAGCGCACCGGCATGGACCGGCCCCGTGTCGTGATGCCTGGCAACCCGCGCGGGATGCTCCGCGCCATGCTCGAAGAGCGCCGCCCGGTCTACGCCGAGCTCGCGACTCTCACCGTGTCCACCGACGACCTGGCCCCCGAGGAGGTGGCCGCCGACCTGGCTAAGCGGCTGCGCGCATGAGCACGGAGGACGCCGCCGTGGCCCGGATCCCGGTCGGCGGTGAGCAGCCGTATGAGGTGGTCGTCGGCACCGGGGTGCTGAGCGCGCTGCCCGGTCTTGTCGGCGAGCGGGCGGAGACGGTGGCCGTCATCCACGACGAGCGGCTGGCGGCGCTGGCCAAGTCGGCCTGCCGTGCCCTCGAAGACGCCGGGTACCAGGTAGCGGTGACCGGCGTGCCGTCCGGCGAGGCGGCGAAGGACGTCGCGGTGCTCGCGCGGCTGTGGTCCTGGCTGGCGGACGCCAGGGTGACAAGGACCGACTGCGTGGTGGGCATAGGCGGGGGAGCGACGACCGACCTCGCCGGGTTCGCCGCCGCGACCTGGCTGCGCGGCGTGCCCGTCGTCCAGGTGCCGACGACGCTGCTCGGCATGGTCGACGCGGCGGTCGGCGGCAAGACCGCGATCGATATCGCGGCGGGCAAGAACCTGGTCGGCGCGTTCCACCCGCCCGCCGGGGTGCTCGCCGACCTGGCGACGCTGGAAACGCTCGACCGCCGCGACTACGTGGCCGGCCTCGCCGAGGTCATCAAGGCCGGGTTCATCGCCGATGGCGAGATACTGCGCCTGGTCGCGATGGACCCGCAGGGCGCGGCCCGGCCGGATGGCGCGCACACGTTCGAGCTGGTCTCACGGTCGATCGCGGTCAAGGCGCGCGTGGTGGCGGCCGACCTGCGCGAGTCCGGGCAGCGGGAGATGCTCAACTACGGCCACACGCTCGGCCACGCCATCGAGAAGCTGGAGCGGTACACCTTCAGGCACGGCGACGCGGTCGCGATCGGCATGGTGTTCGCCGCCGAAGTGGCCAGGCTGGCCGGACGGCTGACCGAGCGGGAGGTCGCACTGCACAAGGAGCTGCTCACCGCGGTCGGCCTGCCCGTAACCTACCGGAGCGACGCGTGGCCGGCGCTGCGCGCGACTATGTCGCTTGACAAGAAGGCCCGCGGCGCGCGCCTGCGGATGGTCCTCCTTGACGGCGTAGGCAACCCGGTCATCTACGACAGCCCGCCCGAGGAAGTGCTCACCATGGCGTACCAGGCGGTGGCGGCATGAGCGGCCCCGATGCGAAGGCCCGCCGGGTGCTCGTGCTCAACGGGCCGAACCTGGGCCGCCTCGGCCAGCGCGAGCCGTCCGTGTACGGAACCGCCACTTATGCCGATTTGTCGGACCTGTGCCAGCGGACCGGCAAGCTACTCGGGTTCGACGTCGACGTCAGGCAGACCGAGTACGAGGGCGAGCTCGTCACCTGGATCCACGAGGCCTGCGACAGCGCCACGCCCGTGGTGCTCAACGCCGCCGCGCTCACCCACTACTCCTACGCCCTCATGGACGCTGTGAAGATGCGGACCGCGCCGCTCGTCGAGGTGCACATCTCCAACCTCGCGGCCCGCGAGGCCTTCCGGCACGAGTCGGTGATCACCGGCGCCGCGACCGGGATCATCGCTGGCTTCGGCTTCCACGGCTACGTGCTGGCGCTGCGGGCCATCGCGGCAGAACTGGACGCGGGCAAGTGATCGTCGTCGTCGGCTTCATGGGGGCGGGCAAGACCACGGTGGGCCGCCTGCTCGCCGACCGGCTCGGGCTGCCCTTCGTCGACAGCGACCTGGTCATCGAGCAGCGGGCCAGGCGGTCCGTCCGGCGCATCTTCGCGGAAGACGGTGAGGCCGCCTTCCGCGACCTGGAGCACGAGGTCGTCGCCGACCTGCTCGAGGGCCCGGCCGCGGTGCTCGCGCTCGGCGGGGGCGCGGCCGACCGCCAGGACACGCGCGACCTGCTCAAGTCCGCCCAGGTCGTGTACCTGAGCGTGGGATTCGCCGAGTCGATGCTCCGGGTGGCGGGTGACACCTACCGCCCGCTGCTCGCCAAGCCGGGCCTTGACGACCTGTACGAGCGGCGCATGGCCACCTACCAGTCGGTGGCCACGCTGACCGTGGCGACCGACGGACGGCGGCCCGAGGCGATCTGCCAAGAGGTCATCTCCCGGCTTCGGGGGGCGCCCGCGCTTGCCGCGGGCGCGTCCTCGGTACTCGTGTCGTGCACCGGCGGCACCTACAACGTGCACGTCGGCGCCGGCCTGCTCAGCCACGCGGGGCAGCTGCTCCCGTCGCTTCCCTACGCCAAGACGGCGGTCTTGCTCGCCTCGGGCCGGGACAAGCAGGCGGCCGACACGCTCGCGCTCGCGCTCGGCGACGCCGGACTTGAGCCGCACGTGCTTGAGGTGCCAGGCAGCCAGCGCGCCAAGGACCTCGCCACGGTCGGCAAGCTGAGCAACGACCTAGCCGACCTCGCCGTGCACAAGGACGACCTGATCGTAGGGGTGGGCGGCGAGGTGGTCTGCGACATCGCCGGCTTCATCGCCGCCCTGTACAACCGGGGCATGCCGCTCGCGCTCGTGCCGACCACCCTCGCCGCCCAGGCCGATTCCGCGGTGGGCGGCAAGGCGTCACTTAACCTCACGCAGGGCCGCAACCTGCTCGGTACCGTCCACCAGCCGATCGTGGTGATCTCGGACGTGGGACTCGCCGCGCGCCAGCGGTACGAGTACGGTGCGGGGCTCGCGGAACTCGTCAAGCACGCGCTGATCAGCGGCGGAGACCTCGTCGGGCTGCTGCGCGAGCGGTCGGGCGAACTGCGCGCCGCGGACCTGCCCGTGCTCGCCCGGGTCGTCGCCAAGAGCGTCCAGGTCAAGGCGGACCTCGTGAGCAACGACGAGCGCGAGCTTGGCGACCGGCTCTTCCTGAACTACGGCCACACCTTCGCCCACGCGATCGAGCAGGTCAGCGGCCCGGACAAGGCCGACGACGGCGAGGCGGTAGCGGTCGGGATGATGGCGGCCGCCTACCTCGCCCGCCGCCAGGGGCGGATCGACGATGACCTGGTGGACCTGCACAAGGGCCTGCTTAGCGCGCTCGGCCTCCCCGTCGCGGGCCGGTTCAGCCTTGCCGGGCTGCGCGAGGCATGGCTGCGCGACAAGAAGTACCGCGGCAGCGCCAGGTTCGTCCTGCTCAATGGCCTGGGCAAGCCGGTGACCGGGGTACCCGCCGACGAGGCGAGCCTGCGTGCCGTGCTCGACGACCTCGCCGGCTGAGCACCCGTGCCGCCCCGCGGCCGCCTCAGTAGAGGCGCTCCGGCTGGCCGGTCGCCTCAAGGACCGACATCCACAGGTCACCGTTCGGGTCGACCTGGTTGCGGCTGCCGGTCGCGACAGGGATCGGGATGTGCACGAACCGCCCGTGCCAGCGCCCCACGACCATCGCCGTCCGCCCGGCCATCGCGGCGTGCACCGCGGCCTGCGCCAGCCGCAGGCAGTACACCGCGTCCCACCCGTTGGCGGGCACGCTGCGGATCGCGTACCCCGGGTCCACGTAACGCAGGCTGAGCTCCTCCCCGGGCCCGGCGAACTCCGCGGTGATCCGCTGCCGCAGCAGCCCGCCGATGTCGGCGAGCCGCGCGTTGCCCGACGCGTCCACCGCGCCGTCGTACTCCAACAGGTCCTGCCCTGCCCCCTCGGCCACCACGACGACCGCGTGCCCTCGCTGCCGCACCCGGTCGCGTAGCTCACGCAGGAAAGGCTCAAGGAGGAACGGCACCTCGGGAATCAGCACGAAGTCCACGTCATGACTGGCGAGCGCCGCGTAGCAGGCGATGAACCCGGAGTGCCTGCCCATCACCTTGACCAGCCCGATGCCATGAGGCGTCGAGCTTGCCTCGGTCAGCGCCGACTTGATCGACTCGGTGGCCCGGGTGAAGGCGGTCTGGAAGCCGAAGCTCTGGTCGAGGTACGGGATGTCGTTGTCGATCGTCTTCGGCACCCCGATGACGGACAGGTCCACCCCCAGCCGCTCCGCCGTCGAGGCGATCTTCGCCGCACCGCGCAGCGAGCCGTCACCGCCGATCACGAACAGGACCGAGATCCCCAGCCTGACCAGCGTCTCCACCATCAGCGCGGGATCCTGGTCGCCGCGCGAGGTGCCGAGGATGGTCCCGCCCCTGTTGTGGATGTCGGAGACCACCTCGCGGGACAGGCGCACCGGCGCGACATCCGGGCCGACCAGCCCGCGGAAGCCGTCGCGGAACCCGACCACGTCGGCGACGCCGTAGTTGTCGGCCAGCTCGAGGACCAGGCCGCGGATCACGTTGTTCAGCCCGGGGCACAGGCCGCCGCACGTCACGATCCCCGCGCGCGTCCTTGACGGGTCGAAGTAGATGTACTCGCGCGGCCCGCCAGGTTCAAGCGAGGGCAGGTCCGCGACGCCGCACAGCCGCGCCTCGGCCCGTCCGAGCGTGTCGTCGAGCAGCACGCGGTCCGACTCGTGCACGTAGTGCGGTGAGCTCACCCGACCCTGCACGAGCCCGGCCATAGGGGACAGGATCGCCGGCTCCCCGAGACGCCGGATTCGCAGGTCGGCAGGCGTGACGGACAGCGGATCCGCGGTACTCACCATATGCACAAGCTTGCCGTTCCCTTGTTACGCCAGTGGTCACCTGAGTGGTCTAGACCACAGCATAAATGGTCTAGACCACAGGATGAAAGGTACATAGCCGGGATGTCTGGGGCACCCCCCGGGGATAGCCATCACGCAACGTCCGGGTTAAATTGGCACCCGGTCGCGGCAGCGATCAGGCGGCGATCGGCGAGGAGGCCAGCACATGCGCGTGGGAATGATGCTCAACTACTCGGGCGGGTTCACCGAGACAGTGAGCGAGCTTGCCGATTTCGAGCGGGCCGGGCTCGAGATCGTCTTCGTCCCCGAGGCGTACAGTTTCGACGCGGTCAGCCAGCTCGGCTTCATCGCGGCCAGGACGAGCACCGTGGAGATCGCCTCAGGCATCCTCCCCATCTACTCCAGGACCCCGGCGCTGACGGCGATGACCGCGGCCGGGCTCGACTTCGTCTCTGGCGGCAGGTTCACGCTTGGCCTCGGCGCCAGCGGCCCGCAGGTGATCGAGGGCTGGCACGCCGTGCCATACGACGCCCCGGTGGGCCGCACCAGGGAGCTGATCGAGATCTGCCGCATGGTCTGGCGCCGCGACCGCCTCGAATACCACGGCAGGCACTACACGCTCCCGCTTCCCGCCGGGCAGGGCACCGGCCTCGGCAAGCCGCTCAAGCTGATCAATCACCCGGTGCGCGAGCGCATCCCGATCGTGGTCGCGGCGCTCGGCCCGAAGAACGTCGCCCTGGCCGCCGAGCTCGCCGAAGGCTGGCAGCCCATCTTCTACTACCCGGAGAAGGCGGGCCTCACCTGGGACGCGCCCCTCGCGGAGGGCAGGGCCAAGCGCGACCCGCAGTTGCCGCCGCTCGACGTGATCGCCGAGGCGCCCGTAGCCATCGGCGATGACGTCACGCACCTGCGCGATGTCACGCGTCCCTTCTTCGCGCTTTACATCGGCGGCATGGGCGCGCGCGGCAAGAACTTCTACTACGACCTGGCCTGCCGCTTCGGTTACGCAGACGAGGCGAGGCAGATTCAGGACGCCTACCTATCCGGCCGCAAGGACGAGGCTGCCGCGCTCGTCCCCCCCGATCTGGTCGAGAAGACCTCGCTCATCGGCCCGCACGGCTACGTCAAGGAGCGCCTGGCGGCCTTCAGGGAGGCGGGCGTCACCACGCTCAACCTCACCGCGCTTTCCCCGACCCACGAGCGCCGCGTCAGCGACATCGAGGCCATCCGCGCCCTGGCCTGATAACAGCAACAAGCGTTCCGCGCAACTGTCTGGCGGACGGCGCGAAGCCAAGGTGGATCGCTGGGGCGCGCGGTGCGATGCCGTCGAGTTAGGCGCGTTCGCGTTTGCGCCGAGCCCGCGCGCCCGTTCTGTCCGGGTTGTCCCGACGGTGCCGCGGCCCGGCCCATGATCATGTGAATTCCGCAGCGTATAAGCTGCGGAATTCACATGATAAACGAAATCCTGCTCGATCACGCCGCGCCCGCGCGCAGGTGCCGCGCCCCGGTCCGCGCACGGCCATCACGGTCACCACGCACCACTAGGTCAACGGGCATTGGGGGTGCTGCAGCCCTGCGTGATCGCCATTCCCGCGCCATTTGCCCAGTGGCGGATAACAGCAACAAGCGCGCAGCGCGCGCAGACCCAGCAGCGCGCGCAAACCGCGCGGCACGCGCAGCGCGCGCAGACCGCGCTGGGCAGCGCAGCGCAAACCGCGGCCGGGGCGGCCGTTACGGCTTGCGGGCGACCCCTCCGTAGCAGGAGACCTCGGCCGCGGTCGGTCGCGGCGCCTTCGACTCCGGGCGCCATTCCGTGACGACGACCACCCCTGGCGGCACGAGCTCGAGACCGGAGAACGCCAGCGACGCGAACTCGTCCGCGTCCCGCGCGTTCATCGACAGCCCCGCCTCGCGGTAGACGCGCTGCCCGCCGCCGACCCCTTCCGGGTCGTGCTCGAGCGTGATATGCGACGCGGCCAGGTAGGAACCGGACGGCAGGGCGTCGAGCAGGGTCTTCAGCACCGTTTCCGGCTTGTCTTCCTCCCCGAGGAAGTGCAGCACCGCGACCAGCATCAGCGCGACCGGCTGGTCGAAGTCGATCACCGACCGCACCACGGGCGAGGACAGGATGTCGGCAGGCGACGTCAGGTCGGCCTGGATGTAGGCGGTACGCCCCTCGGGCGAGGAGGCGAGCAGCGCCCGGGCGTGCGCGAGCACCATCGGGTCGTTGTCGACGTAAGCCACCCGGCAGGACGGGTCGACCCCCTGCGCGATCTCGTGAACGTTCGCCGTGGTCGGCAGTCCTGAGCCGATGTCGAGGAACTGCCTGATGCCTGCCTCGCGGGCCAGGTACCTGACGACCCGGCCGAGAAACCGCCGGTTCTCTCGCAGCCCGATCCGCCCAGACGGCCAGTGCACGAGCGCGGCGTCGGCGAGCGCACGGTCGGCGGCGAAGTGGTTCTTGCCGCCGATGTAGTAGTCGTACATCCGCGCCGGATGCGGCCGCGAGGTATCAATCCCGGCAATGGGGAGATCATCTGCCGTAAGGTCCGTCACACTCCACCTCCCGGCTATGTCCCCCACTGGAATCCGGTCATCAGTCTAAGCTGGCCATCTCCGCCAGTGTCCGTTAAAAACCGTTAATATTGTGGAAACCGACAGTGCGGCCCGCCGCCATGAACCGGCTTCCTGACGGCGCGAGAACGCGCCGCCGTCGCGGGCACGCCGCCGTCGCGGCGAGAAACAGAAACGCCGCCGTCGCGGCGAGATACACCGTCACGGCTTGCGGGCGACCCCGCCGTAGCAGTTGACCTCGGCCGGCGTCGGGCGCGGCTCGTCGCCCTCCGGGCGCCACTCGGACACCAGCACCACGCCGGGCGGCACCAGTTCGAGACCGGAGAACGCCAGCCGGGCGAACACGTCGGAGTCGCGCAGTTGCGCCCGCATCCGCGACTCCCGGTAGGCGCGCTGCCCTGCGGCGGGTCCAGTCGGGTCGTGCTCCCCGGTGACGTGCGAGGCGACGAGGTAGCTGCCAGGCGGCAAGGCGTCGAGCAGCACCTGGATAATCTCCGCGGGCTTGTCCTCGTCCTGTATGAAGTGCAGGACCGCCACGAGCATCAGCGCGATCGGCTGGCTGAAGTCCAGTACGTCGCGCACGACGGGGGACGCCAGGATCTCCTCGGGGGCGCGCAGGTCAGCCTGGATGTACGCGGTCCGCCCGGCCGGCGCCGAGGTAAGCAGCGCCTGGGCGTGCGCGAGTACCAGCGGGTCGTTGTCCGCGTAGACCACGCGGGACGACGGCGCGACATCCTGCGCGACCTCGTGCACGTTGTTGGTGGTCGGCAGCCCGGTCCCGATGTCGAGGAACTGGCGTATACCCTCCCCGGCGGCCAGGTACCTGACCGTGCGGCCGAGAAACGCCCGGTTCTCCCGCCCCGCGGTGCGGACGGCCGGCCAGCTCTCGATGACCTTGTCGGCCACCTCCCGGTCCGCCGCGAAGTGGTTCTTCCCGCCGAGACCGTAATCGTAGATGCGGGCCGGGTGCGGCCTTGACGTGTCGATTTCCGGGGGTAGTTCCGGCATGTCCGCCTCTTTCGTCCCAGGCATCAGGGCTTGCGGGCGACACCGCCGTAGCAGTTGACCTCGGCAGGCGACGGGTGCGGGCCCGACGCGGCCCGCCGCCACTCGGAGACGAGGACCACACCGGGTGGCACCAGCTCAAGGCCGGTGAACGCCAGCCTGGCGAAATCGTCTGAGGCACGCTTCTGCATGGCGATCCCGGCGCCCCGGAGCACCCGCTGGCTCGCGCCCGGGTCGGTGTCGTGCTCCATGGTGAGGTGCGACGCGACCAGGTACGACCCGGACGGCAGCGCGTCGACCAGGGTCGCGACGATCTCAGCGGGCTTGTCCTCGTCCGCGATCCCGTGCAGGAGCGCCACGAGCATGAGCGCGATCGGCTGGCCGAAGTCAAGCACGTCGCGGACGTCCTGGTTAGCCAGGATCGCCTCGGGATCACGCGCGTCGGACTGGATGTACGCCGTCCGGCCCTCGCGGGAGGAGGTGAGCAGGGCCCGGGCGTGGGCAAGGACCAGTGGGTCGTTGTCGCAGTAGACGACACGGCAGGCCGGGTCGACCGACTGGGCCACCTCGTGCACGCTGTTCGTCGTGGGCAGGCCGGTGCCGATGTCGAGGAACTGCCTGATGCCGGCTTCGGCGGTCAGGAACCGCACGGCGCGGCCGAGGAACGCCCTGTTCTCGCGGGCCGCCGTATGCGCGTTGGGCGAGTGCTTCAGCACCTGCGCGGCGGTCTCGCGGTCGGCGGCGAAGTTGTTCTTCCCGCCGATCATGTAGTCGTACACGCGGGCCGAGTGCGGCCGCGACGTGTCGATCTCAGGGGGCAGTTCCGGCATATCCGCCTCTCTTGGCTCAGCAGAACATCGTATACCTCGATGGCCCCATCCCACGGGGCTACAGTCGGGGCATGCCGGAAATCCACGCCGCCCGCCGGGCCCGCGCCCAGGAGCTCATCCGCGAGTCAGGTGCGGACGCCGCCCTCATCACCGCCAGGCAGAACGTCAGGTACCTCACCGGCCTGGCCAGCTCCAACGCCGCCCTGCTGCTCCCCGCGGAAGGCGACGGCGCGCTCCTTGCCACCGACTCCCGCTACGCGGGCGCGGCCCGCCGCGACGCCCCCGACCTGGACCTCGTCGAGGAAAGGTTCATCGAGGCGAAGCTCGCGACGGAGGCGTCCCGCCGGGGGATAGGACGGCTGGCGTTCGAGGCGCACGAGATGACCGTCGAGCGGCACGGCGAGCTCGTGGCGAAGGCAGAGGGCGTAGCCACGCTCCCGTTCGGAAGAAAGATCGAGACTCTCCGCCTGGTCAAAGACGCGGAAGAACTGGAGAAAATCGAGGTCGCCTGCCGGCTGAGCGACGCGGCCCTGGCCGAGGTCCTGCCGCAGATCCGCCAGGGGGTGTCCGAACGGATGGTGGCTACTCTCCTCGACCACACGATGGCACTGCTCGGCGCCGAACGCCCCGCGTTTGACACCATCGTCGCCTCGGGGCCGAACGGCGCGATCCCGCATCACGCGCCGGCCGGCAGGGAACTTGAACGCGGTGACCTGGTGACGATGGACTTCGGCGCGCTGCACGAGGGCTACCACGCGGACATGACAAGGACGGTGGCGATCGGCTCAGTCGCCGGCTGGCAGCGGGACATCTATGACCTCGTGTCCCTCGCCCAGGAGGTCGGC
>Ga0210389_10004158_pt1 | contig 11273 bp, 8 predicted proteins | sample IncBWH28OmetaG_FD_160127 | JGI IMG/M metagenome (GOLD analysis project Ga0210389, IMG submission 160127) | Forest soil microbial communities from Barre Woods Harvard Forest LTER site, Petersham, Massachusetts, United States - Inc-BW-H-28-O ... | reverse complement strand
CAGGAAGCAAACTTCGACGAGCTCGACGGAATCTCGTACACGAAGGGGTGCTACACCGGACAGGAGACCGTCGCGCGCGTGCATTTCCGCGGCCATGTGAACCGGAATCTGCGTGGCATTCAGAGTGCGGTGGTGCTGCCGGCTCGCTCCGAGTTGTTCGAGGGCGACAAATCAGTCGGCACGGTTACGAGCAGCGTGTCGTCTCCGAGACTTGGGCCGGTCGGGCTGGCGTTGGTGAGGCGCGAGGTGGAGAGCGGCGCCGAGGTCGTCGCGCGCTGGGACGGCGGCGAAGCGACTGCAGTGGTAAAATAAAAAACGGGCGTCGCTTTGTGAGCGACGCCCGTTTGCTGTCTGAGAACGCCGAGCTTACGGCTTCTTTGCAGGAGCCTTCATCGACGAGTCGACCTTGGTCGTGGTCGTCGTGGTCGTCGTCGTCTTCTTCGTGGAATCCGTCATCTTCATGCCCGTGTCGGCGGCCGGAGCAGCGGCGGCAGGAGCCGGAGCGGCGGCGGCAGGCGCGTCGGCCTTCTTTTCGTCTCCCGAGCAGGCGGCGAGCACGAGTGCGGCAGCGACGAAAGCAATCTTCTTCATGGGGGAATCTCCTTAATCGAGTACTGGATAGGCACAATCGAGACTGCGCCCTATACGCAGTCCTCGGACAGCGCCCAAAGGTACGGATTTTCGCTGGGGGGGTCAAGGCCGACCGTGTCGCATTAGATTGAGTTGGAGGACACCCATGGCCGCTCCTACGATTCCATCAGTCGACGACTCCGCGCCAACCGTGATCCGCGGTGCGTGCCCTCACGACTGCCCCGACTGCTGCTCTACGCTCGTAACCGTCGAGGATGGCCGGGCCACACGCATACAGGGCGATCCCGAGCACCCGTTCACGCAGGGATTTCTCTGTGCGAAGGTGAATCGCTATCTCGAACGGACGTACCATCGCGACCGGCTCACCACGCCACTCAAGCGCGTGGGGCCGAAAGGGAGCGGGCAGTTCGTGCGAGCCAGCTGGGACGAGGCGCTCGATGCAATCGCCGCCCGATTGAATGCAATCGCGCAATCGAGCGACGGGCCGCAGGCCATCCTTCCCTACTCGTATGCGGGAACGATGGGACTCTTGCAGGGCTCATCGATCGACCGGCGTTTCTTCGGCATGCTCGGCGCATCGCTGCTCGATCGCACGATCTGCTCGATGGCCGGCACTGTAGGCATGCGGATGACGGTCGGCGCAAGCGTCGGTGCCGACGGCGAAGGAATCCCGCAGAGCGATCTCGTGCTGTTGTGGGGAACGAATACGCTCACCGCAAATCCACATCTCTGGCCGTTCGTTCTGAAAGCGCGTGAGAATGGCGCGCGCATCATTGCGATCGATCCGATTCGCACGCGCACCGCCGACCAGTGCGACGAGTGGATCGCGATCCGTCCGGGTACCGACGCTGCGCTCGCGCTCGGCATGATGCACGTCATGTTCGCAGAAGGGCTGCAGGACGACGACTATCTCGCGCGCCACACGCTCGGCGCGGCGGAACTGAAAGAGCGCGTGCTCGAGTATCCGCCCGCGCGCGTCGCTTCGATCACCGGGATCCCCGCAGAAAAAATTATCGAGCTTGCGCGCGAGTACGGCCGCGCAAAAGCGGCGTTCGTGCGAATCAACTACGGCTTGCAACGCCACGCCGGTGGCGGCATGGCGGTCCGCACGATCGCGTGTCTTCCCGCGGTTGCAGGACACTGGCGGCGCGCGGGCGGGGGGATCCAGCTCTCTACGAGCGCGAATTTTCAATTCAACAAGAAGGCGCTCGAGCGCCCCGATCTCGCGAAGCCGGCGCGCCTGATCAACATGATCCGGCTCGGTGACGCTTTGACGCGCGACGACGCCGGCGTGGGCGGACCACCCGTGAAGGCGCTTGTCGTCTACAACTCGAATCCCGCCGCCGTCGCACCCGACTCGAACGAAGTGCTGCGCGGACTCGCGCGCGAAGATCTGTTCACGGTGGTGCTCGAGCATTTCCAGACCGACACCGCCGACTGGGCCGACTGGGTGCTCCCGGCGACGACGCAGCTCGAACACTGGGATGTGCATTTTTCCTACGGCCATCTCTACGTCACGCTGAATCAGCCTGCGATCGCCCCGATGGGCGACGCGAAGCCCAACACCGAGATCTTCCGCCTGCTCGCGGCACGCATGGGGATGACGCATCCCTCTCTGCAGGACGACGACGTCTCGCTCATTCGCCAGGCGCTCGACAGCACGCACGACATCATGAAGTCCGTGACGTTCGACACGCTCATGAAGAACGGCTGGACACGGCTCAACGTACCCGTGCCGCACGTGCCCTTTGCCGAGGGCGGATTCCCGACGCCCAGCGGGAAGTGCGAGTTCGTCTCCGCGCGGATGCAGGAGATGGGACTCGATCCGCTCCCCGCGTTCACTCCGCCGTACGAGTTTCCCGAAAATGTCCCGGAACTCGCGGCGCGTTTTCCGCTGACGCTGATTTCATCTCCACGTCACCAGTTTCTCAATTCGACGTTCGTGAACGTCGATTCACTCCGGCGAAACGCGGAGCCGGAGATACTGTTGCATCCGCGCGATGCCGAACGCCGCGGAATCGCCGCGGGGATGCGCGTGGTGGTCGCAAATGACCGGGGCCATTTCACCGGTGTAACAAAGATCGGCGACTCCATTCGGGAAGGCGTCGTCTGGGCACCATCGATCTGGTGGATGAAGCTCGCGCCCGATCACGCAAACGCGAATTCGACGACGTCCCAGCGGGAGACGGACATGGGGCACGGACCGGTCTTCTATGACAATCTCGTTGAAGTCTCGCCAGCCGACTGAACGGCGCTAGATTCCAATTCTCTCGCACCGGACAGCATCGTGGCACAGCTTCCGAACACTTTAGGCGCACTCAAGCGCTCGCCGTTCGCCTCGGCGGAGCGGCAGCATCGCTCGGTCAAAGACGAAATCCGCGCGAATCTTCTCGCGCGCCTCGGCGCCGGCGGCCCGCTGTTCCAGGGGGTGCTCGGGTACGACGAGACCGTGATGCCGCAGATCGTCAACGCGCTGCTCTCGCGACACAACTTCATTCTCCTCGGACTGCGCGGCCAGGCCAAGTCGCGCATTTTGCGTTCGCTGACGACGCTGCTCGACGAAACGATGCCGATTGTGGCAGGCAGCGAAATCAACGATTCGCCGTTTAGGCCGATTTCAAAATTCGCGCGCGAACTGCTCGCGACGGCCGGAGACGACACGCCGATCGCGTACGTCGACCGCGACCAGCGATTCGTCGAGAAGCTCGCGACGCCCGATGTAACAGTCGCGGATCTCATCGGTGATCTCGATCCGATCAAGGCTGCACGCGGCGGGCACATCCTCTCAGATGAGCTCACGATCCACTACGGCATGCTCCCCCGCGCGAACCGCGGGATCTTTGCGCTGAACGAACTTCCGGATCTCGCCGGAAAGGTGCAGGTCGGCCTCTTCAACATCATGCAGGAAGGCGATGTCCAGATCAAAGGATATCCAGTGCGCCTTCCGCTCGATGTACTGCTCTGCTTCACGGCGAATCCCGAAGACTACACGGCGCGCGGCAAGATCATCACGCCGCTGAAAGACCGCATCGGCAGCGAGATCATCACGCACTATCCCGAGGAAGTCGAACTCGGCGTCGCGATCACGAAGCAGGAGGCATGGACGGAGCGTGGCCCGACGCCGGCGCGCATACCGCCGCTGCTCGCCGAACTCGTCGAGCGCATCGCATTCGAAGCGCGCACGGACAAACGCATCGACCGCCGATCCGGCGTGTCGCAGCGCCTCCCGATCAGCGTGCTCGAGAATGTCGTCTCGAACGCCGAGCGCCGCGCGCTGCGATTGGGAGAGCGGGAAGTCGTGCCGCGCCTCGCGGATGTGTACGCCGCGCTTCCTGCGATCACCGGCAAGATTGAGCTCGAGTACGAGGGCGAGCTGATTGGCGGCGCGGCGATCGCGCGCGAGTTGATCCGTCGCGCGGCAGACGCAACGCTGAAGGCGCACGCACCGCATGCCGACACGGACGAGATCGTGATGTGGTTCGACAGCGGCGCCGCGCTCCAGGTGACCGACGAAGCGCCGTCGGGCACGCTGCGTGCGGCATTTGATACGGTTCCGGGTCTGATAGGACTCGTCATCGAGCACGACCTTGCCAGCGAACGCGACGATGCACTGACGGCAGGCGCATGTGAACTCGTGCTCGAGGCGCTGGTTGCGCGGCGGAAGATTTCGCGCAGCGACGCCGGATCGTACGGGCGCGCAGCGCGGGACGAACCGCGTCGCCGGCGTGGCGGCGGTGAGGAACCGATGGGCGGAATGTCGGCCTAACGCGTGGAGTTCCCCCAGCTCGGCATCCGCGCGCGTCTGACGCTGCTGACGCTGGCGCTGCTCACGCCGATGGTGGCGATTGCCGTCTGGCATTTTTCCGAAGAGCGCGCTGATGCGCGCGCACGAATCGAGGACCGCAGCACGGAGGTCGCGCGGCTGATCGCCTCACACGCAGATGAGTACGTGCGGCGCACGCAGGTGACGCTCGAGGCCGTCGCGCTCCTCGCGCGTGTCGATCCCGCCGACGTGCGGTACAACGACAGCGTTGTCACCGAACTCGACAACCGCGCCGTGGGCGGTGTCGGCACGCTCAACGTGCAGGCCGTCGGCGGGCCGAACATCGGGACGTCGACGGAGAATCTCAAAGTTCAGCGATCGTACTCGCTCGACGACCGCCGATACTACACGGAAGCACTGCGCAGCGGGAAGTTCGCCATCGGCGAGCCGGTGCGATCGCGGCCGGATTCAACAAAATGGATGATGGGGTTCGGGCTCCCGATTCGCGGCCGGAGCGGAAAGTTCGTCGCCGTCGCGTTTGCGACCTACTTTCTCGATTCACTCCGCTACATGGTGGATGTCGGGACGCTTCCGCGCGGATCGGTGGTCACGGTGATCGACAACGGCGGCCGCGTCGTCTTTCGCTCGATGGAATCCGACACCTACGTCGGCCGCGACGTCAGCACCTTTGAAGGATTCCACGAGATGGCGACGACGCCGCGCGGGGTGACGTCCGGCGTCAGCGGACTCGACGGCGTCGATCGCGTGCGCGCCTGGCAGCATGTCGCGCATGCGCCCTGGTTCGTCGTGGTCGGCATCACGACAGCTGATGCGACCGGCCAGCAGGCCGCGCGCTCGCGCGACGAACTGATCGTGATCGTGCTGACCGTCGTGCTCGCGCTCCTCTTCGCCGCGCTCGTGGCCGGCCGGATCAGCAGGCCGATCATCGCGCTCACGGCCGATGCACAGGCGATCGCCGGCGGCGATCTCGCGCGCCGCGGATCGGTCACCGCGACCAGCGAAGTCGGCACGCTTGCCTCCGCCTTCAACCAGATGGCGGAGACCGTCGAGTCGCAGACAAAAGCGCTCACTGAGAACGAGCGCCGCTATCGCCTCGTGTTCGAGGCGAATCCGCTGCCGATGTGGATCTGGGAGCTCGCGACCCGCCGGTTCCTCGCGGCGAACGACGCGGCGATCGAGCGATTCGGCTATTCGCGTGACGAGTTCCTCTCGATGACGGCGCTCGAAGTGCGCCCTCCGAATCAGCGGTCCCACTTCGAGGAGCTCGTCGGCGCGCCGCTCGCCCGGCGCAACGATACGGGGATCTGGACGTATCGCGTGAAGTCGGGCGAAACATTCGAAGCCGAGATCAATGCGTCGCCGATCATATGGGGAGGGCACGAGGCGTATCTCGTCGTGATCCACGACATCTCGGAGCGTCATCGCGCAGAAGAGGCGCTCGCGGCGTCGCAGGCGCAGCTGCGCCAGATGCAGAAGATCGAAGCGGTCGGAAGTCTTGCCGCGGGAATCGCGCACGACTTCAACAACCTGCTCACCGCGATCCTCGGTAGCATCGACCTCGCGATCTCCGCGCTCCCCGATGGACACGAGGCCACCGACGAGCTGCGCCACGCGCGCGCGTCCGCGATGCGCGCTACGGACCTCACCAAGCGGCTGCTCACATTCTCGCGCCAAAAGGTCTCCGCACCCGTTCTCGCTGATGTGCGCGACATCGTCCGTGGCATGCAGCCACTGCTCGTGCGCACGCTAGGCGAACATGTGAAGCTCGATCTGCGACTCGACCGGACGCCGTGCATCGTGCGCGCGGACCCGAGCCAGCTCGAGCAAGTCGTACTGAACCTTTTGGTCAACGCCCGCGACGCGATGCCCAACGGCGGATCGGCGGTGATTCACGTGCACACGCTCGCACGTGATGCGATGCCGTCGGGATTCGCCGCGGCGCAGTGCGTGCTCCTTGCGGTCGCCGACAACGGCATGGGAATGGATGCGGCGACGGCGGAGCGCGCGTTCGAGCCGTTCTTCACGACGAAGGAACGCGGCAAGGGAACGGGGCTGGGATTGTCGATGGTGTACAGCATCGTGCAGTCGGCCGGCGGCCAGGTGCGACTGCAGTCGAAGGTCGACGAGGGGACCACGCTGAGCGTATACCTGCCGTTCTGTGCGGGCGAACCCGCACCGCGCGTCACTCCGCAGCGCGGAACTGAGGCGGTCGGCGGCGGTGAGTCGGTGCTGCTTGTCGAGGACGATGACGCCGTGCGCCGCGTGACTTCACGCATGCTCGAAGGGCTCGGATTCCGCGTCATCGCGGCCGCGAGCCCGCGGCAGGCGCTCGACCTCGCGCGCGATCACATCGGCACGATCGATGTATTGCTCTCGGACGTGATCATGCCCGGAATCAATGGCCGCGAACTCGCTGAAACCGTTCGCAAACTCCGGCCGGCGATGAAAGTCGTGTTCGTGTCCGGCTATACCGACGACGTCGCGCTGCTGCAGCAGCTCCGCGCGCAGGCGCTGTTCTTCCTCGCGAAGCCGTTCACGGCGCAGGCACTGGGGCAGATGATTCGGGGGGCACTCGATTCATCGCTTGACGAGAATTAGCAAACAACGAGTAATCCGTAGTTGGCCATTGGTGATAGGTATTTGGCCGTGGCCAATTATCAACGACCTATGACCAAATACGGATTACCTGCTTTTAAGCCCTCCTCAATTCTCCGTACCGCCGAAACGCCCAGATCGTAAAAATCACCATCGGCGCCGCCATCCCCCCGATTGCCCACTGCGCCCCGACGTACGACGCGATCCATCCGCCGATGTACGACCCGATGGGATTCATGCCGATGTACACCATCACATAAATCGACATCACCCGTCCGCGCAGTTCGTTCGGCACCCGGTGCTGGAGCAGCGTGTTGATCAACGCATTATTCGTGATCACCGCAACGCCGAGCGCGAACAGCATCGCGCCGCAGAAAATCACGGAGTGCGACAGCGAGAATGCGAGGATCGTGAGGCCGAGTCCGAGCGAGCTGATCGTGAGCGTTCTTCCCCGTTTCAGTTTGCCGCCCTGCGACGCGATCGCGAGCGCGCCGAGTGTCGCGCCGACACCGTAGCAGGTCATCAGCAGGCCATAGCCGGATACGTCCAGGTGCAATTGATCGCGCGCGACGACCGGCAGCAGTGTGAGAATCGGCACGCTCAGGATCGAAAACACCGTCACGATGCGCATCAGGATCCACATGATGCGGTCGTTGCGAACGTAGCGGAGCGCCTCGCGCATTCCCGCGATCGCCGACGGATACGCAGTCGCATCGGCGCGGAGTGCGGCTTTCGGAAGCCGGATCAACGCCAGGCCGACGAGAACCGCGAGATAACTCAGCGCGTTGAAGCCAAAGCACCACGAAAGGCCGAGCGACGCAATCACGAGCGCCGCAACCGTCGGACCGAGGATACGCGCGAGATTGAACCCGCCGGAGTTCAGCGCGATCGCGTCGAGCAGATCTTCCTTCACGACGAGATCGATGATCAGCGACTGGCGCGCAGGAATCTCGATCGACGAAAGAATCCCGCCGGCGAGAACGAGCGCGAGAAGCACCTGGATCGACATGTGCCCCGACCACGCAAACCACCAGAGCACCGACGCCTCGACGAGCATCAGCGACTGCGCAATGCGCACGATCCGCAGTTTGTCCGAACGATCCGCCAGCACGCCCGCGGGCAGCGAGAACAAAAGAATTGGGAGCGATCCGAGCGCGGCAACGAGGCCGACCATGTACGCGCTGTTTGTGAGCTGTAGCGCGAGCCACCCCGTCGCGATCTGCTGCATCCACGTTCCGATCAGCGAGATCGTCTGCCCGAACCAGAACAGCCGGAAGTTCCGGTGCCGTGCGAGGGTTCGGAACGGGTTTGCGGAGCGGACTGCGGGGGGCATCCACCAAAGTAATGGGATGGTGAAGTCTTCAGTCTGGAATCTATTGTCTTACGTCTAACAACCCGCTGTTTGCGGTTCAGAGCTGCGAACTGCGGGTTATTAGATGTAAGACTCAAGATATCAGACTGAAGACCCTAACGGCGCTCGTGACCGACTGCTCGCGTCTGCACGCCGGAATTAATTCGGCGAATTAGGCCGACCAGCATCTTTCTGATCTCCACCACTTCCGTCTTTCGCACCTCGACTACAATGCGCGGAATTCGATTCGTGTCGGCCGCAAGTTCGAGGTGATACTCGACTTCCGCGGCCGATGCGAGCGCGATCCCGAGGAAGCGAGCGAAGTCCCGATCGCTCGCAAGACCGCTGCCGTGAACGATATTCGCCGGAATCGACGTCGCGGCGCGCCTGAGTTGGCTGATCAGCTCGGCGTTGTCCCGACGCGGGATTTGCATGACGAGCCGTTCAATCTCGACGGCGACTGAGTGGGCTTTTTGCCAGACGTGAAGGCGGCGGAAGTTGTGCATTCCGCAACGTACGACCGCATCGTCTCAGGACCCTCATCGCCGGATTCCAAGGCGGATCCTTCCGCCGCCGATGACCTGGGAGTCTATAATCTGGAGTCTTATGTCTTACATCTAACAACACGCAGTTCGCAGTTCACAGCTCTGCACTGCTAACAGCGGGTTTTTAGACTCAAGACATAAGACTCCAGACTCAAGACTCCGCACTTCGGTGTATCTTTAAGGTGCCGCTCCGGAGGACACAATTATGCGATCCCACACTTACACTAAGTTCAGCCCCGCGATGGGAGATGCCGTTGATCTCCAGTCGCTGCTCGACAACCTGGCCGACTTTCTCCTCCAGTCCGGCTTCGCTGGTGGTTCGCATTTCCATCCGTTCTGGGGCGAGACCGGCGACGACGCTGACCATTCGCTCGACGCGCTCAAGCAGGCGATCCTCGACGCGCTGATCGAAAGCGGTCAGATGACGCCGGAGATGCTCGAGGCGCTGCGCGGCGATGGCGACGAACTTTCCGAGCAGAAACTCGCCGAGATGCTCGACAGCATCGTGAAGCGCCTCATGGACGAAGGCTACCTCAATCTCGACAAAGCCCCCGAGATGCCGGCCGGCCATCAGAAAGTCACCGGGCCCGGCGGACTCGCGCAGGCCGCCGCGCGCGACGTGCAGTTCAACCTCACTGATAAAGGCGTCGATTTCCTCGGCTACAAAGCGCTCCGCGGGATCCTGTCCTCGCTCGGCAAGTCGAACTTCGGCGCGCACGACACCGCTTATCTCGCGACCGGGATCGAATCCGATGGCTGGAGCAAGCCGTACGAATTCGGCGACACGCTCAACATCGACGTCAACGAAACGCTGAAGAACGCGCTCGCGCGCAACGGGAATCTCGACGTTCCGATCGACCTCGATTACGGCGACCTCATGGTCCGCCAGGCCGAGTACCGCTCGAGCTGCGCGACCGTGCTGATGCTCGACTGCTCCCACTCGATGGTGCTGTACGGAGAAGATCGTTTCACGCCGGCAAAAAAAGTGGCGCTCGCACTGACGCATTTGATCCGCACGCAGTTCCCCGGCGACACTCTGAAAATCGTGCTGTTTCACGATTCCGCAGAGGAGATCCCGCTCGCCGCGCTGGCAGGCGCGCAGGTCGGACCGTACCACACGAACACCGCTGAAGGGCTGAAGATCGCGAAACGGCTCTTGATGGCGCAGAAGAAAGACATGCGCCAGATCGTGATGATCACAGACGGCAAGCCGAGCGCGCTCACCATGCCCGATGGCCGCATCTATAAGAATTCGATGGGGCTGGATGCATACGTGCTTCAGGAGACGCTCAAAGAGGTAACCGACTGCCGCCGCTCGGGCATCATGATCAACACCTTCATGCTCGCCCGCGATCGCGCGCTGGTCGAGTTCGTGAAGATGGTCTCGAGCATCACGCGCGGACGCGCTTACTTCACGAACACGATGTCGCTCGGACAGTTCATCCTGATGGATTTCCTGAAACGGAAAACGAAGACCGTTTCGTGATGGACATGTCAGTCAACATTGGGGTAAGCGCGCTCTCAGCCGCCGCGCTCGGTTTCCTGCTCGGGTTGAAACACGCGACCGATGCCGATCATGTCGTCGCAATCACGACGATCGTCTCGCGCGAGCGGAGTTTTCGTCGCGCCGCCTGGATCGGCGGACTTTGGGGAATCGGCCACTCACTGACCGTCTTTTTAGTCGGCGGCGCGCTCGTGATTTTTCGGATCGCGATGCCGCCGCGCGTCGGGCTCGCACTGGAGTTCGGCGTGGCGCTGATGCTGATCCTGCTCGGCTTCAACAATCTCCGGCCGGGCGCCGCAGCATCGCATTCGCACGACATCCCGCTGAAGTTCAACGGTGTGCGGCCGATCGCCATCGGCATCGTGCACGGGCTCGCCGGTTCTGCCGCCGCCGCGCTGCTCGTGCTCGCGGCGATTCCGGAAACGTCTTACGCGCTGGCCTACCTGTTTATTTTCGGCATCGGCACGATTGCGGGGATGACGCTGATTACCGCGATGCTCGCGGTGCCGTCCGTCTACGCCGCCGATCGTGTGGTGAAGCTCCAGCACGGGATCCGTCTCGCGGCCGGCGCGCTCAGTCTTGCGTTCGGAGTTTTTGTCGCGCGCGAAATTATTGTGAACGGCGGGCTGTTCGGCGCGAGTCCGATTTGGACTCCGAAATAGTCTACGGTCTGGGGTCTTTCGTCTTACGTCTAATAACACGCAGTACGAAGTTCACAGCTCTGAACTGTGAACAGCGGGTTGTTAGATGTAAGACTCAAGACTCCAGACTAAAGACGTTTACGGTGCTCTCCAATTTCCGGTGTTGAGCCAATGCGGCCGCGGCAACGCGGCCCCGCCCCACAGCGCCGTAAGCCGCAGCGCCACTATGAGCACCACCGAGACTCCCACGCACACCGCCTCC
>Ga0210389_10004156_pt1 | contig 11273 bp, 8 predicted proteins | sample IncBWH28OmetaG_FD_160127 | JGI IMG/M metagenome (GOLD analysis project Ga0210389, IMG submission 160127) | Forest soil microbial communities from Barre Woods Harvard Forest LTER site, Petersham, Massachusetts, United States - Inc-BW-H-28-O ... | reverse complement strand
CATTGAGACATCGGGAGGATGTTACTCTCCGTAGCTCCGTAAGTACTGGAAGCACCATAACAAGTCGCGGCCTCACTGCCCAGTCGCGAGGGTAAGCCACGTTCTGGCTAGAAGGCGCCCACGGCCAGCGGCAAACCCGTGCGGCTCGATGGTCGTCACGGAGCGTACGGGTTCGGGTCTTCGTCCGCCAGGCCGCTAGGCCGCTAGGCGGCGGCGCGGGACAGGAGACCCGCGAGGGACTCGCGGGCATAGCTGGTCACCTCGGGGACGTCGACGGCGGTGACCACGCCTTCGCGCTTGAGGATCCGGCCGTCGACGACCACAAGCTCCACGTCGCGCGGGCCGGCGGCGGTGACCAGGAGGCGGGCGGGATCGGTGAGAACACCCAGGTTGGGCGCTTCGACGGAGACCACGATCACGTCCGCGCGCTTGCCCACCGCGAGGGAGCCGGTGACCGACCCAAGGCCCAGGGTCCGCGCGCCGTCGATCGTGGCCAGCCCGAGCACGTCGCGCGCGGTCAGCGCGAACTCGTGGCGTGCCTGGCCGTTGGCGCAGGCCTGTGTCACCTTCATGACCGCGAACAGGTCGGCGTTCCCTGAAAGCATCGTGGTGTCGACGGACAGCCCGACAGGCAGCCCGGCGGCCAGGAGCTCGCCGGTAACCGGCTGGCCGTAGCCGATCTGCAACTCGGTCCACGGCGACACGGACACCGGGCTGCCCGCCTCCGCCGCCAGGGCGATCTCCGTCGCCGACGCGTTGTTCAGGTGCACCAGCTGCAAGTCCGGGCCGAGCAGGCCCTCGTCCGCGTAGGTGAGGACCTGGCCCGCGGCGGCCGCCGGGCCGCACGCGTGCACCGAGACAGGCAGCCCGAGCGCGCGGGCCGCCGCGATCTCCGCGCGGTACAGCGCGGGCGCGACCCGCATCGCGGGGTTGGACCCGCCGGTTCCCCGCCAGGCCACGCCCAGGTGAATGCGGTCGTCCGCGTGGTAGGAGGGCCACGCCGCCCTGATGCCGGCCAGGTCTTCAAGTGCCATCAGCTGGTCGTTCGCGTGGCCGGTCTCGTAGCCGTAGGAGAAGCGCGCCCGCAGTCCCGACTCGCCGAGCGCCCGCAGCCCTGACTCGGCCCAGTCCAGGCCCCTGATGTTGTGCGCCCAGTCGTGCACCGTCGTGATGCCCGCGTCGATCGCCTCGGCCGCGGCCAGCCGCGTCCCGGCGTAGGTGTCGCCGGGCAGGAAGTGCCTGCCGAGCCCCACGCAGGTGGCGAAGTAGCCGCTCCGGTCGGGACCGTCCGGAGTTGGCCGTCCGTCCGACATCCCGCGCAGCAGCGTGTTCCACATGTGCCAGTGCGTGTCCACCAGGCCGGGGGTCACGATCTTTCCTGACGCATCGATCACTTCGGCTTCAGGCACGTCCAAGTTCGCGCCGATTTGCTGGATGACGCCGTCCCGCAGGTGGACGTCCGCACCGGGGAGGTCGCCGGCGGAATCCATCGTGAGGACGTAACCACCCCGAATCAGGAGATTGGCGCCCGACACGGATGCTCTCGATGTCATGGTCGCTGAGCTTAGCGGCCCGCGCTGATATAGCTTTCCTCGATTTCTCAGCGGCACCGCTGTGAACGCCATGCGGGAGCTATCAAAGGGAGCGGACGGACGATGCGAATGCGGGCGCTCGTGGCGGCCTCGACCGTGCTCGCCGTGGGCGTCATGACGACGGGTGCGGGCGTTGCCGCGGCCTCCGTGATCAAGCCGGCGACCCGCGCCGGCCGGAGCGCGACGGCCGCGGCCGCGCGCGCCTCCCAGGCCACGGACGGCGGCGGTTCCATCGCCTCGGCTGAGGCAACGGTCAGTGCGAGGATCTGCACCTCGCCGCGCACGCACCGGAAGCTCGCAGCGCGGCTGTCCGCCGATATACAGCGCGCGCTGCGCGGCCGGGCCGGTGACCACGCGGTGGCGGTATACGACACGGTGACCGGGGTCTCCTGCCGCGCCGACAGCTACCGCCAATTTGCCTCGGCGAGCATCGTGAAGGCGATCATCCTGGCCGCGCTGCTGCGCTGGCACCAGGAGACGGGCACACCGCTGTCCTCCTGGGAGAACCACGAGGCGACGCTGATGATCACCCAGTCCGACAATGACGCGGCGACCGACCTGTGGGACGAGGCCGGCGTGAGCCGGCTGCAGCACTTCCTCGACCTGGCGCAGATGGACCAGACGCGGCTCGGCGACGACGGGTACTGGGGCCTGACCCAGGTCACCGCCCATGACCAGATGCTGCTGCTCAAGCTGCTCACCCGGCCGAACTCGGTGCTGACGGCCGCCTCGCGCGCCTACCAGCTCGGGCTGATGGGCCGGGTGATCTCATCGCAGCGGTGGGGTACCCCGGCCGGCGCGCCCGCGGGCGTAGACGTGCACGTCAAGAACGGATGGCTGCCGGAAAGCGGCGGCTGGCACGTCAACAGCATCGGCGCGTTCACCGGGAAAGGCAGGAACTACCTGATCGCGGTGCTGACCGATGACAACCCGTCGGAGCAGTACGGGATCGACACGATCGAGGCGGTCGCGCGGGTCGTGCACCGCGACCTGAACCAGGGCAGGCTCATCCCCAAGGGGCGACCCGTCCCCAGGGCGCGACTCGCGGCTAGCGTGGCGTCGCCGGCTCCGTCTCCGTGGGCGGTTGTTCCTGCGCTGCCGACCCCGGCCCCGACCCCGATCCCGCCTCCGGCTCCGTAGCCGTCGCCACCTGTTCCCGCGCTCCCATGGCGCCTGGGCTGCCGCGGAACACCACGAAGCGCAGCATCGTGTACAGGTAGACGGCCTCGCAGCAGGCCGCGATGACCCGGGAGAGCTCGTAGTAGACGCCGACGGCGGACAGCAGGTCGGTGAGGCCGAGCACGAAGATCAGGTAGTTGCTCGCGCTCACCGCCACGTAGAGCGGGAACTGCCGCCCGACGTCGTCGTGGCTGCGGAAGTTCAGTATCCGGTTGGCGACGTAGCTGATCACCGACGCGGTCCCGTAGGAGAGCGTCACGGCGAGGGGAATGGGCCACCGGAGCGTGCCGTGGAACAGGCCGAGCAGCGACAGGTCGATGAAGAACGTGCAGAGGTTGATCAGCAGGTAGCCGACCAGGCTCGGCGCGACCACCTCGGATAGCCCGAAGGGGAGACGGCGGGTGATCGCCGTCATCAAGGCCGCGAAACGCGCTTGGTGTGCCACGCCTTCCATTGTGCCTGCTCGCCGGGACCAGCCAGGCGTCCAGGCGGGACTACCGACGGCACGCAGAGGATTTTCTCAGGGTTCCCTCACCAGCTCCAGGCTCGATCCGGTGTAGCGTGGTTGCCTGCTTGTGAACGTGATCACACGTCGGTGACAAGATCGTTCACGCGCCGTCGGACGGAACGACTTGTGGTTGGCTGCTTAGCGGCAAAACGGGATTAGCCGGGCGGCCACGGGGCGGGCTCCGGCAAGATCACCGAGTAAGATCGCTGGAAACGGCGGCGTTTTGGGGACAAGGGGCGGGGGGTACGTGTTCGCCCGCTTAGCGACCATTACCTGGAGGAAAACCGATGGCCCTGCTGGTGGATCCGCCGTCGCGCGACAGCGCGGGCGAGCGGCCCTCCGCCGAGGTGCCCTCCGACGCTTCCGGCGAGGACGACGCCGTGCCAGAGTCTCCGGTCACCACCGAGCCGCTCCTTGAATCCGAGCCAGGAGAGGCTGAGCTCACTGAGCCCAAGCTCGCGGAGCCGCCGCTTACCGGCGGGCGCGTCGAGGCCCTCATGGGCGAGCTCATCAGGGTCCTCTCGCACAGCCGCCTGGCCCGTCCGCTGCCCGCCGTGATCCTGAGCGCGCTCGGCCTGGCCGGCATAGCCGTCAACGGGCTGTGCGCTACCGCTCCCCAGCCGAGCGTGGCCACGGCGCCGGTGCTCCTGCCGCTGACCTCGCTCGCGCGGGACCTGGGGGCGCGGCACCTGAACGACCTGGCCGCCAACGTGATCATGTACGTGTCGATCACGTTGTGCTGCCTCGGCCTGGCCATGATGCTCTGGGCCAACAGCCACGGCTGGTCGCCGAGCCCGCGCAAGGTCTTCTGGACGGCGGCGGGCGCGGTGGCCGTCCTGGTGAACATCACGCCGGTCGGCTCGGGCGACATCGCGTCCTACGCCGCCTACGGGCGGCTCGCGGCGCTCGGCTACAACCCGTACACGGCCGGCCCGAACCGGCTGCCCGGTGGAACGCACAACCCGTACACGATGATCGTCGGCGTCAAGTGGCAGACGACCCCCTCGGTGTACGGGCCGGTGGCGACCTGGACGCACCTGCTCGCCGCCTGGATCGGCGGGCCCAAGCCGTGGCTCACCATCTGGATGCTGATGATCCTGATGGGTGCCTCGTTCCTCGCCGCCGGCTACATCCTGCTGCGGACCGCGGAGAACCCGGTCCGTGCCACTTTGCTGTGGGTGGCCAACCCGATCCTGATCTTCGAACTGGTTATGGGCGGACACCTGGACGCGTTCCTCTCGGTGTTCGCCATCGCGGCGATCGTCATCTCGCGGCGGTGCACAAGACCGTGGCATGACCTCACCGTGGGACTGCTCGTCGGCATCGCGGGCGGCATCAAGATCACCGCGGCGTTCGTCGCGGTCGCCATCGCCATCCCGCTGATCCATGACCGCGCGTGGATACGGCTGCTGCGAACCGCCGTGGTGGCCGCGTTGACGACATTCGGCCTGTACATCTTCAGCTACGGGCTGAGCGCGCTCGGGCTCGCCTTCGCCGACAACAAACTGGTCATCTCCCCGACGATCTGGCGGCTGGTCCAGGTCACCGTGCAGCACTACTACGGCGACCACGCCGAGGCGACGGTGACCGGCATGTTCGGGTTCATCTGGTATCCGCTGACGCTGCTGCTCGCCTGGTACCTGTACAACCGGCTCTCACCCGACGTTCCCACCGCCCTGGCCGCCACCTGCGCGCTCACGTTCTCGTTTATGGTCCTGTCGCCCTGGCAGCTACCCTGGTACTCGGCGGTCGCCTGGGTCACCCTCGCGCTGCTGCCGCGCAACTCGCTGACCCGCTGGCTGACCCTTGCGACCGGGGCAATAGCCCTGATGCACTTCAATGGTGGCCAGCCCACTAACCAGCAGACTGGCCCCACGCCGTAGGTTCTCCCGCCGTGTGCCGCGGGCTAGGCTCCGGGCATGACTGTCAACGACGATCCAAGCGGGGGTTCTCCCGGTCCCGCCGCGTCCAGCCCAGTTGGCCCTGGCCGGGTCGCGGTGGTCACCGGGGCGGCGAGCGGCATCGGGCTCGGGCTCGCCGAGCGGTTCGCCGCCGAGGGCATGCACGTCGTGCTGGCCGACGTCGAGGAGCCCGCGCTGGCGAAGGCGGCGGCCGAACTCGCCGGAGACGGCGCTTCCGTGCTTCCCGTCGTCACCGACGTGTCGGACCGCGCGGCGGTCGGCGCGCTGCGGGACGCGGCGCTTTCCGCGTTCGGCGCGGTGCACGTGGTCTGCAACAACGCCGGCGTCGGCGGGCCGCACGGTCCGCTGTGGGAATGCCCCCCAGGCGAGTGGGACTGGGTGCTCGGGGTGAACCTGGAGGGCGTCATGAACGGCGTCAGGACGTTCATGCCGGTGCTCCTCGAGCAGGACGCCGGGCACCTGGTGAACACCTCGTCGATCTTCGGCGTGTTCGCGGGGACCCTTGGGCCTTACGGGGTGTCCAAGCACGCGGTCGCCGCGCTGACCGAGACGCTGCACTTCAACTTGAGGTCCCTCGGCGTCACGCACGTCGGCGTCTCCGTGCTCTGCCCCGGCGCCGTGCGGACCAACTTCGGCACCTCCGCGAGGAACAGCCCCGCGTGGGCCGGGCCTGCCATCGCGAGAGACGAGGCCGAGCAGGCCTCCGCGGAGCGGTTCGATCAGCTTTCCCTGCTCGGCGCGTCACCCGCGGAGGTCGCCGTAATGGTGGTGGAGGGGATCAGGTCGCGCCGTTTCTACATCCTGACGTCGGACAACAGGAACGAGGCGGTGCTGCGCCGCGGCCAGGAAATCGTGGCGGGCGGTCCCCCTGAACCCCCGGTGTCATTCGTCTGACGGAGACCCCCCGGGAGAGAACAGCGATGTTGATGGCACGGTTTAGACTTTGGCCTCATGAGCACCGTGCCGTCGACTGAGTCCTCGTCCGCGCCCACTCCCCCGATCGCCAAGCAGGTTCCGACCGAGCGCACGCACCACGGCGACACGGTCACCGACCCGTACGCCTGGCTCGCCGACCCCAAGGATCCCGAGGTCATCGCGTACCTGGAGGCGGAGAACGCGTACACGGAGACGCTGACCGCGGGGCTGGGCGACCTGCGGTCCGCCGTGTTCGACGAGATCAGGGCGCGGACCCAGGAGACCGACCTGTCGGTGCCGGTGCGCAAGGGGAACTGGTGGCGCTACACGCGCACCGTCGAGGGGCAGCAGTACTCGATCCAGTGCCGGCGGCTGGTGCGCGACGGTGAGGTAACGCCGCCGATGCCGGAGGACGGCAAGCCGCTCGACGGCGAGGAGGTGCTGCTCGACGGGAACGAACTCGCGGCGGGCAAGGCGTTCTTCTCGCTCGGCGCGTTCTCGGTGTCGCCGGACGGGAAGCTGCTCGCCTACTCCACCGACTTCTCCGGTGACGAGCGGTACACGCTGCGGGTCAAGGACCTCAGCACCGGCGAGACCCTCGCGGACGAGGTGCCCAACACGTACTACGGCGCGGCCTGGTCGCTCGACGGCTCTGCCCTGTTCTACGTCACGGTGGACGACACGTGGCGGCCGTACCGGGTATGGCGGCACATTGTCGGGACGCCGACGTCGGACGACATGGTGGTGTTCGAGGAGAGCGACGAGAAGTTCTGGCTCGGCGTCGGGACGTCCCGCGACGAAAAGTGGCTGATGATCCACACCTCGTCCAAGCTGACCAGCGAGGTGTGGCTGCTCCACGCCGCCGCGCCCGCCAGCGAGTTCTCCGTCGTCGCGCCGCGGCGGCAGGGCGTGGAGTACGAGGTCGAGGTCGCCGGCGACAAGCTGCTTATCCTGCACAACGGCGACGGCGCGGAGAACTTCGAGCTGGCCTCCGCACCGCTACCCGGAGCCGGCGACACGTCCGCGTGGACGCCGGTCATCGCGCACCGGGCCGACACGCGGCTGCTTTCCGTGGACGCGTTCGAGTCCTACCTGCTGCTGTACTACCGGCGCGACGGACTGACCGGGCTGTCGGTGCTGCCCGCTTCCGGCGCAGGCGAGGAGCGGCCGATCACCTTCCCCGAGCCGCTCTACACCGTGGGGCCGGGGGCGAACCCGGAGTACTCCCAGGACCACTTCCGGCTCGGCTACAACTCGATGGTCACGCCGTCCACCGTGTACGACTACGACGTGGCGACCGGGACGCTGACCGTGCTGAAGCAACTGCCGGTGCTGCCCTCGCCGTCCGGCGCACCGTTCTCCTCCGGTGACTACGAGCAGTACCGCGAATGGGCGGTCGCCGGGGACGGGACGCGGGTGCCGATCTCGCTCGTCTGCCGGAAGGGCACGCCGCGCGACGGGTCCGCGCCCTGCCTGCTGTACGGGTACGGCAGCTACGAGCACTCGGTCGACCCCGGCTTCTCGATCACCCGGCTGTCGCTGCTCGACCGCGGGTTCGTGTTCGCGATCGCGCACGTCCGCGGCGGCGGCGAGATGGGGCGGCCGTGGTACGACCACGGGAAGATGCTGGAGAAGAAGAACACGTTCAGCGACTTCGTCGCCTGCGCCGAGCACCTCGTCTCGGCCAACTGGACGTCGGCCGCGCGGCTGGTCGCGCGCGGCGGGTCCGCGGGCGGGCTGCTCATGGGCGCGGTGGCCAACCTGGCGCCGTCCGCTTTCGCTGGGATCGTCGCGCAGGTGCCGTTCGTGGACGCGCTGAACTCGATACTCGACCCGTCGCTGCCGCTGACCGTCACCGAATGGGAGGAGTGGGGCGACCCGCTGCACGACCCCGCGGTCTACGCGTACATGAAGTCCTACACGCCTTACGAGAACGTTTCCGCGACGGCGTACCCGGCGATCTTCGCGCTGACCTCGCTGAACGACACGCGGGTGCTGTACCACGAGCCCGCCAAGTGGACGGCGCGGCTGCGCTCCGTGGCGTCCGGCGGGCCGTTCCTGCTGAAGACCGAGATGGAGGCGGGGCACGGCGGCCGCAGCGGCCGGTACGACGCCTGGCAGGAGGAGGCGCTCGTGCTGGCCTGGATCATCACGACCGCCGCGGGCGCCGCCAGCTGAGGCGAGCGCGGGCGCTCAAAGGCCGGGTAGGGCTAGTCCAGGATCTCGCCCGGGTCGCCGGGGCGGACGAGCGCGTCGGGGGGCGGGTCGTCGGGGATGAGGTTGACGCCGAACCAGACCTTGTTGTTCCAGCGCCGGTGGCGGGCCAGGGCGAAGAGCGGCTCGTGGCCCTTCGCGGCCGTGTCCGGGTCGACGGTGGTCATGACGCAGCGGTCGCAGCCCTTGGCGGCACGGAAGGTCACCGGGCCGATGCGCAGCCGCCGCCAGTCGTCCTCCGCCCCCGCCGGCGCACCGGACACCACGACGCTCGGGCGGAACCGGCGCATGGGGACCGGGCCCTCGGCCGCCTTGGTGCCTTCCGCGATCCAGCCGTTCAGCGCGGAGAGTGACTCCTCGCTGGTCAGCAGCAGCGGGTAGCCGTCGGCGAAGGAGACACGGTCGTCGGCCTCGCTGTAGGCGGGGTTAGTGGGCCGCCGCGTCGGATCGTCCAGGTACACCAGTCGCACCGGATCGCCGATGACCTTGGTCAGCCATGTCGCCGCCTCGTCCCCGGCCGGCGCCGCGGTGAGGTCGCTCTCCCACACGCTCACCGGCACCAGGTCCTGGCCAGAGGGAACCGGGACGGCCAGGTCAGGCAACCCGGGGCTGGACAGCGTGATCAGTCCGCCGCCGACCCGCGGCGCGATGAGCACCATCTGGGGGTATTCCCTGGCCGTGACCGGCGCGCCGTCGGCGTCGACGACCATCCACCGGCGGTCACCCGCGAGCCCCCAGGGCTCGACGACCGCAGCGGAGAGGCGCTCGCCCCGGCACGACTTGATGGGGTACCGCCAGATATCGGTCAGCTGAAGCGACATGTACCAATACTGACATCTCCCGCCCGCCCGCAGCACCCGGCGGTACCCGGGCGACGCGGGTGCCGGGGTCTGGCCGACGGTAGACGCCGAGTGGCGCAGACCCGAGGACAGCCGTCTCCCCGCCAGGCGAAGAAGGGGCGGCGGGGAGACCGCCGAATTCGTTCGGGATCCTGATCTGGGTCTTTGGCGGTTGAGTTTCAGATTCTGAGGAGGGAGGACTCCTGCTCGCGGGCCTTGGTGTAGCGGTTCTCCGGGACGGGGAGCCCCAGGTTGCCGCGGAGGGTGGTGGACTCGTAGGCGGTGCGAACGACGCCGCGCTCCTGCAGGATCGGCACGACCTCCTCGCGGAAGCGGCGCCACTGACTCGGGTGGCCGACGCCGACGTTGAGGCCGTCGAGGGCGCGGGCCTCGAACCACTCCTGGATCTGGTCGGCGACCGTGGCCGGGGCGCCGGCGAACGGGGTGGGCTTCGGTGCGGAGATGAACTCCACGGTCTGGCGGAGCGTGAAGTTGTTGTCCTTCGCCAGCTTCGCGATCTTCTCCGCGCCGGTGCGGAAGCCGCGCTCGGCGTACACGAGGGCCTCCTGCGGGAACGGGGCGTCCAGGTCGTACTGGCGGAAGTCGTGCCAGGCGAAGGGGCGGCCGAGCTCGGCCAGGGCGCGGCCGAAGTCCCTGTCGCTTGTCTGCAGGTCAAGCTCGATCTCACGGGCTTCGGAGTCCGTGTCGCCGATGTAGACCGAGACGCCCGGCATGATGATGATCTGCTCAGGGTCGCGGCCCTTGGCGGCGGCGCGGCCTTTGAGGTCGTTGTAGAACGCCTGGCCCTGGGCGATGGAGGCGGCGTGGGTGAAGATGCCCTCGCCGATCGTGGCACCCAGGTCGCGGCCCTGCTCGGAGTCGCCTGCCTGGAAGATGACCGGCTGCCCCTGCGGGGACCGGCCGATGTTCAGCGGGCCGACGACCTGGAAGTGCTCGCCTTTGTGGTTGAGTGCGTGCTGCCTGCTCGGGTCGAGGAAGGTGCGGGTGCCGCGGTCGCGGGGGAACGCGTCTTCCTCGTAGGAGTCCCACAGGCCCTGGGCGACCTGGACGAACTCCAGGCCGCGAGCGTAGCGGGTGTCGTAGTCGTAGTGCTCCTGGCGGGAGAAGTTGCCCGCCGCCCCGGCGTCACCGCTGGTGACCACGTTCCAGCCGGACCGGCCGCCGGAGATCAGCTCAAGGGAGGCGAGGCGGCGGGCGATGTTGAACGGGTCGTTGTAGGAAGTCGTCATGGTGGCGACCAGGCCAAGGTGGCTTGTGCTGACCGCCAGGGCGGACAGCAGCGTGAGCGGCTCCAGCCGGTTGAGGTAGTGCGGCGGGGAGTCGGCGGTGATGAACTGGCTGTCGACGATGAAGATCAGGTCGAACTTGGCCTCCTCGGCGAGGCGGGCCTGCTCGGTGTACCAGTTGATGTTCACGCTGGCGTCCACGGGGATGTCCTCGTCAAGCCACAGGTAGGGCGAGCCGGGGCCGCCGGTGCCGTAGGTGACGGCGCCGAGCTTGAGCTGGCGCTTGCGGGCGGTCACGCGGACACCGCCGCCTCGGCCTGGGTCGTGGCGACCCGCTCGGCGTCGCGCCTGGCGACCTCGTCGCGGACCAGCGGGAGCAGGTAGCGGCCGTAGTCGATCGCGTCGTCGTAAGGGTCGTAGCCGCGGATGAGGATCGTCGTGACGCCGATGTCCACGTAGTCAAGCAGCGCTTGCGCGACCGTTTCCGGTGTGCCGACGAGGGCGGTCGAGTTGCCGCCCGCGCCCGTCGCGGCCGCCGGGGCCGTCCAGAGGGCGCGGTCGTGGAGCTCGCCCTTGGCCGCGGCGGCCAGCAGCCGCTGCGAGCCGACGTTCTGCGGGTTGTCACCGCCGAGGCCCCAGGACCTGGCCCCCCACTGGGCGCGGAACGACGCGATGTTCTCCTTGGTGGCCTCCAGGATGCGGTGCGCCCGTTCCCAGGCCAGTTCCTCGGTCGGGCCGAGTATGGGCCGGAAGCTGACGGAGATGCCCGGCGTATCGGTGCGGCCCGCGTTCCTGGCGGCCTCGTTCACCGAGTCGATCTGCTGCTTGGTCTCCGCCAGAGGCTCGCCCCACAGGGC
>Ga0210389_10004155_pt1 | contig 11273 bp, 11 predicted proteins | sample IncBWH28OmetaG_FD_160127 | JGI IMG/M metagenome (GOLD analysis project Ga0210389, IMG submission 160127) | Forest soil microbial communities from Barre Woods Harvard Forest LTER site, Petersham, Massachusetts, United States - Inc-BW-H-28-O ... | reverse complement strand
AGCCAGCGCGATGGCGGACGATGATGGATCGCTGGCCACGCTATGGCGTGGCCAGCGATCCATCATCTACTCGTGGCGGCCGCCAGGGCCGTTAGAGGCAAGGTCAGTTAGTTAAGGTTCGTCGCCGGGTGTCAAGGGGCGCCGAGGATGGCGATGGCGATGGTGGCCTTGCGGGTTGTGCGGTCGACCTTGCCTTTGGCGTTGTACCTGGAGATGGCGCGCTTGACGACGCGGGGGGTGACGCGCGGCCGCCTGGCTGGCATGAGGCTGGCCAGGACGAGCCGGCCGATTTCCCCGGCCAGGTCGGTGAAGGTGAGGACGCCGGCGGCGAGGATGACCTGGTCGCGGGCGGTGTTCAGGGCGACGGCGAAGCTGGCCCGGTCGGGGTCGGTGCCGGGGACGGTGCCGGCGGCGTCGGCGATGGCGGTGCGCAGTACCTGGTAGGTGACCAGCAGGGCGTAGATTTCCTGGTCGATGCCGCCGGGGGTGCGGGCGCGCAGGACCCGGCCGCCGAGGATCGTGGACTTGAGCTCGAAGTAGGCGCTCTCGCTCTCCCAGCGCTCGTGGTAAAGGACGGCGAGGTCGGCGGGCGGGTAGCGGGCGGGGTCGAGGAGGGTGGTGACCAGCCGGCAGCGGCTGGCGGCGTGCCCGGCGCTGGTGGTGACGGTGACCTGGGCGTCGATGACCCGGACGGGGATGCCGCCGAAGCGCGACAGCCAGGACCCGTCCGGGCAGCGGCTCAGCACGGGAAGCCCAGGGGCGCTGCACCCGGTGCGGACCCGGATCAGGAAGTCCGCCCTGGTTCCCGCGACCTGCGCGGCCAGGAGCCCGGCGCCGAAGTTCCGGTCGGCGAGCAGGACCATGCCCGCGTGCAGGCTGCCGAGCAGGCCCGCGGCGTAGCTGAGCTCGCCGGCCGAGACGGGCCCGGACACGGCGCCGGTGACGGTGCGGGTGCCGCAGCTGACCAGGACCAGCAGCCGCAGCATCGGGTAGCCCGAGGCGCCGTTGCGGCCGCCGCGCTGCCTGGAGTAGACGGCCAGGTTCGCCTCGCTGTCCGCAACGGTCATGATCGTGCCGTCGACGGCGGCCACCAGCAGTCCCTTCCACCGCGCTTCCGCCGGGGACGGGCCGCGCAGCAGGAAGAACAGCTCGCGCAGCGGAGCCGGGCCCAGCCGCCGCCGCGCCTGGGTCATCGCGGACGCGGCCGGGGCCGCCGGCCCGTCCAGCCCGGCCGTCAGCCGGCCCCAGACCTGCGGGTATCCCAGCTCGGCGAACAGGCACCCGGCCAGCAGCAGGTAAACCACCACCCGGGCCGGCAGGTCCCGGGCACGGTGCTGGACCCGGCACGTCTGCTCCAGCACCGCGTCAACCATCTCGAACGGCACCTGCTGCGTCAGGTCGCCCAGGTGACCCGGCGCGAACCGCCCTCCGGCCACCGTCACGGCACGGGTAATGACAGACTGATCCACGGCGGGGCTCCAGGTGACAAGGCATGTCTGTGGCGGACAAACCTCACTTACCGGAGCCCCGCTCCCATCGCACCAACCAACACACCTTGACAGCCAGGCAATTCACTTAACTGACCGGCCTTGGCTCTAACGGCCCTGGCGGCTGCCACGAGTAGATGATGGATCGCTGGCCACGCCATCGCGTGGCCAGCGATCCATCATCGTCCGCCATCGCGCTGGCTGAGGCCGCTCAGGTCCCGCCGCGGTGACGTCTGGCCCGCCGTCGGCACCGTGATGTTGACCGGCTGGTTGATGCTGGTGGTCGTCGTGGTGACGGACTCGGTCACGGTCTTGCCCACCTCGGTGATGATGGCCTTGCGCACCGTGTGCCGGCCGTCGATCCAGACGGTGTATGTCTCGTCGGTGAAGCCGGCATTCGCGATCACCTGCTGCATCTGCGTCTTGGCCAGGCCTGAGAGGTAGGACATCGCCTTGCGCAGCGGGACCGTCCCCGTGTACTCGGTGACGGGGACACCGTCGATGCTCCCGGTTCCCACCTGGTGCACGGACGTCGCCCCCTGGAGCAGCTGGGACTGGGTGAGCGGATCGCTGCCGGACTCCTGGCTGAAGATCTGGCTGAGGTCGATCCCGCTGCTCTGGCTGATGGACGGCGCGGAGATGGCCAGCCACGGCTTGCTCAGGTGCAGCAGCTGGGTGAGGTAGCTCCACTTCATGTAGAGCGTCGACGGGGTGATGATCTCCTCGATCCCGCCGGGCATCGACGTCCCCGCGGCGCCGAGCGATGCGATGTTCATGTCCACCCTGGCGAGCAAGGAGGGGTGCAGTCGCTCCGCGTACGTCGCGGTCATGCTGACCGCGCCGGCCGAACCGGGCGAGCTTGCCGCTCCCGGCTTGGCTGTGACCTGCAGGCTCAGGGTCCCGGTAAACGAGTGACTCTTACCTGCATCAAGACCTCCGAGGCCCGACCTTGCGGTTGAAACCGGGATGTCAGCGCTCGGCTGCCCCGTGTGGTTGGGCAAACTAGTCCTGCCGAAATACACTTACCCGCTCATTTGCGATCGTATCGGGAGCGATGCTCGGCGCGCGATATCGTTTACTGTCTGACCTGGAGTTCCGCGATGGGAGGTAACAGTGACCGCAACACGGCTCGCGCCTGGTGACGAGGCACCCGACTTCACGCTGCCCGATGCCGACGGCAACCTGGTTTCGCTGTCGAAGCTGCGCGGCCAGCGGGTGATCGTCTACTTCTACCCCGCGGCGATGACCCCGGGCTGCACGAAAGAGGCCTGCGACTTCACCGCCGCCTTGCCCGACCTCACCGCGGCGGGCACCGTGGTACTCGGGATTTCCCCTGACTCGCCCGCCAAGCTGGCGAAGTTCCGTGAGAAGGAGCACCTCGCGTTCCCGCTCCTGTCCGACCAGGACAAGGCCGTCCTCACCGCCTACGGCGCTTACGGCGAGAAGATGAACTACGGCAAGACGATCATGGGCGTCATCCGCTCCACGTTCGTCATCGACGCCGACGGCAAGATCGAGAAGGCTCTCTACGCGGTCAAGGCCACCGGCCACGTCGACCGTCTCCGCAAGGACCTGGGAATCTGAGAAAGGGCAGTAAGATTCCAGACGGGTCCGGCTGATCCTGGCCGGCCCCAACCCCGGTCGACGGGGCAGCGCGGGCGTGGCGAAATGGCAGACGCGGCAGGTTTAGGTCCTGTTGGTGGAGACACCGTGGGGGTTCAAATCCCTTCGCCCGCACTCTCAGATACTGCTCTCGCCTGCGGCGTGTAGCTGATGCGGCCAACATCACCGCGGCTTCGCCCGTGTTCGGCCGAACTTCGCCGGGCATCAGGCCGGTGTTAGGAGCCTTCGGCTGAGTTTTGCGGTTTGTCTTGGGTTACGGGCATGGTGAAGTAGCGCTCCAGGGGAGCTGTTTCGTCAGGGTCGGCTAGCAGGAGGACGTCGTCGCCGCCGCGAAGGGTGGTATCGCCCGTGACGGTGAGCAGGGTGCCGTCTCTGACGACGACGCTGAGCCATGCGTTTTCGCCGCACGGGAGTTCGCTGACCAGTGCGCCGTCGGCGGCGGCGCCGGGGGCGACGTGGTAGCGGTGCAGGCCCTCCGGTTCCTCGCTGAACCGGACGCCGAGCGACCAGGGTTCCGGCTCGACGGTCCGCAGCGGGATGCGCAGGCGGTGGGCGAGGGTCGGGACCAGGCCCCCCTGGACGGTGACCGAGAACCCGACGATGACGAAGATGACCTGGTACGCCCGGGCGGCCCCGGGCGTGCCCGAGTTCACGATCGCCATGCCGAGCAGGATCGGGACCGCCCCCTTGAGGCCGGTCCACAGGAAAAAGACCCGTTCAGGCACGGTGAGGCGGACGGGCAGGGTGACCAGGCCGCCGAGGACCGGGCGGATCACGAACGCCAGCAGCGCCGCGAGGGCAAGGCCGGCGGCCCAGGCGGAGGCGCTAGCGAGCTGGGACAGGCGCATGGTGAGGCCGAGCATGACGAACGCGACGATCTCGGCGAGGGACGCGAGCGACGAGTGGAAGCGCTCGATCTCCCGCTTGTAGGGGGCGGGCTCGTCGCCGATGATGATGCCTGCCACCAGGACCGCGAGGAAGCCCGACCCCTGTGCGACCGTGGCGGCACCGAAGATGGCCAGCACGCCGGCGAGCACCCGGGGAGAGTAAAGCCCCTCGCTCGGCAGCGGCACCCGGCGCATGAACGCGAGCAGCGCGAGCCCGCCGGCCACCCCCACCGCGACCCCGACCGCCATTTGCAGCGCGAATTCCGCGACCACGTGCCACACGACGCTCCCCGCCGCGCCGTGGGCCACGAGCAGCGAAGACAGCAGCGCGATGGTGACCGGGTCGTTGGCGCCTGACTCGCCCTCGAGCAGCACCCCGGTGCGCCCGGCGATCTCGCGCCTGCCGAACACGGAGAACACCACCGCCGGGTCGGTCGCGGCCACCGCAGTGCCGACGAGCAGCGCCAGGTGCCAGCTCATCCCCGCCACGTAGCGCGCGGCCAGCGCGGTGCCCGCGGCGGTGACCAGCGTCCCCGCGATCCCTGTCCAAATGATGGCGGCGGCCGCGGTGCGGAACCGGCGGCGGCCGATGTGCATGCCGCCGTCGAACAAGATGACCGCCAGCGCCACCGTCACGACGCGCTCGACCGTGAGCGCCGGCAGCGCCGTGGCCGACGGCCACAGCTGCGCCGCGATGACCGCCGCGACGAGGAAGAACGCGGGAGCGGGCACCCTGAGCCTGGCACTGAGCCGGTTGGAGAGCACGGCCGCCGTGCCGGCCAGGCCGATCACGAGAATGATGAGGCCGAACTTGGTCACAACCTCCGGACTCTACCTGGCGTGCTAAACCCTGCTCAGGAGGTGGACGACGAGAACTGGGAGAAGTTGAAGTTCGACGACGACATCAGCATGCTTGACACGTTGAACCGGGTCTTCAGCAGGCCGAACTGGTACATGACGTCCGCGACGCGCTGGATCCGGGTCGCGTCGATGCCGATCGGGTAGGTGTCGAGCGCCATGACGGCCCCGATACCCGCTGTGACCTGGCCGTTCTGCGGCCCGTTGATCGCCTCGAAGGCCTGCTCGACGGCCGCGCGGTCGGTGTCGGCGATCTCCTGGCCGACCTCGAGCGCGGCGAGGAACCGCTTCAGCGTGTTCGGGTTCTGCGCGGCCCACTGCTTGGTGACCACGTACCCCTCGACGGGGAAGTCCGCGGTGGCGCCCTGGTTCAGGTCCGCGAGTGGCACCGCGCCGTACTGCTGCTCCGCCTGGCTGGCGAACGGCTCAGGCAGGGTGGCGGCGGCGATCTCGCCGTCGGCGAGGTCCTGTGCCATGTTGGGGAACGGGATGGCCCCGGCGGTAGCGGCGAACGCCTTGTCGCTGGCGCTCGGGAACAGAACGTCCTTCGGGTTGACGCCGTTCTCCTGGAGCACCGAGACGTCAAGGAGGTAGTCGATGTTGCCCGGCGCGTTCACGCCGACCAGCTTGCCCTTGAGATCCGCCAGCGTCTTGATCTTGGAGCTCGGCATCGTGAAGATCGTTTGCGCGCCCTGCTGCATGATCGACGCCTCGGCGACCAGTTCGATCGGCTCGTGGTCGATCGCCGCCTCGTTGATGTACGAGACGTAGTTACCACCGGAGATGTCGAGCGTGGGGTTCTTCGCGACCTGTTGCGCTACCGCGGTCTCCGAGCTGACCGCGGGGGAGTAGTTGATCTTCAGCCCCTCCTTGGCGAACAGCCCGTCATGCAGCGCGATGAAGAACCCCGCGGAGTCCATGGCCGGTACCACGCCCACGTTCAGCGTGGTCTTCTCCGCCGGACCGAAGTTCGTGGTAAGAGCGCTCACCGCCGAGGTTCCGCCCGCCGACGAGGAAGACTGAGAAGAGCAGCCCGCCGCGAGCCCGGTCAGCGCCGTTAGCGCCACCGCGCCCGCCGTCGTTCGTCCCCACCTACCCAAGCCGGTCAATGGAACAACCCCTCACTGAGCTAACCGCAGATCACCCGTGCCCAGGAAGGATAAACCAGCATCTATAACAAGATCGCGGAATTGCGAAAAATCGTACTACTGGCGCAAGCCGTCCGATGCTGCGCCGGCTCGGACATACTACACAGCCAGAAGGTGATGCCGCCCGCCCGGGGCATCGTGCCGGCCGGGCGGGCGGAGCTTCGCGCGCTAGCCCTAGCGCGGAGCAGTGGCGCACTGGAGCAGTGTGGCGGCGTTGCTTACTTGCGGATGAGGCCAGGCTCCGGCTGGATCATCTTGGTGATCGGATACGGGGTTGCCGTCAGGCCGAACTCGAACATAGAGTCGGCGACACGCTGCAGCTGCGGCACGTCCATATCAAGCGGGTAGGTGTCGATCGCCATCGTGTCGGCGATGATCGGCGTGATGCCCGTGTACTTCTCCATCGCCGTCTCGACGGCCGAACGGTCGGTGTCGGCGAGTTGCTGGCCCTCGTCGAGCGCCCGGAGGAACGCGGCCACCGTGTTCGGGTGCTTCTTCACCCACTGCGCGGTGCCCATGTACCCGGTGAACGGGAAGTCCTGCACCGACCCCTGGTCAAAGTCGGCGATCGGCAACGCGCCGTACTCCTGCTCGGCGATCTCGGCGAGCGGCTGCGGCAGCCAGGCCGCGTCAACCTGCCCGGCCGGCAGCATGGACACCAGCGCGGGGAAACCCGCCTTCGGTATGACCTGCTTGACCGCGCTCAGCTTGTAGCCGTTCTGGGCGAGCAGTGCGCCCATCATCACGTCACCGATGTCGTTGGCCGTGTTGAGCCCGATCCTTGCGTGCGCCTTGGCGAGCTCGGCCACGGTCTGGTACTTCGACTTGGGCATCACGTAAAGCGCCTCGGTGCCCGGCTGGATCTCGGACCCGGCGGCGATGATTCGCATGTTGACCGGCTCGGCGGTCTCCGGTGTCGCGCCGAACTTGCCGGCCATCTGCGCCAGGATGAATGACACGTAATTGCCCGCGACCAGCTGCGCGCGGCCCCGCTGCAAGTCGGGAATGCCAGCCTCGCCGCCGGTGATGCTATTGATCTTGACGGTCAGGCCCTGTTGCTTGAAAAACCCCCGTGCCTGAGCGACGTATAGCCCGCCTTCCTCGGCGGCCGGCACCGAGTCAACGGTAATGGTGCGCTGTTCGAGCTGGCTGATCGACGCGTCCGCGGTGCCCCCTGCGGCCCCGCAGCCAGCGAGCGTTCCGGCGGCCGCGATAGCGGTAATGGCCGCACCCAAAAAGGAAAATGTCCTAATCATCATTGGAAGCCCCCTTAACTCTCAGGGGACCGACCCTAGTGTAATTGCACAGGGTCTTCACGGCACTTTATTCTTTACGGTAAATGTCTGGTTGATGCGTTACGCGGCAGTTCACGTTAATTGCACCGCTAATAATGCACGAATAACATAAATAGGGCAGAGCGGTCACCTGGGTACAGCGCGACGGCCCGGTTCCTTCTGGGAACCGGGCCGTCGCGCTGCGGCAGGAGCCGCTGCTAGCTACTGGTGAGCTCGCCGCTCTCCGGCTGGATCATGCTGGTGATCTTGAAAGGCTTGCCGATGACGCCGAACTCGTACATCGCGTCCGACACCCGCTGCATCACCGGGACGTTCATGACCAGCGGGTACGTGTCGATTGACATTGTCGCGGCGACCTCCTTCGTCACGCCCGTGTGGGTGACGAGCGCCTGCTCCACGGCGGCGCGGTTGGTGTCCGCGACCTGCTGGCCCTGCTGGTAGGCGCGGAGGAACGCGGCGACGGTGTTGGGGTGCGACTGCACCCACTGGGTGCTGCCGACGACCGTCCCGATCGGGAAGTTCTGCAGCGAGCCCTGGTCGAAGTCGGCCAGCTGCATCGCCCCGTATTCCTGCTCCGCCTCCGTGCCGAACGGCTCGGGCAGCCACGCGGCCGGGATCACGTGCTTGTCGAGCAGTTCGGGCATCATCGGGAGAATCTCGGGCACCTGCTTGAGCGCGGTCACGCGGTAGCCGTCCGAGGCGAGCAGCGATCCGAGCAGCACGGACCCGATGTTGTGCAGCGTGTTCACGCCGACCGCCGCGTGCGCCTTCACGAGCTGCTGCACCGTCTTGTACGGCGAGCCGGGCAGGACGTAGAGCGCCTGGTTGCCCGCCTGCATCTGCGACGCGTCGGCGATCATCCGCATGTCGATAGGCTTGGACGGCTCCGTCTCGGCGGGGTTCGCCGGGTTGGGTGCCGCGAACTTGCCGGCGATCTGAGCGAGGATGAACGAAACGTAGTTTCCCTCAATCAGCTGTGCCTGGCCGCTCTGCAGGTCCCCCATTCCGTACTCGCCGCCGTTGATCGGCTTGATCGTGACCTTGAGCCCCTGTTGTGCGAAGTAGCCGTTGTCCTGTGCGACGTAGATGCCCGCCGCGTCCGCTGTCGGCACCACGTCGATCGTGATTGACGGCACCTCTGGCGCTGGCCCGGTCGCGACGCTGCTGCTGCCGCCGCTCGAACACGCAGCGAGAGCGACCACGGGAATGGCTGCCACTAGGCAGTATCTAAGTTTGTGAATGGGCCGCATGGGTTTCTCCCCTCATTACTGTGGATGAGAGTAATCAACCCACTCGCCGCAATGCGGCTAGTTTGCCGCTAATTACACAAATCTTGACACCAGCCAATATCGACAAGTGTCAATAAATTGAAGCGACCGACCGCCCGACGGATTAGAAAAATGTAACTATAGATAAACGTAGAAACTCTAGTCACGGCAGTTGTCGTAAACTCTTTCGTCCCTGCCTGTCGGGGGTGCGCGGGGATCACCCGCTGGCCTAGTACAGTGACCCCTATGGCTGAGACCGACATCGAGACCAAGGCCGCCGGGCAGGCCGACCTCCCGCCGACCGCGCTGGTCGGTGAGATCGAGCGCACCCGCGCCGACCTCGCACGCACGATCGACGAGATCGCTGACCGTGTGTCACCAGGCAACGTCGCGCGGCGCACGGCGGATCGCGCCAAGGAGCGGCTCAGCCAGGTCGACCCGCTCATCGGTGGCGCGGTCGCCCTGGCCGCCGTCAGCGTGACGTGCTACCTGGTCTGGCGCAAGCTCCGCAAGAAGTAGGAGACGAGCCGTGCGGGGAGGTCCCCCGCACGGCATCTCAGCCCGCGCTCTTGGTCAGGGCGTCGTACTCGGTGGGGGAGAGCAGTCCCGCTCCTACCGTCTGCCCGTCAGCCACCCGGACCCGGAACATCCAGCCGAGGCCGTACGGCTCGGCGTTGATCAGGCCCGGATCGTCGTCGAGTTCCTCGTTTACCTCGACGACCTCACCGTCCACCGGTGAGTACAGGTCGCTCACCGATTTCGTCGACTCAACCTCGCCGCACGGCTCGCCCGCCGTGACCGCCGCCCCCACCTCGGGCAGGGACACGTACACGACATCGCCGAGGGCCTGCGTCGCGTAATCGGTGATCCCGATCGTGGCGGTGCCGCCCTCGATCGCTATCCACTCGTGCTCTTGCGTGTACCGCAGTTCCGCGGGAACGCTCATGAGGCCACCTCGCTAGCGCTCGGAGTCCGCATTCGCGGACGCACTGTACTCACTGGTTCGCTCGCCAGCTCGCTCACTGTCACTTTCTCCTGTCGTAAAACGGCAGTCCGGTCACCTCGGCCGGCTCTGTCTTACCGCGGACATCGATCCCGAACGGTCCGCCCGCGTCCACCTCGACGTACGCCATGGCGATCGGCTTGCCCAGGGTCGGCGACGGGGCGCCGCTGGTCACCACGCCCACCCGGTCACCGGCGGCGGACAGCACCGGGTAGCCGTGCCTCGGCACCCGCCGCGACTGGCCGAGCAGGCCGATGAGCGTGCGGCGCGGTCCTTCTGCCGCCCGCTGAGCAAGGGCGGACCGGCCGACGAAGTCGCCCGGCTTGTCCAGTCGCACCACGCGCCCAAGCCCTGCCTCGTAGGGGGTAACGTCGGGACCGAGTTCGTTGCCGTACAGCGGCATTCCGGCCTCAAGCCGCAGCGTATCGCGGGCCGCCAGCCCGGCCGCCGGGAGGCCCCTGCCATCAGGGTCACTGGCGGCCGCGGCGGTCAGCGCGTCCCAGATCGGCTCGCAGTCGGCCGGCGCGCAGAAGATCTCGAAGCCGTCCTCGCCGGTGTACCCGGTCCGCGCCACCCAAGCCGCGCGTCCGGCGACGGCGCCGTAGGCACCCGCGTAATACGGCATAGCGGCCACCGGGAGATCGGTGACCGTGGCGAGCAAGCCGCATCCGTTCGGACCCTGAATGGAGACCAGCCCCGTGACCGCGGATTCGTCCGTGACAACGGTCTCGAGGGACGACCCCTCGGCGGCTCCGCCACCAGAGCACCTGTCCCGCAGTTCACCGAGGACCACGGACGTGTTCGCGGCGTTGGCGACGACGAGGAAGCGGTCGGCCGCCTGCCGGTAGATGATCAGGTCGTCGAGTATGCCGCCGTCTGGCGCGCAGAGCATCGTGTACCGCGCCCGCCCGACGGAAAGCTGCGACGGCCAGCCGCAGACCGCGTAGTCAAGCGCCGCGCCCGCGCCGGGGCCGGTCACCGCGATCTCGCCCATGTGGCTCAGGTCGAAGAGGGCGGCGTTGGTCCGCACGGCGTTGTGCTCGGCAGTCTCGCTGCCGTAGCGCAGCGGCATGCGCCAGCCAGCGAACTCGGTCATCGTCGCACCGAGCCGCTCATGCACCATACGCAGCGGGGTATCCCGCACAGTCGAGGTCACCAGCCTGATCCTAGCGGGGACTTTCTGATGGCCAGCGCGTCTTAAGTCTTGGCGCCGAACGGCAGAGAAAGAACGTTCGCAGGGTATGGAGGGTGGCATGGCGACTCTTACCCCTGAGCAGGTGGCTACCGAACTCGCGGCGACACCCGGCTGGTCGGTCAGCGACGGTCAGCTCACGCGGACGGTGACCCGCAAGGACTTCCGCGACGCACTGCTGTTCGTCAACGCGGTCGGCTTCCTCGCCGAGCGGGCCAACCATCACCCGGACGTCCTCATCGCGTGGAACGCGGTGACGCTGACCCTGATCACGCATTCGGCGGGCGGGCTGACCGAGAACGACTTCGCGCTGGCCCGCCAGATCAGCGAGCTCAGCTGACCGCCCGCTCGTAGAGCGCGCGCGCCTGCGGGCCGAGCACGGCGCCGTACAGCACCCGGGTATTGCCTGACACCTTGTAGGTGCTGACCGCGACGACCTGGCCGCTGCCCGAGCGCGGGCTGAACCCGGCCAGCCAGGGCCCGCCGCTGTCACCCGCGGTCATGCCGCACGG
>Ga0210389_10004154_pt1 | contig 11274 bp, 8 predicted proteins | sample IncBWH28OmetaG_FD_160127 | JGI IMG/M metagenome (GOLD analysis project Ga0210389, IMG submission 160127) | Forest soil microbial communities from Barre Woods Harvard Forest LTER site, Petersham, Massachusetts, United States - Inc-BW-H-28-O ... | reverse complement strand
TTGCCGAATAAGGCTGCTTACAATCTGGCCCACCAACTGTTACACGAGGATGATGATTTATTTGATCGTGATGTAGTGGTGCAATGCTGTGGTTTAACCACTCATAACCTGTTTCATAAACATTTAATTGTGTGCCAAAAGGCATAGTATCATCGGTTTTTTTTGCGCGTTGGTAAACAACTGTCCTGCTCAAACGATTGAAAGGAGCTCCATCAGTATCACTTTCTACAAAATACTGGTATATTTTAGGACGCAACCACTCAGCCACCCAACGAAAACGACCCACCACCGGGAAGTTAGCCATTAACGAATGTTTTGGCTGCTCCATATCATAAATGCCTAATGTAATTATGGGTATAATTACAATATAGCTCCAAACAAACGGATGCCAAAAGTAACTAATAACACCTGCTAGAGCTACCATTAAAATACTTGAAATAATAAAAAGGCTACGCATACTTTATTTTTTTTACTAAGATAACAAAGAATGTTAAGCTCCCAATTATTATGAAAAAGACCTAAAAAAAGCCCTGACACCATTGGCATCAAGACTTTATTAACCTACTTCAGTAGACCCGACGGTCAACTTATCTAACCTTTTCACTAAAGATTTTTTAAAGCTCTTGATTGATTATTAAATATAACCACAAATCCTCACTCTAGCCATAGATTTATAATCCACACTCTTTTAAATGAATTAGCGAAATAGTTTAATACTTTTTCTCGAGATAAAAATGTCTTAAGTAACATTTATCTATAAAAAAGTTTCATTAAACGTAATAATACATGGATTCGTCCGTTATATTCGTGGCCGATGAATTTCTGTTAGTCGCGAATAACTAGATGTTTATTACCCAAAAGGTCAACCCCGAAGCCTAATAAAAGAGGGATAATTAAAACATAAAAGTAAAAAATGGAAAACTTAAAAAATCAAAACGAAGAAGCATTGTTAAATGCATTTAAAATTGAAGAATTAGAAGAAAGGTTAGAAACAGCACCTTGGTCAAAAGATGGCTGTACAGGCGTTGCTGCATGCTCTTATCCTGCAAAATAAATAACACTTCTTACAAAAATGGGTGCAAACATTTGCACCCATTTTGTAAATTTTGCATTGTATTTATAATTAAATTCCATGAAACGCACACTAATTTTTATTCTTAATTTTTTGGTCGGATTAATTGCCTCTGCACAGCAACAAATCAGTATTAAGGGAAAAGTAATTTCAAGTGATACCCATACACCATTGTTGTATTGCCCTATTCAAATAAAAAACTCCGCAATAAGTACAACAACCAATGAAGATGGGGTTTTTGAGTTACATTGTTCAGAGGCTCAAAAAAATGATTTAATATTAATTTCATATATTGGTTATGAGCAATACAGTAAAAAACTCAGCGATATACTTAACGAAAATACAAATGAATTTATTCTGCAATCAAAACCATTTTACCTGCAAGAAATAGTGGTGCAATACCCACTAAGTGCGGAGGAAATTTTAAATAACGTGTACAAATCAGCAAAAAGTAATTTCAATTTAGGAAATTACAAATTAGACGGTTTTTTCAGAAGTTATTTAAAAACAGATAATATTTATGATCGATTGATAGAGGGAGATATTTCTTTAGTTTCAACTGGTTTTACTGAAAAAAAATTAAAATGGAATGGCTTTTTTATTTGCGCCAATGAAGTCAGAGCCTCAAGAAATACAGGTGATATGAGAGATGTCGTACTGCAACACAAAAAAGGTGTAAATAATTTAGAGGAAATAATTACTATTCATGAGCATTTATTGGATGATCTAAAAAAGAGAAAAACGTACGATGCTATTCTAATTGAAAAGACGGAGTATCTTGATACGAATAAAATCATTACTTTAAAATTATCTTCGAATAGTGGAAGAACAACAACCTATGTCAAAGTAAATGCACAAAACTGGGCCATCGAAGAATTATTGTACTGTTGGAATGCACCCAAAACAGATGACCAATTTTATCAGTCTTCTATATACAATGGCGATAGTATTATACCGATAAAGTTAAAGAATTCTTCCGATAGTTGTTTAATTAAATACAAAAACTATAATGGGAAGTATTACCTAAGTTTTTTTAAACGAAGGTATAAAAAAGAGGTTTTTGAACCTACAAAAACCTATAAATTTCAAATAAACACTGAATATGCAACTAATAATATAAATTTTGATACGCAAAAAATATCTCATAAAAATTTAATTGATAGAACAGATAATTTATATAAACAAGTTTGCGAAAAACCTTACCACGCTGAGTTTTGGAAGAATTACAATTTAATTTTGGACAATGCCGATATGGAGCAAATTAGAAAACAAATAAACGCTAAAGCCAATATAGATGAGCAATTTAACGATAGCAACAAGTATCCAACAGGAAGCGCAAAAGGCAAAAAGTAATATTCAAAAGCATATTGAAAATGCTTTGTTGCCCGATGAAGTTAAAAAAATGTTGCTTCAAGATGCGCTTGAGGAACAAAATCCTTTTTATTTCTGCTACGCCTCTTTGTTTAGTGAAGATGCCGATAACGCTGGCATAGATAAAATAAATATTGGCGGTTATTTTTATTACAAGTATTTAATAACTACCGATAATTATGTAGATGCTTCAAGTGGAACTAAAAACACCTTGCAGTATTTAGTTAGCAGCAATTTTTATTTAGAAGAAAGTATCCGTATTTTAAGTGTGCAATTTATTTCTTACCCGAAATTTTGGCAGTATTGGAATTTGCGGAAATCGGAATATTTGAATGCTTTTAAAACCGATAAAAAATTTCTTACTGAAATTTCTGTTTCCGATTATGAAACCTTAGCGGATAATAAATCTGCCAACGGCAAAGTGGGAATAGATGCTTTGTATATTATGGGCTTTATTGATAAGCACACACAGGAAACCTTATTACAATCGCATAAACAATTTTCTTGCGGATTTCAATACTACGATGATGTGTTGGATTTAAAGCAAGACATACTTAACAAGCAAACAAATATTGCGTGGTGTGAACTTATTAAAGCAAGTGCACCCGAATACATTGAGGAATTAACCAATAATCCCGATAAGGCAGTAAAACTATTGCATGTTAAAGGTATTGCAAGTATGTTATTGCGAAGAGCAATTAATAACTTTGAAGAAGCTGAAACAATTGTAGTTAATATTAATTGTCCTTTATGGAAACAAGCCATTGAACTGAAAAAGAAAGAAGTAAAAGGCATTCTTCAAAACGTTGATTTTTATTTAGCGTCTCTTAAAATAAAGGTAAAACTTTCCAATAAAAAAACACAATCACTCAATGCGCGTGAGTGCATTTCATTAGCAACTGAATTTATAGTAAACGAACAGGAACAAAACGGAGAATGGAAAGATAGTCCTGTAAATACTTGGTTAAGTGGTTATTGGACAACGGGATATGTGTTAAATGCTATTGAAACCCTTGATGAAAAATGCAAATCAAAAATCAATGCCAAACAAGCACTTCATTATTTACAACAAAAAGAAACAACCATTTTTCCATATATTAAAGGGTGGATAGAAGATGCGGATTCTACTAATTTTGCATTGCTTGGATTAACGGCAAACAACCAAAATACAGATAATGAATTGCAAGAATTATTAGCCTATCAAAAAGATGACGGCGGTTTTACCACTTACAAAAGCGAAGAAACATTATTGCAATATCTTAATGACCCTAAAATCACAGATGTTTCAGGCTGGACACAAAGCCACATATGCGTAAGTGCAGGGACACTATTACTACTTTCAAAATTTCCGGATAAATTTCAGAAAGAGAAAGAGAGGTTAGTAAAGTATCTTCTAGGAAATATTTCAGACAACAATTTATGGCAGTCCTATTGGTGGACAAGCCCCATTTATAGTACAGCATTAATAATTGAAGCGGGAAGTAAAATTCAACACACAGCATTGAATAATGCCATAAAAAATGCAATAGAAACTCTTTTAAAACTACAACAGAGTAACGGCTTATTCGCAGACGAATTTACAAACAAACATATTTTTTATTCCGCTCTTGCTTTAAACGCTTTATGCTCTGATAAAGAAATATACTTAACTCACATCTCAAAAATTCAATTATTGGCAAAAGCCATTGTTGAAAATCAATATGAGGATGGCTCTTTTAATTCATCTTTTGCTTTGCGCGTACCTGCGGCTAATTGTTTAAATCCGTTGGATATTACTCAGTGGAAAAAAACAGATTTAGGAGAAAATGCTATTATAGAAGATATACACAGAATAATTACTACATCAACCGCATTAAGTGCACTATCACGATATGAATATTTAAAACAACAATGTCAGAATTAATAAGCACCATTATCCCCGAATTAAACCAAGAGGTAAAAATTTATCCTTTTGATGCAAAGCACATTTTAGTAGAGTGCAACAATCATCAATTAAAATTAAAAAGAGATTTTGAAATTTTAATTGGTTTAGTGAATGGGACAAATACTATTAAACAAATTACAGAACAAAACAATAAAACGTCTTCTCAAAAAATAACAAGTGAATTTCTACACAAATTGCTTTTTAAAGAGTTAGCTCCATATGGCATCATAAAAAGTGATGCACCTATAAAGGTAAGAGAACGCTCATTGCACTTGCGTTTAAGCTTTATTTTTTGGAAAGGCAAATCTCTTGATGCGATTGGTCGTGTGCTTGCATTTCTTTTTAATCCTTTTCCATTTTATTTATCGTTTGTTTTAATGTCGGTCTTTACGATTGGTTTAGTCTTTTATTACAAGGGAAAAATATTAGGGAATGCTCCATTAAACGTAACAAATATTTTTTTGTTCACAATTTTTTCCTTCACTATTTTAATATTGCATGAACTTGGTCATACAGCAGCTTGCAATAAATTCGGAGCAAAGCATAAAGGTATAGGGTTTGGTTTTTATCTTTTATCACCTGTGTTCTTTGCCGATGTTTCAGATACTTGGAAACTTTGCAAACAAGAAAGAATAATTGTAAACCTTGCCGGAATTTATATCGAATTTATTGTGGCAACTTTTTTAGGGCTTTTATTTTTATTTTTTCATAATCCACTTTTATATTATGTGAATATTGCCATATTGATACACATTGCAATCAATCTAAATCCCTTTTTAAAGTACGATGGCTATTGGATTTTATCAGACCTTACAAATGTTACTAATCTTCGTTCGCAATCAACTCAATTTATGAAAGATGCCCTAAATATCAAAAAACTCAAGCGATTTTCAACGAAAGAAATTATGTTGTCCTTTTATGCACTCATTAGTTATTTTTCAATCGGATTATTTTTGTTTTTCGCGTTAGTAAGTGATAAGCAAGCAATAATATACTTCCCAATGAAAATTATTAAATGTTTGATAAACATTAAGAATATTCATTATTTCTTTGAAGTTAATTTTTTTGAAAAATTACTAAAAAACAGCATTCCGTTTATATTTTACTTTTTCTTAGGCAACTTATTATACAACACTTTTAAAACTTATTTGAATAACAAGAAAAATCTATTATATGAAAAATAAATATTTTATCGCAACCTTATCAGTTATTGTTGGGCTGTTTTTTATTCTGTCCGGTTTTGGAAAAGCAGTAAATACTATTGGTTTTACTGATACACTGAGTTCATACGGACTAGGGTATGTTTCTTATTTAGCTCCATTAATTTGTGTTGCTGAAATTCTTTTAGGTTTTCTTATGCTATTTTTAATTAATCCAAAAAAATATTCTTTATATAGCCTAATAGTAATTATTTTGTTTACTGTATCTTTTGGATATGCTCATTTTTTTAAAAGCGTTGATGATTGCGGTTGCTTTGGTGAAATCAGTATATTACGTAGTTCACCTGCAACTTCTTTTATCAGAAACGGAATACTTAGTATAATGTGTTTAATCATTTTTATTTATTCTGATAAACAGCAATTAACACTAGTTAAATGGAAGAAAATAATCATATTTTCTATAACTGCTTTATCACTATCCTTGACAGGATATACAATGAGTGAGTCACTTATAACAAAAACACCTTTAGAAAATCAAAAAATAGAAAATACGCCACTAGCTCAGTATATTAAAACTTCGCCTGACTCTACTTACATTGTATTTGTTTTTAGTTATAACTGTCCTCATTGTTGGGACGCAACCGAAAACATAAAAGCCTATTTAACTACAAAAACAGTAGATAGAGTAATAGGTGTAGCCGTTGGAAATAAAGCAACAGAAAAAGAATACCTAATTAATTTTAACCCTAATTTTAATATTGTAACTGTTCCTTATGATTCATTAAAGGGTGTAATATTTTATGCCCCTACCGCGTTTGTCATAAAAAATAACGTAATCGTAAGCGTAATGCAAAAAACTGTTTACTCACCGCATACATTTAAAAAAAATCACCCTACTATATTTAAGAAATAAATCTAAACGAGAGAAAAAACCTCTTTACTTACTTTAGTTTTTATATGATAATACTAAAGATATAAGATTATCTATTTGGATAAACGATACAATTTAGCTGCTAACTTTACTATTTCTGATGATAGTTTTTAGTTTATCTTTTTATTCCTTATACTTTCAACTGGATGTTATCGTCATTAGTTGGTTTCGATTGGTTATTATTTATATTTGAACTTTTAGCATTCGGATTTTCTATACTTTTATTTTTTCCAATAGGGCTTTACTTTGGGAAAAGAGATAAATAATGGAATAGGATAGAAATGAAATACACAATTATACTTTTAGTTTTAGCATTTTGCCTGAATGCACAGGCGCAACGTGATTCAATATATAAAACCTATTATAGGGGCGGCAAATTAAAAACCGAAACCCCTTATACTAATGGTCAAGAAAACGGTATGTTCAAATATTATTTAAAGAGCGGTAAATTACATAAGGAAACCCCTTATACCGATGGCGAAATAAATGAAATAAAAAAATATTATTATGAGAACGGTAAATTATTTACAGAAACACCTTATACTAATGGCAAACAAAATGGAGTGGAGAAAAATTATTACAAGAGCGGTAAATTGTACAGGGAAACCCCTTATAGCAATGGTGAAATTAATGGAGTAGAAAAATATTATTATGAGAACGATAAATTAATTTCAGAAAACCCTTGGACTAATAATGAAATGCATGGGGTATGGAAAGAATATTATCCAAGCGGTAAATTAAAAAAGGAAACTCTATTTACCGATGGAAAAAAAGGCGAGGTGAAACGATATGATGAGAAGGGTAACTTAATAAAGTAATAAGTAGATTTTTTTAATAACTTTAATAAAGATATAGTCGCAAAATGAGACTATATTTATCAACCACCAAACTTTCTAAATCCCTATTCTACCCCCCCTAAATTCAACTCTCTTTCTCTAAAACCTCCCTATCTCTTACCTGCTAAGCCTTACAGCCATTTTATCTAAAATACCGAGAGGGGTTAATTTTAAGCCGTCCGAAAACCTAAAAATCAATAAAATCAAGCTTTCCAACCATTCCTACGGGGGTTAGTATAGGGGTTAATTTCAGCCAATTTTTACCCTTTTTTAGGATTTTCTAAAATCTTACCTCCTCTGAAACCCCCGAAAATAGGGCATAAAAAAAGGTCGATGCCTTGAAACACCGACCTATGTAGCCCGTACGAGAATCGAACTCGTGTTTCGTCCGTGAAAGGGACGCGTCCTAACCCCTAGACGAACGGGCCATTTTTAATGGAGCGCAAATGTACATTTTTTTTTATATCCGCCAAAAAAATTACCAAGCAATTTCATCGCCTATGTTTCCGTCGGTTTGCGACTTAAAACCCAAACGTTTACCCGTTTTAAGCTTATCGCTTTGTACACGTTCAATAATTTCGTTTAACGATATCTCTCTAACATGCTCAGCAGGAGGGGTATAGAGGTCAAAACTAATGGCATAGGATATTAAATCGTACACAATTTCTTTTAGGGTTTCGGTCGACATTTCAGTATCCGAAAAATTGCTGTATTTGTAGCCTAAGGGTGGTTTTGCTTCCACAAAGAAGCGGTTTTCGCGGTTTATAAATATCCGCGATATAAGGTAGCCTAAGTCTTGCAGACGGTTGTACTTAAAGCTATCGGCCAAAAAGTTATATACATATATAATGCCGCTATAGGAGTTAAGCTCGTTTTGCTTAATATAACCCGTTTTAAACATGGGGTGGGCTTTATCAAACTCAAAAACATTGCTGTGCATATAAAAAACAAGCATATCGCCGGCAACTTTTAGCTCAATTTCGTGGTCGCTGGGAAAACGAAACTCAACCGAAATACGTTTATCAATTTTTTGCGCTTCTGCTCTTAAATCTTCGGAAACGCTTTTAATTACATTTTTTAACGCATCGAACGTGTTGTGCGCGTTTTTGTACACATCCTGCTTCATGACTGATTTTTCGCGAAGCATTTTTATAATTTGTTCTCTTTGATTATCAGCCATGTTTTTTGTTTTTAAATGGGCAGTAATTAGTAAGCAATAGCAAATAATACACGTTGTTCAGAAGCTTTGCCACTATATATACACGTACCAGCTTCCTTTTTATTGTTTAAAGGGATACAACGTATAGTAGCCTTGGTTTCTTCTTTAATTTTTTGTTCAGTTTCAGGTGTGCCATCCCAATGTGCGTAAATAAAGCCACCTTTTAATAGCGCTTTTTTAAACTCATCGTAGGTGTCCACCTGCTGCGTGCTTTCCTCACGACGAGCAAGTGCTTTTTTATACAGATTATCCTGTATGTCTTTCAATAAATTTTCGATATTATGTTCAATGCCCTCTATGGCCATTACTTCTTTCGTAAGATTATCGCGGCGAGCCACCTCAACAGTTCCACTTTGTAAATCGCGTTCGCCAATGGCAATTCTAACCGGAATACCCTTCATTTCGTACTCTGCAAATTTCCAACCCGGACGCTGCGTATCGCGGTTGTCATATTTAACAGAAATGCCTTTGGCTTCTAATTTTTGTTTGATGTGTGCTACCGTTTCGTTTAGTTTAGCCAAGCCTTCTTCACCTTTATAAATTGGCACAATAACTACCTGAGTAGGTGCCAATTTTGGGGGAACTACAAGCCCCTTATCATCGCTATGCGACATAATAAGTGCGCCCATTAAACGGGTTGAAACACCCCAGGATGTTGCCCACACGTAATCTAAAACACCTTCTTTATTGGTAAATTTTACATCGAATGCTTTGGCAAAATTTTGTCCCAAAAAGTGTGACGTACCTGCTTGTAAAGCTTTACCATCTTGCAGCATAGCCTCAATACAATATGTATCAAGCGCTCCGGCAAAACGTTCATTAGGGGTTTTCACTCCTTTTACAACCGGCACAGCCATAAAATTTTCCACAAAATCGGCATATATATTAAGCATGCGTTCGGTTTCCTCAACCGCTTCTTGTGCAGTAGCATGGGCTGTGTGCCCTTCTTGCCAAAGAAATTCGGCGGTACGTAAAAATAAACGTGTGCGCATTTCCCAGCGTACTACGTTTGCCCATTGGTTAATTAGCAGCGGTAAATCTCTGTATGATTGTATCCAACCACGATATGTGTTCCAAATAATAGTTTCGGATGTTGGACGAACAATTAATTCTTCTTCCAATTTAGCATCGGGGTCAACAACAATTTCGCCATCAACATTTTTTAAACGATAATGTGTAACAACAGCACACTCTTTAGCAAAGCCATCCACGTGGCTAGCTTCTTTACTGAAAAAAGATTTTGGTATAAATAAGGGGAAGTAAGCATTTACGTGTCCGGTATCTTTAAACATTTTATCTAATGCTTGTTGCATTTTTTCCCAAATAGCATAACCGTTTGGTTTAATAACCATGCAACCTCTAACAGCGCTATGCTCTGCTAAATCGGCTTTGGCAACTAAATCGTTATACCACTTACTAAAATCTTCGGCGCGTGTTACTAGTTCTTTGCTCATAAATTCTGTTAAATCCCCCCAGTTTGGAATAGTTTTTGTAACTTTATCGTAGAAAATCCTACTGCACAAAAATAGGATTTAAACATTTAGAAGCCATGAAAAAATTAAGCATATTATTTATCGGATGTTTTTGTATAACACTGATAAGTTGCAAAGCTCGTTTTGATAATCTTGCTGCTAACAGCAATGATGATGTATATTACAACCCTTCTAAAGACCCACGCCCGGTAGCAAGTACACCACAAAACCCTGCTGTTGCGCAAAATAATAATGCACAGCAATACAATAACAACAGACAGCAATACAATTCTAATGCGGGTAAAATTGCCGCAACACATGCTGATAGTTTGAATCCTAACTATAAAGACCCTAATTTTAATTACGACGATTATTACGATAACGCTTATGCAGCACGTGTAAGTCGCTTTCAAAACCCGATATACGGAACAGGTTATTATGATAGTTATTACACCAACCAATATTCGTACACAGGCAATCCAAGCCAATACGGTAACAGTATTTACAATAATTACCCAAGCAATATGTACAACTCATATAATAATTATGGCATGGGTAGTAGCTATGGCAGTATGATGGGTTACAACAGCATGTATGGCAACAATATGTATGGTGGCGGTTACGGTAGTGGTTTAAGTATTGGTGTTAGCAGTGGTTATGGCATGGGATATAATCCGTTTAACTCGGGTTACGGAATGGGAATGGGTTATGGTTCAATGGGCTACAGTCCTTATGGCATGGGCTACAACCCATACGGTATGTCTGGTTATTATGGTTCTATGGGATATAATCCTTACGGCATGGGTTACAATCCTTATGGTATGGGATACGGAATGGGTTATGGCATGGGTGGTTACGGCGGTTATAATCCGTATAGCACTATGAGCACTGGCGGATATTACAATCCTTACGATTATAATAGTAGTGCCGGTACTGCTACTTATAATGGTCCGCGTAAAGCAAACACAGGCAGCAATAGTGCTATGCCTTCGGTAGGTCCAAGAGGTTCGCGCGAAGAAGCACCTGTAACAAACACACCTCATTTTTCGAACCCCGTGGTAGCCGCATCTCCTGCTAACATAGAACGATTCAACCAAGTTTCTATACCAAAAGAAAACATGATAAAAATGGTTGAAGCAAAAGCACCAACCAGATTTAATCCACAATATCAACCGGTAAATAATGGTGGGGTGCCTGCTAATGGATTTCAACCAAATTCAAATCCTAGAAATGTATATAACCAAAATCAAAACGTAAATAACAGCTATCCAAATTCGAGCAGACCTGTT
>Ga0210389_10004153_pt1 | contig 11275 bp, 11 predicted proteins | sample IncBWH28OmetaG_FD_160127 | JGI IMG/M metagenome (GOLD analysis project Ga0210389, IMG submission 160127) | Forest soil microbial communities from Barre Woods Harvard Forest LTER site, Petersham, Massachusetts, United States - Inc-BW-H-28-O ... | reverse complement strand
CCAGCATTTCCGCAGCGTCATCTAGGTGGTACCCGGCGCTCTCTCGGTGACGCCGCAGGGCGGCTCCCACAAGGCTCCTGCGAGCTGAAGGCGTTACTGGCACGGTAAGTGCTCCTTTCAAGATGCCGCAGGGAACGCGTAAGTCACCTCCGGTCTGGGGCGCTCGGGTGGGAAGTCGGTTGCGTGGCCGGGGCGATGCCGGGCCTCTTCGCTGACCAAGCCCGCCGTCGCCGAAGCGCTACCGGATGGGAGTCTGGACGACCAAGGCGGCGAACGTGTCGTTGCCGCACGGCTTGATGATCGCTGCTTTCGGTTTCGCTGGGTCGTTGGCCAGTCCGATGCTGACATCGCCGTCAAAGCCATCCAGCATCGGAGTGAAGTAGGGTGCGTAGAACCTCACCTCGAACTCGTCAGCTCCGTCGGCAGTAGCTGGCAGTGACTCGCTGGCCGCTCCGGCGCGCCCCTCGCGGATGGCCTGGATGGTCAGCGTTCCCCCGGCGTAGGCCAGGGCAATCGGCTCGCCTTTTCCGCACATCGTCCCGACGCGCCCAATGATGGCTGCCAGTTCCGGGGCGCTGGTGATCAGGGTGAGTGGGCTTTTGGCGGGGAGCAGGGCTCGCCACTTCGGGAAGCTGCCCGAGCGCGTCCGGACGGTCAACGTCCGGGCGTCGTCGGCGAATCCAGCCATCTCGGCAGACAGGTGGATTGCCACCTTGCCGGACTGCCCCTTGGATGAGAACGTCTCTAGGGCGTGCGACGGAACCAGTACAGTCAAGCTCCTGGCCTCGGGGTTGGCCGGTGTCCAGAACAGCCTGTCGAAGGCCACCCGGTACCGGTCGGTCGCCGTCAGGCCGAGCGCTGCCGAGTGAGTGGTGAGCTCGACACACCCGAGCGCAGGCAGTGTGGCATCCCGGCTAGCCGCCCGGGAGACCCGCACAGCCGAGCAGGCGAAGGCCTCGCCGGCGGCGACGCCGGACAACGGCGGCAGTCCCGGCAGCGCCGGGTACTCCTCGGGGGGAAGCGCAGGAAGCGTCCATGTGGTGCCCTGCGATGCGACCGTCAGCGCTTCCCCGGTGGCGGACAGGACGGCGGTGACCTGCTTGCCCTTAGGCAGCTTAGAAACGATCCGCTTCAGGTCGCGCCCGTCAACGAGGACCTCGCCGGCTTCGGTGTCATTCCCGCTCACCCGGACGCTGAGTGACTGCTCGTAGTCGAAGACCGACAGCGTCAGCATGTGGCCATCGACTGATAGCTTCATGCCGTCCAGAACCGGGATGACGGGGCGCGCTGGCAGTCCCTTCGCTGCCCACCCGAGCGCGGAAGCGAGTTCCGCGCGGTTAACGGTAATCCTCATTTCCCTCTCCCTCTGTCTTTCGTTTTGGCGCGCGCCGTAGGCGGTGTCCCTCGGTGTAGTAGTGGTCGCCCGCGCTGGGGTCTCCTGTCGCGTAGGCGAGGGCAAGCGCGCAGTCGTTGGCTCCGGGCCGGTCGCGACCGGCTAGGTCGGCGATGGTCCACGCGACCCGCAGCGCCCGGAGCGCCGCGCGCTGGCTGACCGCGCCGATACCGACGGCGTCCCGGAGCACCTCGTCGGCACCCGGCGTGACCGGGAGCAGGCGCGGCATTTCCGCCGGAGGGACTTCAGAGTTGAGCCGCCACGGTGTGTCGTGCAGCCGCCGCTTGGCCCGGTCCCGCGCGACGACCACTCGTTCTAGGACCGCTCGGCTAGGTTCTCCCGAGCGGCGGACTCTCGCTGGTACCGGGGTCATCGCGGCTCTGAGGTCGATCGCGTCGGTGAGTGGGCCGACGGTGCGAGCTAGGTACCGTTGGCGCGCGGCGGGCGTGCACGAGCACTGCTCGGGAGAGCTTGGACTGGCTCCGCACGGACAAGGTGGCGTGGTGAGCACCAGGCTGAACCGGGCGGGGAACCGGGTGGTCCTGCCCTGCCGTGCGATGACCACCTCTCCGGCCCCAATCGGCCCTCGGAGCGCATCGAGCACCTCACGCCTGAACTCCAGGGCGTCCGCGAGGAGGAGCACCCCGCGGTGAGCCAGCGACGCTGCCCCGGGCTGAGTGATTCCCTGGCTGCTGCCGCCGCCGACGACGGCCGCAATGGTGTCGGCGTGATGCGGTACCACGAACGGGGGTCGGGTAATGATCCCGTTGGCGGGGACCTTCCCGGCTGCCGAGTAGACAGAGGTGACCTCTAGTGCCTCCTCGGCGCTGAGGTCAGGCAGGATGCTGGGCAGTCGCTCGGCCAGCATCGTGGACGGGTTTGGCGGTCCGGTCAGCGACAGGTTGTGCGACCCCGCTGCCCAGATCTCTGCAGCCAGCCGTGGGCTGTCTTGGCCGCGAACATCTGCTAGGTCGCCGCAGTCGGCGAGTGGCGCGGGGATGCCCCTAGGCGGGACTGGGACTTGCGCTGGAGGCTCAGGGCCGCCGCGCAGCCACGCAACCACATCGGCGAGAGACCGTGCGGAAACCACGCGGGCTCCCGGGACATGGCTTGCCTCGGCGGCGTTCGCCTCGGCCACGACGACGGTGCAGATGCCGTCCGCTACAGCGGCCATGACCGCTGGCAGCGCTCCCGGGACCGGGCGCAGTGCGCCGTCCAGCCCGAGCTCGGCGTAGAACAGGACAGGGTGGCCTGCGGCCGCCGCGGGCACAGCGCCCGCGGCGGCCAGGACGCAGACCGCGATGGCAAGATCATGCGCGCTGCCCTGCTTGGGCAGGCTGGCCGGCGATAGCCCGAGGGAGATCTTCGTGGCTGGCCACTGCTCGCCGCTGTTGCGGATCGCGGCGTAGACCCGGTCGCGGGTCTCCCGCCGCGACGAGTCCGGGAGGCCGACCAGGATTGTGGCAGGAAGGCCGTTGCTGAGGTGGCCTTCGACCTCGACCAGGTGGGCCTCGGCCCCGAGCAGGGCGGCCGTGCAGGTCCGGGCAGTGGAGGCGTGTGTAGTCATGAATCACTTCCCTTCCTCGTGCCGCCGCTTTCTGAGCACCGGCTGTGGGTTTGCGGCTCCGGCCGGGCCGGTGCGCGAAGTCGACGGATAGAGCAATGGCGCCGTCAGGGCTTTCCCTCGCGTTCTCGCCTGCGGCTGGGGAGCTACGCACACGCCGTCCCAAGGGTCAGCCCTGCATGTCGGCCATGTGGTACCTGTATGCGCGGAGGCTGAGGTCGAGTTGCCGCTCGCTCAGCCCGTCGTCGCCGACCGCGTTGCTGTGGACGGCCTCGGCGGCCGTCCGGACGAGGCACTCGATCTCGTCCCGATCGAACTGCCGTGAGACCGGGCACCGGCGGTGGGCGGCGATGGCCTTCCACACATCCGACGCACTCGTGACGAGCATCGCCCCGTCGCGGATGAGGTGGTGGCAGCCACGGGATTGCGGGGAGTCGACCGGGCCGGGCACGGCCATCACTGCCCTGCCCAGTTGCCTGGCGTCTTGCGCAGTGCGCAGGTGCCCGACGGGCTCGATGGCCTCGGTGATGACGGTGCCCGAGCTGAGCGCCGCGATGAGGCGGCACCGGTGACTGAACGACATCCGGGTGGGCCGGAACCCGGGCGGCTGCTCCGTTACGATGCTCCCTCCGCTGGCGGCGATCGCCTCCAGGAGGCTGGCATTGCCCGGCGGGAACGGCTTGCCGGGTCCGCTGGGCACGACCGCGACAGTGGCGCCTCCCGCCATGAGGGCGGCCTGGTGGGCGGTGGTGCCCGTGCCGTAGGCACAGCCAGAGATCACCGTCGTCCCGCTCGCGGCAAGGTCGCCCGCGATGTCCTGGGCAACGCGGGTCCCGTAGGCAGTGGGATCGCGGCTGCCGTCAATGGCAACTGCCGCCCGCAGCGGGGGGAGGTCCGCGCCGCGCACCCACAGCGCGCACGGCCGGCTGTGGCCAAGGTCGCTGAGAGCCTCTGGCCAGCCGCGATCGCCGGGGGCCAGCAGCCGGAAGCCGATCCTCTCGGCCTGTGCGATGCCGCCGTCGGCCGGCGCCCGCCGTAGCCTCTCCTGCCATTCCGGCAGCTGGGTCCGGGCTTCGTTAAAGCACTGGACGGCGGTCTCAGGCAGCTCCCGTCCCGAGGGGAGCTGGCCGGCCCTGACGATCGCCACGACTGTCGTCGCGGGAAGCTCGTCAAGAAGGCTGATCAGGTGGCGGTCGGGGAATTCGGCTGTCCACATGAGGGTGGCTAGCGCGATCTGATTCTCCCGTGCACCGGTTGACATCGTCATTGGTCTGCTCCTGGTAGGGGGATACACGCGACGGGCCCCGGCTGGACAGGCCGTCCCGAGATGCCACCCGGGAGGGTCGGCAGCCGGTGGCCTGCTGGTGCTCCGGCTTCGGCAGGGTCCTAGCAGTCGGCTGGGGCGGGCGACGGGTCCGCGGCCACGGTGCTGCCCGCATCGCCGTCTGCCCCCGCCTCGTCCGGGACGAGCCCGGCTTCCCGCTCGGCATAGCTGGCGGCGACTTCGTCGGGGGTCATCGGCAGCCGCGACAGCCGGGGCGGGGCACCGGAGTCGATGACTTCGCGCAGCAGCAGGGCCATCGAGTATCCGGGGTTATCGGCCTGGGCCCGGTCGAGCGCGACGTTCGCGAGCGCCCCGTTGCCGTGCTGCCAGGCGACGAAGGCCAGCAGGGACGCGGGCGCGGCCACGTAGCCGGGCCGTGCCCGGCGCGTCAGGTCCGTCCACAGCCGCAGGTGCGCCTCCAGGTAGTCGGGATCCATCCGGGCCCACGCGTCATCCCGGACGCGCAGCTCCCGCAGGACCACCGACAGCCAGGCCGCGTCGGCGTCTGACGAGAACTCGCCGCCCGCGCGGTAGGCATCGATGGCGTCGCGAACCGCGTCAAGGCCCGCTGTGGCGATCACCTTGCGAGCTGAGCTGTCTGCCGTCGCGACCAACTGGGCGGCGTGCTCTTCGGCCTGCCGGGTCGCCCGGCACATCGAGTCTCCGGCTTCGCCGTCCAGCGCGGTGACCGTGGCCGCCAGCTCTTCCCGGCTAGCCAGCACTGGCGGTGCGCCCGCTGTCGAGAACGCCACCGTCACGGGGTGCCCGGCCACGTCATACGGAACGCCCTCGGGCGGGCAGCACGCGGGGTTAGTGCACAGGTAGGACCAGTAGCGCCCATCCTGGGCGCGCAGGACCTCGGTCAGATGGAAGCCGACCTGGCCAGCTCGGCTGCGGAGCGCGTCAGCCACTGGGGTAACTAGAGGCCCCGGGCCGTAGCCGACGGCGACGCCGTTCTTGAGTCCCTGAGCGGCGAGGACGCTGAGCGCGTGCTGGGCGATCTCGGCGGCGATCCCGGCGTCAGGAGTGGCAGGCAGGGCGAAGCGCATCGTGAGGCGCACCCTGCCACGCGGCGGTTCCGCGCCGATCACGACCATGCAGTCAGTCGGCGCGAACCCCAGCAGGTTCGGGACCAGCGCTAGCAGGCTTGCGGGAGATCCCACGCGGACAACACGTTCATCGGGGGAGCCGCTGCGAACTGGTTCCACGCAGGCATCGTCGGTCGCTGGGTGGGTTTCTTCGGGCATGGCTGATGTCTCCTTGCGATGTGGTTTGGAAAGGGACGCGGCATTGCCGTCAAGGCAGCATTCCCGCGCAGATCGGCAGGGCGTCTCTGCCGCGTGAGATGTGAGGCGTGCGCTATGTCCGGGTCGGCCGCCCTACCTGTAGGTCCCTGTCAGAGATCAGCCGGTGACGAGGTCAGTCGGATCTGCCCAGCGGCGGCCATGCTGAGCGCCCGGTGGCGGCTAGCGCGATTACTTGGTGTGAGACGGTCCATGGTGGAGGCGCGCACGTAGCCGCCTATATGCCGCTGCGCGGCAACTTCGTAAGCCGTCGGGGCGGCGGCGACCTGGTCGATCTGTGCGTGCTCGGCCGGGGTGCGAACGCCCGCTCATGCCAGTGTGACGACGCAGCCGGGGCCGGTGGTTAGCCGTAGGCTGGCGGCCTGGCCTGGAAACGGGCCGGGTCGAAGCCCAGCGTCGAAAGCCCTTTAAGGGGGAGCAACTGAGCGGTCCGCATCGCAAGCGAAGCCTGCCGCGTCGTTAGACACCGAAGAGAGAGCCGAGCCGGGCGGTTCACGGCGAAGGCCATGGAAGCGGCGAAGATCTGTCGGTGACAAGATCCTGGAGTGCCCGCGCAGCGGGACTGCCAGTCACGGCGCGTTCCGGGCCGGGGATACTACGGGGATGGACAGTGACGAGGCCGCGCTGGCGGCCCTGGCGCACCGGATGACAGAGCTAGGCGCACGAAACCCTGACAGCTGGGCACGCTCAGAGATCCGCGAAGGAATTGCACAGCAGGCCCGGTACCTGGTGCTGCGCCGTATCTGGGCCGTGGCGCTAACCCCCTGGCGCGACGAGGGCTCCCTGCAGGGCGTCCGAAGCCCGGCGCTGGCCCAGCTGCTGGACCAGGGAGCCGACCGGGACCTGCTGGCCGCCGCCGTCCGCCAGGTGGCCTTCAGCACGGTCGACGACGTCATCATGATCATCGACGAGGGCTACGACCCCGACGCACCAGACGACGCACCAGGATGGGCGCTCAAGGAAACGGACAGCGACGAAAACCCCACCGGCCGCGACGTGGGAGGACTACACGAAAGCATCCTCCAAGTCGACCCCACCGGAACCCAGGCCACCGATTTCCAGCACCTACCCCGCCATTGACACCACAGCAGCACCAGCCAGGACCACAAGATCACAAAGTGCGGCTGGAGTATTAGCTAGAGAGGGTCGCTACGGGAATACGTGGTCAAGTGACCTGCTCCAGGGGCGCCGAGCTAGCCGTTAGCACAGGTGAGGAGAGCCCGTTCTCTGCATCAAGCCTCCCAATAAGCACATCACGTGACATGGCAAATTTCACTGGGGCCACAATCTTCAGAATAACAATCACTTATTTACGTCGCCAACAGTGATGAGCCCTTGACGGTGGGCGCCAAGGGTGAGACACTGCTCGCGACGGCACACCTGTGCCCTTGCCCTTCTTCGCCGGAGAGGGGCTTTTTTCTTGCCCGAAGGCCTAGGACTCCACTCCGTGTCCTGGGCCTTCGGCGTTTGCAGAGAAAGGCGAATGATGAGCATCTTCGGCGCGTCGCTCCTGACCATGGCCGGACTGGCCCTTGCGGTCGTCGGCCTCGTAGCATTCCTGGGAGTGATCGCACTCAGGCGCTGCGAGCGCAAAGACATCCCCGCTGTGCTTGAGGCGCTAGGGACTCTGGTCGATGTCTTCGGCCGCGCGCCAGTAGCTCGCGGCTCCTGGTTCCCAAATCCTTCGCAAGTGGCTCCCTCCAGTGTGGGAAGCCTTGACGGAAGGGGAGAGGTGGCGATCGATGGCACGGCGCCGGTCAACCGCATCGTCGAGCACTGAAAGGCGCGTAGTAGGCGACCTCGCCTTCCATGAACTCCTGAACCGTGCCCTGCCACTTCTGGCTCCGGACGATCGTAGGATCATCGGCCTGCTCCAAGGCGGTTCCATCATCGATGAAGTCACGATGTTGATGGATGCGCCGCACGAGACTGGCGTGGATGCCCGAGTCGTTCGCGCCCAGGAAGATCTTGCCCGCGCCTGTCGCACTGTGGCGGCGACCGCTTCGCTCCTAGAGGGAGGCGACTCTTGCCCGGAGTTCGCGCGCTATGCGGCCTGGTGGCGCCGACTCTTGAATAAGCAGAAGCTCCTCCAAACTAGAATAGCCGAGGCGAGCAGGAACTACGAACGTTTTGCCATGGTGACGGACAGGGGCCAGATGCACTTCTACATCGATAACTATCTCTGGTCTCGTGCCAAGTTCCTTGCGGCCGCGCAGGAGGCAAAGGAAGCTTACGGTGCTGCGCGGACTGAGGCATCCGAGCTTTCCGCTATCAAGCTGAAGATGGATGACATTGCCTCACACGCTACCGCGCATGCAAGTACCTGCATGGACTGTCAGCAGGAAGTTCAGAAGATCTTGGGACAGAATTGGAGTCCCTTCTGAATTCCCGAGGTCTCTTCGATTCTCTTTCAGCTGCGAATAGTGACACCATGCGCGTAGTCATCCCAAATTGGACAATCCATAAGCCACAGCCGCCAGATACCCGCTGAGGTATGGGACAGGACGGGGCTATCTGCTGTACATGCATGGTCCATCCGATGCGATTCGCGCATAGTTGGATGTTCTGCGTGCGGCCGAATGCAAGCCCAGCCTGGTCAACCGCCCATCCGTAATCGGCGTTCGGGGCAGCGTGGTGTGCATCGACTAGCGAATCCGATCACGCTCTGTGATGACCAGAGAGTCTTCTTCGTGGCCGCCGGCGGGCAGATTCGGAGGCTCTTCCGCCAACAAGCCGGGCGGTTAATCACGGCTCGATGGTGACTGAGCTGATCTCCGCGTTGTCGGTGTCGATGCGCCGGGCGTCGCCGCTGAACTCCGAGTGCCACGGGTACCAGTCGTCGCCGTCGAAGCTGTCGGCGTCCTGGAGGTATCGCGCGATTGATCGCGAGTCTTGCGGGTCGTACCGAGACGGCGAATCCGTGTGGCGTCGAGGTCGCGGGCTCCGTCGCAAGTAACGACTTCTGACCACCTCACGCGGACCCGGATAAGGTCATCCGACTCGCCGTGTGATTGCTTCATGACTGCCGCCGGGTGGGCGCAGGTGGCGTGGGGCGGTCCCTGCCCGTCGTCATAGCCGTTCAGCCAGCGGCTGGCCAGGACGAGATCCTCGTAGATGTGGCTCTGCCGGGCGTTTTGGCCGGGCACGTCCCCGCACCCGGCGTAGTCGCGTTCCTCGTCAGCCCAGTTGTACGCCACGATGCGGGTGATCGCGGCGCGCACCGAGGACGGGATCTGATCGGCGGTCACGGTCATGACGGCTTCCCCTCTGCGTGGTAGGAGACGAGGTCGTCGCCAGGTGCCCAGTCCCACCAAGTTCCCGGGTCGTCCTCGCTGCAGGGGTCCGCGGACCAGTTCTCAGCGATGAACTCGTCCCAGGTGAACGGCTGCCCTTGGCGATGCCAGGCGGTGCCGATCGCGTTAGCGATGATGTTCGCCAGATCGGTCTCTCTCTCGCTCAGGTCGAGGTGTCCCGTCACGAAGTCGGTGCCATCGTTGATGGCACGGCTCATGCGGTCTTCCACGTCCGCCGCCTCGCCCTGGCCAGGCTGCTCATCCCGCATGGCGTTGATCTGTGCCTGCATCTGTTCCATGGGAATTCCTCCGTATCGGGGACGCGAGTTAGCGGCTGCATGCCGGTTGCCTGGGCGGCACGATGAAAGAGGTCACGCCCGGCCGCCAGCGATTCTTCATGTGCGAACTGGATGGCCGGTCGAGGCGGGAAACGCGGATGAGGCTGGTCCTGCGGTGTCAGGAGTGGAAGGACCAGGTGCCCGGGTGTGGGGCGTCCAGCGGGTAAGTCGGCGCGTGCTGCCCGTCGGGGCAGGCTGGGGCATCGGCCCAGGCGGCGCGTGCCGTTCCGTCGTCGTCAATGAGCACCGTGCACCCGTCACGCGCGCAGCGGCGTGGCGTGCGGTGGAAGAAGATTCCGTAGACGAGGCCACTCGCCGTGTGGACTAGCAGCGACAGGTCCCCGTCGCAGCTGACCTGGGCACGTCGGCTGCCTCCCGTGAGGCGGTCAGCACGTGCTCGTACGGCCGTTGGTCGGCGGGGCTGCCCTCCGGGACTGGGGCCGACGGGTCCTCGTAGGTGGCAGGCATGACATTCACCAGGTCCAGCGCGATGCTCATCCGACCGCCGAATCCGGCGGCCCGTGCGACGGCTATCTCGGCAATCGCCGCCCACTGGGTCGCAGGGATGGCGAAGGAGCCAGGGACGAGCCTGCGATCGGGTCCGTAGTCCTCCAGCGACTCGCCCATCGTCCCCAGCAGGACGGTGAACACTGCGGTGACGACGGCTCCGACGATTTCGGGGCCGCTGCTCGCGGCGTTGATCGCGGCCGTGATCGAGGTCAGTTCCGCGTTGGTCAGCGCGCGCTGGACGCGGTATGTGGTGGCCTGTGCCACGGCGCGCCTCCTCATGAGTGTTGAGTGCGGGTCATCAGTGCGGGGTGTCCGTGAGAATTGACTGGCGTCTGCGCCGGCGGTGCCGCCGGCGGCCCAGCAGGGCCGCAGGGGTTGACAGCTCAGGCCCGGCCCACTGCTAGCGCGGGTGGCTGCGCGCTGGGCAAGCCTGGTCGGTCTCAGCCTTCCGTGGTGCAAGCCGGGCGGGGGATGGGGGATGGGGGGCGGTGCGGCTAGCGCACATAGCCGCACCGCGCTGGGCACTGCCGTCCTCCTCCGATCGGCGTGCCTCCTGGCAGCTACCTGGCCGCACCGCGCGGCCGGTGCTTTGAGTCCGCGTGCCAGGTGTGCGCGCTGGCGGGCAGTGCAGGTCAAGAACCCGCTGATTTGCCCCTCAGGGACTGGAGTCCGGAGGGTGCTGTCCTGTGGTGCTCGCCTGCTCCGGCTAGAGCCCTGATGGCGAGGCTGCTGTCCCTTTAGCGGATCTCGCGCGCGTCGCCAGCGCAGCCGCCGTGTCCGGGTCCTACGCGGCCAGGTGTCGCGCTGGCCGAGCGAGTCAGAAGGAAACCCCCGTACGACTCTGTATCAGGGGGGTAGGCTCTGCTCTGATCTTCTGTGGGCCCAAGTCCGGGCCTGACTGCATGGGACCAGGCCCCATGTCACGAGTGACGACGGTCGCATGGTGCGTGGCCTCAATCTTTAAAGGAAATGCAATGGGCGTGATCACCCGTGTCGCGGGTACCGGCGCTCCCGGGAACACCGGCGACGACGGCCCGGCCACCGACGCCCGGCTTAACGTCCCCGCCGGGGTGGCGGTGACCGCCGACGGCGGGTTCCTGATCGCCGACGCAGGCAACAGCGTGGTGCGCAAGGTGTCGGCGGCGGGGGTGATCACCCGGGTCGCGGGTACCGGCGGCGTGGGGAACAGCGGCGACGATGGCCCGGCCACCGACGCCGAGGTCAACGAGCCCTTCGGGGTGGCGGTGACTGGCGACGGCGGCTTCCTGATCGCCGAGGTCTTGAACAGCGTGGTGCGCAAGGTGTCGGCGGCGGGGGTGATCACCCGGGTCGCGGGTACCGGTGCCGCCGGGAACAGCGGCGACGATGGCCTGGCCACCGAGGCCCAGCTCAACGAGCCGGTCGGGGTGGCGGTGACCGCCGACGGCGGGTTCCTGATCGCCGACATCGGCAACAGCGTGGTGCGCAAGGTGTCGGCGGCGGGGGTGATCACCCGGGTCGCGGGTACCGGCACCGCCGGGAACACCGGCGACGATGGCCCGGCCACCGA
>Ga0210389_10004152_pt1 | contig 11275 bp, 11 predicted proteins | sample IncBWH28OmetaG_FD_160127 | JGI IMG/M metagenome (GOLD analysis project Ga0210389, IMG submission 160127) | Forest soil microbial communities from Barre Woods Harvard Forest LTER site, Petersham, Massachusetts, United States - Inc-BW-H-28-O ... | reverse complement strand
TGGACCCGCAGCGACTCACGGTAGGCGTCCAGCGATTCGACCAGATCGATGGTGATGACCCCGTTGGCGTGGCCGATAACCACGCGCTCGCCGCCGCTGTAACTCGACAGCAAATCGAACGCAAGCCCCCGGTCTTTTCGCCAGTACGGGTCCACCGGCAGTCCGATATCGATGAGCTGATAGATCAACCGCCGCAGCACAAACCCCGTGGACTTCAACTTTTCCACCGCGATGGTGTCGTCTGCCTCGGGCTCGCGGCGGATCAGCGAATGGGCGATACACCGCCCATGCTGGCCACCGAATTCCTGTTCCTCGGGAACCAACCAGTTGCAGCCCAGGGTTGCTCCCCTCGTGCACGCTATCCAGGCCTGGCCGTCGATAACGGCCGCGCCCGATGTGGTCGCGACCATGGCGCGGCTCGGGACATGCAATCCAAGCTCGGCCGAGCAATTCGGGCAGCGCCGCGACTCGAATGGGGCGAAGCCCCGACAAACGGGGCAGGCGAATGCGCGCACAGCTTAATCGTGGCAGGGCTTGCGATGCATGTAACGCAGTTAACGCGACGACTACCGAATGTCCACGTCCTCGCAAGTCAACCGGCCAACCGCGCGGCCGCCCGCGGCCATGGTTCCCACCTTCGCGAGCCCGAGAACCGTCGCCGCGGTCGCGGTAGCGAGGCGGAAGGAATCCCGGCGCGGTATGCCGGCCTGGTCGAATGCGTCGAACTTACGGGGCAGCGCGATGCCCGGTGTGACAAACGGCTGCTGTGTTTCGGTGCCAAGGAGCACGGTCACGCCATCCTGATGTAGCAGGGCTGACAAACGCGTGCTTGCGCTCATCGGCGCGTCCGGAACCCAGCCGGAGCGCACCATTCAGGGCTCCGCCGAGCGACGGGCCAAGGACGCCGGAGTCGACGCGAAGTTCGCGGTGGCCGACTCGACCAAGCTCGACAGCTACACCGGCGCGTTCGACACCGTGATCGCCAGCGGCGTGTCCACCCACTAGACCTGTGCAGCAAGATGTTCTACACGCCAGGTTGGGGAGCTGGCGGACGGGTTTGGGTACCCGGATATTGCTCAACGGCGACGGGGTCCGCCGACGAAATCGCCGCGGCCATCCGGCGCGTTAACGCCATCGCAGAGCTGGCCAGAACGCGGTGATCAGCTTTTCGCTGCGCTGGGGTGGCATTGCAACGGCCCTGCAAAGACGGTTACCGTCGCCCCCCCGACGAGCGGCATGTAACGTATTCGTCGGATTACTAACGGGCTTAAGCCGCCGAAGCATGACGTGCGCCCTGTTTCCGGGGGAAGGGATTCCAACGTCTGTGCAACGGATATCCCCAGCTAGTCGAGGAACGGATGAGTGACAAGTCCAACACGCCGGGCCGCCCACTGATCGGGTTCATCACCCGTGATAACGCGCCGCAGATTACCCCGGCACCGATTAGCCGGACGTGGATGTCAGAGATAACAGAGGCGCGTACAGGTTGGCCTAATCGGTGTTTGCCAATGCTCATCGCTAACCAGAGCGGCTGGGAGCTGCGCAATGGGTGCGCGTTCACCGCGACGTGGTTCGGTCAAGACGGCGTGGACGTCAAGATCGCACCCGATAAGCGCGACATCGGTCAGTTCCTGCCATCCAGCCATTTCGGTAACGGCATTCTGACCTGGGATCTGCCGATGCTGTTTCGCACTCCGCCGGGCTACAACCTGTTGGTCCGCGGGCCGGCGAACTATCCGAAGGACGCCGTGTGTCCGTTAGAGGGCATCGTCGAAACCGACTGGGCAAGCGCGGGTTTCAGCATGAGCTGGAAATTCACCCGCAAACTGATGCCGGTGCGATTCGAGGTCGACGAGCCGATCTGCATGATCGTCCCGCAGCGCCGAGCAGAGCTTGAAGAGTTCGCCCCCGAGCTCAGGCGCATCGAGTCTGACGAAGATCTGCAGCGCAAGCATGAGGTGTTTCTTCGCTCACGTGGCGCGGCAAGTCAGTCCGAGCAGGCAGCGAGGGTCGCCGCGGGACAGCAACCGGAGTGGCAAGCCGACTACACGCGAGGCAGACACAGAGACGGCGAGGCCGGGACACCGGATCACCAGACTCGCCGTCATCTTTGTTCATTTGTTCAGCCACAACATGAGAAGCCTCAAGTATGAGCGTAAAAAGCACTGCGTTGCGAGAGGCGTTGCGGGGCAACGCCGATCATGCGTTGACGCCGGCCGAACAGACATTGATGGCCGAGCGGCTCGACCGGTTAGCGGATCGGCGAGTCTTGACGCCGTCAAGAGCAATTGCCCGTCTACCCGCACAATAGCGACTCGTTGCTGCCTGCCGGCCCGCCTTCGCCGATCAGCTCACGCGCCCGAGGCGGGCGGCGTCTTCCAGGAGATCGGCGGCGGCGGAAACGCTTTCGGCGGGTGGGGTCATCTGGGCGGCGACCTCACGGGCTCGAGTGACGCAGTGCGCAGTGAGGATGGACCGCAGATCCTCGACCAGCGATTGCTCGGTGAGGAAGAAGGGCCGCCCCAAGCCGACCTCCAGTTGGTTGACCGCAACTCCCCACATCGGCTGATCGACCGAGACCCAAAGGATCAACGTCGGGATTCCGGCCCGTATGCCTGCGAACGTGGTGCCAGGCCCCCCGTGGTGGACGACCGCGCGGCAAGCGGGAAAGACGGTCGAGTGGTTCACCGCGCTCACAACCTTTACGTGGTCGACATGCGGGATCTGGGTGAAATCACTCGTGCCACTGCAAATCAACGCCCGCTCGCCTAACTGCGCGCAAGCCCCGCTGATCGCTGCGAACGCGTCAGCGGCAAATGCGACTCGCGCGCTGCTGCCAAAGCCGAAGTAGATCGGCGGCGCTCCCGCGGCAATCCACGACAAGACCTCATCGTCGGCACCCATCGGCAACTCCAGCGTCAGCCCGCCAATGAAAGGCTTTCGGACGTCGCATTTCGCCCATTCGGCTGCCAGCCCGGGAAAGAAGAGCTCGTCATAGGCCTGGATCTCCAGCGATCGTCGCGTTGAGGGTCCCTTTTGCTCTGGCAGGCCTAGCGTCCGGCGTTGGGCGTCTTCAGCGTCTTTGGTTATTTCGTAATCCGCACGACCAGGCGCTGTCGGGTAGAAGTGCAGCGTAGCCAGCGGAATATCGTAGTACTCCGCAACATTGGCGGCCAGCCCCTGCTCGCTTGGGTCCGCCAATAGCAGGTCGGCCCCATCGGCCAGCGACGTCAGCGACGTACCCAGCGCCGGCCAGAGTTGGGTCATATCATTCATAATTTCCCACGCCATGCTGATAGGGTTCGGCGTGTTCCCGTATTTGCGGATCAAATTCTCGTTTTGCTGGACCTGGTCCCGGCCGTGGGCGACCGCAGCAAGCCCCGCCGACTCGACGAAGCCAATATAGTTGGGCGCGACCGCCAGGCTTACTTCGTGACCCCGGCGCTGCAGCTCCCGACCGACGGTGGCGTATGGCTCGACATCGCCCCGAGTGCCCAGGGTTGCCAGCGCAAACTTCATCGCGGATCCTTCGGCATGGAATCTCCCAGCAGCTCCGGTGTATGAGCGAGTTCGCCCTATTTTATGGCGGCGCAGGATCCAGTCTGCAACTAGCGGGGTACACGGGGCCGACCATGCGGTTGGTGTGCCAAGCTTGGTACACCGTCGCTAGGTTCGGCCTTTCAGTGGGGCGCTTCGCGCACCATCTGGTATGCGGCGCGAGTTGTACTCATGCACCATGTACGACGCCGGCAAAGGCATCCGGACGCGCGATTACTACGACGACATGGTTGCGCCAGAGCGTGACACTGATCATCGGGTTGCGGTGCAAGACGGCACGTTCGAACTCGTGAAAGGTGCCATCGGTCCTAGAGCGTCCGGCAACGCTGCATGCCGCGACCGTGGCCATCGGGTGTCCTCAGCTCGGCTCACGCAGCGGCAGGCCGGCGGCGCGATAGATTCCGTCGATGACGGTCATGTTCTCGACCGCGCCTTCCGGCGTCGTTTTCACCGGTTCGCCACGTAGCACCGCGGCAGCGAAAGCGTCGAGCTGATACGCGTAGGAGGCCCGGCGCGAGAAGCGTTCCACGCGTTTGCCGTCCGTCGATCGGACCGAGAGCCGATGGAAAAATTGGGGCGTCACTGGGTTGAGCACCCGCAGCTCGCCGCGGTCGCCGACCACGTGAGCGCTGATCTCCAGCAGGCGCGACGACCACATCGAGCAGCGGACCCGGCCGGTATGCCCACCGCCAAACCGCAACTCGGCCGTCATGGCCCGGTCGACCTGAGGATCGCGCAGTTTCGCTTGTGCCGAAACAACTTCCGGTGTTTCGCCGCCGAACGTGCGGACCATGTGGACCGCATAGCACCCAGCATCCATTGTCGCGCCACCGGCAAGAGAGTAGTTGTAGCGGATGTCGGAGAACTTGGGCAGCGGGAAGCACAGGGCCGCCTCCACCCGCTCGAGCTTGCCCAACTCCCCCGAGGCGATGATCTCTTCAACTCGCAAAGCCAGCGGATGGTAGCGGTAGTGGAATGCCTCCATCACCACGCGGTCCGATTGCGCGGCCAGATCGGCGATCTCGCGGGCTTCGGCGGCGTTGGCGGTGAACGGCTTTTCGCACAGCACGTGCTTGCCGGCGGCCAGCGCAGCCCGGGTCCACCGGCCATGCAAGCCGTTCGGCAGTGGGTTGTAGACAGCATCGAGATCCGGATCGGCGATCAGCGCCTCGTAGCTTTCATGCACCCGCGGGATGTCGTGTTTGGCGGCAAAGGCGTCGGCGCGCGACGCATCGCGCGCCGCCACCGCAGCCACCACGACCTCGCTGTTTTGTTTGGCCGGGTTGATGAGCGCCAGCGGTGCAATGCGGGCGGCACCCAGCACGCCGATCCGCAGCGGGGCGACCCCGTTTCCAGACACGGAGCCGACGCTAGCACCTGACCCCGTTCGGTTTGGCGATGGGAGAAGGCCTTAGGCGGTGGGGCTGCCGGATCCGCGACGGGCTGACTGGGGAGATCAGCGGCGGCTCGTTAAAACCCCAGCGCGACGGTCGCAAGTCCGGCGAGCACACCAAACAGCACAACCACAGCGCCGACGGCCACCAACACCCGTGGCCGGAAAGAGCCCGCGAGCATCGCAAACGACGGCACACTCACGGGCGGCAGCGTCATGAGCAATGCCCCGGCTGGGCCCACGCCCATGCCCAGCGCGAGCATTGCCTGAATAATCGGCACTTCGCCCGCGGTCGGGATCACGAACAACATGCCCGCAACCGCGAACGCCACGATCCAGCCGATGCTGCTCGTCACGTCGGAACCGATATGCGGAAACAGCCACGCGCGCGCCGCGCCGAGCAGTAACACGAGCACGATGTATTCGGGCAACAGCCGCACCGCCATGCGCGCCAAGATGCGCAGCCAACGCATGACCACGTTGCCCGCCTCGACCTGCTGCTGCGCGAGCAGCGCAAGCCGATCGTCGGCGGCCCGCACCTCCTGAGGTGTCACGAGTCGGTTCGCGAGCCAGCCGAGGCCCAGCACCAAGAGCATGGCCAGAACGAGTCGTAGCGCGGTCCATTTCCAGCCGAGCACGAAACCCATGAAGACCAGCGTTGCCGGATTGAGGAGCGAATTGCCGAGCCAGAACGCAATCGCGCCGCCCGCCGAGGCATTGCGCGCGCGCAGACCCACGACAACGGGTGCCGCGCAGCAGGTGCACATCATGCTGGGCACCGCGAGCATGCCGCCGGCCGCGACGCTGCCGAAGCCGCGGCGGCCCAGCACGCGCGCGACCCATTGCACAGGCACGAGCGCCTGGACCGCGGAACCGAGCAGCAGGCCCAGCACCATCGCCTGCCAGATGGCCTTACCGTAGGTCCACGCGTAGTCGAGCGCGGCGGCCAGCGACGGTGCGGGCGGGCTCGCCGCGCGGCCCATCAGGATCGATTTCCCAATCGAGTGCGTCGCTTCGGCCGTGAAGGCGCGGTGATAGTAGGGAAACCACTTCACGTAGAACAGACCGGCGATCGCCACCAGTATGAAAATGGCCCAGCCGTACCCGGGCCGCGATTGCGGCTCGGATGCACTCGTCATCGTGCTGTTTCTCCGCTGAAGGTCGCATCAACTTCGAAAACCGAGACGGGATCCAGGATTACGCCGGTTTCCTCGACGTAGCGATCCCACAACGCGAGGAGCTCTGCCAGCTTGTCGGGCTGCGATGCCGCCAGGTCGTTGATCTCGCCCGGGTCGGCGGAGAGGTCATAGAGCTGCCAGGTGCCCGGGCCATACGGCCCGGGCAGCTGAAGCGCCTTCCAGTCGCCCTGGCGGATGGCGCGGCGGCCGAACAACTCCCAGCCGGTGCCGGTAACGGCGTCGTGTACCGCCTCGGTGGCGCCCGACAGATACCCGACCAGCGAGCGGCCGCGCATGGGTACCACCTTGCGGCCGCGGTAGGCGGTGCCGGGATGCGCGGCGCCGGCGAGTTCCAGCACAGTAGGGGCGATGTCCATGACGGTCGCGAACGCTGTGCCGATCTCACGCTGCCGGGCGAAGCCCGACCAGGTGATGAACCCGACAACGCGGATCCCGCCTTCGGTGGTGAACGCCTTGTGCAGGCGCGACGGCGCGGTGGCAGCTTGTGCCCAGCGCGGGCCGTACCAGATGAACGAGGTGGGGCGACCAAGGTTGTCGAGGCTGTTGTCGTAATACTTTTCGATCTGCGCGGCGATCTGGGCACCATGCAGCGGCATCGCCTCGACGATCGCCCCCTCAGCCCCGTTGTCGGACAAGAAGATTACGACCGTGTCGTCAAGCTCGCCGGTCTCTGCCAGGTAGTCGATCACCCGACCGATGTTCCAGTCCATCCGGTCCACCATGGCGGCGTAGACCTCCATGCTGCGGGCCGAAAGCGCCCGCTCGTCGGCCAGCATGTCGGCCCATTCCGGAGCACCGTCGGCCACGACCGGGTGCGCCGCCACATCAGGCGGGCACAGTCCGAGCCGCTTGAGCGCCGCCAACCTTGCCTCGCGCAGTGCGTCCGGACCGGCGTCGTAGCGGCCGTGATAGGTCGCGATGGATTCGTCAGGTGCCTGCAGCGGCCAGTGCGGCGCTTGAAAGGGCAGATAGGCGAAGAACGGTCGGTCCTGGTTTTCGAGGTCCTCGGAGCGTTCGCGGAAGTAGCGCAGCAGGGTGTCGGTGTAAAAGTCCGATGAGTAGAAGTCGTCGTCGACGGTGACGAAGTGGTCATCTTCGGTGTAAAGCGTTCGCACAGGCGAGAACCCGCCGCCCGCCGCGCCCCCGTAGTGGCTGGCGCCAGCCGGCAGCAGAGCGAACGAACGCTCGAACCCGCGGGCCCACGGCGACGTCTCGATCGTGTTGCCCAGATGCCATTTGCCCGACATCAGCGTCAAATAACCGGCGTCGCGCAGTAACTCGGGCAACGCCACGACCCGGTCGTTCAGATAGCCCTCGTAGCCGGGCGCGCCCCGGAACCCGGGGATCGCCACCTCCAGCATCGTGCCGATGCCGGCGATGTGGTGATCGGTTCCGGTCAACAGCATCGCCCGGGTCGGCGAGCAGGCCGGCGCCGAATGAAAATCAGTGAACCGGATCCCCGCGTAGGCCAGTCGATCCAGATTCGGCGTATTGATCTCGCCGCCGAACGCGCCGATATCGGAGAACCCGAGATCGTCCGCCACAATCACCAGAAAGTTTGGCCGCTTCACGCTCAAGCATCCTGTCAGGTCAGCTGGATCGGCGACGGGCGAATGCGGGTGCGCGCTCGGGCCGGACCCCGACGCCGATGAAATAAGCCGGCACCACCGACAGCCATGGCAGCCGCTCGACCAGGCCGAGCAGGGCCGCGGGCGGAGTCGGGTCCGCGCCGCGAAGGAGCGGACCGAGCAGCCGACTCTGTAACACCCGTTGCACCGCCTGGGTGACCGCGGTGGCAAAGGCGCGGCGGCGGCGGACGGCCGCGAGGTCGCGGTCGGTGACGCGGTGTTGCCGCAGCGGCTCGGCCAATATGGTGGCGGCCGCTACGGCATCTTGGACCGCCAGGTTGATGCCGACGCCTCCCAGCGGAGACATCGCGTGCGCGGCGTCGCCGATGCACAGCAGCCCATCGGTGTGCCAGCGACGCAGCCGATCTACCCGGACGTCGAGGTGCTTGATGTCGTCCATGGACGTTAGCGTCGCCACCGCCTCGGTCGCGTCAGGCAGCAGTGAGTTGACGACGCGGCGGAACTCCCCGATGCCTCGCGCGCGCAATTCGGGATCCGTTCCCTTGGGGCCGAGGTAGGCGATCTGGTCATAGTCTTCGCGTGGGATCACACCGAGGGCCTTGCCCGGAGCCACACGAGGCAAGAAGGAGAATTCCACGGCGCCTTCGCGCGGCAACCTGAACCACCACACGTCGAAGTTCACCGGGTACTCGCGCGACTTCAGACCGGCCTCGCGACGAGCGATCGACCACCGGCCGTCGCACCCAACGGTCAACTCGGCCCGCAATTCACCAGGTCCGTCAGGTCCTTGATAGCGCACGCCGGTAACCTTGCCGCCCTCCCGCAGCAGCCCGGTGGCCTCGGTCTTCATGCGCAACGTGAAACTCGGCTCGGCCTGCGCGGCATCGGCGAGCAGGTTCAGCAGGTCCCACTGCGGCACCATTGCGACAAAGGGATGGGGTTGGCGGCGCAGACGCCCGAAGTCGACGTAAGTAACCGAGCGGCCGTCCAACTCAAATCTCGCGCTTTGCACCTCGCTGTGGGGCAACGCCGCGAAGCGCTCCCACAAGCCGAGCTCGTCGAGTAACCGCATCGTGGTCGGATGCACCGTGTCACCGCGAAAGTCGCGCAGGAAGTCGCCGTGCTTCTCCAGCAGAGTGACCTCAACACCTGCTCGAGCCAGCAATAGCCCGAGCACCATCCCAGCCGGGCCGCCGCCGATGATCGCGCACGTGGTTTTCTCAGCCATCAGCGCTCAAGCATAGGGGTCCGCCGGCAAGCGCGGCATTCCACGCAGGCTGGATGCGTGCTGTGCGCTACGGAATGGCATACGCAGTAGGTGTCGCGATCGCGGATATCAGCGCGAAGCGTAGAGCGCACGAAAGGTTGTGATTACCCCAGGTACGAGCCGCGGGTCTAGCGCGGTGGCGCCGCAGCGCAGTACACCCGTGCTAGCGTCGGCGTAGCAGTGGCGCACAAACGTTGGAGTGGTGATCGATGCGGACCCCGCACGGCGCATCGCCGTCGACCAGACCGGCGTCGGGCTACCCGTCATTGGTCATTCACGCAGGCAATCAGACCTACACCGCCCACGAGAGCGACGCGCCGATCATCATCGGGCGCGAATTTCCGGCACAGGTACGCATCGGCGATGACCGCATCTCGCGCACCCACATGCGCCTGGACTGCACGCCGACCGGGTGGGTCGCCGTCGACCAAAGCCGCAACGGCATCTTCATTGACGACACCCGCCAGTCCACCATCGCGATCAGGGACGGAACCACGATCTATTTGGGAACCCCGCGCGGAATCCCGATCACTTTCAGTTACCGCACGGCGGTACCGCAGGCTGAGGGCGAGCCGGACACACCCGGCGACGACGATGATACCGAGCGTGCGCTCGACATAATCGACCCCGGCATTGCCCGCGCGGGCGCGGCAGTAGCCGCACGCCGTGAGGAACTCAAGTTGACGCAGCGCTATCTGGCCCGCAATGGAATTGTGAATGCGGGGGCGTTGATCGACTTCGAGAAGGGCCGGCGCTGGCCGCGCAAGGCGACGCTGGCAAAACTCGAGGATGCGCTGCAATGGCCCCACGGAACCATCACTCGGATCCGCCGCGAACAAACCGATCCAGACGGCGAAGACACGGTGATGATGATGAACACCGTGCGGGCGCCACTGATGGCCGAGGCCGTTGAAGTGGCGCTCACCACGATCAACACGGCAGTCGAGTCGTTACCCGCACCGTCTGAGCCAGAGTTCAGTCACCGTGCCGCCGGCATTCTCGCTGATCTGCGGAAGTTGGAGACGGTCGTGGCGGGCGCGGCACGCAGCGCCAAAGGAGCACCCGAAGTGGCGCTGGTCCTCAGCGCGGTCCGTCGCTGCTATAAGGACCTGATGCTGCGTGCGGCACGCGCCCCCGCGGCCACACTCGGGCAGCGGCTCTACGCGGCCAGGTATCGCGCCGAACTCACCGTCGAAGAAACCGCCAACGCCGCCGGGGTGCCGGTGGAAGTGGTCACCGCCGTGGAAGCCGAGGTGCCACTTGATGCCGACACCGCGCGCGCAGTGTCAGCAATGCTGGCTTCGCTCACCCGCCGCTGAATTCGAAGCGGTTCAGCATGTCGTAGCCGCGGGCGAGCGTCGCATAGGACAACCAGTAGATCAACCGCACTGGCGTCGATTCGATCTTCCGGTAGCCGGCCAGCATGGACGTCTGCTCGAGGAATCGCAGCCTTGGGTTCCAGGTTTCGATGTCGCGGGCATCGCGGATGCCCCATGTGATGATGCCTCTTGTGAGTACTTTCGACAGCCGCGGTGCCAGTGCCGACAGCGTGTCGAACAGCAGCTCGCCGGAGTCAAACCGGTCGGTCAGACGCTCCAGCAGCTGCCGGACTTCGCTCTCCTGCAGGTACATCAGCAGGCCCTCGGCGACGACGAGCGTGGGGCGCCCGGTCGGAATGTGATCGAGCCATTGTGGATCGGTCACCGACGAACCGATCATCCGGTAGCTGTCGGTGTCGTCGTACAACCTGCGCCGCAACTCGATGACAGCCGGCTGATCGAGGTCGAACCACAGCACGGATGGCGGTGGGGCCAGCCGAAACCCACGGCCGTCGAGGCCGCAACCGAGGTGCAGCACAACCGCGTCGGCGTGATGCGCGAGGAAAGCGGCACACCAGTCGTCAAGCTGTTTAGCACGCAACGCGACCAGGTACTGGTTCGATGCCGGCAGCGAGGTCCGATGTATGCGCTTGAAGTCATAGTCGATGCGGTCGACCGCCTCCGCCGCGATGTGGTCACCCAGAATCGGTCGCCGGGAACGGCTTTCATACGCTCGCAGGTACAGGGTGACCAGATTCGTCCACTCGACCGAACCCCAACGGACCGAACTGAAGTCAACTTTGGCCGCCGTCACGATTGTCTCTCCCCGCGCTAATCGATCCAACTCCGCATCAACTGGTCACGTTAGTCCGCGACGTTGCGCCCGTTCGCACGGTGCAGCGCATACGATGCCCGGGCGGCCACCCCGGAAGACCTTTCGGCTCGCGAAG
>Ga0210389_10004151_pt1 | contig 11276 bp, 13 predicted proteins | sample IncBWH28OmetaG_FD_160127 | JGI IMG/M metagenome (GOLD analysis project Ga0210389, IMG submission 160127) | Forest soil microbial communities from Barre Woods Harvard Forest LTER site, Petersham, Massachusetts, United States - Inc-BW-H-28-O ... | reverse complement strand
AAGTTGGGCAAGCAGGAGCAGAAGGTCACGGTGGCAGCGAAGGAAAGCAAAACTGTCGACGCCAGCTTTAAGGCAGAGTAGGTTTGCGGGAGTGAACGAAGTGGAGAGCGCGGGCGCGGACAGGAGTGTCCGCGCTACACAACCTTACGCGGGCTGAGGAGGGCGGTTGGTCACGATGATGCTGATGATTTCCATTGTGCTGGGAGTCGTGCCGTTGTTCGGCATTGCGTGGACGGTCGCGACCGGGACAATCAAAACGCAGGACGGGTTGTTCATGAGCTTGATTCTGCTTACCCTTTCGGGCGTATTTTTTCTGAACGCTTTTTGGGAATTGCGCGACAAAGGGGCGTTGGCATTTTTGGATAAGAAGAAGGATGGTGCTCCGGCGGTGGCGAAAACGGCGACGCCGGCTGTTGCGAAAACACCGACGCCCGCAGTGGCTTCGAAACCCGTGCCCACGGCGGCTTCTGAGAGCAAAGACTCGTAGTTTCACGGCAAGCAAATTGGCTTTAGATTGTGTCATCCTGAGCGAAGCGAAGGATCTGCTTTTCCGGCGGACGAGACAAAAGCAGGTCCTTCGCTTCGCTCAGGATGACAATTCAGTTTTTAGGGGCTTTACCGCTCATGGCTTCGCAACCAATAGCTACGCAACCAATCCCGCCGGCGACGGACGCCGCTGATGCGATCAACGGCGGAGAGGATTCGCCTCAGAAGCCTGCCCGTCCACGCATGTCGACTCGCAACCGGCTGCTGTTTTTTCTGACGGCGTGGCTGCTGGTACTGATGCCATTTTTGTTCTGGTGGAGCACCTGGTTTGGGCGTCCGCTCAAGCCGAAGGAGATGAGCGAGTATCTCAACGACAACGTGCATCCGCGGCACATTCAACATGCGATCGTGCAACTCGGGCAGCGCATGAGTCAGCACGACGCCAGCGCGGCACAGTGGTACGGCGATCTGGTGCGGCTGGCGGCGAATCCTCGGGAAGAAGTTCGAAGTACGGATGCATGGGTTATGGGGCAGGATACCGCCGGCCCCGGTTTTCATGAAGCGCTTGTAAAGATGCTCGGCGATTCTTCCGTGGTGGTTCGCGGCAATGCGGCGTTGTCTTTAGTCCGGTTCGGGGATAACTCGGGGCGGGCGCAGATTGTTTCTCTATTGCAGCCGGTTGTGATTACGACGCCTTCGGCTGGGCGCGTCATCGACGCGGCGACGGTGGGCACGATGATTCATCAGGGCGGACTCGTCGCGAAGGTACAGGGCGACGACAGCCAGATCCATGAGTTGCGTTCGCCGGTCACGGGCAGGGTGCGACTTGCAACCGGAACCGGCGCGGCCAAAACGGCTGGCGCTTCGGTCGCGACCGTTGATCCGGGCGAAGAGCAGGTTTGGGAGGCACTGCGTGCGCTGTACTTAGTTGGGCAAGTGGATGATGTGCCGGCGATTCGTCCTTATGAGAGGGAGTTGCCGGAGGTTTCGGATCGGGTGCGGGTGCAGGCGGCGGACACCGAACGCGCAATCAACAGTCGGGCTAGTAAATAGAAGTTGGCGCTGCGAACAACCCGCATGGGTCGTCGGCGCTCAGCGCGACACCCCATTTATTCTGTAGCAACTTCCCGACACCAATCTGGCGGGTCATCCTAAGCGGGTCATCCTAATAGGACATTGGGCCGACGGCTTTTTCTACTTCGCTGATGTCCACCATGACAATGGCATCCCATGGGCAGCCGTCCAGGAAGGAGCCTTCGGGGCCTTTGCTGACGCATTTCTTGCAGCCGATGCAGAGGATGGGGTCGACTTCGATGCGGCCGAAGGGTGGGTGGTCTTCGTCGGGGATCCAGAACATGCAGTCTTCTACCGGGCAGTATTCGACACAGGCGGGCGAGCCCGCGCAGCCTGTGCAGCACTCGGTGATTACGGCAAGTTCTTTGGGTTTCTTTTTGCGAGCCGTGGTTAGGCCTTTTGAGCGCGGTTCGAACTTTAGTTCGTCTGGCACCATCCCGACTTGCTTTGTTTCCGACCCGGTGGGCATCGAGTGCAATTATAGCGTGGATTTAGGTGTTTGCAGCGGGTTTTATCGCTCTTACCGCCAGAGCCGGGTACCGTAATCGGCCATGCTGAGGGTCAACAGAATAAACAAAAAGAAGATTGCGCTCGCGATTACCAGGCCGGTGAGCTTTTCGTGCGTGTACTTTACATGCATGAAGAAGAGGACCACCAGGATTGCCTTGAACGTGGCAATACCCAGAGCCACAATCGTGTTGAACGGGCCGAGGTCGATGAAGGCTACGCCCGCCGTCAGGCCGGTGCAGATCAGGAGCGCGATCCAGATGGCTACTGACGAGCCGATGCCGGAGATGTGCTCGTGGGGCGAATCGTCTTGCGTGGTGGCGACTTGCGGGATAGCGGGCTCAGTCATTGTTTTACCTCGCGAGATCGCTCACCTGTGGCGATCTCATCTATGGCGGTCGATCAAGTACAGCAACGGAAAAAGATAAATCCAGACGATATCGACGAAATGCCAGTACAGGCCGGCGTTTTCAATCGGCGTGTAATAGTTGGCGGAGTACTTTCCTCGCCACGCCCAGAACGCCAGAGTGCCGAAAAGGCCTACGCCGATGATCATGTGAAGGGCGTGCATTCCGGTCATGGCGAAGTAGAGCGAGAAATAAATTTCGGCATGATGCGGATCAACCTGCTGATTGGGATGGCTCGGGACCGTGCCATGATAAGCGAAAGTCGGGCCCGGGATATGGTGGTCTTGGAATTTTTCGGCGTATTCGATTCCCTTGATACCCAAGAATGCCAGGCCCAACACGATAGTGAGCAGGAGCCACACGGTCAGCGCTTTGCGCTTGTTGAGCTGCGCAGCCCGAACGGCTAGCACTACGGTGAGACTGGAGCAGAGCAGCACGCCTGTGTTGATCGCACCGTACCAGATGTTCAGTGTCTGACTGGCGGAGCCGAAGTCGCCGAAATATTTGTAGCGGTAGACGAGATAAGCGCAGAACATGCCGCCGAAGAACATGACTTCCTGCCCGAGGAAGAGCCACATGCCAAGACTGGCGGAATTCTTCTGCTGCTCTTTTGTTGCGAAGTGATGGAGCAGGGCAGGATCGTGCTGGTCGGCGTGCGTCCCAACGACTGCGGCTTGATTAGTGGCCAACGGAAACCTCCTGCTTCTCCGGAACCGCTCCCAAATCTTCGTAGTTGTAGGCTTCCCACGTCACCACCGGTTCTTCCTCAAAGTTTTCGGTCGGAGGTGGGGAAGGAATCTGCCATTCGAGACCAGCGGCGTTCCATGGATTGGCGGGAGCGATAGGACCGTAACGCATCGACCAGACAAAGTAAATCATCGGCAAGAGATACCCAACGGCTAATACAGTTGCGCCGGCCGTCGAGAGGACGTTGAGGATCTGGAACTCAGCTGGGTAAGCGTGATAGCGGCGCGGCATGCCCATGTAGCCGAGGATGAACTGTGGGAAAAAGGTCAGATTGAATCCGATGAAGACGATTAGGGCCGCGAGCTTGCCCCAGAATTCGGGATACATGCGTCCGGAAATTTTGGGCCACCAGAAGTGCATTCCGCCCAGATAGGCGACTACCATGCCTCCCACCATTACATAGTGGAAGTGGGCGATTACGAAGTAGGTGTCAGTGACGTGTACGTCGACGCCGAGACAGGCCAGGAACAGGCCAGTGAGTCCGCCGATGGTGAACAGGCCGATGAAGCCGAAGGCGTAGAGCATCGGGGTCTGGAAACTGATCGAGCCCTTGTACATGGTAGCGGTCCAGTTAAAGACCTTGACCGCGGAGGGCACTGCGACGAAGTAGCTCAGAAGCGAAAAGACCAATGCCGAATAGACCGAGATTCCAGCGACGAACATGTGATGCGCCCAGACCAGGAAGCCGAGGACGGCGATTCCGAGGACGGCCATGGCCATGGCCTGGTAGCCGAAGATGCGCTTCCGGCTGAAGCAGCAGACGATTTCGCTGACGATGCCCATGCCGGGCAGGATCATGATGTAGACGGCCGGATGCGAGTAGAACCAGAACAAGTGCTGGAAGAGAAGTGGGTCACCTCCGAGTTGCGGATTGAAGATGCCGAGATGGAAGAGACGCTCAAGCGCGACCAGGACCAGCGTGATGGCGACTACCGGCGTGCCGAGCACCTGGATGATACTGGTCGCATAATGCGACCAGACGAAAAGCGGGAGGCGATTCCACGTCATGCCTGGTGCGCGCATGCGATGGATAGTGACGATGAAATTCAGTCCGGTAAGAATGGAAGAAAAGCCTGCGAGGAAAATGCCGAGAATCGCGGTAATCACGTGAGTATTGGCGAACTCCGTGCTGAGCGGTGTGTAGAAGGTCCAGCCGGTATCGACGCCGCCGACGAGGATGGTGTAGACCATCAGGAGGCCGCCGCCAATGTAGAAATACCAGCTCAGGAGGTTGATGCGTGGGAAGGCGAGATCCTTTGCTCCGATCATGATGGGGATCAAGAAGTTGCCGAGCACGGCAGGCACGGCGGGGATCAGGAAGAAGAAGACCATCACCTGGCCGTGCATGGTGAAGAGCTTGTTGTAGGTGTCGGATTGAACCAGGTCACCCGCCGGGGTGAGTAGTTCGAGGCGAATGAGGAGCGCGAAGATGCCACCGATGAAAAAGAAGAACGTGACGCTGAGCAAATACAGCATCGAGATACGCTTATGGTCCCGGGTGAGGAGCCACGACTTGAAGCCGTGTCCGGCGTTCAAGTAGCTTTCGCGTTCTCCTAATTCGACTGGTGCTGCGGTTGCCATGTTCGTCACCTTTACTAAAACTAATTACTGACCTGTCGGCGCGGCGCCGGCTGCGCTCGCCGGTTGCTGGGTCGTTTCCGGCTCGGTCATTTGCGATTGACCAATAGATTTCACGTAGGCGATGAGTTCATTTAATTGGTCGTCGCTGATTTGGCCTTGCAGCGTGGGCATGATGGGCCGGAAGCCTTTTACGACTTTTGCGTTCGGCTCCATGATCGACTCGCGAATGTAGTTGTCATCGGCGACTATGGTGCGGCCGTCCTCAAGTTGCACCGGCCTGTTGTAGATTCCTACGAGACTTGGGCCGCGTCCGGGCGTGTCGGCACGATGGCACATTACGCATCCGAGGTCGCTGAACAATTTTGCTCCCGTGTCGGTCATCGGCTGATTGCCGCCGCCGGTTGTCAGCCACGCCTGATAGTCGCGGGGGTCCATGACTACGACCCAGCCGATCATGCCCGAGTGCTCAGTGCCGCAATACTCCGCGCAGAATAAGTGGTAAGTGCCGGGCTTGGTAGCATGGAACCACTCCGTCGTGTAGCGGCCGGGTAGCACGTCCTGCTTGATGCGGAAGGCTGGGATGTAGAAGCTATGGATCACGTCCTGCGAGGTCATGATCATCTTGACGTCCCGGCCGACAGGCACGTGGAGTTCGTTGATTTCACGCTGCCCACCCGCGTGTTCGAACTTCCACATCCACTGTTTAGCCACCGTGTAGACCTCGGTGGCATCCTGCGGGGGAGTGCGCTCCTGGAAGAAGATCACCGCGCCCCAGACGAAAAACGCGAGGAAGACTCCGAAGGGAATCGTGGACCAGGTGATTTCGAGAATCTTCGATCCTTCGATCTGTTCGGGTTTCACGCCCGGGCGCTTGCGGAACTTCACGGCGAAAAAGACCAGGGTCGCGAAGATCAGCACCGTCATGATGGCGGAGACCATGACGAGGAAGATGTAGAGCGCATCCACGTGTGTGGCATTGGTGGAAGCGGCATCCGGCCAAAATGGTAGGCGTGAAAACATAGTTAACTTACTCTTAACGCTCCGTCTTTTAGCGCTCGGTGATGGCGATGGTTCGGCCCGCGGTGAAACAGGACTATGAAAAGCGTTCCTAAGCTAAGCAACGTGGCAACGCCCGCCAGACGCAGAATACGCATGATGGTCGCGCTGTATTTACCTTTTTCGGGATCGTAGTGATAGCAGTAGAGCAAGACCGTATCGACGATGTTCCCGATTTTTTCCTGCGAGGCATCGACCAGTGCGAGGCGAAGATCCTTGGGCGGATAGTCGATTCCATAGTAGTACTGCGCGATTTTGCCTTGCGGCGTCAGCACCATGATGGCGGTTGAGTGCGCGAACTGCTGGGTCTTCGTGTCGTATTCGAAGTCGAAGCCCGATGCTTTGGCGATTCTGTCGATTGCGTCCTGGCCGCCTACGAGGAAATGCCAGCCTTGGTCGGCGCCGGCGCGCTTGTAGCGCTTTAGAATTTCAGCTTTCTTCTTTGCCGCCGCGGCGGGCGTGTCTCTTGGGTCGAAGCTTACCGTGATAACGTCGAACTCTTTGCCGACGTCGAATTTCAGGACGCGGAGTGTGCTTTCGAGGCCGTTGAGTTCTTCTCCGCACAGCATGGGGCAGGTGAAGTAGACAAGGTTCAGGATCATCGGCTTCTTGCCGAAGTAATCGCCTAGCTTTACCGCGTGGCCAGAGTCGTCGGTGAAGGCTAGCTCCGGAGGGATTTGCTCGTTCAGATTTTGCTGAATGCCTACGTGCTGGAGGCCGGGCGGGCGGACATTGGCCGGCGGCGAAAGGATGCCGCGCGGCATGGGCTGGCCGAATGCTGCTCCGGCCAGGAGGGCGATTCCCAGCGACGCCCCGAGTAGCTTGCGGCAAAAAGCTTTAACCACAGAGGACACGGAGGGGCACGGAGGACATCCGACCCCTGCTTTCACCAGGCTCGAATTTGCCAACTCCTTACTGCGCACTGCTGCCTTCTTTCTTCGGTTGTTCTTGCCCATTTACCTGCGGGCGAACCGGCAGGCCCCGCTTCACGATCAGGTCCATGGCGTGATCGATGGGAACCTGGACTATGCCTTTATCTTTATCTACCCAGTTGTAGGTGGCCAGTTGGCGGTCTTCGTTTTCGATAAACTCACGGAGCTCGGTGCGTTCGTTTTTCTCGAGGCGCGGTTGCGGAAACACTTCCGTGTCTTTGTCGGTGACGGCGCGGGTATCGGCTTCGGGCGCGATCATGGGACTCATCGTGGTTTGATTCGCATGGCTAAACGAATCGAGGACGTGGTACACGCCGAAGACGATGCCACAGATAACGCCAACGAACAGGATCAGGCCGATGAGCGAATAAACGATTCCGCGGGAACCGAGGTCCTGGTGTTCGAACGCGCCATGAGCGCCCGCGTCGTGATTGCGGATGGGTTCGTTACTCATGGGCGGCCTCCAGTACGTCCTGCGCAGTTGCGTCGAAGGCGGGAACCAGGGGAGCCGCAGTCAGATTGCGGCAGAAATACCACATCCAGATTCCACCCATGGCGAACGGGAGGACGACGTCGGCGAGACTGACGTTGAAAGTCTGCGAGAAGCTCGGCTCGATGTGCCAGTACAGATCGATGTAGTGGGCGACCAGCATCCAGCTGGCGATCCAGACCAGGCGGGTCACGTCGCGTTTGATGTAGCGGAAGAGCAGAAAGAAAAATGGCACTGCGAAATGGAAAAGAACCAGGAACAAACCCACATATTCCCAGCCACCGTGCAGGCGGCGGAAATACCAGGTAATTTCTTCGGGCAGGTTCCCGGCCCACATGATGAGCCACTGCGAGAACGAGAAGTAAGCCCAGACCATGATGAAGGCGAGCATGAAATTGCCGTGATCGTGCACATAGCTGGGCTTAAGCAAGGTCTTCATCGGCTCATAGTTGAACAGGATGCGCTCGATGACGACCGCTAATGCGAGGCCTGAAAGTAGCTGCCCAGCCAGGAAGATGAGGCCGTAGATGGTTGAGATCCAGCTTGGGTCGAGCGACATGACCCAGTCGATCGCCGCGAAAGAGATGGTGAGCGCATAGAGAATGATTCCCGGTGCGCTGACCATCTTGAAGCGGTTGCTGGTATCCGCAAAAGGCGGTTTGTTGTGCTCGAAGGAAAATTTGCTGAGCAGATATTGCAGCAGGAACCAGATCGCGAAATAGATGATGGCGCGGATTATAAAACCGCGGTAGTTCAGGTAGTCGTGCAGCACGAACGAATGTTTTTCCAGGTGTTCGCGAATGGCGGGATTCGCGATCGAATCCATCGGCATCGCCCAGGGATAAACCCTCGACACGCCGAATATGGCGTAGGGGATGAAGAGCAGGATCATGAGCGGCATGGTGCGCATGGAGGCGCCGAGAATGCGCCGGATCACAGTGCCCCATCCGCCGCCGGTCATGTGGCGAACCATCACGATCGCCATGGAGCCGAGGGCGACGCCGAGCCAATCCATGTAAGAGATGAGGTAGCCGCGGAAGAACGCCGTGGGATTTGTGAATGCGATGTAGAGAGCGATCAGGGTTGCGACTCCGCCGATGACGAGCGAACGCTGGCCGATGGTCTTGATGATCGCGGGCGTCGAGAGATCGAGCTTCGGCGGATTCGGGACTCGGGGGACGGCGCTCATTCGGATTCCCCTTTCCCGGATTTCGCGGGCACCGATTCTGTCGGCATGGTTTGTGGCAAAGTTGCGCCGGTTCCCGGCTCGACAAATTCTGGAGTCTTCGATGGAATGGCCTGCCCCTGCGGAACGTCCGCCATGGTGGCGTTCTGGCTCAACTGAAGCGCGCGGATGTAGGCAGCGATGCACCAGCGGTCACGCGGCGAAACTTGCGCGGCATAGTCCTGCATGATGCCGTAGCCGTTCGTCATCACGTCGAAGAAATAACCGATGGGTGCTTTCGTCAGCCGGTCAATGTGATAAGAAGGCGGTTTTTTCGAGAAGCCGCGCGACGGAATCATCCCGTTGCCGTCCCCCGTGCGGGAGTGGCAAGGTGTGCAGTAGATGTTGTAGCGATCGCGGCCGCGATCCATCACTTCTTTGGTGACCGGGAAGGGTATGTACTCGCCCGGGGTGCTGCCGATCTTGCCGGTATAGAAGTAGGTGTCGGCGCGCTCGTCGCCACGGGCTACTGTTCCATAGACGAGCGGGCGGGCGGCCCGCTGATCGGGAAAGAAGTCGCTTTTGGCGAGCGAGTTGTAGCGCGGCTGTATGTGCATGTCGAGACGGCAGGCAGAGGTGGCCAATACTCCCAGCAAGAGCACAGGAAGCCAGCCGACTGCACGAAACCCGCGGATTCTGCCATGAGACGCTGGCGCTGCGGGCACCTCTAGCAGGGCCCGCACTCCAATAGTTGCATGCACGCGGACAGGAGTGTCCGCGCCACACGAATTTCGGAGCAGCTTCATTTAGCTGGGCACCTCCGAAATCGATTGGGGACCTAAGCTTTCAAGAAATTTCCGCGTTCCCTGGGTGTCGTATTTTGGATCGGTCGAGAACACCATCAGAAAAAAACGGTCTTTGGTTGCGAACGCAAAGCGCGGAACGTTGAAGACCGGGTGATAGGGCATGGGCAAGCCGTTGAGCGCCAACATACCAAAGACCGCGGAGATCGCGCCAAAGAGAATCGTCATTTCAAAAGTTACGATGATGAATGATGGCCACGAATGATAGGGACGTCCACCGACGTTGACCGGATAGCTGATGACGGCAATGTAGTACTGCATCAGATAGCCGGTCAGGCCGCCTGTGATAGCGCCGATGAGCGCGACCAGCGGAACGTAATTGTCTTTACTGTGGAAGCCGATGGCTTCGCCAAGTTCTTCCACCGGGAACGGGCTGTAGGCGTCGATTTTGCGATAGCCAGCTTCGTGCGTGCGGCGAGCCGCATCGACCAGCGCTTGCGCTGAAGGGAATTCCGCCATTATGCCGTAGATGGGAAGCGTCTTCATTCGGGCTTCACCTCTGCTTCCGGCAGCAGCGTGCGCATTTCAAAGATGGAAATCATCGGCAGAATACGCACGAACAGGAACATGGCAGAAAGGAATAATCCGATGGTTCCGGCATAGGTCATCCAATCCCAGCGCGTGGGGTAGTACATGCCCCAGGACGAGGGCAGGAAGTCGCGCGTCAGGCTGATCACGATGATGACGAAACGCTCCAGCCACATGCCGACGAGAATGATGAGCGAAATGAGGAAGAGCCAGATTGGATTGGTGCGCATCTTCCGAATCCATAGCAGCTGCGGCGCGGCCAGGTTGCAAATCAGCAGCGAGTAGTACCAGAAAGAGTAGGGTCCGTGGAGGCGGTTCCAGAGCAGAGTCTGATCGTAGCGATTGCCGCCGTACCAACCCATAAAGGCTTCGATAGCGTAGCCGTAAGCGACGATCCAGCCGGTTGCTAGCATGACTTTAGCGGAGTTCTGCAAATGGCGGTCGGTGATGAAATCTTCGAGGCCGTAGATTTTGCGGATCGGAATCGCCAGCATCAGCACCATGGCGAAGCCGGAGTAAATTGCGCCGGCGACGAAATAGGGCGGGAAGATGGTGGTGTGCCACCCCGGGACGATGGCGACTGCGAAATCGAAGCTGACCACGGTGTGCACCGAGAGCACCAGCGGCGTGGCCAGACCGGCGAGCAGGAGATACGCCATCTCATAGCGCGCCCAGTGCCGAGCGGAGCCGCGCCATCCCATGGCGAACAGGCCGTATATCGACTTCAGGTATTTATTGTCGGAGCGATCGCGGAGAGTGGCGAGATCGGGAATGAGTCCAACGAACCAGAACATCAGCGACACGGTGAAGTAGGTCGAGACCGCGAACACGTCCCAGATGAGCGGGCTGCGAAACTGCGGCCAGTAGTTCATCGTGTTCGGGTACGGGAACATCCAGTAATCGAGCCAGGGGCGGCCGGTGTGGACGCCGGGAAAGATTCCAGCGCTTGCGACGGCGAAGAGGGTCATGGCTTCAGCAAAGCGGTTGATCGAGTTGCGCCACGATTGCCGCAATAACAAGAGGATGGCGGAGATGAGCGTGCCGGCGTGGCCGATACCGATCCACCAGACGAAATTGATGATGGCGAATCCCCAACCGACCGGAATGTTGATGCCCCAGATGCCGACGCCGCGCAGAAACAGATAGCCGAGCGCATAGAGCAGCATCATCGTCAGCATGAACGCCGCGGCGAAGCCGACAATCCACCCGTTCGTAGTCGGCCGCGTCAGCACGATGGAACTGATCTTGTCAGTCACCGTGCCGAACGTGTAGCCGGGCTCGATTACGGGAGACGGCTGGTTCGCCATTGCCGATGGATCGAATTGATCTGCCATGTCTTGAGTGCGGCTGCGGGTACGCCTATCCTTCGAATCTCTTTGTCTTTATGTCTTCAAGTTTCTTAGTCTTTATCCTTCGAATCTCTATCCTTCAAGTTCCGGG
>Ga0210389_10004149_pt1 | contig 11278 bp, 9 predicted proteins | sample IncBWH28OmetaG_FD_160127 | JGI IMG/M metagenome (GOLD analysis project Ga0210389, IMG submission 160127) | Forest soil microbial communities from Barre Woods Harvard Forest LTER site, Petersham, Massachusetts, United States - Inc-BW-H-28-O ... | reverse complement strand
GATCCGTTCGGCGAGTTGCGCTCTGGTGAGCGGCCCCTCCGCGATCAGTGAGCGCTCGATCGTCGTCACGCCCCGCTCGGCGTCGGCCGGCGGTACGCCCTCCTGGGCCAGGCGCCGTGCGCTGGCGGTGAACAACGGCGGCGTCGTCAGCGCGTGCAGCCAGGGGTAGTCCTCGCTGGCGACGAGGTGCAGCGTGCCGCGGTTTAGCCAGGTGATCAGCAGCGAGCGGCGCTCACTCAGCTCACGGTCGACAGCGGCCGCGCTCAAGCCCGCGCTGCGCGCGCGAATCGCCAGGCGCGCGCCGCGTGGGTCCTGACCCTGGACGGCCAGCAAGCGCCGCGTGACCTCCAACGGATCGCGCGCCGGCGCTCCGACAAGTAGTTGCGCGGCGAAGCGCTCGGCGAGCGTCGTGGGGGAGGCGTCTGGAGGCGTCGCTCCGCCTACAGTGCGCTCGCGCGTGCGTCGGGCCGCCGCGCGGCCGGTGCGTCGGCGTAGATCCACGCTGCCGCGCCCATCACGGCCGCCGAGAGCAGCACCGCCGGCCACGCGCCGGTGACGAGGGCGATGAGGTGCGAGAGGATCAGCGCCGCCAGACCCACCCCGATGAGCGCAGTCGCCGTACGCGGCCCGCGTCGCAGCGTCCACGTGCGCATGCATGGGACGGCGCCCGCAATCAAGACGAGACCTCCGAGGGGACGCGAGCCACTGCCGGCGGCGACCGCGTAGCCGACGATCAAGCTGCCCGCCGCGAGTGGTGCTGTGGGCAGCGAGCGCATCGCCTGGAGGGTAGCGCTCGACTGGCTGAACGGGTCGCGGCCACCGCGCACACCACGTTTGACAATGCCTGACACCAGAGCTACGTTGACTTGACAACGCGCCGGGCCCGCGGCGGCTCGATCTTTACAGCGGCCTTTCCCGACGCACCATTCGCATCAGAGGGAGGCACACGCGATGGTCATTCGGTTTTGTTCCCCGCTTCGTCTCACAGGGCTCCTAGCACTGTGCACGGCGCTGCTCTTCGCGCTGGTGATTGCGTCGCCGGCGGGCGCGCGAGGTTCCCAGCAGCACCGCTCGCAGGCGGTCGAGCGCTCGCACCACGCAAGCTGGTTCCCGCCGCACGTCCCGCTGCCGCATCCGCCGCTGGTGGCGCCGACCTACCTCGCCCTCGGCGACTCGCTCGCGTTCGGCTACTCGCAGGCGAAGTTCAACAGCCTCTACCCCGAAGAGAACCCCGCCGCATACGACACCGGCTACGTCGATGACTTCGCGAGGGTCCTCAAACTCTTCCAGCCGCGCCTGCAGGTGATCAACGACGGCTGCCCGGGGGAGACCACCGACTCGTTCATCAAAGGCCCCTGCGAATACCAGCTCGCATTCCCGCTGCACCACCCTTACAGCGGCGGTCCGGCCTCCTCACAGCTCTCCGACGCGCTGGCTTATCTGAATGCGCATCCCGGCAGCGTCAGTCCGATCACGCTGGACATCGGCGCCAACGACGCGCTCGGATTGATCGAGGGGACCTGCAAACTGGAACCGGCCTGTATTGCCAAAGGCGCTCCGGCCGTCTTCGCCCACATCGGCGCCAACCTCGGCCTGATCCTCGGCCAGTTGCGCGCCGCGGCGCCGCACGCGCAGATCATCGTTCTCGGTCTCTACAACCCGTTCGGGGCGACGATCGCCGGCGCTGACGAACTGACGGCGGCGCTCAACGAAGTCGAGGCCGGCGTCGCGGCAAGTGTCGGTGCGCGCTTTGCGGACCCGCTGCCGATCTTCAATCCGCCCGGTGCGCTACAAGCACCGACGATCTGCCTGCTGACGAACATGTGCACGCCGCTCGTCGACATCCATCCCACCGATCTCGGCTACGGCGCGCTCGCCGGTGTGATCCTGCACCAATACGTGCTCGGTCTGCCAGCCGCACAGCAGGAGCCGTGGCACGGGGTCGCAATTGGCCCCGACGGGATCTAACGATCCCGGCAAGACCTCGGGCTACGCGCGCGGCAGGGCATCGCGCGTGTAGCCCCGATTGCGCTCAGCCGGCCTGGCCCAATGGCCGGTGACGGGCCGCGGCGGCTTCTTCGAGTACACGCAACATCGCGGTGCTCGCCGGGGTCAGCGGGGTCCGCGCGCTCGCCGCGCGCGGGAGCGCCGCGATCACGCGCCGGCCCGGGGGATGCGGGGCGAGCGCGCGGACGACGATGTCCTCGCGCACGACCGAGAGCGCCAGCTCCGGGATCAGCGCGACGCCGACGCCACTGGCCACCAGTCCCTGCACGGTCTGGTAGTCATCACTCTCGAACGCCACTTCGGGATCGAACCCCGCGGCGCGGCAGCAGCGCACGACATAGCGCGCGCACGGGCTCGACGCTGAGGTCTGCACCCATGCCTCGCCGCGCAGCTCCTCCAGGCACAGCGAGCGCTTGCGCGCCAGTCGGTGCTCGCGTGGGAGCGCCAAAAACATCGGGTCCCCGAGCAGATCCACGCGTCGCGCTCGCGCGCGCGCGAGCTGCTCTGGACCCTCCTGTCCGGCGGCGCTCGGCTGGCCACTCGCCGCGTCCGGATGTGCGGTGTCGCTGAACTCGAACAGCAACGCGAGGTCGAACTCGCCCGCGTGCAGGCGCGGTGCGATCTCCTCGGGCTCGCCCTCGGCGAGGGTCAGGCGCACTTCGGGGTAGGAAGCACGGAAGCGGGCGATCGCGAGCGGCATCAACGTCGCGCCGGCGGTAGGGAAGGAGGCCATCCGCAGTTCGCCGCCGCGCAGACCCGCGATCGCCGAGAGCTCCTCCTCAGCGGCCTGCAAGCGCGCGAGGATGCCCTCGGTGTGCTCCACGAGGGCACGCCCCGCACTCGTCAGGTGCACGCCGCGGGGGCGACGTTCGAGCAGGCTAATCCCCGTCTCGGCCTCCAGCGCCGCGATCTGCTGCGAGACGGCCGATTGTGTATAGGAGAGCGCTTCGGCTGCGGCTGAGAACGAGCCCTGCCGCACTACCTCGTTGAACACGCGAAGGCGACTCACATTTAGCATAAGTAAATCTTATCGCATACATTACAAACATCATTTGCACTGATGGAGGATCGATGGCACTCTCGATGAACGAGAGATCAGAACTCACAGACAAATGAGGAGAACAAAGCCATGTCAGCCGTAAAAGCCATCGTTTCCTACGACGGGACCAACAACGAGGACGACGCCGTCGCTCTCGGCCGCGTCCTGCATAGCGCCGGCGCCGAGATCGCGCTCGCGTACGTCCGGCACACCCAGGAGCCCGAGCCCGAGCGCGAGATCCTCGCCCAGCACGAGGCCGAGAAGTTGTTGCAGCGCGGCGCCGAGCTGCTCGGTACGCCCGAGGCCGCGCGCTACGTCGTCGCGGACCGCTCGACGCCCGAGGGTCTGCGTGCGCTCGCCGAGCGCGAGGGCGCCGACCTGATCGTCTTCTGCTCGGACTCGCACACCGCGCCGCGGCGCGTGAGCGTCGGCAACTCCGCCCAGCGCCTGCTGGATGGCGGGCGCTTCGCGATCGCGATCGCCTCCGCCGGTCTTGCCGACCGCTCGCCGGAGGTCACGCGGGTCGCGGTCACTGAGGATCCGACCGACCCCAGTGCGCAGCAGACCGCACAGGCGCTCGCCGGTGCTGTGGGTGCCGCGGTGGTCTCGGCCGTCAAAGGCCACGGTGCCGACCTGCTCATCATCGGTTCGCGCCCAGAGGCCGGCCAGGGCCAGGTCGCCCTTAGCGCCGCCGCGCAGAACCTGATCGAGGACAACGCCGGAGCGGTGCTCGTCGTGCCGCGCGGTGTCGCGCTCGCGTTCGAAGGCGCGGTTTCGCTCAGCGCGTAGCACTCTCTCTTGGGGACCCCGCCGCGCGCGTACGTGCGCGGCGGTGGGAGAGCTAGTTGCGCCTCAGGTGGGGCTGGTCAAGACGGGGTGCGCTCAACGCTCAAGCGTCCCGCCGCGCGCGTGCGTACGTGCGCGTGCGCGTGCGGCGGGGTCGCGAACGGCGATAGTGCAGCCACGCCCGCGCAAAGTCGAGCCCGCCGCCCACGAGATGACCGAGTGGGCCGGTCCATAGCCACCGCTCGACGCGGCGCAGGTGCGATCGACGCCGCAGCGCTCTCATGGGACGGCACGGTATCGTGGCGCCCCAGCGATGCCGAGCGCCCTTACGACGACCGTCACCGAGCTGCCCGAGTCGCGGGTGCGGGTCGAGGTCCACGTGCCCGCCGGCGAGCTGGAGCAGAGCATCGAGCGCAAGGCGCGCGAGCTCGCCGGGACTCTGAAGCTACCGGGGTTCAGGCGCGGCAAGGTCCCGGCGCCACTGGTGATCCAGCGCGTCGGACGCGAGAGCGTGATGGAGGACGCCGTACGCCAGGATCTCGGCGGCTGGTATGTCGACGCGCTGGGCGTCGCGGGAATCGTTCCCGTCGGCGATCCCGAGGTCGCGCTCGGCGAGCTGCCCGCACCGGGAGCCGACTTGGAGTTCTCATTTGAGATCGGCGTGCTCCCCAAGGCCGAGCTCGGCGAGTACCGCGGCTTGGAAGTCGGTCGCGCGGAGCCCCAGGTCGCTGACGCACAGGTGCAGGAGGAGATCGACCAGCTGCGCGATCGTCTCGCGCGGCTAGAGACCGCCGAGCGTCCCGCGCAGAACGGCGACTTCGTCGTGCTCGACTACGTCGGCTCGCTCGTCGGCGAGGACGGCTCGCACGAGCCATTCGAGGGTGGCGAGGGTCGCGACCAGCTGATCGAGCTCGGATCGGGCAACCTGATCGAGGGCTTCGAGCAGGCGCTCGTCGGCGCGAGTGCCGGCGAGGCGCGCACACTGAATCTCACCTTTCCCGCCGACTACGGCCGCAGCGAGCTCGCCGGACGCGCGGCCAGCTTCGAGGTGACCGTCAAGGAGGTCAAGCGCAAGGAGCTTCCGGATGTCGATGACGATCTCGCGATCGACACCGGCTTCGACAACGTCGCGGAGCTGCGCGAGGACATTCACCGGCGCCTGCTCGAGGTCGAGGAGCGCCGCGTCGAGAGCGAATTCCGCGAGGCCGCCCTCGACGCCGCGGTCGAGCAGGCCAAAGTCCAGGTGCCCGTCGCGCTGATCGAGGGACGCGCGCGTGAGATGTGGGAGCGGATCCTGCACACGCTCTCCCACCGCGGGATCTCGCGCGAGGCCTACCTGAGCCTCTCCGACCGCAGCGAGGAGCAGAGCATCGCCGAGCTCGCGCCCGACGCCGAGCGCGCACTGCGCCGCGAGGCCGTGCTGACAGCCGTCGTGCAGGCCGAGGGAATCGATCCCAGCGAGCAGGAGCTGCTGGACTCGCTGGCAGCGGCCGCCGAGCGCGAACAGGCGCCTGCCGAGGAACTGCTCCAGCGACTGCGCGCCGCCGGGCGCGAGGACGAGTTGCGCGAGGATCTCGCCGCGCGCAGCGCAATGGAACTGATTGCGCAGGAGGCCAAGCCGATCCCGCTTGAGCGGGCGCAGGCGCGCGAGCAGTTGTGGACGCCCGAGAAGGAACGCGCCGAGCGCGCCCGCACGGAGGGCGCGAGTGGCTCCGATCCAGACGTGCCGCAGGAGGCTGGCGAGCTGTGGACGCCGGACCGCTAGCCTGTGTATCCGTGCCCGCCCGCACCCGGTCTGGAGGAATCCGGCCGGTGAAGCGAAACTGAAGCGAGGACTATGAGCCCACTGGTACCGATGGTCGTCGAGCAAACCTCCCGCGGGGAGCGCGCGTTCGACATCTACAGCCGCCTACTGAACGAGCGGATCATCTTCCTCGGCACGCCCGTCGACGATCAGATCGCGAATCTCGTCGTGGCGCAATTGCTGCACCTGGAGTCCGACGACCCCGAAAAGGACGTCTCGCTCTACATCAACTCGCCCGGCGGCTCGGTCTACGCGGGCCTCGCGATCTACGACACGATGCAGTTCATCAAGCCCGACGTACAGACGATCTGTGTCGGCATCGCGATGTCGATGGGCGCGCTGCTGCTAGCCGGTGGAGCCAAGGGCAAGCGCATGGCGCTACCGAACGCGAAGATCTTGATCCATCAGGTGTCCTCAAGCTTTCAAGGCCAGGCGACGGATATCGAGATCCACGCCAAAGAGATCATCGAGGTGCGCCACCGCTTGGACGAGATCATCGCCAAGCACACTGGCAAAGAGCTTGAGCAGGTCGGCAAGGACACCGAGCGTGATTACTTCATGAGCTCGGAGGAGGCAAAGGAGTACGGAATCATCGATCGCGTTATTTCTGAGCACTAGGCACCGGCCTAGCGGCTCCGCAGTAACCCCGACGTTCTCCTGGCAAGACCATGGCTAGACCCACCGATTCCAACGAGCAACTGCTCTGCAGCTTCTGCGGCAAGTCCCAGCGACAGGTCAAGAAGCTGATCGCCGGCCCCGGCGTGTACATCTGCGACGAGTGCATCGATCTCTGCAACGAGATCATCGACGAGGAGCTCGCGCCGACGCCGATGTTCGACCTGGAGAACCTGCCCAAGCCGCGCGCGATCTACGACGTGCTCGACGAGTACGTGATCGGGCAGGAGACCTCCAAGCGCACGCTGTCGGTCGCCGTCTACAACCACTACAAGCGCGTCCAGATGATGCAGACCGGCGAGTCCGACGTCGAGCTGCAGAAGTCCAACATCCTGCTGCTCGGCCCAACGGGCTGCGGCAAGACACTGCTCGCGCAGACGCTCGCGCGGATCCTCAACGTGCCGTTCGCGATCGCCGACGCGACCGCGCTGACCGAGGCCGGCTACGTCGGTGAGGACGTCGAGAACATCCTGCTGAAGCTGATCCAGGCCGCCGACTACGACGTCAAGAAGGCCGAGACCGGGATCATCTACATCGACGAGGTCGACAAGATCGCGCGCAAGGCCGACAACCCGTCGATCACGCGCGACGTCTCCGGCGAGGGCGTGCAGCAGGCGCTCTTGAAGATCCTCGAGGGCACGCAGGCCTCGGTGCCGCCGCAGGGTGGGCGCAAGCATCCCCACCAGGAGTTCCTGACGATCGACACGACGAACGTCCTGTTCATCTGCGGTGGCGCGTTCGCGAACCTCGACAAGGTGATCGAGCGGCGCATCGGGCACAAGGGCATCGGCTTTGCGACTGCGATCGAATCGCGCGAGGAGCGCGACACCGGCGAGGTGTTCGAGCGCTGCCTGCCGGAGGACCTGATCGAATACGGCCTGATCCCCGAGTTCATCGGCCGCCTACCGGTGATGAGCGCCGTGCACCAGCTCACGCGCGAGCACCTCGTCTCGATCCTCGTCGAGCCGCGCAACGCGCTCGTCAAGCAGTTCCAGCGTTTCTTCGCCTTCGACAACATCGAGCTCGTGTTCGCCGAGGAGTCCCTCAACGCGATCGCCGAGCGCGCGCTGGAGCGCGACACCGGTGCGCGCGGGCTGCGCTCGATCATCGAGGAGATCCTGCTCGAGGTTCAGTTCGAGCTGCCCTCGCGCCGCGACGTCAAGAAGTGCGTCGTCACGAAAGAGACCGTCGAGCAGGGTCGCACCCCGACACTCGTCACCGAGGCTGCGCCCGAAGAGAAACCGGCTCGCGCGCGACGTCTGCGCGAGGAGTCCGCGTAGGCGTAATGCACGACGAGTTTCGCGTGAAGGCCTATGCACCCGAAGCGCACAAGCTGCTGAAGGCGCTCGAGCACGGTCGCGACGCTGGCGGCGAGTTGCCACGGGTAGCGGTGACGCACGACCATGAACATGTATTTCTCTACGCGGATTCGCTAGAGGCCGCCAACCGCACGCGCGATGTCGTGCGCGAGGCGATGTCCCAACACGAGCTGCCGGGAGAGGTCGAGGTGTGTCGCTGGCATCCCCTGGAGGAGCGTTGGGAGGATGCCTCTAAGCCGCTACCCGCCAGCGAGTCTGAGCGCGCTGCCGAGCACGCCCGCCTGGAGGAGCACGAGACCGAGGAATCCGAGCGAGCCGGAATCGCGGAGTGGGAGGTACGCGTGACGTTGCCCAGCCATCAGGAGGCGCGTGCGTTCGCCGAGCGCCTGCGCGCCGAGGGAATTCCCGTGAACCAGCGCTGGCGGCATCTGCTCGTCGGCGCCAACGACGAGGACGACGCCGCGGCGCTCGCGGAGCGGATTCGCGCCGAGGCGCCGGCCGGCAGCGAGATCCACAGCGAGGGCAATGGGCTGCCGTACTGGCAGATGCTGCACCCATACGCGTTCCTCGGCGGCATCGCCAACTGACGTTGGCGACATAAACTCACGCTCCTATGAGCGAGCGTTTCAGCGAGTTCGAGAATCGCACGCGGTTCGAGCCCGGGGAGGTCGAGCCGCGCATCCTGGAGCGCTGGCTGACAAGCGGTCTGTTCCACCCCGAGCCTGAGGGCGAGGCCGCGGAGAACTACTCGATCGCGATTCCGCCACCGAACGTCACCGGCTCGCTGCACATGGGTCATGCGCTCAACGGCTCGATCCAGGATGTGTTGGTCCGCTATCACCGCATGTGCGGCCGGCGCACGAAGTGGATTCTCGGTACCGACCACGCCGGAATCGCCACGCAGGCGCAGGTCGAGAAGGCGCTGCGCGCCGAGGGCACGAGCCGCCAGGAGCTCGGCCGCGAGGAGTTCGTGCGCCGCGTCTGGGAGTGGCGCGAGCACTACGGTCACACGATCGTCGAGCAGTTCAAGCGGCTCGGCGCCTCCTGCGACTACGAGGAGGAGCGCTTTACGCTCGACGACGGCTACCACGAGGCGGTGCTCGCCGTATTCGTCGCGCTCTACGAACAGGGCTACATCTACCGCGACCGCTACATCGTCAACTGGGACCCCGGCAGCCGCTCCGCGATCTCCGACCTCGAGGTCGAGGAGCGCCGCGAGACCGACACGCTCTACTCAATCCGCTACGACCTCCAGGGTGGTGGGAGCGTCACGATCGCCACCGTCCGTCCCGAGACGCTGCTCGGCGACACCGCCGTCGCCGTCAACCCAGCCGACGAGCGCTACACCGACCTCGTCGGCCGCGAGGCGATCCTGCCGCTCGTCGGGCGCCACCTGCCGGTGATCGCCGACGACTACGTCAAGACCGACTTCGGCACCGGCCAGCTGAAGGTCACCCCCGCGCACGACCCCAACGACTTCGAGATCGGCCAGCGCCACGAGCTCGACCAGGTCTCGGTGATCGGCGAGGACGGCCGCATGACCGCCGAGGCCGGCGAGCACTTCGCCGGGCTCACCGTGATGGAGGCGCGCGAGGCCGTCGTCGCGGCGCTCGAAGAGGAAGGGAGGATCCTCGCGCGCGAGCCCTACGAGCACGAAGTGCCCTACTCGCACCGCTCCGGCCAGCGCATCGAGCCGCTGATCTCACTGCAGTGGTTCATGCGCATGGACGAGCTCGCCGTGCCCGCGATCGCCGCCGTGCGCGATGGGCGCGTGCGGATCGTGCCCGATAACCACCGCCGCGTCTACCTCGACTGGATGCAGAACATCCGCCCTTGGTGCATCTCGCGCCAACTGTGGTGGGGGCATCGCCTGCCCGTCTACTCCTGCTCCGTCTCCGGCGAGGTCCACGTCGCGGCCGAGGCGCCCGCCGCGTGTCGCTCCTGCGGCGGCGAGCTGCACCAGGACGAGGACGTGCTCGATACCTGGTTCTCCTCCGCGCTGTGGCCGTTCGCCACGCTCGGCTGGCCGCGCGAGACCGCGCAGCTGCGCGCCTTCTACCCCACTAAGGTGCTCTCCACCGCACGCGACATCCTGTTCCTGTGGGTCGCGCGCATGATCATGATGGGCCTGCGCTTCACCGGCGACGTGCCGTTCTCTGAGGTCTACATCCACTCCGTCATCCAGGCCCCCGACGGGCGGCGCATGTCGAAGTCGCTCGGCACCGGCATCGACCCCGTCGACGAGATCGACAAGCACGGCGCCGACGCCGTGCGCTTCGGGCTGCTCGCGATGTCCTCCTCGCAGGACGTCCGCTACTCCGCCGAGAAGGTTCAGCAGGGCCAGGCGCTCGCCAACAAGCTCTTCAACGCCACGCGCTTCGCGCTGCTGCGGATCGCCGATATGCAGGGGGACCCCACCCACCCCGTCGACGGCGACACGCTTACGCCCGCCGCGCGGCCCACAACCGTCGAGGATCGCTGGATCCTCTCGCGCTTGCAACGCGTCAAGGAGCACACCGCGCGACGCATCGAGAGCTACGACTTCTCGCACGCCGCGCTCGGGTTGTACGACTTCGTCTACGGCGAGCTCTGCGACTGGTATGTCGAGCTCGTCAAGCCCAGATTGGCCAGCGGTGGCCACCCCGAGGCCGCCGCTGGCGGCGAGGACGCGGCCGGCGCAGGTGAGCAGGCGGCCACTGGGGGCGAGGACGTGATGCTCGACGGCGAGGACCCCGCCGCGCGCGACGCGCGCGAGGCGCTCGTGGCGACCTTGCTACACCTGTTGCGTGAGACCGTCGCGCTTGCGCACCCGATCATCCCGTTCGTGACCGAGGAGCTCTGGGCCTACCTCGGCGACGCCGACGAGCTGCTCGCCGGCGGTAACTACCCGCAGGCAGTTCCCGAGTTGATCGACGAGGAGGCCGAGGCGGACGTCGCTCGCGCGATCGAGGCGGTCACGTTGATCCGCGGTTGGCGCGACAGCGTCGGTGCCCGTCCCGGCCTCGTCATAGCGGCGCGCCTGGACGCCGAGGGTTACGCCTCGACGCGCGACGCCGTCGCGCGCCTAGCACGTCTGGATCTCGCCGGCGCAACGAGTGCGGCCACGCGCGAGCCAGTCGCCTCCGTGCCGATCCCCGGCGGGACGCTTGAGCTGTTTTCCACTGAAGGCCTCGATTTGGCCGCGGCCGAGCGCAACCGCGCGGCGGCGCATGAAAAGCTCGAAAGCGAGATCAAGCGTGTTCAGGGCAAGCTCGCCAATAGCGGCTTCGTCGAGAAGGCACCCGCCGCGGTCGTCGCCGGCGAGCGCGAGAAGCTCGCGCGTCTGCGCGGCGAGCTGGAGGCGCTATGAGCGAGAACTGGAGCGGCGAGCGCGCCGAGCGCCATCTGCGCTCGCTGGAGCTCTTCGGGATGCGCTTCGGCCTGGACCGGATGCGGCGCATGATGACCGTCCTCGGCTCCCCCGAGCGGCGCTTTCGCTCGATCCACGTCGTCGGCACCAACGGCAAGTCCTCGACGACGCGCATGGCCGCCGCGATCCTCCAGCGCCACGGGCTCTCGACCGGCGCGTACCTCTCGCCGCACCTGGTCTCCTACACCGAGCGCGTGCAGATCGGCGAGCGCGACATCCCGATGCACGTATTCGCCGCC
>Ga0210389_10004148_pt1 | contig 11279 bp, 5 predicted proteins | sample IncBWH28OmetaG_FD_160127 | JGI IMG/M metagenome (GOLD analysis project Ga0210389, IMG submission 160127) | Forest soil microbial communities from Barre Woods Harvard Forest LTER site, Petersham, Massachusetts, United States - Inc-BW-H-28-O ... | reverse complement strand
CGTAGGAAACGTCCACGGGGATAGTGAAAGTGTTGTAGTCCTTTGATTCCAGGGTGGAGTTAAACAGAGGCTGGTTGGGCGCGAGATGAGTGCGCGTGACCGAGGGAGTGGTGGTGACATTCGGGAACAGGTTCGAACGAGTGATGCGCAGCGCGGCGCGCGCCTGGGCGAATTGTTCCTGCTCGGCTTTCAGGGTTTGGTTGGAGACGTTGATCTTCTCCTCGAGCTCGTTCAGCTGCTGGTCCGAATAAATTTCCCACCATTTGCCTTTCGTCACCGCGTCGCTCGGCTGCGCTTGCTTCCAGTTGGCGGGAGTTTCCTTGAAATCCGCGGGGACCTCGGCGGTGGGATGGACGTAGTTGGGCCCGACGGTGCAGCCTGCGAAAAATGCGACTGCGATGGCGCAGAACGCCGCGAGACGGAATGGGTGCGCCGGATAGTGGCGGAAGTTAGTGAGGTTGGGGCGACGCACTGCCGGACCCTCCTTGCTGGTTTGGTTGGGCGATCTGCACTGCTTCTCCGTCCACGAGCGAATCGGGCGGACTGACAATTACGCGGTCTGCGTCCGTGATGCCTGAGACAACTTCCACGGTGGCGCCGAAATCACGGCCCAACGTAATGGAAACGAGCTTGGCGCGATTGTCATTTTGGACGGTGGCAACCTGCAGGCCTTGCGCGCGGAAAATGAGCGCGTTCACCGGAAGAATGTAAGACGGGATTTCAGTCGGAATCTTCAGATGAACCTCGGTGAACGCGCCCGGAAGCAGCTCTCCGGTGGAATTATCAACGTCCACTTCCACGAGAAGGGTGCGGGAAGAAAGGTCAATGGCGTTGGCGGTGCGCACTAATTTCCCCTGGAATTTCCGGCCTGGAAATTGCGCGAGCGTTAAATCCGCGAGGATACCGGGCTTGGCCGCCACGGAATATTGCTGCGGGACGTTAATGTAAACACGCAAAGTGCGGATCGCAGCAACGTGAAACAGTTCCTTGGCAACGCCACCGGACGAACCGGAGTCAATCAACTGGCCCACGTCGGTATTGCGCGCCGTGACTACACCATCAAACGGCGCGTAGACTTTCTCGAAAGATTGCAGGTCTTCGAGCCGGTTCACATTGGACCGCGCAGAATCCACGGTGGCCTTCTTCGCGGCGTAGTCCCCGGCGGCATTGTCCACATCTTGAACGGCGACGGAATCGGTATTCTTCAAGCCTTCAAATCTGTTGTAGGTGATTTGGGACAAATTCAAGTTTGCCTGTGCGGTGTTCAGGTCTGCGCGCGCTTGCAGAAGTTGCTGATCCACTTCGGGCGTCTCGATTTCGGCGAGTAGCTGGCCCTTTTTCACGTGGGCGCCGATGTCGAAGTACCAGATTTTCAGATAGCCGTTGGTGCGGGCGTAGATGGGCGCGTCAATGAACGCTTGAATGTTGCCGGGCAGGATGATTTCCTGCGCAGTGGAGCCGCGCTTGGGTTGAATCACGCCGACTTCGGGAACGGCGAGCGTGTCTGTTTCTTTTTTCAAGGCGGTCTTGGCACGCAGGCGCGGCACAACTCCGGCGACTACGATCGCAATCACGACGATCACGGCGATGATGGCGATTAGTACTCCGTGGCCGGATTTTTCCGCGCCAGTGGGATGTGGATTCGGCTGCGGTGATTTATTTTCAATTGGCTCTATCATTGCGTCCTCTTGAATTTGCGCTTTGCGATCTTTTGAGCATGCGTGGTCGTTTAGTCCGATAGCCGTTCATCGGGTGCGGCAGCGGGTTTCTTCTCGTGCGCGCCGTGCACGATGCTGAAAGTCACCGGCACGAAAAATAGCGTCGCAACGGTGGCGAACATCAGACCGCCAATTACGGCGCGGCCCAGCGGAGCGTTCTGTTCGCCGCCCTCGCCCAAGCCCAGGGACATGGGCAACATGCCGATGATCATGGCGAGAGCCGTCATGAGCACGGGACGGAAGCGCGTGAAGCCCGATTCGGAGGCGGCTTCCGCGGCAGTCTTCCCTTCTCCGAGGCGCTCTTTCGAAAAGCTTACGACCAGAATGCTATTGGCGGTGGCCACGCCCATGCACATGATAGCGCCGGTCAAAGCCGGCACGCTGACGGTGGTGCGCGTGATGAAAAGAAACCAGACGATTCCGGCGAGCGCGGCAGGCAGCGCCATGAGAATAATAAATGGATCGAGCCACGATTGAAAATTAACAACGATCAGGAGATAGACCAATACGATGGAAAACGCGAGCCCCCAAAGCAATCCGGAAAAGGATGAGGCCATGGTGAGAATCTGTCCACGAACAATTATCTGCGCGCCGCGCGGCAAATCTTTTTTGCTGTTTTCGATGATCGGTGCGATTTCGCGAGAGAGTCCGCCAAGGTCGCGGCCTTGCACCGCGCCGAAAATGTCGATCACCGGCATGATGTTGTAATGCGAGACCACGCCCATCTCCGCGCCACGGCTAAAGGAAGCCACGCCGGCCATAATTTGGGATTGCGGCGTGCCAGGGCCGGTGACAGGAATATTTTCCAGATCCTGCAAACTGTCAACAATGTACTGCGGCGTTTGCGCGGCGATGCTGTAGCTCACTCCGGTGCGCAAGTCGAGCCAGTAATTGGGCGTTGTCTGAAAACTGCCGCTGAGTGAAATCAGCACGTTGTTCGCGACATCGCGCGTCGAGTAGCCAATCTGCTGCGCTTTGGTGCGGTCCACTTCGATGTGCAATTTGGGCTGGTCGAAGGCCTGCTGGATACGCAGGTCTACGGTGCCGGGGACAAATTTCAGGCGGTTCAGCAAGTTGTCCGCGAACACCCGGTTGGCCTGAAGATCGCGTCCGAGGATCTGGATGTCAATGGGAGCGGGAAGGCCGAAATTGAGAATCTGGCTGACGATGTCCGCGGGCAAGAAATAAAAAGTGACGCCGGGAAAATCCTTGGCCAATTCGATGCGCAAATCGTGGACGTACTCGGCGGTGGGATGATGGTCCTTGGAAAGTTCGGCGAGGATGTCGGCGTCGCCCGTACCGATCGGCGCGGAATTGCTGTACGAAAGATTGATGCTGCTGTACGGCAGGCCGATGTTGTCAATCAGGCTGACCAATTCGGATTTCGGAATCTGCTTGCGAATGACCGTCTCCACTTGGTCACAGAGCGCGGCGGTTTCTTCGATGCGCGTGCCAGTGGGGGCGCGCATGTGCAGCTTGAATTCACCGCTATCCACTGCCGGAAAAAAGTCCTGGCCGAGCAGCGGCAGCAATGCGAAGGAAAGCACGCAAAAAGCGAGGAAGCAGATGGCGAAAATTACGCGGTGGTGGATGCAACATTCGAGTAAGCGGTGGTAGCGATCGCGCAGGCCGTCGAAATGATGCTCGAACTTCTGTTGCATGCGCACAAAAGGATTGGAGGATACTTGGGCCGTCGCGTTGGGATCTTCTTCGGTGCGGGCCTCGAGTAGGTATTTGGCCATGGTGGGGACTAGCGTACGAGAGAGCAGGTAAGAGGCCAGCATCGCGAAGCAGACCGCTTCCGCGAGCGGAACGAAGAGATAACGCGCCACGCCCGAAAGAAAAAACATGGGCACGAACACGATACAAATCGCGAGTGTGGAAACCAACGCGGGCACGGCGATTTGCGAAGCGCCGTCTAGAATCGCCTGCACGATTTCCTTGCCCTGATCAATGTTGCGATTGATGTTTTCGATTTCCACGGTGGCGTCGTCCACCAGGATACCGACGGCGAGGGCGAGACCGCCGAGCGTCATGATGTTGATCGTTTCGCCGAGGGCGCTGAGAACGATCAACGACGTGAGGATCGAAAGCGGAATCGAGACGGCGATGATCAGCGTGCTGCGCCAGCTTCCCAGGAACACCAGAATCATGAAGCCGGTGAGGCAAGCGGCGATGATCGCTTCGCGAACCACGCCGACGATGGAGGCCTTCACGAAGATGGACTGATCGGAAAGCGGGTTGATGACCAGCGCTGGAGGCAACGTTGCTTTGATCGAAGGCAGCAGCGCTTTCACGCTGGAAATAATGTCGAGCGTAGAGGCATCGCCAGCTTTCAAGATGGTCATGAGGGCCGAGCGCTGGCCGTTGACGCGCACGATGTTTGTTTGGGGAGGGAAACCGTCGCGCACGTTGGCAACATCATGGATGTAAATGGTGGTCGTCCCCACAGTTTTCACGGGGAGATCGTTCAATTCCGGAACGGTGGCCGGCGCGCCGTTCATATCCACTTCGTATTCGAACGTGCCGATTTTCGCGGTACCGGCGGGAAGAATCAGATTCTGGAGGTTGATGGCGTTGACGACGTCGTTTGGCGATAGCCCTTTCGACTGCAGCGCCGTGGTATCGAGGTCTACTTGAACCTGACGCTGCTTGCCGCCGTAAGGATATGGAATCGCAGCGCCCGGCACGCTAACTAATCCGGTGCGCACAAAGTTCAGGCCGATGTCGCCGAGTTGCTGCTCGGAAAGTCCTTCGCCGGCGAGCGCGAGTTGCAGAATGGGCACGCTCGAGGCGTTGTACTGAATGATGAGCGGAGGCGTGGTGCCCTGAGGGAGCTGGCGCAAGAGGGTTTGGGAAACTGCGGTCACTTGGGCCACAGCGTTGCCGATGTCCACGCCGGAATGGAAAAAGATTTTGACGACGGCAATTCCGTTCAGGGATTGCGATTCGATGTGTTCGATGTTGTTGACGGTTGTAGTGAGCACCCGCTCGTACTGAAAGACGATGCGGTTAGACATTTCTTCCGGGGAGAGACCGGTGTAATTCCAGAGAACGCTGACAACCGGAATGTCAATGTTCGGGAAAATATCCGTGGGAGTGCGCAGAATCGCAACGGGGCCCAGAATCAACAGGAGTATGGACGTTACAATGAACGTGTAAGGCCGGCGTAACGCAAGTCGAACAATCCACATCGATCAAAGACTCCCGAAAGGTTCAGCAAATACGATACCTCCGTAGTTCGGAGATTTACGAATCCGCGTACCGGAGGTTAAGTATCGCACGCTCGAATCCACAGCTGAACGCCGAGGAAAACGGCATACAACAACAGATTCGCGGCGAAGCGAAAGAGATTCATCACGAATTGACGGACGTAGCTTGGACGTGCGCGTTGGTAATCTGGTTACGGTCGTGGAAGAAGCTGATTTTACGGCTGTTGCGCAACGTCCGGCGAGTCTGGATGCGGGCGCTTTTGCCGGCGTAAAGCGCGACTGTGCCGGCGTGAGCGACAAGCCCACGTTTGATAGGCCGCGAGGTTGCGAGCGCGGAAGTGGACGGCTTGCATGTGGCGAAAAAGTTCAAAGCGGCAAGAACTTTCTGTACCCCACGGGGTTGTTCATAGCATCTAAAACGGTGGGTCCGCTTCAGGTTGGATGCGTCGCGAGGAGGGCTCGGCTCCCGGGTGGGAGCGAGCGAAACCAATGCCAGCGATCGTGATTGTCCTGATCTTCCTTGTGCTGTTCCTATTGGCCTTTTTAATCGTGTTGATTGGTCCGTTTTTGGGGCTGGGTTTTGCGGTGTGGAAGCACGGTAAGGGTGACGTGGCGCTAGGCCCACCTGCAGGCCTTCGCGAACAAGCTTCTAAATCGGATCAGTAAGCACGCCAAAATTACTGCTTTCCCCGTTTCCGCAGTTGTGCCTCCCTGCAATCTCCTCGGGTCCGGGGGGTACCATTAGAACGAAGGTACCATTTACGGGAAACTTTCTTCTCTCGGTTGCCCCAGGTCCTACCCGGTAGCGAAAATCCGCACAGCACGCTCTACGATTTGGCCTTTGTTTACATGAACTTCGAGATTTTTCATTGTAGTGGCTTGCAGGGGACCCGTGGCTGAGTTGGCAGGGGGATTGCGTACTATAGCCAAGGGGAAGGCCGTCGGCAATGGGGATTGCCGAAGTTCAAAGGGGAAATGGGGAAGGGCTGGACGATCGCGGCGAAATTCGCCGGAAAAATTGATCGCCGTCGCTTGGGAGCGTTGGCGGTCCTCATTCTGGAAAGCGTACTCGTATCGGTTGTACTATCGTATAACTACGGCTACTCACCTCGTAATTCTACCGCCGGGATAGTCCCCGCAACCGCCGCAGCAGGCGTAAGCGCTAATGACAGCGATTGGTTCGCGCCGGCCCTCGCATTGGACAAGACGGATCGTGTGCTTTATCCGTACTCGGTGATTCCGGGCGGCGTAAGGAATTCAGCCGAATTGCGGAACGCTGTGGCGCACGACGACACGGTGGCGCAGCACTACGCGGATTTTAATCTGGGCAACGCGCGCGTGATGCAATTGCCCGGAGCTCGCGCCGTGTTTGTTTCTTATCGCGTCGGTAACCGGATTTTCTGGACGAAAAACCGGCTGAATCTGCCCTCGGGGGAAACGGTGGTAACGGATGGCGAGCACTTGGCCAGAACTCGCTGTGGGAACCGGCTGTCCGACGTTCCCATCGGGCCGGTGCTCGCAAAGGAACCATTTCCGGAAGCGATGGAAATCCCCGCGGATGGCGGGCTCTTGGCGGCTCCGGAATCTTTGAGTGAGTTGCCGCTGGCTGTGCCGCCTACGACAGCGATTGTTGCGCCGCCGCAGCCTGCTGGATCAATCTACATCCCGATCGTCCCGCCGCTTTTCCCGATTGGAGGCACGCCATCGACTCCGGGAATCCCATCGGGCCCTCTGCCGCCTCCGACCGGGACACCTCCACCTTCTGGTCCGCCACCTCCTGGTCCTCCACCTCCTGGTCCTCCACCTCCTGGTCCGCCGCCTTCTGGCCCACCTCCCTCTGGTCCTCCGCCGCCGCTCGCGACGCCAGAACCTTCGAGTCTTTTCATGCTGGCGGCAGGATGCGCGGGTGTTTGGCTGTTGCGAAGGAAAGCTCGCGCGTAACTACTTGCATCTTTTTTCAAGAGGTTGCGGCCCCCGTTCGGCAATTCCATTTCTTGACAAAATCTAGAGGGCGGGATATTGAACGTCCACGAACTCGGGCCCAGCAACATACCCACGCTGCCGCAAGGGGGCTGTATGAGTTGGACGCAAGTTTACGATCCCGCCGGAATCTGGTGGGTCTCGACCCTGATCGCAGCGCTCCCGATTCTGGTGCTCTTCACTCTTCTCGCGGGCCTGAAAGTGAAACCCCATTGGTGCGCGATCGCCGCTGCGTTTACAGCGGTGATGCTCGCGACGCTGGTTTTCAAAATGCCGGCACTATTGGCGGCGTCGGCGTTTGCTTACGGCGTGGCGTATGGAATTCTTAAAATCGCGTGGATCGTGTTGGCCGCGGTGTATCTGTACGACATTTCCGTCGAGACCGGGCAGTTCGAGATCATGAAGGAATCCATCGCGGGAATTACGCCGGACCGACGGCTGCAGGTTCTGCTGGTGGCGTTTTGTTTTGGCGCGTTCATCGAAGGCGTGGCGGGTTTTGGCGCGCCGGTGGCAATCGCTGGCGCCTTCATGATTGGACTCGGGTTCCGGCCGTTTCACGCGGCGGCGCTGAATTTGATTGCGAACACGGCGCCCGTGGCCTGGGGCGCGATTGGAACTCCAGTGCACGCGCTGGCGGCGGTTTCGGGCCTGCCGGAATCGGATTTGAGCGCGATGATCGGGCGCATTTTGCCGTTTACGGCGGTGATCGTACCGCTGTGGCTGGTGCGCACGATGGTGAGCTGGTCGGAAACTTTCGAAGTGCTGCCGGCGATCCTGGTGGTGGGGATTTCTTTCGCGGGCACGCAGTATTTGTGGTCGAACTATCGTGACAGCAACCTGGTGGACATCATGGCGGCGGTGGTGTCCATTCTCTGCACCGTGATTTTTCTGCGTTTTTGGAAGCCAAAGAAAATCTGGCGGTTCGATTACGATCGGGAAGGCGCGAAGCCCGCTACGGTGGAGGGAAAAATCGCGGACGACATGGGCGGCGAGTGGAACCCCAAGGAATTCGATGGATATGTGACGGTGCGAAAATATCCTGTTTTGACGGTGCTGAAAGCGTGGATGCCGTTTGCCGTGCTTTCACTGTTCGTGCTGGCGTGGGGATTGCCGCCAGTGAAACTGGCGATTAACAAAGCCACGACACCCGCATTTATTGTAGTGCAAGCAGATGGCAAGGTGCGCCCTGGTGCGCCGGGATGGGATTGGCCTTATCTGCACAACGCCATCACGCGCGCGGCTCCGGTGGTGAGCAAGCCGACACCGGAAGCGGCGCGCTACGATTTCAACTGGCTATCGGCGACCGGCAGCGGCTGTTTTTTGGCTGCGATTGTTTCCGGATTGTTGCTGGGGGTAAGCCCGTTGCGGTTGATGAAAATATTTTGGCGCACGCTGGTGCGCATGCGGCTGGCGATGATCGCGATTTCGTTCATGCTCGGTCTGGGATACGTGACGCGCTATTCGGGGTTGGACGCGGTGCTGGGCCTGGCGTTCACGCGCACCGGATGGCTCTATCCATTTTTCGGCACGTTTCTGGGCTGGCTGGGCGTGGCGTTGACTGGCAGCGATACTTCTTCAAACGCACTGTTCGGAAGTTTGCAGCGCATCACTTCGCAGCAATTGGGGATCGATCCGATTCTGATGTGCGCGGCGAATAGCGCGGGCGGCGTGATGGGCAAAATGGTTGATGCGCAGTCCATCACCATCGCCACTTCGGCGACGGAGCAAGTGGGCAACGAGGGGATTATTTTTCGATTTGTGTTTTGGCATTCGATCGCGCTGGGCTCAATTGTGGGCGTGATTGTGATGCTCTACGCTTACGTGTTTCCGCACTTTGTGCCGCATGGCCTGACTTTTGTGAAGTGATTCTGCAGCGCGCGGCGGTGATTTAAATCGGGCCTCTGCGGGCTATTTTTTCTGGAGTGACTTTCCGTTCAGCCGGATTCCCTCTTGCGCAACTGTCAAATTACGTATGGTGGAGGTTAGACCGCGGCGTGCAAATTGGCCGGCGAGGGCTTTCCCGATTTGCGCAAAATTTTTGGTCGCCAGGGCGATTACTGTTGGCCCGGAGCCGCTGAGGGCGACGCCGAGAAGGCCGGGCGTGCGCGGAATTGCGAGAACTTCCGCTAGGCCGGGGATCAGCGTCTGTCGATAGGATTGATGCAGGCGATCTTGCATCGCTTCCCACAGCAGGTCGTCGCACCGATCGTCGCCGAGGGCTGCGAGAAATAGCGCAGAGCGCTGGAGATTGAACACTGCGTTGGCATGTTCGATTGTTGGCGGCAGCGCCGCGCGTGATGCGGCGGTCTGCAGCGTCATTTTCGGCGTGACGGCGACTATTTTTATTTGCTTCGGCCATTTTTTGCGCAACGCGACGACGCATCCTTCGCTGCCAACAAACGAAATGACCAGGCCACCCAGCAGCGCGGCTGCGACATTGTCAGTATGCTGTTCCATCTCCGCGGCTAGGCGCAGAGCGTTTTCTTCCGTTAATTTTTTCCCGCAGACCGCAAATCCCAGCGCGGTCCCGGCGACGATAGCGGCGGCGCTGCTGCCCAAGCCTCCCGCGATTGGAATTTGGTTCTGCACCACCAGATGAACCGGAGGCAAACGCTCGCCGTGGCGTTCCGCGGCGTGTCGCATCGCGCGCAGTATCAGATTTTCTTCCGGCGCGCTGGGTAGGGCTTCGCTGCCGGGGATGCCGCTGCTGCGTGCCTCGCTACGCGCGCCCGGCTCGGAGTGCGCCGTGGCTCGCACGGTGAGAAATAAGTTCAGCGCCAGGCCGAAGCAATCGAAGCCCGCGCCGAGATTGGCGCTGGATGCGGGGACTCGCACTTCGTAGGAGCGGGGCTTGGACTTTTTCATGGATGCTTAGGCCGTCACCCGGGAAATCCGAAACTACTGTCCTTTTTTCTCGCTCGAATTCCTGGTCTAGCGGCGGCTCTCCAGACTTTTGAGAATTGCGTCCTTGTTGGCGGCAACTTTTTCCGGTGCGTTGCGAAATGCACCCGAAATCTGCAAGGTCTTCGCTATTCCTTCCGCGGTAACGGATTCGAATGAAAGCGTTCCGCGGTGATAGTTGCTGACGTAGTCGGGATCTTTCAGGACGTGCCCGGTCAGGACCGCGACCACGGATTCGCCGGCGTGAATATTATTTGAAGCAGTGAGCTTGCGAATGCCCGCCACGGTTGTCGCGGACGCCGGCTCGCAGCCGATGCCGTCGCGGCCGATGACCGCTTTGGCGTCGGCGATTTCTTGCTCGGTGACGGTGATAATGCTGCCGTGGGTGCGCACAACTGCGCGCAACGCTTTATTCCAGGAAACGGGCGCGCCGATTTTTATGGCGGTAGCGAGCGTGCGCGGGTTCGCAACTGGGGCAATTTCGTTTGGAAGCGCTCCGTCCGCGGCGATTTCGGATGATTTGAGGCCGGCGAACAGATGCGCGAGCGGCGCGGAGCCTTCGGCTTGGATGATGCTGATCTTCGGCAAGCGAGCGATTAATCCGAGGCGCAGCATTTCGTCGAAACCTTTGCCAAGCGCGGAACTATTGCCCATATTTCCGCCGGGAACGACCACGTGATCCGGCACGCGCCAGCCGCACTGTTCGAGCAACTCGAACGCCACAGTCTTTTGCCCTTCGATGCGAAAAGGATTGATGGAATTCGCGATGTAAATCGAGGGCACGTCGGCGAGCTCTGAAATGAGGCGCATGCATTCGTCGAAATTTCCGGCGATTTCGCACACTACGGCGCCGTAATCCATGCTCTGTGCAAGTTTCGCAGGGCTGATTTGTCCTTGCGGCAGCAGAATGGCGCATTGCAATTCGGCCCGCGCGGCATAGGCGGCAAGACTCGCAGCGGTGTTCCCGGTGCTGGCGCAGACCACGGTCTGCGCGCCCAGCAGTTTAGCCTGCGTGACGGCCGTGGTCATGCCGGTGTCTTTGAATGACGCAGTGGGATTGCAACCCTGATGTTTCAGGCGCAACGCGCTGAGGCCGGCGTACTTCGCGGAGCGTGGCGCGTCGTACAGCGGAGTTTTGCCTTCGAAAAGTGTGACAACCGGCGCGTCATCGTCGAAGGGAAGCAATTCGCGGAAGCGCCAGACGCCGCTGCGGTCGCGGGTTTCGTGCGAAGCTGCGCGCGCGTGCCAGCGCTCGCGAAGATCAGGCACAGATTTCAGACGCTCGAGCGGGACTTCGATTTCCAGCGGACCACCGCAACGCGGGCAGACGTAGATCTGTTCGAGGATGCCGAATGCCGCAGCGCAACCGGGGACAATGCATCGTTGCAGGGCGGCGATGCCGGTCTTCGACGCGTTTTTTGGGATGACGTCGCTCATCATTATTGCGAAGTGGATGAAGTTTCGTGCG
>Ga0210389_10004146_pt1 | contig 11285 bp, 13 predicted proteins | sample IncBWH28OmetaG_FD_160127 | JGI IMG/M metagenome (GOLD analysis project Ga0210389, IMG submission 160127) | Forest soil microbial communities from Barre Woods Harvard Forest LTER site, Petersham, Massachusetts, United States - Inc-BW-H-28-O ... | reverse complement strand
AAAATTTAGCTTAAGTAACTTCTTTGAGTTACCCAAGATCGCCCTCGGACCGCCAAGTCTTTGTTGAAGTCGTACAACTGTACGACCGCCAGAAGGTTGCACCCAAATTTCCGTCTCTGACGCTAACAAGCTTGGCCAGTCCAGTTCCAAGCCAACGCCCGTTAAAGCACAGACTGGAACCGAAACCGAGGATGGCGATCTCAGTTCAGATCAGGAGCTACAAAAGATCAAACAGCTCGGGGCCCAACAGCTTGCTGCGAATGCCTTGGATCGTTTTTTGGATCGGAGAAGCGGATCTTGATCTCCAAAATTGGTGTCCACGCCTTCTGTGAATCAACAGCAACCGGCTTAGCTAAAAAGAGATCTGCCTGATATCAATGAGTCCAAGAAGCCAATCGCCGTTTGCTATTTGGTACCGGGAACGCTGGGTCGACGCCTCGCACAAGACCGACGGACCCAAGGCAGACTTTGGGTTGTGAAATCAGCCGAGAACGATACGAACGGATCAAGCCAACGATCCTTTAAGAACGCTTGGGTCTACCTTGACCTTCTGACCGGGCGACGTGGTCTGCTTAGGTCACAGATGTGTTGATTTGGGGCCAGCGATTGTAGCCTATCGCGGGATCGTTGGACTTTAGAGCAAGGATAAATTCAAATTCTTTGGCCGTGACCTCGGCGGGAGTTGTGGTCTCGGACTCCCAAAGAATCTCTTTGTGGATCGCAAAATCTTGCCGCTGTTCTTTCGTGAAGTCCTTTGCAATCAACTCGCTATTGGCACTGCCGAAATAGTTAATACTGTCGGTGCGATGCTGAGCAGTGGTCTCGGGTGCAGGAATCGTCAGTGTTTTAACCGTTTCTATTCGGTGTGCCGAGTACGTGGGTCTTAGGCGGGAGCATCACATTATCGAAAGTTTGGGTGAACATGGCCGCCGCGAAGAATGCGATTGCACGAAGAGTCTCATTCCCGACGTTGACCAGGTCGTGTCGCAGCGGGGTAGGTAGAACAAAAACGCTGCCGGGTCCGACCTGGTGAGTGGAGCCGTCTTCAAGTTGCAACTCGGCGGTCCCGGCAATGATGTACTGCGTTTCTTCGGTCGCATCGGTATGCCAGCCGAGGCGGCCTCCGGGCTCAATCTCGTAGACAATGGTCGATGATTGGGTGGTGCCGTGACCTCCATACACAGCAAAAGCGCCGTTCCAGCGGACCGAAGGGTCGTCGGCTCCACGAACTTGAATGCGCTCCAGTTTATTCGTCTCGATGATCGGAGTCATTGGCTGATTCCTCCTTGGTCGGCGGTAAAAACCTGGCCGTGACTCAAAGTGCAAACATTCGGTTTCATCGCCGCAAAATAGAGACAAAGCGCTGAAATATAAACAAAAATACCATAAATACTATACTTTACCAAAATGCTCGTGATGAACCGCTGTCTTTTTGAGCCGCTAAAACGGATCGAGGAAAGGAGCGATGCGGCTGGCGTCGGTCATTACCAGTTTCACCGACAAACCCTTGCGTGAAAGGCCATTGGTCCAAGTTGAACTCGAAGAGATCACTGGCGCGCTGGAAGGGTTCGAGGCCGAAGTTGCAGCCGGTACCACCGTTGGTTACCTCGGGGGGAGACTCATCTAGAAAGACGGCAGCTAGAAGATAACACCGGCCACATTAGGCATCATATTTTGCCGGGATCAAAATTGAATCATTACTTTCTTCGACAGCTCGCCTTGACGTAAACTATGGGAAACACTACAGTTATGACAATTATAAACACTGTCGCCAGGTCGCCGAATTTGCAAATCCTCTTGTGAACGCTTTTCGCCGACACTGACGCAATATATTTCCATGTACGAAATCGTCGCAACGGTTAGGACGGCCACACCCACCGGACTAAAGCTGATGGGTCATTGGCCCCTTAGATGGTGGCAAGCACGGTACACCAGATTCATCATGATTCAGAGAAGGCTCTTGCCTAATGAAAGTTTGCCTGGGCCGCAAGAGCCGGTGATAGAAGATGAAATTTCTATTGATGGACATAGATGGCAAGGCTTAGAAATTGGCGATCAAGTGATCGTCCGGGCCTTCTGGCCAGGAGAATCCGCAATAGTTGATTCTGAAAAGGGAAGCCAAGGGACAACCGGCATTCAACTACAGCCACAAAGCGGGAACTTTTGACGTGCCTCCGAGCAACAAATTGCGTAAGCCAGCGGGTCGGATACCTTGTTATGCGACAAACCAAGCTCGAATGCCGTCGTCCTCATAATCGCAATCGCGTTCGTGCATAACAAAAAGACGCTGCGCTAGGAGCCTGCCCGAGTGGATTTCCTGCTCTTTAATGGGACGGTGAGTTAACACGACAAATCTGTCGGCGGTCGCGATCGCAACTGCTTGGGTTAGTTCAATCGCGATTTCTTCGTCAGTAAGATACCGATCTGGTTGTTGATGCTTCCAATCGACCACGCGATCAGCGGGAAGTTCAATTGTGATCGCCTCGTTTCCTGTGGCACGTGCCAGAGTTAGTTTAGGCGTCACCTTGTATTCAAGATAAAAAAAGTCCCGCCTTATAGTGTCGGCCTTCGAAGTTAATGTATTCATTAGTTTTTGTTGTTAAAATGATTAAGGTCTTGGAAGAATAGCTGACTAGGATTGACGAGTTAGTCGGTTAGTTGACTGCTTCTGGATTCAAATCAGATTGACCATATTACTGTAACCAAACCCGAATACCTGATGCAATTCCCGTGTCAGCGCTGCTGAGGTTGTTGATTTTAGTTAGGCAGCCCGGCTTCGTGTGGATCGTCGGACGTCCGGCACGTCTCTGAAAACTCTACCATCGATCCGTCTAGATGTTTTCTATTTGAATGCGACAGTCATAGCCGAGAATTCCCCGGATAAGGGTTTTTGGTATTGCCCTTAATCAGTCAACTGTATGCTCGGCGAGTGACTTGGATTCGATCAGCATTTGGATGAAAATCTCTTCCAAGCTTGCCCCAGAACTCACAACCTGTGCCTCGAGTAAAGCAAGCCTCGGTTCCGGTAAATCTGCTAAATACTCATCGAGCGAGTTTTCGAGCGCTAAGCCGAGCAAGAAGCCAATTCCAGCGCATTCTTCGGGATCTAGAGGCCAAAGCCCCCAGCTCGGGTCCCGACTGTCGAATACTATCGATTGAAGCTCCTCCGCTCTTGTTTGTATTCGCTCACGGAATGCGGCATCCGTGAGGAATTGAGAGCAGAAATTGGCAAGGGCGTTTGAAGCGGTAAACTCTTCTCCATAGAGAAGTTTATGATGCCGGTGAATCCGTTCGACCAGCAACGGCGGAAGCAATGCCCACACTGGGCAACCTAGATCCGGGGCTGAAGGTTTCATTTGTCCAGCCTTTTGTAGGTCTTTTAGAATAGACTTCAACCCCCGCGGCTCTCATCACTATGATGGCCGTGGTAACCAGGCATATTAGAAGTACAAGAATTTTGGTGGTGATACGTATCTTCTAATACTTCATGCTGTGCCGTCCCAACTGACCGTTTTCTCGCCAATGGTCGAAGGTTCGTTTTGGTGTTCACTCGAAGCGTGGCTTCTGTCAGCGCACTTTCACGACAGAATCGTCGATAATGTCGTGTTGCTAAGTCACTGTCAGAATATTGCACCCAAAGTTTCGCATCTCGGGGTCGTGTTCCGGCTTGCGCGGTGTCGATGCCCTGCTTCTTACCTGCAAATCCGATCTACAGTAAAAACCAGAATCCCAAGAACGGTGTCATCACTGCCTGCTTTTCCTTGGGGAGAGCAAGGTCTGCGCTTCCGTTGGCATCGAAAATAGGCCCGATCATTCATGAACAGATTATGAGCCCCGGCGACAGCGACTTGGACCGCGCGTTTGACATGTGGCTGACCATGGACATCGGCGAGTTTGGCTTTCCAGTTCCGAACAGCAAAAGGAACTCGCGTGCACAGCAAAGATAGCAGCGCAGTTTGAGGGACGACGGCTTTACTCGCTCGGCTTTTTACAAATCTCCGAATCGTAGACGATCTTGGACGGTGGCGGCCGTTCTAGGTATGCGTGGACGAGACGCTACCCGACGCTGCTAGAAATTGGGGGACTTAGAGTTGGACGATAAAAACCTTGGGCAAAAAGATCAGATGCTTATACAAATGTTGTTTGTTTTGAAATCATCTTTGTGGCTCCCGGAATATCGAGTGTGTGCGCGGCTTCTTCGAAGATGGCGATTGGAAAATGCGGATTGGTGGGTTGGTAGTGACATCGGATCGCAGATCCAAGAGTTTCAAAATCGGGACCTAAGCGTCCCATTATAGAAACGCTCGTAAGAGGTTAGAAAGACGATTCCAAAGGCTATTACGCCCGTTTCTACTATCTATCCCCTGGGATCCGGCAAAACCAGAGAAGCATGGAACAGAAATTGCAGTTAGTCGGCATCACGCCGCCCCGACTAACCTAATATTGAGCCAAAACTTCTCATCTATGAAAAACACAGTTAAGGTAATTAGCGCTGTCGCATTCTTGTCTTGCGTCGCTTCTTTGCAAGTAAGAGCCACAACTATCGAACTGCCTCTTTACGGTTTCCAGATCGATGCGCTGGACGCAAAGCCAGACGCAGCAACAACAACGGCCCTGGAGCTTTGCCTCCCGGCAACGGAAGGCTTCGCACCTAATATCAACGTTCAGGTTCAGCCCTATACCGGAGTGATTAAAGACTATGCTGCGTTGTCCAAGCAACAGTTCGAAGGAATGAAATGGAAAGTAGTTTCCGAAAAGCAGATCAGCGACAACGAATGGAGTGTAGAATACACAGGGGCTCTGGGGAACAACGATCTGCACTTTTACGCCAGGGCAATTTCCAAGAACGGAAAAGTTTACTTGGCAACTGCCGTCGCGAAGGAGACCCAATGGGCGACGGTAAGTGACACCCTTCTCCAGCACATTCAAAGCTTCAAAGTAAAATAAGTCCTGCCGGGCGACCGAGACCGTTTTACACGGCTCGGTCTGCCAATACGAAGACCAATCGCAGCTCAGGGCGATTTACGATGCGATAATTGCTGCGGCTGCGGGACTTGGGGAAGTCGTTATACGGACACGCAAGACACACGTCTCGCTCGTCTCTCAGCGGCGAACATTCTCCCGGATACAACCCGCGACTAAAAGCCGCGTCGATTTAGCACTCCGCCTTGAAGGACGTAAGCCGACGAAGATTCATGAGACCATGAAATTCCAGATTAGTCTGAGTACGGTGGAAGAAGTTGATTCCGAGGTGCTTGATTGGATGCAGCTGGCGTTCGATGAGAACGCTTAATTTTCGGAGCAAGATTCGGCACAGATCAGCCAGTTGACCTGAGCGCCTGAGGCCATATCATGTCAGCAGCGTGCAACAGGAAGGACGGTATCGGCAAAGGGTGAGGGCTAGGCCATCATCTGCGGAGCGTTGTTTGGCAGCGTCTGCGGTTCGCTCCTCCGAGCGAGATCAGCAGCCTAACTCGAATCGATGAAGACCTTGAATGGTGAGCACTATGAAACTTCACGTAAAAAAAGTGCCGCGCGGATACAAGCTTCGGGTGCGACGATACGACGGACAGACCAGTAGGATTTACGGGTTCAAAATCTTCGACGTGCTTATTGGGATCTCTTTTGTGTGAGGAGACACGAGCCAGTGGAGTGATGGAGTAATGGACGTACTCGGGACGCAAAACCCCCTATTGCATTACTCCCACACTCCGATACTCCATCACTCCTTTGTTTTCTTGCGTTCGTTTCGCCTTCTCGCCTACTCGAAGAATTTTTCGCCGAATGGCCTGAGATCCAATTCCAGGGTCCAAGCTGAACGGTCTTGAACGGCAAGTTGCCAATAAGCTTCGGCCATCGCGTCGGGATCAAGTAAAGGTTCGGGTCCTGGCGGTGTATCTGCTGTTCCTGTATCGCCAATGACCGCGTCGATCACGACGTGCGCCACATGAATCCCTTGGGGCCAAAGTTCGCGCGCAAGACTCTGGACTAGCCCCCGCAGCGCGAATTTCGAACTACTGAACGAAATGGAGGCGCCGCGTACGGACGATGTCGCGCCCGTAAATAGAATCACTCCCGCCCCTTTTTTCAGCATTTCTGGAACTACCGCCTGGGCACAAAGTAAGCCTCCAAGCGTGCCGATGGCCCAGCTCCGCGCGAAATCCTTGGGATCAATCGATAACAACCGTTGGCCAAAAGGGCCTCCGGCGCTGGCGTGAAAGATCAGCAGATCGATCGGTCCTAGAGCTTGGCGGAGTTGCTCAAAGGCGGATTTAATCTCTTTCGCGTCACTCACGTCCGCCTTCGCCCAAGCTACCGGCGACTTGGTCGCCTTTAGCTCGCCCGAGAGCTGACTTAGATAATCCGCAGATCTTGCTATTAATCCGACCGCGCATCCTTCTTTGGCCAATTTGCGGGCAATCGCTGCTCCCGATCCCGGGCCGACTCCGGCGATAACCGCTGCCTTGGGGCGAAACTTGCTCATACAGAGACCAAAGGAAATGATCGCGCTGTGCGAAATTACTTATGGCTTGGTTGAGAGCCGCGCAAGCTGCGCTTCGAGGTCTTTGATCCTTTTTACCAGCGGGTCGATTACGGTGCGCACTTGGGCCTCGGTGAATCTGGGGACGATGTATTTGGGGCAATTCCAATGAAATGCCTCGACTTGGATGATGACTCCCCGCTCGATTGTGGTAGCTCCGGACTCATTCTCTATTTCACGTAGCGCTTCGGGTACACTATCTCCTTCAACAAGTTTCGCGTTACCAAAAATCTTGAGTCGTGCTCGGGCCGGATAATCGATCAAGAATAGAGAGACCCGAGGGTTTTTCTGGATATTACCGAACGAAAGATATTGACGATTCCCTTTGAAATCAGGGAATCCCAAGCGGTTATTCTCAAGTACCTTCAAGAATCCGGGTGGACCTCCTCGATGCTGAATGTAGGGCCATCCACTCTCGTTGAGGGAAGCCAGAAAGAACGAATCTGTGGCCTCGATGAAAGCGATCTCTTCGGGTCCGAGCTGGTTACTGGTCAGAGGACCGGATTCGAAGCGGGAATAGGCGGAGCGACTGCCCCAGCGTTCCTGTAAATCCTTAACGGCGTCACTCGTAGCAATTTCTAAGTAACGATCGGTCATACGCTAAAGTGAGAGGTGAGAAGTGAAAGGTGAAAAGCAGCCATCCCTGACAAACCCAAGGCCCTCCGCCTGGTATCTCCACAGGCGTATTATACAGACAGATCTGTCTATTTTCAAGAATCTTTTACTAACATGTTACCTTTGACTTTTGGCCGTTTTCGCCGTTTCATCCGTTGACCGGAGTGTCTTCATTATCATCAGCTAAAGAGAGCTCGGCCTCCACCCGAAGGCCACGCCAAGGCTTAACCAAGCGGGATCAACTACTCGAGACCGCTTGGCAATTGTTTTATCGAGACGGTTATCATGCCACTGGGATTGACCGGATACTCGCTGATGCCGGGGTCGCTAAGATGACCCTTTATAAACACTTTCGATCGAAGGAGGAGCTCATTTTAGCAGTCCTGGAAAAGCGCAGCGACCAATTCTGCGAGTCGTTTTCCCGGTTTATCCGGGGCAAGAAGCGAGCTCCTGAGCGACAGTTACTGGCCGCGTTCGATTGGCTGATTACCTGGGTCAGCAGCAAGGAGTTTCGCGGTTGTTTTTTTCAGAAGGCTATGGCCGAGTATCAGGACCTGCACGATCCAATTCATCAAGCCGCTTTGGCGCATAAAGCAGCTTTCTACGGAGAGATTCGGCGGCTGGCAGTGGAGGCGGGCTTGCCTAACGCGAAAGCGTTAGCGGATCAACTCACGCTTCTAGTGGAAGGCGCGATTGTGTACTCTCATGCAACCGGCTCGCCCATGCCGGCGGTGCAGGCCAGAGAAGCAGCCTGGTCTCTGATTAAGAACGCAAGACGGTAGAAGAACCTCGCGCAGAGGACGCAGAGGGCGAAAGGACAAACAACGGAGTATTGGAGTACTGGAGTAGTGGGGGCCGTGTTCCGAGTACTTCCATCACTCCAATACTCCAGTCCTCCATCACTCCTTCGCCCTGCTGCCGGACGAGCCGGAGCTCGTCCCTACCGTTTTCGTTGGCGTGTGGCTGGCTTCTCAGCTTGATTGCCAAGAATGTCAGGACCGAAAGAATACCTGGTTATCTCGAGTTCGTTGCGATCATCAAGCCGGAGCCGGATCTTGGCCGAATATTTGCGCGAGTATTATGAGAGCCAGCAGGTGAGCTGTGCGTTCCTCGATCTGCGAGCGCTTAATCTCCCATTGTGCGACGGTGAAAACGCCTACAGTCATCCTGATGTGGCCGAGTGCGCTAAGCTCATCACGGACGCTCGAGTGATTATCGCGGCGACTCCGGTCTATAACTACGATGTCTGCGCTGCCTTAAAGAACTTGGTCGAATTAACCGGGGACAGCTGGGAGGACAAAGTGGTCGGCTTTCTTTGTGCGGCGGGCGGGGCCTCGAGTTATATGTCCGTAATGAGCCTGGCCGACAGTTTGATGCTCGATTTTCGTTGCCTGATTATTCCGCGTTTTGTGTATGCAACGCGTAACGATTTTAGCGAGGCTAAGGTCCCGACTGAAGAGGTCAAGGGACGGATCGCCAGACTTGCCCAAGCCAGCCTGGCTATAAAAAATGCTGTGTGAGAGAACATGGAGACAACGCAACCTTCAGGAATATTATCGCCGGCGGTAACCGCTTTTACCGGACAACTTGAGATCGATGCTGAGCGGACCGTCGCCCATTTTCAATGGTTACTTAAACACGGCTGCGACGCTCTCGTCGTTTTTGGCACAACTTCGGAAGCAAACTCTCTTTCGGCCACGGAACGAACGAACTTTCTCGAATACGCCATCTCCAATGGAATTGATCCGAGAAAGCTATTGCCGGGGACCGGTTGCTGTTCACTGCCGGATTCGGTTGTGCTGACAAAACATGCGATCGGCTTGGGTTGTCCCGGAGGTTTGATGTTGCCGCCTTTCTATTACAAGGCGGTTTCGGATGAGGGGTTGTTCCGTTATTTCGCTACTCTGATCGAACGGGTGAGCGATGACCGGTTACGGATCTACCTGTATCATATCCCCCCGATTTCTCAGGTCGCGATCAGTTTTGACCTGATAGAAAGACTAACGACTGAGTTTCCCGGCGTGGTGATCGGGATCAAAGACAGTTCGGGTGACTGGGAACACACTCGGCAAGTGATTGAGCGCTTTGCTCCCAGCGGTTTTCGGGTGTTCCCCGGAAGCGAAATGCATCTTTTGCAGGCTCTTCGGGCCGGCGGCAAAGGCTGTATCTCGGCTTTTGCTAATATCAATCCGTCCCTGTTACAGAAGGTATTTAAAACGTGGCCGACGCCGGAAGCAGAAAGCCTGCAAGAAGAAGTTCAGCGCCAGGGGCGCGCCCTTCGGAAGTATCCGGTCATACCCGCGTTGAAATTGATTTTGGCGGAATCGGGTAAGGATCCAGGATGGGAAACTGTCCGGCCACCGTTAGCTCCGCTTTCTGCAACGCAACGGGAAGAGTTGCTTAGGGAGCTGGGCGCGGAGTGGTAGGGACGAGCTCCTGCTCGTCCGCGTTTGTTCGGGCCCGTCAATAGCGTGTCACTTCTATCGGACGAGCGGGAGCTCGTCCCTACCGTATGGCTCGGCGCGTCCTAAGGCGTCATGCACGCATTGGAAGTTTGCGACGATTTACTCTGCTCTAATCGTTCGGTCGTCCGGGAGCCTCGCCCTACCTGCAAAATCCGCTAGATTACTTGGATGGCCACGATCCTCTCGGTCACCGAGCTTACGCGTCACGTGCGGGATATTTTGGAGAGCCGCCTCGGCGAGGTTTGGGTGGAAGGAGAGATCTCTAATTATCGGAAACAGTCGTCCGGGCACCATTACTTCACGTTGAAAGATGACCGGGCGCAGTTGGCGTGCGTCATGTTCGCACGAGCGTATTCGGCACGATCCGGGCTCATCTTAAAGGATGGGATGCAGGTGCAAACCTTTGGCCGGCTGACGGTGTACGAAGCCCGAGGCCAATATCAATTGGTGGTCGAGCTGGTCCAAACCCGAGGGCAAGGCTTGCTTCAGGCCAAGTTCGAGGCCTTGAAACGCAAGCTGCAGGCGGAAGGCTTGTTTGATCCGGAACACAAGAAGGCATTGCCGTCGTTTCCCCGACGCGTGGCCTTAGTGACATCGCGGTCCGGGGCCGCCCTGCAAGACATGCTAAACATTTTGGAGCGTCGGAGTCCGTGGCTGCGAATTTTGATCTGTCCCGTCCGAGTCCAAGGCGAGGGGGCTGCAGGCGAGATTGCTGAGATGATTCGATATCTTGACCGGCAGCGAGTTTCGCTGGCGGTCGATGTGGTCATCGTGGCTCGTGGCGGCGGCAGCCTGGAGGATATCTGGGAGTTCAATGAGGAGGTGTTAGCTCGGACTATTTATGGGTGCGATTTGCCGATTATTTCTGCCGTGGGTCACGAGATCGATTTCACGATTGCCGATTTTGTGGCGGATCTCAGAGCGCCTACTCCGAGTGCGGCGGCAGAGCTGGTAGCTCCTGCACAAGAGTTTTTGCGGAATTCATTGGTCGCTAAACAAGCCGCTCTGGTTCGTTTGGCTAAACAAGCCGTTGAAGTCGGCGCATTACGCCTGAACCGGCTGAAAGAGGCTAGAGGATTACGCGATCCAAGAACGCTGATCCAAGATCGGCAACAGAAAGTCGACCAGACTGAGGGTCGTCTTTTACAACTGCTGCGCTGGACGGTCGAACATCACCGGAGTCACACGAATCGTCTGGCTTCATTACTGCAGGCCTATCGACCGGCGCAGGTGGTGGTTCGCCGGAGAGCAGAGGTAGCCGGGGTGCAAACGAGACTAGAGCACGCCGCCAAGTACCAGCTTGAACGAGCGAAACAGCGATTGGTGTCTCTAGAACGGTCAATCGCCTTGCTCGGTCCGGAACAGACGTTGCAGCGAGGTTATTCGATTACTCGGAAAATGACTGGGGAGATCTTGGAACGAAGCGAAGATGTAAAGCCCGGAGACCAGATCCTAACGCGGTTGGCGGAGGGTGAGGTGAGGTCGAAGGTTGAAACGAGTGAGAACGAGTGAGAACGAGCTGGGCACGTGTGTGAACGTGGTGATCACCGAGCACGAATTCGATCTGAAGGCGAGATGTTGAAAAACGGCTCCGCAGGAGTCGGATCTTTAAAGCTGGCGACGCAAAGAAGCGGGTACAGCTCCGTAAGGTGCGACATATTAAT
>Ga0210389_10004140_pt1 | contig 11294 bp, 9 predicted proteins | sample IncBWH28OmetaG_FD_160127 | JGI IMG/M metagenome (GOLD analysis project Ga0210389, IMG submission 160127) | Forest soil microbial communities from Barre Woods Harvard Forest LTER site, Petersham, Massachusetts, United States - Inc-BW-H-28-O ... | reverse complement strand
CAACGGCTTCACATCCCGCGCTCGAGCCGTAGCCGCACCCGCTCCTGCTGACTGTTTGCTCACGTCTTTGTATATCGGCAGACAATCCAAAAACCTGAAAATGCAGGCAAGACGCGCGATCGCAGCGGAAGATTTAGGATGAAATTCAAGAAAATAAGAACGAACTCAGAAAAGAGCGAGGCGTCAAACAGACTCCAGATGGCGGGTAGATGGTGGCGGGTGCCCCATTCTAGCTGCGTCCTTCGCGGCTAGAGTGGGGATTTTTGCTAGACCCTCTGCACGCCGTCCAACTTTACCAACGCCTCCACAATCTGACCCGACCACCGCGCCACTTCGTCCTCGCGCAGCGTCCGCTCCGCCGATTGAAACCGGGCTCGCAGCAATATCGAATACTTCCGGGCAACAATCGACCCGCCGCGAAAAATTTCCGCCGGACGGAACTCCAGTAACTCGACGAGGCCCAAAGCTGTGACCGCGTTCGAGATCTGCTCAAACGAAATGCTATCGGCAAACACAAACGAAAAATCCCGCTCGACTGCAGGGTATTTCCCGAGTGGCACGAATTTCACGGGCCGCAGCCCGAGCCTATATAACTGCTCCAGATCGAACTCGACCACAAACACATCCTGCCGCAGCTTACGCACCGCCGCCAGTTCGGGATGAATCTGTCCAAACTGCGCCACCACCGCGCCATTCACCCGCGCCCGCGCCGACCGTCCAGGATGAAAATATTCCGCCGTCTCGCGGTCGTAACTCACGTCACCGGCAAACGCCGCCAGCAGGTTCTCCACGTCGCCCTTGAACCCGCGAAATATTTCAGCGGCCTCCGCATGTTCCCCTTTGCTCACATCGAGCGCATCGCCCACCGGCAGCACACTTCGCACTGCCGTGGCCGTCGCGCCCAAGCAAGCGCGCCGCGGCTCCACGCGCGGTTCGCCCGAAGATTCGGCCGACAACTCATACACGCTTCCCATCTCAAACAGCCGCACCTCGGCCACATCGCGATTCAGATTCCACGCCAGCATGTCGAGCATCCCCGGAGCCAGCGAGGTCCGCATCACCGACGCCTCTTCGCTCAGCGGATTCTCCAACTCAAGCACCTTCCCAGATTTCGCGCCGTGCGGCACTTCCCCCGGTTTTGATTTGGGGTGGCGCAGCGCTTCTAGCGCTGCGGTAGAGCCACCATTCTTCCCCTGGGCTTCAGCCCCTGAGGGCAGCGACTCAAACTTCTCCGCATCCGCATGCGAAATAAAGGTCAGCGACACCGCCTCGTTGTATCCCAACGCCAGCGCTCGCGTGCGAAAAGCCGCATCCATGGCCGCATGCGGCAACTCGACCACCGCGCCACTGTAGGCGGGCAGCGTGTTTTCGAATTTGTCGTAACCGTGCAGCCGCGCGATTTCTTCGATCACATCGATCTCCCGCTCCACATCGAGTCGCCAGCTGGGTATGTGGACGCGAAACCGCGCTTCGTCCTGCCCCTCGGGAACCACCATGAAGCCCAGCCGCTTCAGCAACCGAAAGATCTGTCCGCGGTCGAGGCTCCCGCCCAGAATCCGATGCACATCGGAAAGGCGCAGCACCACCGGAGCCTGGTCCATCCGTTTGGAAATTACATCGACCGCATCGCCCTGCAGCGCGCCGCCACCGGACTCCAGAATCATTTGTGCCACGAGATCGCACGACAGCACGGTCGATTCGAAATCCGCTCCGCGCTCGAAGCGGTGCGACGCATCGGTATGAAGCCCATGCCGCCGCGACATTTTTCGCACGATCCCCGGATCCCACCAGGCGGACTCGATCACGATGTTCCGCGTCTTCTCCGTGATCATCGTGTCGTACCCGCCCATCACTCCGGCGAGGCCGACGGGCTTCTTCGCGTCGCACACGACGAGGTCATCGGATGTTAACTTACGCTCCACGCCGTCAAGCGTTTTCAGCTTCTCGCCGTCGCGCGCCTTACGCACAATAATCTTCCCGCCCTCGAGCAGGTCCATATCGAACACGTGCGTCGGCTTTCCGATTTCCCAAAGAACGTAATTAGTAGCATCGACAGCGTTCGAGATCGGCCGCTGATCGAGCAGTTGCAACCGGTGTGCAATCTTCTGAGGTGAAGGTTCTATGCTGGCGCTTCGGATGACACGCGCTGAGAAACGTGGGCAGAGCGCAGGTTCGTGAATCTCAATGTGGAAGCCGAGGCCTTGTGGACATTTCGGTAAATTCGGCTGCACGGGCTTGAGCGGCAGATCGTAAACCGCCGCAGCTTCCCGCGCCACGCCGTAATGATTCATCGCATCGGGACGGTTCGTCCCAATCTCCATCTCAAACACGGTGTCAGCTCCGCTCCCGCTGATCCCCTCGACCGAAATTCCAACATTGGTCAAGTCCTCAGCCAGACGCCGGTCGTCGACCGTGAGATCGACAAAGTCGCGAATCCATTGCGGAGACAATTTCATTTACTTACTGTGCCCTGTCATCCTTCGCGAAGCGAAGGACCCCACCACGTCTTCCCCTTCGCCACCGCGTCAGGGAATTCTCACCGTGTCCTCGCGCCTTCGACTGACAGCAGATAGCTGACGGCTAAGAAAACTGCTGCAAGAACCGTACATCCCCCTGAAAGAACAACTGAATATCATCCACGCCATATTTCAGCAACGAGAGCCGGTCCACGCCCATGCCGAAAGCGAATCCGGAAACTTTCTTCGGGTCATATCCGTTGTCCTTCACGAACTCAAACACATTCGGATCGACCATGCCGCAACCGAGCACTTCAATCCATCCGGTCTGCTTGCACGGACGGCACGGGTCCGCCCCCCGCTTCCCGCTCCCCCCGCAGATAAAGCAAGTGACGTAAAGCTCCGCGCTGGGCTCGGTGAAGGGGAAAAATGACGGCCGGAAATGCGTCTTCACCGACGAGCCAAACAGCGCCTTCATGGCGTGATCGAGCGTGCCCTTCAAATCTCCAAAGGTAATGTTGGTGTCGACGGCCAGTCCCTCGATCTGATGAAACATGGGCGAGTGGCTCGCATCCGGAGGATCGTTGCGATGCACGGTGCCAGGAATCACGATGCGAATCGGCGGCCGCATTTTCTCCATGGTGCGAATCTGTACCGGCGAAGTATGCGTGCGCAGCAGCAACCGCTCACGCTGCGGCTTAGCCTGCTGGCCCGCGATGAACAAGGTATCCTGCGTATCCCGCGCCGGATGGTTCGGGGGAAAATTCAGCGCTTCGAAGTTATAGTAATCCGTCTCGACCACAGGCCCCTCGGCAACGGAGTAGCCGAGTTTCTGGAAAACGGAAACAATCTCACGCCAGGTCTTCATGACCGGATGCTCGGCCCCAATCGGCCGCCGCACGCCGGGAAGAGAGATGTCGACCGAATCGGCGAGCGGAGCCGTCGCTAGCTCGAGCCTGATTCGCTCGGCTTTATCGACCACCTCTTCGACTGCAGCCTTCAATTCATTAACACGAATCCCGGCCTCGCGCTTCGCCTCTTTCGGCGCACCCTTCAACCACGAATCGTTGATCTGGGTAAGGATCCCGTTCTTGCGCCCCATCCAGCGGTCGCGAAACGCCTTCAACTCAGCGTCGCTGCAAACTTCCACCGCCTCTGCAGTGCACGCACCAACGCACTCGCCCGCAGCTTTCTCCAGCGCTGCCGCCGAATAGTCTGTCAGTTTGGGAACGGTGTAGGCCACGATCACCTTGCAGGCTAGTTGTCATCCTGAGCGCGCTTTTTGCGCGAAGGACCTATGCAACTCCCGGCGGAATGCAGAGGTTCTTCGCTTCGCTCAGAATGACAAGGTTTAAGTTAAGAAAGCTGGATCGGCACGGCTGAAGCCGTGCCCCTCCCGACTCTGCTGAAAATGCTTTTACTGAAAGCTGACGGCTGAGAACTGACAGCGGCTCTACGCTGCCCCGGCGATCGCGCCCTTGGCCTGCGTCGCCAGGCTGGTAAATCCGGCAGGATCTTTCACCGCCAGGTCGGCCAGAATCTTGCGGTCCAGTTCGATTCCGGCAACTTTCAAGCCGTGGATGAACTGGTTGTAACTCATCCCGTTCAGTTTGGCGGCGGCGCCAATGCGCACGATCCATAGCGAGCGGTACTGCCGCTTGCGCTGCTTGCGGCCGGAGTAGGCAAACTTCAGCCCGCGCTCGACCGCTTCTTTCGCCGAACGGTACAACTTCGACTTGGTAAGGAAATAACCGCTGGCGCGGTCTAATATTTTTTTGCGTTTCGCGCGACGTTTCGTCCCGCGTTTTACACGAGGCATGGTGTTCTCCTTTTTAGTTTCACATTATGGCGGCTGGAGGTAGGACGAATGGTCGTGACCTCTTCACGCGCCTGCAGGGACTAGAGAGGTTAGAGGTCAGTGAAACCTGAACGATTGGCTAGCCCCTAATCTCTAACTCCTAGTCACTGCCTTTCTCACTGATACGGAATCATCCGCAGGACCTTGGCCAGATCTCCATCGCTCACCAGGCCACCGTGACGCAGCTTGCGCTTGCGCTTCGTGTCCTTGGAAGTCAGGATGTGACGCAGTTTCGCGTGCCCCCGCTTTACTTTTCCGGTTCCGGTTTTCTTGAAGCGCTTGGCGGCGCCTTTGTGTGTTTTCAGTTTCGGCATAAAGTCCTCAATAAAACAGCCGTCAGCTTTCAGCATCAGCTGTCAGTTTCAAATTCGTTCTCGCAGGATTCGTTCTCGCAGAATGCCAGAGGACCGCTCAGGCGAGACTTTCTTCCTACAACCCAACTTGTCATTCCGAGCCGTTCGCAGCCGCGAAGCGGCGAGAACGTGTCGAGGAACCTGCTTTCCTACGACGCGGGCTTGGCGATCTGCGCCGCAGGAGCGCTCGGGCCAGGCGCACTCTGCGCCGCAGCCTTGTGCTTTTCTTCCCTCTGCTTGTCTTTCTCTCGTTCTTTCTCCGTCTTCTTCGGAGCCAGAATCGCGTGCAGGGTGTTGCCCTCTTGCCGCGGACGAAACTCCACGATGCTGTGCGGTTCCACGTCTTTAATCAACCGCTCCAGAATCTGGCGGCCCAGCCCGGTGCGCGTCATCTCGCGTCCGCGGAAAAAGATGGTCGCCTTAACCTTGTCGCCCTCATCCAGAAACCGCAGCACATGATTCTTCTTGGTCTCGTAATCGTGGTCGTCCACATTAATGCGGAACTTGACCTCTTTTACGGTAATGGTTTTCTGGTGCTTCTTGGCTTCGCGCTCTTTCTTTTCCTGCTGGTAAAGGTACTTCCCGTAGTCCATGATGCGGCACACGGGAGGCTGCGCGGTGGGCGAAATCTCAACCAGATCCAGATTTTTCTCGCGGGCTTTCTTGATGGCTTCGTAAGGCGGCATGATGCCAAGCTGCTGCCCTTCGTCGTCGATCACGCGGATTTCACGCGCCCGAATACGATCGTTGGTGCGGATAAAACGTTTATCGATACAGTCCTCCGTGCTCTAAGCGACTGAGAATAAAGAATTATAGCATGAGGATTCCCCAGTCCCACCCTTCTGCGAGAAAATGGAGAGCGTAAGAGTCTGCCATCGAGACATAGCAAGCTACGTCTCCATTGCAGTCCGCTGTCGAGGTCAGAACTCATGTGCAGGAACATTAAGACTCTATTCAACTTCGATCCGCCGGTTACTGACGAAGAAGTGCGTGCCGCATCGCTTCAGTTCGTGCGGAAAATCTCCGGCTTCAACAAACCGTCCAAGGCCAACGAAGCCATCTTCCTGGCGGCCATCGACGAAGTGGCAGACGTTTCGACCCGCCTGCTCCGCTCACTCGAAACCACCGCTCCACCCAAGAATCGGGAAGAAGAAGCCGCTAAAGCGAAAGCTCGCGCCGCAGAGCGCTTCGGGACCTAAGAACCAAGGTACCCGTACACTAAGCTTGGGACTCTAGCCAGCCACGTCCCTTGGAGGCAGTGTCCTAAATTAGGACACTACCCCCTTGGAGGTAGTGGCCGAAATGTGCGTTGGTCGGAGAGGGACTAGGCACACACTTTTCAGCCACTACCCCCCTTGGACATTATCTTGACAGCAGCAAAAAGGCGCTGTACTCTCGCCTGCCATAGCGCTTTCGTGCGCGCTCCGACGTGCCTGTCCCGCGTCGTGGCTTGCCCCCTGCGGCCTCTGCTTTCCCCCTCTGGCCGGGGGACTCCCACGCGAAAACTGAACTGTGTCTGTGAGAGGCCTCATGCCCGATCGACCGAAATTGTCCGCCGGTCACAGCGGATTCCTGGTGCTGCTGTTCGCTCTCGCCGCGTTCCTGCCGCTTCCGTGCCGCGCGCAGGGTTTTCCCCCGCTGTCTCCGGAGGATCTGAAGATAACCAGCGAGCCGAAAGCTCCCGGTGCGCCCGCTATCATCCTGTTTCGCGAAGTCGACCGCGACGACAACACACGCACTCCGCACGAAGACAATTACATGCGGATCAAGATTCTGACCGAAGAGGGGCGCGAGCACGCCAATGTCGAGATTATGTTCGACAAGGGCAATGAGGACGTGACGGGCATTCGTGCCCGAACCATCAGGCCTGACGGCACCAGCGTCGACTTCGACGGCAAGGTGTTTGAAAAGACGATCGAGAAAGCCCGCGGGCTGAAGTATCTGGCGAAAACCTTCACCCTCCCTGACGTGCAGGTCGGCAGCATCATTGAATACCGCTTCACCGACGACCTGCGGGAGAACTACGTCTACAGTTCACACTGGATTCTCAGTGACGAGCTATTCACCCGCAAAGCAAAATTCAGTCTGAAGCCTTACACAACGGACTACAACCCGCCCCGGTTGCGCTGGACCTGGCAAGGTCTGCCGCCCGAATTGAAGCCGGCAAGAGGTCCCGATGGCATCATCCGGCTGGAGATGGACAACATCCCCGCCTTTCAGGAGGAGGATTTCATGCCGCCTCCCAACGAACTCAAGTCGCGAGTGGATTTCATCTACGACTTCGAATTCCTGGATAGCCGGACTGCAGACCAGTTCTGGCGGCAAGTCGCTAAAAAACGCTCGGGTGCGTTAGACAGTTTTATCGGAAAGCGCAAGGCTATGGAAGACGCTGTCGGACAGATCGTTTCGCCCAGCGATGCCCCGGAAGTGAAGCTGCGGAAAATCTATGACCGCGTGCAGCAGATCCGCAATACCAGCTATGAATTCCGCAAAACTCAGCAGGAAGAGAAGCGCGACAAGGAGAAGCCAGTCGAGAATATCGAGGAACTGTGGAAGCGTGGGTACGGCGACGGCACCCAACTTACGTGGCTCTACCTGGCGCTGGTTCGTGCGGCCGGCTTCGAAGCCTATGGAGTCTGGGCTTCGAGCCGGAACGAGTACTTTTTTCATTCCAACACCATGGAAGACCGCAAGCTGAACGCCAACGTGGTGCTGGTCAAACTCAACGGGAAGGATCTCTATTTTGATCCGGGCGCCGCGTTTACTCCGTTCGGCATGCTGACCTGGCCCGAGGCCGGCGTCACAGGATTATGCCTCGACAAGGACGGCACTTGGGTTGGCACAGCACTTCCAGAAAGTTCGGCGTCGCGCATCGAACGCGTTGCCAAACTCCGACTCACCGACGCCGGCAATCTCGAAGGAAAACTTACAGTCACCTACACCGGGTTGGAGGCGATGTATCGACGGCTCGAAGCCCGGAACGCAGACGATGTAGCCCGCAAAAAGATGCTCGAGGATCTGATCAGGAATCAGATTTCGGCAGCCCCTGAACTGGAACTTACCAACCAGCCGGATTGGAGCCATTCCGGAACTCCTCTGGTCGCCGAGTATCAACTCAAAATTCCCGACTGGGCGTCGAACGCCGGAAAGCGCGCGGTGATTCCGGCAGGGGTTTTCACGGCAGTCGAAAAACACATATTCGAACATGCGAACCGCGTGCAGCCGATCTATGTGGATTACCCGTTTGAGAAAGACGATGACGTGACCATCGAGCTTCCTCAAGGTTGGCAAGTGAGCAGCGTGCCGCCGCCACAGGATCAGCCCGGCCACATTGTCGCCTATAGTTTGCAGGTAGGAAGAGATGGCGAGGCTCTGCACTTAACGCGGAAGCTCACCTGGAACTTTCTTCTCCTGGAGACTAAGTACTACCCCGCATTGCGTAATTTTTTTCAAACCGTGAGGACCGCAGATGACCAACAGATTGTCTTGCAACCCGTCGCAGCGTCCGCCGGCAATTAGCCGTCGCATCCTGCAGATTTCTTTTTGCGCCGGGATGCTGCTCGGCGGGCTTTTTTCCGGGGCGTCCGCCGCCATGGCCGCCGACGCCCCGGCGTGGATGCACGCAGTGGTGAACGCCCCTCTGCCGGCTTACGACGAAAAGACGGACGCGGTCCTGCTTTACTCCGAGACCGATGTCACCGTGATCGCCACCGACAAAATCAAGACCACAGTGCGCGAGGCCTACAAAATCCTCCGGCCCAACGGCCGGGAGCATGGCACGGTTTACGTCCACTTCAACCCCGAACGTAAAATCAAGAGTCTCCACGGGTGGTGCATTCCCGCGCAGGGCAAGGACTACGAGGTGAAGGATAAGGACGCGGTGGATCGTTCTCTCGGCGGAGGTGGCGAACTCATCGACGATGTAAAGTTCCGGGTGCTGACCATCCCCGCGCCCGATCCTGGGAATATTGTCGGCTATGAATACGAAGTAGAAGAGCGGCCATTCTTTTTGCAGGACATGTGGATGTTTCAGGAAGTCGATCCTGTCCGCGAGTCGCACTATTCCCTGCAACTGCCGGCGGGTTGGGAGTTCAAGTCCTCGTGGCTGAACCATCCTGAGATCAAGCCTTCAGAGTCTGGAAACAACCTATGGCAGTGGACGGTTGCTGATGTAGAAGCGATCCGCCATGAGCCGGCCATGCCGCCGTACCGGGGCGTCGCTGGCCAGATGATTGTGACTTTTTTTCCGCCAGGGGGAAAAGCAGTGAACACATTTGCCGCCTGGGACGACATGGGGAAATGGTACGGTACGCTCCTGAGCGGAAGGGCTGAGGCGTCACCAGAAATTAAGCAACAGGTCGTCACCCTGACCGCGGGCAAGAACACTCAGCTCGAAAAGATGCAGGCGATCGCGCAATTTGTGCAGCGCGATATTCGCTACGTCGCCATCGAACTGGGCATCGGCGGTTGGCAGCCCCACCCCGCGCCAGAAGTGTTTGCCCATCATTACGGAGACTGCAAGGACAAGGCAACGCTCACGCGGGCCATGCTGCACGAAATTGGAATTGATTCTTACCATGTCGTGATCAATACCGAGCGCGGAGTGGTCAACCAGGACACCCCGGCTCACCACGGCTTTGACCACGCCATCGTTGCCATCAAATTGCCTAACGATTTAGTCGACTCCTCGCTCGTGGCCGTCTTGCAACATCCGAAGCTCGGGCGCTTGCTGTACTTCGATCCCACCGACAACATCACGCCCTTCGGCGAAATCCGCAGTGAACTGCAGGACAACTATGCTCTCTTGGTAACCCCGACCGGAGGGGAACTGATTCCTCTGCCCCAGCAACCCTCTGCCATGAACAGTATTGAGCGCACGGCGAAGTTGACTCTCGACGCCGGAGGCACACTCAAAGGGGATGTGAAAGAGGTGCGGCTCGGCAACCGCGCCGCGTCCGAACGCGGAGCCTTGATGAATGTCAGCAATAACACTGACCGCATTAAGCCGATCGAGACCCTGCTGGGCAGTTCGCTCTCCAGTTTTCACATTACCCGCGCCTCTGTGATCAACCTGCAGCAGACCGACCAGCCCTTCGGCTTTAACTACACTTTCGAATCCGATCACTATGCCAAGGACGCCGGCGGATTGCTGCTGGTGCGGCCTCGCGTGCTCGGCAACAAGGGCTTTCACTTCTTTGAAAGCAAAGACCCGCGCAAGTTTCCCTTCGAACTCGAAGGGGCCGCCCGCGACGTCGACACCTTTGAGATCGCGATTCCCGCTGGCTACGAGGTCGACGACATGCCTCCTCCCGTCGACGCCGACTACAGCTTCGCCAGCTACCACTCCAAGACCGAAGTAAGCGGAGGCATGATACGCTACACCCGCACGTACGAGATCAAGGAACTGAGCGTCCCCGTTAGCCGTGCCGATGACCTCCGGCGCTTTGACCGCGTGATCGCGGGCGATGAGCGCAATACAGTGGTGCTGAAAGCGGTCGCCCACTAGGGCTCCGAATTGGCTGGTCTGGCCCACTTCTCAATCACAGCGAAACATGCTGCCCCACTCGTGCGGTTTCGACGAGTGCGCACCACTGACCGCCCGACCGCTCACGAATTGCCAGGTTGAATATCCACCGATCACTTCACCGCAATCACTCGCAGCGCCGTCACCTGACGCACCCAGCGCGCCGGCCGGGCGTCTCCAGGCGCCACGATTCTGAACGGGCCTTCCTTGGCGTCAAGCGGTTTTCCGTCACGCTTGTCCGCCAGAATAATCTCGCGGGTAGCGAATGCAGGATCAGCTTCGGCGAGCGCGAAGACAACTCTATAGCCGTCGGCCGCCTCGACCAGCAAAGCTTCCGCCATGCGCGGTCCACGTAGTGTGTCGCCGAGTTGAACCCCAGCAAGCGCGAGCACAGCCGACAGCGGGACTCCCTCGAAGTGTGCAGGACCCGAGTGATCGTGCGCATCGACGGCAACGTGGGACGCGTTCGCAATCTGCGCGGCAGTGATGGTAGTGGCGTGACCGTCCGCGCCAACAACCTGCACGGTCTGGGCAGAAAGTCCCGCGACGAAAAGCAAACAACAGAAGGCACTGAGCAGATAGCGCTGCCGAGTCATTGGAGTCTCCAGGACAAGCTGTTTTTATATGAGCAGGGCTTTGACTTCCTAGCCACTACCAAGAATGTGGGTGCCTCATCCTTCGCGCGCCTTTCGCGAAGGGCGGGAACGATGCTGCCGACAGCTCCGAATCGAGAAACGCGGCCAAAAAAACTAGGACACGTTAACCAACTGGTGACTGCACATCCCCATCAACGCTCCATCCACCACGTCCTCGACCTGCGCGCGTTGCCAGGAGTTGGCCTGGTGGCGGCCGCGCAGACGCAGCTTCAGGTAATTGTCGGTGAGGGCCTCGGTAAACTCGCCGTTCGCGTCGGTTCCTATGACACTCAACGTAATCGCCTCGACGGCTTGACCGACGAATCCGCGCAAGAACTCCAGTTTCTTCTCACCCGCCAACTCGCGCAGAATGCGGTTGCGCTCGCGAGCCGTGTGGACAGGAACTTGACTCGTCATCGAAGCCGCCGGAGTCCCAGGGCGCGCTGAATAAGTGAAAACATGGAGATA
>Ga0210389_10004139_pt1 | contig 11295 bp, 9 predicted proteins | sample IncBWH28OmetaG_FD_160127 | JGI IMG/M metagenome (GOLD analysis project Ga0210389, IMG submission 160127) | Forest soil microbial communities from Barre Woods Harvard Forest LTER site, Petersham, Massachusetts, United States - Inc-BW-H-28-O ... | reverse complement strand
TAGCCGGCGAGCGCAAGCGCCTGGAGAAGGAGCTCAAGCAGGGAGGCGCGGCGCGCGGCGGCACCGGCGCCGGTGGGCCGGACGTCGAGGCGCTTGCTGGCCAGGCCCAGGAGGTGTCCGGCGCGCCGGTGCTCGCGGCGGCGGCCGTCGAGGCCATGGACGCGAAGGCGCTGCTCGAGCTGCTCGACCGTGTCAAGGGCCGGCTGGCGGGCGCGGCGATCGTGCTCGGCGCGGTCGCCGACGGGCGTGTGCACCTGGTGGCGAGCGTTGCCCCCGAGCTGGTCGCGCGCGGCGTCAAGGCCGGGGCGGTGGTCAAGGCGGCCGCTGAGCAGGTCGGCGGTGGTGGCGGCGGTCGTGACACGATTGCGCAGGCCGGCGGGCGCGACCCCGAGCGGCTGGGGGAGGCGATCGAGGCGGGGCGCGCCGCGATCGAGGCCGTGCTGGCGGGCTAGATGGCATGCGGGTGCTCGCGCTCGACTACGGCAGCGCGCGCTGTGGCTGTGCGCTCAGCGACCCGTCCGGCACGATCGTGACGCCCGTGCAGGCAGTCCTGCGCCCCGCGAGCAAGCGCGGCTTCGCCCAGCTGGCCGAGCTCGTCCGCGAGCAGCACGTCGAGCGGGTGATCGTCGGGCTGCCGCTGGCGCTCGACGGGCACGACAGCGAGCAGACGCGCGAGACGCGCGCGTTCGCGCAAACGCTCTCACAGCGCCTCGACGGGGAGGTGCCGGTCGAGCTGCACGACGAGCGCTTCACCACTCGTATGGCCCAGCAGACGGCCCTCGCCGGCGGCGGACGCCCGCGCACGAGCGAGGACTCGCGCGCCGCCGCGCACCTGCTCGAGAGCTGGTTGGCGGTCAACCAGCGCCGGGTGTAGCCGTGGCCCTCGAGGACCCACCGCGAGCCCAGCGCCGGCGCACGCCCGCCGAACGCGACCTCGAGCGCCTGCGCCGCGCGCGGCTGCGCTCCGAGCGCCGGCGCATCGGCCTCGGTGCGCGGGCGGGCCTCGCGGTCGCGGCGGTCGCGCTCGTGGCGCTGATCGTGGGGGTCGTCGCGCTCATGCGCACGCACGCACCCAAGCCGGCGCCCACGATCGCGCCGCCGCCGGAAACCAGGGTGCTGATACCGGAGGGCGAGACCCGCGCGCAGATCGCGCAGATCGTCGCCGCCAAGGGCCTGCGCGGCAGCTACCTGGTCGCCTCCCGGCGCTCGCCGCTGCTCGATCCGCGCGCCTACGGGGCCCCCGCCGGAACCCCGGACCTCGAAGGCTTCCTGTTCCCCGCCACCTACGATCAGTTCGCCGGCGCCCCCGCCCAGCGGCTGGTCGAAGCGCAGCTGACCGCCTTTCGCGAAAACTTCGGCCCGGCGGTGCTCGCGCGCGCGCGGGCGCTGCACGTGACCCCTTACCAGTTGCTGATCGTCGCCTCGATGGTCGAGCGCGAGGCGCTGATCCCCGGCGATCGCTCGAAGATCGCCGCGGTCATCTACAACCGCTTGGCGCAGGGGATGGCGCTGGGGATCGACGCGAGCATCTACTACGCGGTCGAGCAGGCCGCGCACATACCGACGTACACCGGCGAACTGACCGAAGCGCAGCTGCATATCGACTCGCCGTACAACACCCGCACCCACGTCGGCCTGCCCCCGACCCCGATCTCCAACCCAGGCCTGGCGTCGATCGAAGCGGCCGCCCACCCGGCCTACCTGTACTACGTGGCCGGCGCCGACGGCTGCGGCGAGCAGGTGTTCTCCGACACGCTCGCCGAATTTGAAGCCGACGCCGCCGCCTATCACGAAGCGCTCAGGCGGGCCGGCGGGCACGCCCCGACCTGCAGGCACCGCTGATGGCGCGTCGCGACGCCCCCTCGCCTGGCTGCACCCCCGCTGGAGGTGGGCCCTTCAGGGTGGGCGTGCTCGGTTGGCCGGTCTCCCACAGTCGCTCCCCGGCGATGCACAACGCGGCGTTCGCCGCCCTCGGCATGGACGGCTGGCGCTACCAGCTCCTGCCGGTGCCGCCGGCGCTGTTCGCCACCACCGCGCGCGGGCTCGGCCAGGCCGGCCTGCTGGGTGCCAACGTCACGATCCCGCACAAGCAGGCGTCGCTCGAACTGGCCACCAGCGCCTCGCCGGCGGCACGCGAGATCGGGGCGGCCAACACGCTCACGTTCGCGCCGGACGGCGCGATCGCGGCTGAGAACACCGACGCGCCGGGGTTGCTTGCGGCGCTCGCCGCGCTCAGCGGCGTGCCCGCCCGTCCACGTGCGCTGGTGCTCGGCGCGGGCGGCAGCGCACGCGCGGCCGTGTGGGCGCTGCGCTCGGCCGGGGCCAGCGAGGTACTCGTGTGGAATCGCACATACGCGCGTGCGCGGGCGCTCGCGGAGGAGTTCGGCGCGCGTGCCGTGCGCAGCCCCGAGCCGGCCGACCTGCTGGTCAACTGCACCTCCGTGGGGCTGAATCTGCCCGAAAGCGTAGAACGCTCGTCCGGTGACCGTGAGGTGCTCAACCAACTGGGATTGACGTTCGATCAAGTCGGTGAGTACTCAAATGTCGTTGATCTCGTCTACCGCACGCATTCCACGCCGCTGCTGGCGGCCGCAAGGGCGCACGGCGCGGGCACCGTCGACGGCCAGGACGTGCTCGTCGCCCAGGGTGCCCTCAGCTTCGAGCTGTGGACCGGCGTGCCGGCGCCGCTCGAGGTCATGCGCGAGGCCGTGCGCGACGCGTAGGCGCGAGGCGACGGCCAGCCCTGGGCGCACGCTCCTTGGCCCTGGGCGCATGCTCCTCGGGAGCGGTCCGAGAGGAGAACCGCGATGAGCGAGCTCCCACAGCAGGCCGACCCGGACCTGCACGCGATCTTCGGGATGGACGATCCTGCCGGTGGCGCCGAGGCCGAGCGGCTGATCTCGGTCGAGCGCACCGCCAGGGCCGAAGGCTTCGAGGTGCCCGGCGGCGGCGAGGAGTCGGGGCTGGTGTTCGCGGACGCCGACGCTCCCGGCGTCGAGGTCGCGTTGGAGCAGCCCGACGGCGCTGACACCGGCGCGGGCGAAGGCGGGGGCGGCGCTGCGCGCAGCACCTCGGCCGAGGGCTACGACGGCATCACCAAACCCTCGCGGCGCGGCAGCTCGCACCGCTTCCTGACCGACGTGATCGTCGACATGAACCTGGCCTCGCGCAGGCAGGTGGACGACGCGATCGAGAGCTCGCGCAACTCCGGCACGACGCCCGAGCGGGCGCTGGTCGACCAGGGCGTGCTCACCGCCGACGCGCTCGCACGCGCGCTGGCCGAGCGCTATGGGCTCGACCACCTCGACCTGGGGGTGTTCGCCGTCGACATGGCGGCCGCCAACCTGGTCAGCACGACCGTCGCCAAGCGCTACCAGACGGTGCCGGTGGCGTTCGCGGACAAGCGCACGCTGCTGGTGGCGATGGCCGACCCCTCGAACGTGCTGGCGGTCGACGACATCGCGATCATGACCGGCTACGAGATCCGCGTGGCGGTCGCGCCGCCGGACGACATCACCGGGCTGATATCCCGCCTGGACCGGCTCGAAGACGTGGTCGACGAGACCAGTCTGCTCGAAGATGCCGATGAGCAGGACGGCGCCGAGGTTGTCGCGCTGCACGAGACCTCCGAAGACGCGCCGGTCATCAAGCTGGTCAACCAGATCGTCGGGCAGGCGGTCGAGCGGGGAGCCTCCGACATCCACATGGCGCCCGACGGACGCGAACTGCGGGTGCGCTTCCGGGTCGACGGCGTGCTACAGGACATCACCACCGTGCAGCGGCGGATGGCCGCCGGGGTGATCTCGCGCATCAAGATCATGGCTGAGCTGAACATCGCCGAGAAGCGCCTGCCCCAGGACGGACGCGTCGGGCTGGTGGTCGACGGACGCCACGTCGATCTGCGTGTGGTGACGCTGCCGAGCGTGCACGGCGAGGGCATCGTGATGCGCGTGCTCGACAAGCAGTCGGTGGTGGTCGAGCTCGACAAGCTCGGGATGGCCGACCCCGAGCGCGAACGCTTCGAGGCGGCCTGCCACGAGACCCACGGCGCGGTGCTGGTCACCGGGCCGACCGGCTCGGGCAAGTCGACCACGCTGTACGCGGCGCTGCAGCTGTTGAACACCCCGGAGAAGAACATCATCACCGTCGAGGACCCGGTCGAGTACGAAATGGACGGGCTCACGCAGGTGCAGGTCTCGGCCAAGGTCGGGTTGACATTCGCCGCCGGGCTGCGCTCGATGGTGCGCGCCGACCCGGACATCATCATGGTCGGCGAGATCCGCGACCGCGAGACCGCCCAGATCGCGGTCGAGTCGGCGCTCACCGGGCACCTGGTGCTCTCGACGCTGCACACCAACGACGCGCCGTCGGCCATCACCCGCCTGATCGAGATGGGGGTCGAGCCGTTCCTGGTCGCCTCCGCGCTCGACTGCGTGGTCGCCCAGCGCCTCGCCCGCCAGCTGTGCCCGAGCTGCAAGAAGCGCACGATCATCAGCGCCAAGGCACTTCAGCAGAACGGCTATCGCGCGCGCATGGAGATCGAGGCCTACGAGCCGGTCGGCTGTCGGCGCTGCGGCGGCTCCGGCTACCGTGGGCGTCTGGGCCTGTACGAGGTGATGAAGATCTCCCCCGAGATCCAGACCCTCGCCCTGGAACGCAGCCCCTCCGAGGCGATCCGCGACGTGGCTGTCCAGCAGGGGATGACCCGGCTGCGCGACGACGGCCTGCAGAAGGTGCGCATGGGACGTACCTCGATGGCCGAGATCGCACGCGTGATCGGCACCAACTAGCGCTCAGGTCGTCTCGAGCGAGACGCCGAGATGGCCGCTCCGCGCCCGCGACGCTAATGCGCACGCTCGCATCGGCCGATGCTGCGGACATGGACATCGATTTCGCTGACCTGCTGATGGAGGTCGTACACCGCCGGGCATCCGACCTGCACCTCAGCTCTGGTGCGCATCCGACCGTGCGCGTGCGCGGGAAATTGACGCCGCTGGAGGAGTTCCCGGTGCTGTCCTCCACGGACACGCGCGAGATCGTCTACTCGATCCTCACCGGCGATCAGCGCCAGCGCCTGGAGACCGACTGGCAGCTGGACTTCGCCTACTCGATCCCTGGTCACGCGCGCTTCCGCGTCAACGCCTACTTCCAGCGCGGCGCGATCGGCGCGGCCTTCCGACTGATCCCCTTCAGCCTGACCTCGATCGACGAGCTCGGCCTGCCCGCGGCGGTGCACGAGTTCACGCGTCGCCCGCGCGGCTTCGTGCTCGTGACCGGGCCGACCGGCTCGGGCAAGTCGACCTCGCTGGCGGCGATGATCGACGAGATCAACTCCTCGCGCGACGAGCACATCATGACGATCGAGGACCCGATCGAGTTCCTGCACGGCCACAAGCGCTGCCTCGTCAACCAGCGCGAGCTGGGCTCCGACGCGCACAGCTTCTCCGCCGCCCTGACCGCCGCCCTGCGTGAGGACCCCGACGTGATCCTTGTCGGCGAGATGCGCGACCTGGAGACGATCTCCACCGCGCTGACCGCCGCGGAGACCGGGCACCTGGTGTTCGCCACCCTGCACACGCAGGACGCCGCGCAGACTATCGACCGTGTGATCGACGTGTTCCCCTCCCACCAGCAGGGCCAGGTGCGCGTGCAGCTGTCGGTCGCGCTGCAGGGTGTCATGACCCAGCAGCTGTTGCCCAACGCCGACGGCTCCGGGCGCGTCGTGGCCACCGAGATCCTCGTCCCCACGCCCGCGGTCCGCAACCTGATCCGCGAGGGCAAGACCCATCAGATCTATTCCGTCATGCAGACCGGCTCGGCGGCGGGCATGCAGACCATGGACACCTCGCTGGCAACGCTCGTGCGCCAGGGCAAGATCACCCAGAAGCTGGCCGAAGCGCGCTCGGCGACACCTGATGAGCTCAGGCGCCTGCTCGGCGCGGGCACGCTGGCGGCGGCGTAGGGGAGGCGGGTGGGTTCTAGACCATGAGCACCTACGCCTTCAAGGCGATCGACGTCACCGGCGGCAAGGCCAAGGGCGAGGTCGAGGCCGAGTCCAAGCAGGCGGTCGCCGACCAGCTCAAGCAGCGCGGGCTGATCGTCCTGGACATCTCCGACAAGCACGCCTCGATGAACATCGAGCTCGGGCCCAAGCGGGTCACGGCGACCGAGCTCGCGGTGTTCGCGCGCCAGCTGTCGACCATGATTTCCTCCGGCATGAGCATCCTGCGCGCGCTGTACGTGCTCGAGGAACAGACTGAGAACAGGCTTCTGAAAGAGACGATCGTGGCCGTGCGCAAGGACGTCGAGGCGGGGCTGTCGCTGAGCGACTCGATGGCACGCCACCCGAAGGTCTTCAACCAGCTGTTCGTGGCCATGACCCAGGCCGGCGAGATGGGCGGTGTGCTCGAGGACTCGCTCCAACGCGTCGCCGACCAGCTGCAGAAAGACGCCGCCCTGCGCCGCCAGGTTAAATCGGCGATGGTCTATCCGATCATGGTGCTGATCATCGCGGTCGCCGTGATGATGGCGCTGGTCGCGTTCCTGGTGCCCGTGTTCGAAGGCGTGTTCAAGGAATTCGGCGGCAAGCTGCCGGCGCTCACGCAGGTGTCGGTAGACATGTCGCACATCGTGCTCAAACAGTGGTACCTACTGATCGGCGGCAGCGTCGGAATTGTGGTCGCTTTCATCAAGTGGAAGAAGAGCTCGTGGGGGCGCAAACAGTGGGACCACTTCCGTCTGCATGTGCCGATGAAGATCGGCACGATCGTGCAGCAAGTCGCGGTCGCACGCTGGTCGCGCACCCTCGCGTCCCTGACGCACGCCGGCGTGCCCCTGCTCGCGGCCCTCGAGATAACCGGACGCACCGGCGGTAACTCCGCCGTGCAAGAGTCGATGGACCTCGTGATCGCCTCGGTCAAGCGCGGTGGCACGATCGCTGCGCCGCTGGCGCAGCTGCCGATCTTCCCCTCGATGGTCACGCATATGGTCGGCGTCGGTGAGGAAACCGGAGCGCTCGACGAGATGCTTGACCGCGTCGCGGAATTTTACGAGGAACAGGTCGAAGCGTCGGTCAAGGCGCTGATGTCGATCCTCGAGCCAATCATGATCGTCGTGATCGGCTCGATGGTGGGTTTCATCGTGATTTCGATGTACCTACCACTGTTCGAAGTGTACAACCGCATCGAATAATCACGACGCGGTGATCGGCGTACGCACAGTCAGTGCGACGAGGAGATTTGGATTTTGCCGGCGCTGACTGACAGCGACACGTGGCCGTCGAGCAGCTCCAGCAGCTCCGCTCCGGCCAGCTCGCGCCGCCAGCCACGCAGTGTGCGCACGTCGGCCTCTTGGGCGCCGATGCGGGCGGTGGCGACGATCGCCTGTAGGTCAGCACGCGCGGCCAGCAGCTCGTAGGCCAGGCCGGCCTCGCGCGCGCGGGTGCGCAGTAGCGCCTCGCCGAGCGCCACCAGCGGCGCGTCGTCGGGCTTGGGCGCTGGTCCGCGCACGAGCTGTGGCGGCGGCTCGGGCGGTAGCTCACGCCCGCGGCGGACCGCCTCGAGCAGGTGCTCGGCCAGTCGCCCGCCGGCGACTGCGCCGACGCCGCGGATGCGCTCGAGCTCGCCTCGCGATGACGGCCGGCGCTTGGCGATCTCGATCAGCGTGGCGTCGCCCAGCACGCTCTGCACCGGGCGGTTCTGGTGGGCGGCGGTCTGCTCGCGCCAGGCGACCAGCTCGCGTGCGATCGGGCGCGCGCCGGCGCCCAGCGTGGCGATCCGCGGCAGGCGTGCGAACACCGCGTCGAGGTCGCGCGCGTCGCTGGAGAGCGCGAGCGGCTCGCACTCCTCGCGCGCCCACTGCAGGCGCCCGAGCTCGCGCAGCCGGCGTTCGAGCTCTTCCGCCAGCTCGAGCAGGTGCACGACGTCCTCGCGCGCATAGGCGACCTGCTCGGTCGAGAGCGGGCGCGCGTCCCAGCGCGTGAAGCTCGCGGTCTTGGCGACGCGCAGGCCGAGCACGTCGCTCAGCAGCGAGTCGTATGAGCTCTGCGCGCCCAGCCCGGAGAAGCCGGCCGCCACCTGCGTGTCGAACACGTTCGCCACCTCGGTCTGAAAGCGCCGGCGCACGAGCGCCACGTCCTGGCGCCCGGCGTGCACCACGATCTGCACCGCGGGATCGGCGAGCACGGCGGCCAGCGGCGAGGCGTCCAGCGCCTCCTCGAGTGGGTCGAGCACGAGGATGCGCTCGGAGTCCTCCGGGCTCTGTGGAATCGCCAGCTGCACCAGGCACAGCAGCGTGCGGTAGCGCCCCTCACCCATGAACTCGGTGTCCAGCGCCAGGCGCCCGGCGGCGCGGGCGCGCTCGGCGAACGCCCGCAGCCCGTGCGGGTCGGGGAGCTCGTGCGGGTCTGAGATCTCGCTCACGGCTTGGCTCCCGGCAGCAGGTACAACAGGCCGCCCTGCGGCAGGCCGGCCTTGATTGAGACGTCGGTGGCGTGCGCGCGGATCCACTTCACCGGCGCCGAGCACGCCGGGTTGACCGACTGTGCCTGGCTGGTGCAGAAAGTGTTCAGGAAGGCGTAGCGGACCTTGCCCTGGGAGACCAGACGCTCGAGCTTGGAGATGCTCGTGAACACGCGCGAGTCGTAAGTGGTCAACACCAGGATCGGGCGGGCGTCCTTGACGATCAGCGAGCCCACGCTGGTGGCCGACTCGGCCGCCACCTCGTAGTAGGCGCCGTCCTGGTGGGCCAGCAGGTAGGCGCTCAGTGGGCGCTGCTGGTCGCCGGGGATCTCGCCGACGAGGCCCGCGTCGCTGACGCGGTTGGCGATCGCGGTGGTGTCAGCTTTGACCGGGATGGCCGCCACCGCCACGAGTGTCAGCGCGATCACACCCGCAGGCGCCAGCTCCCGCAGTCGCGCCGGTACGGCCGGTATGCGTGCCAGCGCCAGGCAGGCGAGCGCGCCGAGCGCGCCGGCCAGCGAGACCCAGAATGCCGTCGGTGCTCCGTACAGCAGGCGCTCGCTGTAGTACACGACGATCGCGAGCGTCGCCACCAGCAGTCCCACGCGCACACGCTGCAACATGGCCCCCGCACGTGGGCCGGACGCGTCGTGCCCTGAGCCCGAAGTGCCCGCCGCCGACGCCGCCCATGCCAGGCCGATACCGAGCAGCGCCGCGACCACCGGGGTGAACGCTTCGACATAGCGTGGATGCAGCCGGATCATGTGGCTGTACAGGACGACGCCCGTCAGCATCCACAGGCCCAGCCCGCCGGCCGCCGCGCGCTGCAGGCGCGCGCGTCGATCGTCCTGGGCGCGCGATGCGTCCAACGCGGCCTCCCCGTCGGGATCCGCTCGCGCTGGATTGGGTCGCGCTGGATCGGGTCGCGCTCGTGCCGCGAACAGCCCCCAGGCGAGCGCCGGGAGCCCCAACAGCAGCGCCACCGCCAGCTCGAGCCCGAGGCGCTGGCCCGACAGCGGCCCGACGGTCGCGAGCAGGCGAGTGGGGGAGGGCGGCACGATCGGGATGTGGTCGCGCTGCTCCTGGGTGGCGACCGGGTAGCGGTGGCCGGGTTCGTAGATGGTGGCGCCCGGTTCCGCCGATTTGCTGCCCAGGCGGTCGGTGCCGTTGAACACGAACGCGGCGTTCCACGCGCTGCCGTTGGTCGAGCCGATCGCATACGGGCGATCGTGGGCGGGGAACAGCAGCGTGGCGGTCAGCCACGACAACGCCACCGCCACGTACACCGCACCGGCGCCCACCAGGCTCGCGATCCGGCGCACGCGCGAGCCGGGCATGCCGAGATAGGCGAACAGTGCGATCCCCGGCAGCGCGACCAGTGACTCCAACAGCTTCACGTCGAAGGCCACGCCGAGCGCTGCCGCGCCGGCGAACAGCCATGCCCGGCGTCCGCTGTCTACCGCGCGCAGCACGCACGCCAGCGCGAGCAGGATCACGAGCATCATTACGCCGTCCATCGTGTCGCTGCGCGCGGTGATCACCTCGATCGGCAGGACCGCGAAGGCGAACGCCGCGACGATCCCGGCGGTCGCGTTCCAGATCCTGCGCACGAGCGCGTACAGCAACGGCACCGCGGCGATCCCCGCGAACGCCTCGGGCAGCTTCAGCGTGGTGGTGCTGTAGCCGAGCAGCTTGGTGGAGATCACCTGCAGCCACAGGTCGACCGGTGGCTTGTCGATCGACACGCTGCCGCTCGGCTCGTACACGCCGAAGAAGAAGTTGTGCCACGACAGCGACATGCTGCGCACGGCCGCGTCGTAGAACGGGTCGGGCGGAACCTGGCCGATGTGCGCCAAGCGCAGCACTGCGGCGCCCAGCGTTATCAACGCCACCAACGCCCACTCGCCTGTGCGCAGCGATGCTCTCACGCGCGGAACGCTAGTCTGATCCGCTCGTGGCACGCGACAGCACCGACAGCACCGACAGCGGCGAGCAGGGCGATGGCGGGGATCAGGGGCCGGCGTCCCATGAGCCGCGGGAGTGTATGGCCTGTCGCGGCAGCGGCAAGGTCATCTCCAACCTCGGCGGCGCCCCCAGCGAGCTGAGCTGCCCGTGGTGCGCCGGCGGCGGCGTGCGCCAGGCCGACGTCGACGCCCAGGCGCGCTGGCTGGCGCAGGACGGCGAGGGCGTCGCCGCGGCGCCTGAGCCCACTGACTGACCTCCCGGACGTCGAGCACCTTGCCTCGCCTCGGGCATTGCCCATGCGTCCAAGTGCACGTGCACGTATAAAGCTTGCCTGAGCGCCAACCGATGCAGCGGCTAAATAAGCCAGTGCCGAGGTCTCATGGCAAGCATCGGAATAGGTGCGTAGCAAAGCCGGCGACCCTCACTCAGTAGGGGGGACGCATCGCCGATCGGGGCGATCAACCAAGGCCTGGCGCAAATCGGATCCTAGGAGGATTCATGTTCAATTCACTACGCCAGCGCACAGGAGACGAGAGCGGCTTCACGCTCATCGAACTTCTGGTCGTGATCCTGATCATCGGCATTCTGGCCGCGATCGCCATCCCGGCTTTCCTGAGCCAGAAGAGCAAGGCCTACGACTCGTCGGCCAAGACCGTCGCGCAGACCGCGCAGACGGCCATGGAGACGTTCGCGACCGAAAACAACGGCGAATACAAAAACGCCTCGCGCACGGCACTTCAGAAAATCGAGCCGTCGCTGAACATCTCCAAAAGCAACGAAGCCATCCTGCTGGAAACGACCGAAAAACCGCCCACGATCAGCAGTGGCACGATCACTGCCGGTACGGGTAACCCGTCCGCGAACGAATACG
>Ga0210389_10004138_pt1 | contig 11296 bp, 10 predicted proteins | sample IncBWH28OmetaG_FD_160127 | JGI IMG/M metagenome (GOLD analysis project Ga0210389, IMG submission 160127) | Forest soil microbial communities from Barre Woods Harvard Forest LTER site, Petersham, Massachusetts, United States - Inc-BW-H-28-O ... | reverse complement strand
CCTGGCGGGCCGGCAGCCAGGTGACCTGGGCGTCCACCCGGATGGCGGTCTGGCCGTTGCCCGCGTCCGCCACCTCGACGGTCAGCTCCCTCGTGTCCTCGACGGCAGGGACGGGCGGGAGCACGTAGTCGCGTTCCCATACGGTCTCCGGGCGGCCTGAAACGGGAAGGTTGGTGGTCACTCCGAAGGACGTGTGGCTGCGCCCCACGTGGCCGGCCGTCCAGGCGAGTACCTGCTGGGGATCGCCTTTCACCTGCCAGAACCCGGTCTTGTCGATCCAGTTGGGCGACGCCGAGGACCCGGTGATGTGCTTCATTTCGCTCGCCTGCCCGGTTGGCGGGCCCTGGAGCTTCCGCGCGCCCGGCGGAACCACGAACGCGGCGAGGATCGCGGCGGCGTCCGCCTGGCCCCGCTGTTCGGGCGACAGCGCCGTCGCGGCCGCCGGGTGCGCGGCGGTGGTGGCCGCGTGGCTCGCCGCCGTCGCGGACGAGTGCGCGACCGCGCAGCCGGCCAGTGCGAGGGCAGGGGCGAGCAAGGTACCAAGAAGGCGGCCCGCTGTCGGTGTCATATCCATGAGACGCCGCGGGACCCCCGCCAGTTCCAGTGCTGCCCGGATCGCGCCCTGGCCGTTACGGATTTTTCACCATATGGACGCGCGGTTCCTGGGGAAGCGAAGCATGCTTCCGTTCGGAATCACTGGTTTGATCCCGGCGCGGGATCCAGAGGCGGACGGTCGTGCCCTTCCCCGGGCCGGAGCTGAGGTCGGCGTAGCCGCCGTGCGCGGTCGCGATCGCCTGGACAATGGACAGGCCGAGGCCGCTGCTCGCCGCCTCGGTCCCGTCGTGGCTGCCCGGCGTGGCACGCCCGGTGGCGGCCGCGGCGAGCGCGCCGTCGCCACGGTGGAAGCGGTCGAAGGCCATGGCCGCGTCGTGCTCCGACATGCCGGGGCCCTGATCGCTGACCTCGATGACCGCGCCGCTCCCTTTCGCGTACAGCCGGACGGTGGCCGGGGTGCCTGGCGGCGTGTGCGCGCGGACGTTCCCGAGCAGGTTGGCGAGCACCTGCCTGATCCTCGGCTCGTCGGCCGTGACCACGAGGCTGTCGGGCGCGGAGGTGCGCACGTCACGCTCTGGCTCGACCGCGCTCGCGTCCGCCACGGCGTCGTTGGCGAGGACGGTCAGGTCGGTCTCCGACAGGTCGAGCGACGTCATGCGGTCAAGGCGGGCCAGCTCGAGCAGCTCGGCGACCAGCATGGACATGCGTTCCGCTTCCTGCTCGATGCGCCGCATCGCGTTGGGCAGCTCATCGGGGCCAAGCGCGTTCGCCCGGTAGAGCTCCGCGTACCCCCGGATGGTGGTCAGCGGTGTCCGCAGCTCATGCGAGGCGTCCGCCGCGAACTGCCTGACCTTCTGCTCCGACCGCAGCCGCGCGCTGAACGCCTGCTGGATCCGGTCGAGCATCGTGTTGATCGCCGCGGCGAGCCTGCCGGTCTCCTGCTGACCGCCGGGGTCGGGCATCCGCGCGGCCAGGTCGCCGCTGCGCGTGATCAGGTCGGCGGTGAACGCCATCCGGCGCAGCGGGGCGAGGCCCCGGCCGATCAGCCAGTTACCGCAGACCGCGAGCAGGGCGATGAGCGCGCCGCCGGTGATCACCTCGGTGAGGACGACGCCGCGAATGTTGCTTGACGCGTCGCTCGCAGGCCGGCCGACGATGATGATGGCCGAACCCGACGGCATGACGTGCCTGGCCGACATGGTGGCCTGGGCGGATACGGTGCGCCAGGCCGCGCGCACGGCCGGCGCGCCCCCGATCCTGAGGTCGAACGGCCGCTCGAACCCCGCCAGCCTGCCGAGCTTGTCGTACACCTCTTGCCTGGGCAGGCCGGAGAGGCCGCGGACCTCGGCGAGCAAGGTTTCCCCGGTGGGCGAGTCGGGGGTGAGCATGCCGGTGGTGCCGCTGTCGAGCGAGAGGTAGGCAGCGGCGAAGCCCTCGGTGCCCGCGGCTATCCCGTTCACCGACTGCCTGGAGGCGAGCCTGACCTCGTCGTTGAGCTGGTTGCGCTCGAGCGTGCCGAGCACGACGGTGGTGACCACGCCCATCACCACGAGGAACACGGCGGTCAGCGCGATCAGGCCGGTCAGCAGCCGGGCGCGGAGCGAAAGTGAGCGCCGGGCCAGCCGCGCGCGCCCTGACATGAGCCTCACCGGACACTCATCCCGGAGGCCGCAGGCTGTAGCCGACGCCGCGCTGCGTGTGGATCAGCGGCGGGCCAAGCGGGTCGAGCTTGCGGCGCAGGTAGCTGACGTACGTCTCAAGGACCTGGGACTGCCCCGCGTACTCCCAGCCCCAGACGTTGTCGAGCAGCTGCCTGCGGGTGAGCATCAGGCCCTGGTTGCGCATCAGGTAGGCGAGCAGCCGGAACTCCGTGGGCGACAGCTCGACCGGGATGCCGGAGCGGCGGACCGTCCAGTGGTCCTCGTCGAGCTCCAGGTCGGCGACGCGCAGCGTGGCCTGCGAGTCCTCCTGGCCGTCCGCTTCCGCGGCAAGGCCCGCTTCTGCGGCAGGGCCGCGGTGCCCGGCGGTGCGGCGCAGCACCGCGCGCACCCGCGCGACCAGTGCCTCGACGGAGAACGGCTTGGTGATGTAGTCATCGCCGCCGATCGTCAGGCCGGTGACGGTGTCCGCGGTGGCGTCCCTCGCGGTCAGGAAGATGACAGGGACGTCGTTGGCCACCGACCGTAGCCGCCGGAGGACCTCGAACCCGTCGATGTCGGGGAGCAGCACGTCGAGCACGATCAGGTCGGGATCGAAGGCGTACGCGAGCTGCAGCGCGTCCTGGCCCGTCGCGCCGGTGGTCACGGCGCAGCCGTGGAAGTTCAGCGCGACCTGAACGAGTTCGCGGATGTTGGGCTCGTCGTCGACGACGAGCACTCTCGGGGTCTGAGCGCCTTCTGCCATGGTTCGCTTGCTGCCAACGGGTCGTGGATGGGTTCTGTTGTCCATTGTGCCCGGTTCCAGGACCCCGGCATGCGCGAACTGCTTCTGCGGTGGTGCACCTGGTGAAGGTGCGGCGTATCGTCATGCAGGGTCGGCGGTGAGCCGTGTCGTGGCGTTGAAGGAGCGATAGGTAGAACTGCCGATCTTTGTGTCGCGCCGTTCCTCGCAGCTGCGCTGCGTGTCAAACTCGTCACACGCAATCTCATGACACGCAATACCCCATCACCGGAGGCCCTTGATGACCAAGGCCCTGCGCCAACCGGAAGGCCTCGACGTCACGAGACCGTCCCCGGCGCGGATCTACGACTACATGCTGCGCGGGTCGCATCACTTCGAGGCTGATGCGGATGCCGCGGAGCGCATCCTGGCCGTGGTGCCTGAGATCAAGGACTGTGCCTGGTCGAACCGCGGGTTCCACCAGCGGGCGGCGGCGTGGATCGCGAAGCAGGGGGTCAGGCAGTTCCTCGACATCGGCTCGGGGCTGCCGACCGTGGGGAACACGCACGAGGTGGTCAGCAAGATCCACCAGGACGCGCGCGTCGTCTACGTCGACAACGACCCGATGGTGGAACTGCACAGCCAGGGGATCCTCGACGAGTCAGGACGGGTGAGCGTGCTCTGCGCGGACCTGCGCGATCCGGACTCGATCCTCGGCCATCCGGCCGTGCGCGAGCTGATCGACCCGGCCGAGCCGACCGGCCTGCTGATGACCGCCGTGCTGATGTTCGTCGCCGACGAGGATGACCCGTGGAGCCTGGTGGGGCGCTACGTGGCGGCGATGCGGTCGGGCAGTTACCTGGCGCTGTCGCACCTCACCGACGACGCCAAGCCGCCGCTGGCGGTCGACGGGTTCCGGCGGGTCTTCGACCGCGCGACCGAGCAGATGCACTTCCGGTCGAAGGCCCAGATAGAGCGGTTCTTCGCCGGGCTCGAGACGGTTCCGCCCTATGAGGGCGCGCCGCCGGCGATCACCTACAGCGGCCTGTGGGGTGCCGAGGACGTAAAGCTGGCCGACAGCGACGGCTCCCGCTGGCTCTACTGTGCGGTTGCGAAAAAGCCCTGACCAGGGAGGATGTCATCAAGCCGACACCGCAGGAACTGGGCATCGACCCGGCCGCGCTGGCCTGGGAGCGGTCCGGTGATGACGACGGCTCGATTGAGGTCGCCTTTCCGCTCAGCCAGTGGTGGGCCAGGGGCGACTGGGTGCTGGTGCGGGTGGCGGGCGATGAGGCAGGCCGGGTCCTGGTGTTCGACAGGAACGAGTGGGAATGCTTTATCGACGGGGCAAGGAACGGGGAGTTCGATGACGTGGCTGGCCCGACCCGCCTGATGTCCTAAACGCAGATCACCACTGTCGCGCCGGCCAAATCACGGCAATCAGGGCCAATCGGCCATTGCCGGCGGTTCGATGCGGCACGCCGCGCCGCGCCCCGGCGCATCGGCTTCGCGTCGGCGCCGCGTCGGCTTCGCATCGGCGTCGCTTCCCCCAGGCAAGAAAGTGTTCAACGATGCCTCAGAAAAGGCTTGATTTGTGAATCGCAATTTGGTTAAGCTCATGTACGCATCCGCAAGTCTGTGCCGGAGTGTGCGCCCGGCTGCCGGCTCGTCAGGTATGCGAAATACGACAAACCGCAGAATGTCTTTTATTTCGGAGGAGGGCACCGGTGAGCGATGACGCTTATGGCGCGACCGTCGCGAAACGGCGCCTGTCCCTGCGACTCGGCGAGCTGCGCGGCAACACCGGCTACACCGCCAATCATGTCTGCGACATCCTCAACTGGGGCCGCGGCAAGGTGGGCCGGTTCGAGGCCAACCAGTGGAAGCGGCCGGAGATGAGCGACATCCGCGACCTCATCCGCATTTACGAGGTCGAGGGCGCGGAACGGGACGAGATCGAGGATCTCGCGGTCCGCTGCCGTGTCCGTCCCTGGTGGCGTGAATACGGCGAGATCTTCGACAACGAGTTCCCCGGCTACGAGAACGACGCGGCCACCATCCAGGTCTACATGCCGCTGGTGGTGCCTGGCCTGCTGCAGACTCCGGCCTACATGGAGGCGCAGTTCAAGTCGGGCGCCCGCCCGCCCGCCTGGCGCCGCAAGTCGGTCAACGCGCGGCTGCGCAGGCAGGAGATCCTCGACCGCACCGACAGCACGACGCCACGGCTGTCCGCCGTCATCACCGAGGCCTCGCTGCGCTACCGGTGGGGGATTCACACCGACCGCAGGGAGCAGATCGAGCACCTGGCGGAGATGAGCAAGCGGCGCAACATCGAATTGCGTATCCAGCGATTCGACGACGGCCCGCCGACCGGCATCTTCTCCATGGTCAACATCTTCGGCTTCCTTGACGACGAGCCGCCCATCGTGTTCGTGGAGACCGACTACGCCATCGAAGAAGTCAGCGGGCCCGAGGCCGTTTACGGTTACGTCCAGTCGTTCGAGCGCGCGTGTGACGCGGCGCTCGAACCCGAGGACACCACGGTGTACCTCGAAACACTCGCCAAGAGAATGGAGTGACTGCACTGTGAACGACCTGTCTCAAGCCATCTGGCGGAAGGCGAGCCTGAGCGCGCTCAACGGGGGCTGCGTCGAGATCGCCGTCAACCTGCCTGGCGTCACCGCGGTACGCGACAGCAAGCGCACGGAGGGCGGCGCGCACGTCGTCGACCGGGCCGCGTTCGCCAGGTTCCTTCTAGACGTGCAGGGGGGGCGCTACGACATCTAGGCATGCGGGCCGGGTGTCGTGACGCACGGCACGGAGGGTCCCCTGGGAGGCACCCCAGGGGACCCTCGTGTTTTCCGCGAGCCCTGTCTCGTGAGCCCTGGCGGGTAGGCGCTCTTGTTGCGGCTCCTATCGCCATCTGAGAATGTACTCCTGCCGCACGAGCGGGCCAATAGGCAATCGGTTGTCTATGGCGCGACCGCATAGCAGTGCGAGTCATGTGAAACGGGTGCCCATTGGGGATATCATCGATTGGGCATCGATGTGCGCCGCTGACCTGCGAATTTACGCGATACAGGCTTGATTGCCCTCACATGCGGGAATTGATCGCCTGCCTTAGGTAGCTCATTAGAAGGCGTAGGTAATTCTACGGCTTCTTTTTTTAGGTGTGTCGAATGTCGCATTTTGACCCGATTCATGGGATGGGCTGCCATCTTTATTGAAGGCGGTTCGCTTCCGCATCCAAGGGCCGCAGAGTAATGTGAAGTGACGTACATGACTCAGAACATGTGCTTCACAGATCCGGAAATCAGGTCAATCCGCCCCGGACCCCGGCGGTCTGATCGACGGAAGCTCTGACGGAACGACGGGGGCTAGTCGGAGGCACCGAAATGGATGACGGGTTGCGGATGGTGCAGACGCGTACGTGCGGGGCGTGGGTTCTGCCGGGGGACCCAACCTGCGCGGGCGTCGCTCGCCGCCTCTTCCGGAGAGTGGCGAGTGCGCTCTCCCTCGACACGGAAGGCATCGACGACGGGGTAACGATGGTCAGCGAGCTGGCCGCCAACACCCTGCACGCGAACCAGCGGCAGCCGCTTCCGGTGAATCCAGAGCTCTGGCTCTACCTGCGGGGCACCGGCCGGGAGGCGGAACTCGTTTGCAAGGTCTTCGACACCCTCCCAGGCTGGGTGCGCGGCAACGTGCCAGGCCGCACCGTCTGCCGGGCCCCGGCCGACGCGATGAGCGGCCGCGGCCTTGAGGTGGTGCACGAGCTGTCCAACGGGTACTGGGGCCACCATCTCACCAGGTCACGGCTGTCCGGCACCGGGATACGGGGCAAGGCGGTCTGGTTCGCGCTGCCGGTGCCCGCCGCCGACGCGATGAGCGGCAAGCGGCACCCCATCACCGCCGGGGACGCGATGACCGAGCTGGAGCAGGACCTCAGCACCCGGGGGTTCAGCGGCAGGCTGGTGCGCGCCGACGACCACGCCGCCGACATGGCGGTGCTGTCGATTGCCAGCGGCCTGACGGTCTGGTGCAGGTCCGCCGCCGCCTGGCTCCGCGCGCCTGGCGTCGCCGCGCAGCAGTGGAGTTACTGCGACCTGGTCGAGGTGGGTGAGCAGGCGGTTCAGGCGCACGAGATGATCGTCGCGACCGCGGACTCATCCTTTCCGCTCGCGGACGCCACCAGAACCGGGGCCTTAGCGGACGCCTTAGCGGACCTGTGCCCTGGCGACAGGAAGCGTCCCGTAGGCACCGAGCACGGTCGTCCAGAAGCGCTCGGCGTCGATCGCGGTGGCCACCTGGGTGTTGTGGTCGGCCGAGCGCGAGAAGTCGGTCACGGTCATCCCTGACGTGAAGATCCCGTGCGTCTCCACCTGCACCCGCGCCGGCGTGTACGAGAACGCCGCGGGATCGGCGATCGACACGACCGCGCACACGTCGTGCACCGGCGGCTCGCCCGTCGTGTCGTCCGCGTCCCGGTACTGCGCGAGCGCCGGCAGCAGCAGCTGCGCGCCGAGTGAGCCGAGCGAGCGCATCCGCTCCTGGACGGCGGCCGTCGCCCGGGCCCGCAGCGTGACGTCGAGCCCGATCATCCGCACCGTCCACCCCGCGCTGAAAACGATCGCGGCGGCCTCGGGGTCGGCCCAGATGTTGTACTCCGCGGCGTGGTTCACGTTGCCGCGCGACGCGGAACCGCCCATGATCACGAAGTCCCTGACCCACGTCGCCAGGCGTGGGTCACGGCGCAGCGCCAGCCCGATGTTGGTCAGCGGGCCGGTGGCGACCAGCGTGATCTCTCCCGGTGCCGCCCCGAAGGTGTCGATGATGAAATCGATCGCGTGCCCGTCCTCCGCGGTCCGGTCGGGCGCGGGCAGGACCGCGCCGCCAAGACCGGAGTCGCCGTGCACGTGTCCGGCGTCGAGCGCCGGGCGCAGCAGCGGCACGGGGGACCCGGGGGTCACCGGCACGTTCTTCGCGCCGACGAACGACGCGACGGCAAGGGCGTTCGCGGTCGTCTTGGGCAGCCCGACGTTGCCGGCCACGGTCGTGATGCCGACGAGGTCGATCTCGGGTGAGGCGGTCGCGAAGGCGATCGCGAGCGCGTCGTCGATGCCGGGATCGCAGTCAAGGATGATGGGGGTACTCACAAACCAGAAGGTACCGAACGGCAGCATGTTTCACGCGTCCGTGTCCACTTAGACGTTCACCAGGGGAAAACCGGATCCCAAGGCCACCGCGCCGGTTGATAGCCTCGTGCCGACGAGGGAGGATCATCTGAGATGCACCAGCCGCCTATCCCGCACATCGACGCTGAAGACCCGCAGGTCGCCGGGCTGATTCACGACGAGGCCCGCCGCCAGGCCGAGAAGTTCCGGCTCATCCCGTCGGAGAACTACGTATCGCTCGCCGTGCTCGAGGCCGTCGGCACGGTGCTGACGAACAAGTACTCGGAGGGTTACCCGGGTCGCCGCTACTACGAGGGTCAGCAGCTGATCGACCCGCTTGAGTCGATCGCGATCGAGCGGGCGCAGGCGCTGTTCGGCGCGGACCACGCGAACGTGCAGCCGTACTCGGGGTCGCCGGCGAACCTGGCCGTCTACCTGGCGTTCGCCAAGCCGGGCGACACGATCCTCGCGATGTCGCTTTCCGCGGGCGGTCACCTCACCCACGGCTCGCCGGCGTCCATCACCGGCAAGTGGTTCAGGGCCGTGCACTACGGGGTCCGCAAGGAGACCGGCCGGGTCGACATGGACGACGTCCGCGAGCTGGCGCTCAAGGAACGACCGAAGATCATCATCTGCGGCGGCACCGCGATACCGCGCACGATCGACTACCCGGCCTTCGCCGCGATCGCCGCCGAGGTAGACGCGGTACTCGTCGCGGACATGGCGCACATCGCGGGCCTCATCGCGGGCGGCGCGCACCCGTCCCCGGTGGGCCACGCGCCGGTGATCACCACGACGACCCACAAGACGCTGCGCGGCCCGCGCGGCGCGATGATCCTCACCGACGCCGACCACGCGACGGCGATCGACAAGGCCGTGTTCCCCGGCCTGCAGGGCGGTCCGCACAACCACACGACCGCGGGCATCGCGGTGGCGCTGCGCGAGGCGTCGCAGCCGTCGTTCCGTGGCTACGCGGCTCAGGTGGTCGCCAACGCGAAGGCCCTCGCCGAGGCGCTTACGGCCCGCGGCTACGACCTGGTGTCCGGCGGCACGGACAACCACCTGCTGCTGGTGGACCTCACGTCGAAGGGGATCGCGGGCAAGCCCGCGGCGAAGGCCCTGGACAAGGCCGGCATCGAGCTGAACTTCAACTCGGTACCGTTCGACCAGCGCAAGCCGTTCGACCCGTCGGGCATCCGCCTTGGCACCCCGGCGATCACCACCCGCGGCCTGACCGAGGAGCACATGCCCCAGCTGGCCGGCTGGATGGACGAGGCGATCAATGCCGCGTCCAAGGACGACGACGAGGCCCTGGACCGGATCTCGGGCGAAGTCCGCTCGCTGTTGAGCGCCTACCCGATCCCGGGCTGGTCGCCCGAGATATAGGTTTTCCCGCTCAGCGCCGAGAGCCCGGCCCCATGGAGCGGGGCCGGGCTCTCGGCGTTAGCGAGACCCGGCCGTCAGCCGGCGGCCGGCGGCCTGACGGCGGAGGCGAAGTCGGGTACACGCCCATCTGGGCCGCCGGTCACTTGCGGTAGCTGCCGTGGCGGAAGTCGTCGACAAGCGACGGACGAGTCGGGCGCCAGCCGAGGTCGGCCCGGGCCTTGGCCGCGTCGGTGGCCTGGTCGAGCAGCAGGACCTCGGCGAAGTAGTCGCCGAGGCGCGCCTTGGCCTCATCGTCGGAGCCGGGGACCGCTCCCGGGGCGCCGACGGCGACGGCGGCCGCGTTCGTTAGCTCGGCAACGGTCGCGTTCACGCCGTTGCCGATGACGTAGCGGCCCCGGGCGGAGTCGTCTTCCAGGACGCGCCGGAAGAAATCGGCCAGGTCCGCGGCGTGCACTGTCGCCCAGTGCTGCTGGCCCGTGCCGAGCATGACCAGGTTGCCCGCGCTGTCCTTGGGCGAGCCAAGGAGCAGCCCTGGCAGCCCGCCTGCGCCGTCGCCGTAGGCCGTGCCGGAGACGATTACCGTCCCGCGCATGCCCTTCGCGCCGAGCACCCGGCGCTCGATCGGCTCTTTCCATGCCACCAGCGGGGGCGCGTTGATGGCGGACGCCTCGCTGATGGAGGAGTTGTTGCCGTACACCCACAGGCCGCTGATCTGGAGGTACGGCTTGCCGGTGCCGTCGAAGGCACTGGTTACCGCGTCGACCACCGCGGAGTCGAGGTCGGCGCTTGTGGCGTCACCAGGACTGGCCGTGTGGATGGCCCCGTCCGCCCCGGCGAGCACGCCCTCGACCGCCGCCCGGTCGTAGAGGTCGGCCACGGCCGGCGTGGCGCCACGGGCCGCGACGCGGTTCGCGTGGGCGTCGTCGGGGACGAGCGCGGTCACCTCATGCCCGTGCTCGTGCAGTTCCGACAGCACGTGGGACCCGATGAACCCTGTTGCTCCGGTAAGTACGACTTTCATGGTCGGTCTTCCCCCTACCTTGATTGTCCTTCACTTGTCCGTTCAAGTGAAACCCTAAACCTCATGACTTGAAGCGTCAAGTCATAGCGTCTTGCGTGGTCAAGCTCACTGGCTGCCAAAGATGCTTATATCCACGCTTTAACCGTGCACAGGACGAGTGCCGCGGGTTGAGTGATTCACTTGAACCTTCTAGTGAGTGACTGCTATCGTGGTGCGATGACCGAAGGAGCGCAGCACAGTGGCGAAGAGCCGCCGCCGGTGAAGTGGCTGACCGGCGCGGAACTGGACTCCTGGCTCTCTCTGGTCCGGTTGATGACGTGGCTTCCCTGGTCGATCGATCAGCAGCTGCGACGCGACTCGAACCTGGGGATGGTGGAGTACCAGGTCCTGGCCATGCTCTCAGAGAGCCCGGGGCGGACCATGCGGATGAGCTCGCTCGCCGAGGTCACCAACGCATCGCTATCCCGGCTGTCGCACCTGTTCAAGCGGCTGGAGCAGCGCGGCCTCGCGTGCCGGGAGCCCGATCCCGCGGACGGGCGGTTCACCAATGCCATCCTCACCGAGCAGGGCCTTCAGGCGCTGGCGGACGCGGCACCCCGGCACGTGGCGTACGTGCGAGCGCTGGTCATCGACGCCCTGTCGCCGGAGCAGCTGCGCCGCCTTGGCCGCGACGCGGACCGCATCATGTCACGCATCGACACCTCGGGAATCAACTAAGGCCGCCGCCCGCAGGGGAACCGGCGCTACCCGATCGAGGAGCCGACCACGACGGGCTGGGTGT
>Ga0210389_10004137_pt1 | contig 11298 bp, 12 predicted proteins | sample IncBWH28OmetaG_FD_160127 | JGI IMG/M metagenome (GOLD analysis project Ga0210389, IMG submission 160127) | Forest soil microbial communities from Barre Woods Harvard Forest LTER site, Petersham, Massachusetts, United States - Inc-BW-H-28-O ... | reverse complement strand
TCCTAGTTGTGGGCACTTGTCCTGGCTCCATTCCATGGCAGCGTTTTTTAGCAAGTTAGGGATGAGTGCACCTGATATTCTCGACTTTCCCGCCGTGCGCCGGCCCGCTCCGTCGGTACTTGACGAAATTGCAGACAACGTCCCTGGTGCATTCTCTTTTGCGTTTTTTGATTTAGGTTCTGCCGGTTGAGGAGGAATCCGCTCGGTCGATTGCGGCTCATGCCGATGGGATGTGGGATTGTCCGCCGGTCGCTTTAACGCATCGGCCTCCGGACGGACTGGGTCTCGTCCGGGTCTTCTTCTACTGCCGAGAGGGAGCATTTTGTAGACGCCGTTGCGCTCGCTAAGCTGTCGTTCGGCAGCCAGAAGCTCCCTCTGCTACCCTGCTTCCCCCGCTAGAAGAGCGATAGGATAGCTAGCTAGTTATCCTTTCTGGGTTCGCGATACTCGCCTCCCTTGGTTGTTTCCAGGCGGAAAAAAGTGATGTTGAGCCTTATTTCCTTACCGGCGGTAGCCCACTTACACTCCGCTCCAGCGAGTCCTACCTGGATATCCGATGGAAAGGCTTGAGCATTCAGGCCGTTTCGTTCATGACTTGCGAATCCTCGTTATGGACAAAGCGAAAGCGCGCGAAGACTTATCCAAGTCAAATGAGCAAATAGAAGAAAATGAGAACCGGATAAGACAGCAAGAAGAACAGTTCAGGCAATTGGCTGCTTATGGACATGAAACCGACGCAGTTCAAGGACAGTTGAACGATCTAAAGCAAGAGAAGGAAAGCATTGAAAGACATAGGGATCTTGTCCGAGAGGACTTAAACGAGAGGCTCGACGAATTTCCAAAGTGAGCTCTGGATGCCGCCAGTGCGGCAGATTTGGCTACACTAACCGCGACGCGTTGCCCTGCAGTTTAAGACTTTATCCCCCAAACTCAAATTGGCTAGGCTAAGGAAAGGGACCCCGAACTCATTTATAAACCGAGATTATGACAGACCAATCGGATCAAAAACAATCAGACACAGCATCGGCGTTTCGAGAAGAACTGAACCAAGCCATTGAGACCTGGAACGGAACACCTGTATCGATTCTAGACCAGCAAGCAGTGCACACACATGCGCTTCTATTGGCAATGGCAAAATATATCACCTATCGCAAAGAAAGAGGGGAGCTGGAGAACTGCGCGGATGCCTCAGACTTCCTCGATCGTTTTATAAGAGGCTTGTAGAGCATCTTGGTTTAGGATCAGGGTGTGGCCTATGCGCACGAAGTGAGCCGATTATAAAAACGGCTATTTAATAGTAGATATCAACCGCGCCATTTCGACCACCCTGAGTCACAACCGTAGTCGTTACGCCACAAGCGGGGTCGCCGGATGAGACGCTCCAGGTCACTGAAGGAGTCGTTTTCTTGATCTTAACGTCGATGTTCGACATCGCGGAAAAAGGAGTGTTTGGGTAGTCAGTGCAAGTATCGACGCTGTATACCTCAAGGACTTCCGCCAGCCAAACCAGCGGAGCTATGCTGTTAACGGTCAATTTGCTTTTAGCGAGACCGGTAAATTCGCAGGAATAACTGGCTAACGAGTTCGTTTTGGACAGTAGCTTTATCACTCCGGTTAACGACTTGCCGGCTTCGACTTTTATCAATTTTGAGGCGAAAGAGTCGGTTCCTGTGACGTACCAGCTTGCGACCGCCCAGTAGTCGCCGCCGCCGTCAGCGCTTCCCCCGTACTGTAATACCGGTTGAAGAATGGCGTCGTAACTAGCCGGTTCGATCGAGTTAAACTGGAAAAGCGTCTGTCCATCATAGTTTGACGGCGCCGGCGGAACTCTCCAGGTTGTGGCGAAAGAGGTGACCGTATTTCCTGAATTGTACCAGCTCGCGGCGGTCTGCCAACCGTTGTCCGGAAGCGGCTTCACAGTCGGAGCGGCCGACTTTCGGAAATCGATTTGGTCACCGGTGGTCCGATTCTCCATGCGCACATGACCGTCTGGCATGATAGCCAAATCATAGCCGTCTGGAATCTGGTGAAAGTGGGCACCATCCCGATATCCCCATGGAGTCAGGACTTGTTTAGAGCTCGCAGCCGGGTCTTGTGCCTCCAGTTGCGTTGATAGCGATATCACAGCAATCCCTGCTGCGAGGTGACAGCGAATTGTTTTCGGTAACATAGAACGTTAGAAGCTTTGATTCGGTCGCGGGATGGGCGAATGCAGAACGCGATGTTTTGAGACTAGCTATCGCAAAGCAACCGCTCGGCGCAATACGCAAAACGACGTACGGGAGCTTGAATACATAGTCTCGGCGCGGCCATCGAAAGCAGTAAGACCACCCAACGCTTTTGGCACGAAAGGGCATCGAGGTCTTTCCCAGCTCGAAGCCTTACTTACTGCGTCCTTAGGCGCACCTTAGCTAGTGAGCATCGGTGCCAAGGCCACGTCGGACGGCAGCCGTAATCACGCACCTGTTTAACGGAGGGTCCATTTGCTGGTCCCCATCAACCGGCGGAAATCAGGCGAATGCCGCCTGATCAATTTTCCGTTCAGTTTCTATTGCTACCTGAGGATTTTTTAACTAATCGGCCAGAACGATTTTGCTCTGCCGTACCGCGAATGGTAATTTAACCGGCGGCTTCAAAAGTATAAAATTATATGCTGGAAACAGAATTTCGGAAAGTTAGTGACGCGCTGATGTATCTTGCGAATACGGAGGACGACGCAGCCTTCGCGGCCGAACTCGAAACCGTCAATCGGGAGTTAAAGGCAGAGGGCGAATGGATTGATTTTAAAGGTGCGCGGCAGGCCGGCCTATTCGTTTTAAGGGAGCTAGGCACGAATGTAATGATTTTCGAATACCGGCCGTCAAATATTCTGAATTGGCCGAATAGCCGGTTAACCGATCTTTTAGGCCGACGCTAAATCCGTTAACTGCTCCGCTCTCGGCTCTTTTTGTCCTCCGGCACGGGTAAGGAGCCCAAGCTGCTTTTACCCTGTTCGCTTTTGCTTTGCAGGGCGGCACGAAGCTCCTCCGCTTTCGCGTTAGCGGCTTCTTTGGCTTCTTTCGTCGCCGCATCCGTCGCATCGGTTGGCGATTGCCGTCTTCGTTCAATCGATTGCTTTTTCTTCATGGATTCCTCTTGCCGCCAACAACCAGCGATCGGTTTTAGTGTCCGCACTACGCCTTTTAGGTGTTCGTTCTAAGGGTCTTCGTCGGTTCGCTCAGGCCTCTTCCTTTGCGGTTTTCTCGTCTTGTAACGCATTTCCGTACCAGCGGCATCTCAGGAATCGGAACAAAAAGCAAACGACCTTAACGCATTCTTCCAGAGTCTTCGCGATGAAAACTCCGAAAAAGCCTAAGCCGGTGAAAAGGCCCAGACCAATGGCGGTTGGCAGGCCGATGACATAGGTACCAGCTAGATTGCCCAAAAGAACAAAGCGAGTATCTCCTCCGCTGGCCAAAACGCCGTTTCCCAAAACGCTGCTCAAGACCTTCGCCGGCTGACTCACCGCCATAATGAAAACTCCCCAGAAAGCAAAATGTAATACATCTGTTCCGACCTTCGGATAAAGCGACGGGAGGAGAAGACAGCAACTCCCATACAGTAGACCAAGCACGACGGCCATCGTTACTCCGAAGCGGATGGTGAGCCAAGCATCCGCTTTGGCCTTCGGCAATGATCGCTTGCCAAGTGCTTGTCCGATTACGGCGACAGCTGCAGGCGCTAAACCGGCAGACATCACAATAAAGATGTTTTCTAGAGAAAGAACGATCTGGCTGGCAGCTAACGTTGCGGTGCCAATGCGAGTTGACACGACGGTGTAGACGAACGTACTCATCCCCCAAAGCACCTCGGAAAGCGCGATCGGCCCTGTCAAGCCAAGTAGCCGAACGGCCGTACGGCCCGTCTTGGAACCCGGGAAAGGCCAAATCCAGCGCACCCCTTTTTTGCCGGCGTAAAGAAACAGGATGAGCGCTAGACAACGAACACTCTGAGAAAATAGTGTGGCCCAGCCGGCACCGGCGACTCCGAGGGAGGGAACGGGCCCGAAACCAAGGACCAAGACAAAGCCGAGCAGCGTATTCGCTGCCACCGCCAGACCAGTTATAATCAGGGGCGTTTTGGGAGCATTCAGGGAACGGAATACTGCACTCGTGACCGCGCTTAAGATCATCGGAGCGATCGAGATGGAGTAGAGTTGGAAGTAGCTGTTGGCGCTTCCGGCTAACTTCGAATCCGCGCCAATCGCCTGCAATATTGGTTTAGAGCAGGTGACGAAGAAAACTGCCGTGAGCAGACCAAGAAGCCCGGAAAGAGTTTGTCCGACGGAGGCAATTTGAGAGACTTCGGCCATCTCTTTCCGGCCAAAAGCGCGGGCTACCATCACCCCTGCGCCCACTCCCGCGGAAGCGTACAGCAGCAAGGCAATAGAAGCGATGCTATTGGAAAGCCCCACGGCCGCTACGGCATCAGCGCCTAACAGACCGACGATGATCTGGTCGATGGCGTTAAATCCCATCTGGAAGACCGATTCTAAGCCGATGGGAACAGCCAGCTTGAGAATATTTCCAGCTTCGCCGCGCGCCTTAACCTGCTTTTCTGATACTTGCAGCGGGGTACGCAATGGATTCGTCCTATCCCAATGAAGTATCGTGCACCCGTTCGGTCGCCAAGAGGCGGCTCGCCTCTTGGCAAAATCGGTCCACGGCAATTCAATTAGATCATCGCTTGTATCGGAACTAATTGATTGAAGAGCTTCTTTTGAGCAAGCTGCAGGCGGGTCTTAACCGTGCCGAGAGCGATCGACTTGCGAGCAGCGATTTCACGTTGGCTTAGGCCCTCGAAAAAAGTAAGGTTAATCACTTCCTGTTGAGGAACCGGAAGGTTGTCAATCACGCCATGCAGAAGGTTTGCGAGATCGGAGTTCGCAGGCTCAAATTGATGCACCCTCGGTTCATCTGCATAATTGGCTTGTAGTTCAGCCTCAAAACGATCTGTGGCTCGACGATAGGCCATCCGCCGGCGAAGTCGATCCAGCGCGCGGCGACGAGCCATTGTGACCAGAAAGCCGTGGAGACCTTTCGCCGCATCGAACCGGTCTGCGTTCTCCCAAAGCTGGAGAAATACATCATTTAACGTGTCGTCGGTTTCGACATCATCATGCAAAACATTCTGGATTACCGTACAAAGGGAGAATTTGTACCGCTTATAAATTTCTTGGATGGCGTCGGATTCACGTCTGACAACCGCTTCCATCAGTTCAACATCGGACCTCGATTCGTTCGTTGATATCGTCTGCGTATCCATGATCATTTGTTTTCGCAAACATAACGACCTGAGAGAGTTAGAAAATCGGTCAGCACCATGCTCGTTCCCTAAGGCGTATTCCTTAATCCCCGTCGGGGGAATCCTGAGATGATCCTCGGGGTTGTCAGACCTAAGGCGTCGGGGAACCGCACCAGGTGCAAGATCCTATTTGGGCAATTGCGGGGCTAGCTCAAGCCGGATTAGGTCCGCGAAATGCATTAACCAACAGTCCAGTGGGCGAAAGCTCCAGAGTGTCCCCACAAGACAGCCGCTCGGATAAAAGCGTTGGAAGGTGACAAAGGATCAAACGGAGCAATTAGAGATTGGTCCCTCTGCATACAGCGGTGGCGAAGAGCCAGCTGTCGCCATCTCATTGGAGAGCTGCATTTCCATTAGGGTTACGTTGCCAAAAATCGTTGCGAACGAGGTATCCGCGGCATCTCGTCCCTGGCCGATTCTAACAAAACTCGATTGCGGGGAGAGTCGTGTCGGATCGGCAATGATCCATCGGCCTCCTAGGAAAGCTTCAAAATAAGCATGAAAATCTGGTGGATTTAGTCCGTAGGCATACCCGCTGACAAACCGGGCCGGGATTCCAAGCGCCCGGCAGAGAGCGATTCCAAGATGAGCGAAATCGCGGCAGACGCCCGCTCTTTGGGTCGCGGTATCAAAGGCGGACGTACTCGAATTGGTAGAACCCTGCAGGTATTCGACGTATTCGTAGATCCAATTGCAAATGCGAGTTAACCGCTCGTAACCGGATTCAATGTTAGTGAACTCGCGATTGGCGAAACGGGCCAAAAGGTCGGATTGGCAGAACCGGCTGGGATAGAGAAATACGAGGGCTTCTAAAGGAAGCTCATGCAATGGAGCGACGTTTAATACGTTTGCGTCAAGTATTTCGGGCTCAACCGAAATCACCGTTTGGTAGTTCAGCTCCAGCCGGCCATTCGGTGCATCAAGGCGGTGCAACCGCTGGCCGGTCTGCATTAATTCCTCTACTGGTTGGGCTCCCGTTACCTTAATGTCTTCCGTTACGACCCGTTGGAGTGAATTCCGCACCGGCGCGACATTGAAAAGGAAAGAGGCTGAGCCAATCACCTGATAGACAAGATGACAATGGATTTTAAATTCCATGGCTGCTCCTAGGCTAATTCTGGAACCATTGCTTCGAACGATGGTCGCTTCGATCGGTTCGGATTGGGCTTGAAGGCGGTAGCTCTTTTAGCTTCGCCATCGGCTCTGTCACAATAAAAAGCTTTATCACCAGAGATGTGGAGACGCCAGCTAGACAACCAATCGAGACGTGTAACCCGATACGCGGTTTTGGCGGATCGACTACAAACAACTTCGCGATGCGAGAGATCTCACTTCAACCGATGATAATTCTGAGCGCCGCGGCGGCCTCGGATGAACCGAGCGCTGAACTTGGGCGTTATTTTCGCCATTCACGTTTGTTTCCTCGGTGACCACGGTGAACCTTTCGATTTGGTGATTCGCGAACACCATGGTAATCGGGACGTCCGCCGCATCGCGTCCTCGGGCGATAACGATTCGGCCGATTCTCGGCTGATTGTGCCGGGCATCAAAGCTAAACCAGCGACCGCTTAAATAGACTTCCATCCAAGCGCTAAAATCCATAGGAGCATCCATCGGCGGTACACCGATATCGCCAAGATACCCGGTGACGTATCGGGCTGGAATGTTAAGACAGCGACACAGCGTGATGGCCAAATGGGTAAAATCTCGACAGACCCCAACTCCCTCCCTTAAGGTTTCCAGGGCGGTGCGATTCGATCGAGCACGCTGATAATCAAAGCGAATGTGGTTATGGACGAAGTCGCAAATAGCCTGGACTCGGCTCCAACCGGGCGCAATCGGTCCAAATTTTTCCCACGCAAAGCTCATGAGGTCGCTATCCACTTCGCAGTAGCGGCTGGGCAGCAGAAAGGTCAGTGCGGCCGAGGGCATCTGGCATACGATTTCTTCTTCCGCCTCTGGAGCGAAAACATCGGGTTCGCCACTATCCCGGACTACGGCATGATTACGGAAACGGATTCTAGCGGGAGGTGCACTCAACCGTCCGCAGTGATTGCCAAATGAGTCACGATAGTATTGGACCGGCAGATCCGGCTCAATATGGAAATCCTCCGGCGCCACGAGGAGGGACCGACGAGAGGGATGAACTCGGAGCAGGAAAACGACCGGACTTGCATTAAAAAGTCGGAGTACGATCTCGTAACCAATTCGAATTAGCACACTTAAACTTCGTTTTCCGGTTTCGAAGTGGTTCTCACCCTTACTCGGCACAAGTATTGCTGCTTCTTTCCCTCCGGATGGTTGCACTCCAAACAGAGGGCAAGCGCAGGTCTTCGATCGATCTGAGCTTGGAGAAGAGTCAGCGCGGTCAGCGCGGCGGCGACGACACCCTGGATTCGCTCGCTGAGTCGCGCCCAGCGAAGTTCGCGTCCTGCTCCCCCACGCATATTCTATTCGAAGAGTTCCAGCGCCTGAAGCCATCCTTAGATGCACTAAGTATCGGATTTTCCATTTCTCGGGCTAAGGGAAGCTGGAAGCACGGCAGACAAAGAAAGCCGCCGTATTTCGCCTGTTGTTATGATGTCGGAAGTCTAGCCCATGTAAACGTGGTTGCATTCTATTACCCGCTCATTGCTGACTGGGAGCTGATGGAAGCCGATCCCGACCGTTATCGGCGACGGGTCCAATCTGCGGTGCGCGAGGAGATGATTCATGCGATACAGGTCTTAACGGTCAAGAAACGGTACGAAAGATCATACAAATTAAGCAGCCGCTTTCCAGATGCGGAGACTTATTACGATCATCTCCTCGGCAGGATTATCGCGGAGTTGGCTGAAAGCAAAGTGGGTGAGAAAGCCATCTTGACGGCGGCGAAACTTTACTACGAGGATTGGACGATCAATAGCATTGAGAAACTGAATCAGGCGGATCGCAAATACCATGGCAGAGATGGGTACTTGGTCTGTGAGCTGATTCGCCAGGTCACTCAGATCCGATTCGGTGAGTTGATGAGTGAGGAGGCCAAAGGGAAGGCATGGGACAAACACCGTATTTTTTTCGTTGGGGAGTACGGAACGACTGAGAATCTGATGATGGCCATGGCGGCAACCTTAAGACAAGCTGTCCCGCAGTTAATCGATCTAAGCCCGACGCTAAACGAAGCGTTGACCGAGATTGAAGCGACGATCCAGACGATCGGCGGAATTACCGGCGAGATTCTCGTCAGGTCGCGAGGCTGCGCACGGTGATTCTTCTCCAGGCGTGCTAATCGGTACGGGATACTGGTGTCGCCCCACGGCCGCGAACATTGCCCAGTTTCGTGGCTCTATTCTCGAAGTCAGCTCAAAAATTTCCGAGAAGCGGGCGTCTGCCCATGGGATTTTCGTAAGCGTCCCTGCGTAGTCAAACAATTCCGCCTCTGACGGCAGTCCGAATCGGTAACGGAAACTTTCTTGCCGGTCGGCAGACAGCCGAGACGACGGTCACTCGAAGGAAGAAAGCTGTCGACCGTTGAGCGGAAACCATAGCACGGCGGCAGCGTCCTTCCGTCGGCGGGTTCATGGTGGCCACTCAATGAAGCCAACTCTAAGAAATTGCAAGTTCCGCCGTCTCAAAAGTGGCCTCGCAACGGTCCAGTTGTGCCGATTAAACCGAAATAAGATAGAGGCGCGAAGTTGCAACCCATGGCAGTCAAGCTCCGATCCCTGGTGAACGTCAAGATCGTCGTTGTTGAGGATCTTGCGGATATTCGCCGATTGATCACTCGATTTCTTTCGGACCAGGGAGCTCAAATTTTCGCTGCTAAAAACGCTTTTGAGGGGTTGCGCTTGGTCCGTGAAATCCAGCCCGACGTCGTCTTGTCCGATCTCAAAATGCCCGGGCGCAGCGGCTTTGAACTGTTGGCCGATATTCAGGATTTCGGTCGTTCGCTGGGGCGTACCATTCCGGTGATCGCGATGACCGCGTATCGTTACAAGCAAGCGGAGACGGCGGCCGCGGGCTTCCGAATGCACCTGGAAAAGCCATTCACGCCGGACCAGTTACTGGCGACAATTGACCGTGCGCTGCACCAGTAGGGGAAAATCGAACCCCCGCGAAGGGTGCCGATTTATCTCGCAACGCTACTGCACCAGCCACAGACTTGGTGCACTAAGAACTGTTCATCTTGAAACAGGGCCTGCTGCCCGGACTGTTTCGATTTGGGTTAAGAATCTATTCGCCTAGCCGCCAATCTTTTTTGGTAAGGTCACAACGAATCGCGTGCCTCGGCCCACTTCCGAGGTGACTTCTATAGCTCCTTTCAACTCCTCAACTAGGTGTTTGGTAATGGTGAGTCCCAGACCTCTTCCGGCGATCTGGTCGGACGGTGGGAATCTTTGGAATTCGTTGAAGATGGATTCCAAATATTCTTTGGGGATCCCAACTCCGGCATCCTCGACGCTCAGTTCCCACGATTCGGCTGTCAGAGCGCGCAGTTGCATTACAATCCTGCCCTCACTAGGCTGTGGTTTGCGGTATTTGATTCCGTTACTCACCAAGTTGTTAACGATTTGCTTGATCCGCGCTCGATCGCTTTCGATAACATCAAGTTCAGAATCAACCTGCATCTCGAGGGACATGCTGGCATCACGAATCATTGCCAGAAGCGAAACCTCAAGTTCTCTCGCGAACTGAGCGACATCGATCGTTTCGCTCTGAACCGGAGCTTCGCGGCCAAGCAATAGAGCGTAATCGTCCAATTGCGCTAATAAGGTACCCATTTCCCGCACGCTTCGCCGGCAAGTGCCAAGCATTTCTTGTTGCGCCGAGGTATTCGCCGTCTGCGTGGCAAATTCGATCGAAAAATTTAAGGCGTTGAGAGCATTTCCTAACTCGTGATGAACCGTTCGAACGAGCTGCAATCTGAAGGCATCAAGTTCACTTAATCGCTGATTTGCAGCCTGCAGTTTCTCATTAGCCAAGCGGGACTCGTCGTGAAACTTGTCTACATAACGCTGGACAGAGCCGACGACTGAATCTTCGAAAAATGTACCAATAATCTTCGCGAAGTTTCCGGCGCTGCCGGCCAAATCCGGACGTGCTATGAGAAACGACTCTAAGCCGTGATCGACGATTGACCTGTGTACGATCCCGATTTCCCGAATCAGTTCCGCCAAATGATAACCTTGCTCGGCCCGGGTCTCGCCATGTTTCCTCGCGGCATCCAGAATTGCTGTTCGCATCTCCGGGTCAGCGCCGCTTAACACATATTCAGCAAGATCGGAAAAGAGTTGAGGAAAATGATCCAAAAGCGCTTGGTCACTTAGCAAACGCGCACTAGGAATCTCGTCACTATGCGATCTGATCTCCGGAAGAACTCGGGTGCGGATCTGCGGGAGTTGTTGAATCAGATATTCCGCCAGTTGCCGGGCAGCTTCCATGCTTAACGATATTGGCATAGCGACCGAGCCTCCTTCGAACCATTCTTTAGAAAAGCGAACAGCCTGCCATACCGCATCTGTCAGATATCCGGAGCAGGAAGCATCTCTGCAAGAGAAATCGAGCAATCTCGGGTGCTGCCTCTTCTGTCATGTTTGTAAGCCCAGCGAGTCCTATCTTCGGATCATGTCCCATCGACGAACAGGCTGAATGCGAAAGTGATTGGCCCTTTCATGTGACCATGCAACCGAAAGCGTGCCGCGAGCGCAAAATCAGGGTAGCACAAATATTTCCGCCAGGCTTCCGCCAAAAGAGAACCCACTGCAAACGCGCAAGCGACGCGACAACCCGATTTTCAGAACCATTTCTAGACTGGCTGACGAATTGTACTTAGGGGAGTCGTCACTGCTCCGCTGGCAGTCTCGGCTTCCCAGTTTAGCTCCTAAGGAAAGAATAAGTCCGGTAAAACGGTTTCGTTTGCCGGACTCTATTGCCTCCGGTTGCTTCTCTCTTCATACGATCGAAAGAATCGACCGG
>Ga0210389_10004134_pt1 | contig 11301 bp, 8 predicted proteins | sample IncBWH28OmetaG_FD_160127 | JGI IMG/M metagenome (GOLD analysis project Ga0210389, IMG submission 160127) | Forest soil microbial communities from Barre Woods Harvard Forest LTER site, Petersham, Massachusetts, United States - Inc-BW-H-28-O ... | reverse complement strand
TTTGCTGGTTGGGATGGCACGCAGTCTGCTCTACCGAGGTTTGCTTGACCAGTCACTCGACTACGCGAAGCGCGCCATAGAGGAAGGAGAAAAATCCAATCACCCTGCCACACTGTGCCGATCTCTGAGCTTCGTTCTTCCGGTCTATCTGGCTTTGCCGGACTCCCGCCGGTCGGAGCAGTACATCGTGCAGTTGACCGAGTTCGCTGAAACCTACTCCTTGAAGCCCTACCGTGCCATGGCGACTGGCCTGCGGGGTCAATGGCTGCTCCTTCAAAATGATCTCCGCAAGGGGATTGAGTTGCTGAAGAGAGCTTTAGAAGAGCTCAACGCGCAACGTCACGACTCGCTCAATATGGAATTTCTCTGCGACCTGGCTGCGGGCCTTATTGCGATTGGCGAGCACCGGGAGGCTCTGAGGCTGACTGTGAACGCAATTGATGTGCAGCAGCGCGGCGGAAAGTTTCTGTACATGCCCGCCTTGTTCAGGATGAAGGGGCTCATCCTGGCGTCTCGATCGGCAGAGGATTATTTCGAGGCCGAGGAAAGCTTGTTGTCGTCAATCGACTGGGCGTACCGCCAGTCCGCCGCCCTGCTTGAATTGAGGGCTGCGGCGGACCTGGCCGAGTTATTGCAAAAGCAAGGACGCGTACCGGAAGGCTACAAATACCTCAGCGCGGCGCTTGACCGAATGCCGGTGTCGGCTGGAATTGTATTGCCCGCTCACACGCGAGCCGCGCAAATCCTCGACCGGCTCCAATCCAGTATTGGTTAACGCCGGGTTTGGGCTATTCGCCTCTGATCTCGCTCGGTGATTTGTTCGTCCAGCGGCGAAACGCGCGGCGGAAATTTGCGGCATCGCTGAATCCCAGCGCCAGCGCAATATCCTCGTTTGCGAACCTTGTCGTGCGCAAATATTTCAGCGCGATTTGCATTCGAAGTTCATCCAGCAGGCCGCGGAAAGAAATGCCTTGCTCCCGCAACTGGCGCCGCAACGAACGATCGCTGACTTCCAGAAGCTTCGCGATCGCGGCAAGGGTCGGAGGGTTGGCGATATCCCGGATCAGAAGGGCGCGAATCTCCCCAGCCACTCCAGCTCGCGATTTCAGATCGTTGAGCAGTTCGTCGCAGAGGGTCACGACCGCCGGGTACGTGGTCCTGTTGCCGAGATTTGCGGTCTGGTCCAGCCATCCCGACTTGAAAATCATCTGGTTGGCGCCGCTTGCGAAGCTCAAACGACATCCGATCTGGTCCGCGGGCAGGCAAAAGTCATGGGTTTCCGAATAGGCCAGATTGATCCGATCCGGAGCGAACGCGGGCCCATGATATCCCGCATCAGCGATATATGAATGCCGATCTGCATCTCGGTGATGAAGCGATAGACTTGCGGATCGGTTGCTGCACGCGCATTGGGCTCAATGACCCAGCTCGCGAACCCCCCGTTCTCGGTGAATTCGATTGTTGCCAGCGGCGCCGCGAGCGCGTGATATATTTCGGCAAAGGCCATCGTCTTGCGAAAGTCGGGGCAGCAGAGAATGGCGAACCCGTACATGCCGTAAGCGGAGATGTGGACCGACGTGCCAATGCGATAGGGCAGGTGCGGGTCGCTTGAGAGCCGAATGGCGTTCTCGCAGGCCGTCATCAGATCCGCGAGCGAAATTCTTGATTTCGGAGAGTGCACCTCGTCTGCGGTCAGGTTGACGTTTTTCAGTATTTCGCGGGCTGGGTAACCCTGGTCGACGAGGATGTCGAACAGCGCGGCAAGTTTGGTCGGTTCGTAAACGCGCGCGTTCAATCCAACGATCGGCTTTTCCTTCACGTTGTTCGAAATGGAGCGCAAAGCGGGAGACCTCTCGGGCTGCTTGGAGTCGGGCGACTAAACCTGCCTTTGAAAGCCACACGGTCCAGGCCTGTCACGTGCCATCAGAATAACAGTTTTTCCGATCGCTCGTAGGCTTGGCCGGCTGAGCCGCAGGCTTCTCCCTGAGCCTTAAAAATGCAGCAGTTTTATTCAAGACTTGGACCCCACATAGGGCAGCTTGTCCGGCTCGGACCTGTTCGTCGTCCGTTTCGGACCTTCACAATCACCAGGCTGCGCGCGACGGTCGGTTTGGTGTTGTAAGGCGCGATCGGAAACAGAAACGGCAGACCAGGCGATCCGCTCGTTAGAATGGCGGACACTGAGACGGCCTGAGGAAATAAGTTCGAGGGAGGCCGCGATGGTGGGAAGACTGATTCAGACCGCCAAATCAGCTTATCAATATCCATTGATCTTCAAGCAATTGTGGCACACGCCGAGCGTGCAGGCGCCCGATCAGGAGGTCGTTTACCGCGATCTGAGGCGCTTCACCTATCTCCAGATCAGGGAGCGGATTGGCCGTCTGGCATCGGCGCTCACCAAAGCGGGCGTCGCGCCGGGTGATACCGTAGGCGTCCTCGACTGGGACAGCCACCGGTTTCTCGAAGCGTTCTTCGCAATCCCGATGATGGGCGCCGTGTTGCAGACGGTGAATGTCCGTCTTTCACCCGAGCAGATTGCCTACACTATCGATCACGCCGGCGCCTCGACGCTTCTTGTCAACGACGAGTTCGCCGGGTTGCTGGAGGGGATCAAGCCGCGGCTGCCGAAGGTCAAACGATTGATCGTGATGTCGGACCGGCCTGCGCCGCAGACGGGAAGTCTGTCCTTTGTCGGCGAATATGAACGCCTGCTCGCTGCGGCATCGCCTGATTACGACTTCCCTGATTTCGACGAGAATACCCAGGCGACCACTTTCTACACGACCGGCACTACCGGTCAGCCCAAGGGGGTCTATTACAGCCACCGGCAACTGGTGCTGCACTCGATTTGCGGGTTGGCGCAGTTCGGCATGGCGGAGCAGCAGGGACGCTTTTGCCGTGACGACGTCTACATGCCGATCACGCCGATGTTTCACGTCCACGCCTGGGGTTTCCCCTGGTCCGCGACGCTTGCCGGGGTCAAGCAGGTCTATCCCGGGCGCTACGAGCCGGCGATGCTGGTCAAGCTGATCAAGAACGAGGGTGTCACCTTCACCCACGGCGTGCCGACCATCCTGCAGATGCTGCTCGACGCGGCGGCCGCGGCTAATGCGGACCTCAAGGGCCTCAAGATGGTGATCGGCGGTTCGGCCTTGCCGAAGGCGCTGGCCAAGCGAGCGCTTGCCGCCGGCATCGACATTTTCGCCGGCTATGGGATGTCGGAGACCGGCCCACTGGCCGCGGTGTCCCACATTCGATCAAAGGACCTGACCGGCGATCCGGACGGGGAAATCGAGTTCCGCGCCAAGGCCGGCATCGCCGGGCCACTGGTGGATCTGCGCATCGTCGACCCCGACATGAACAGCGTCCCGCATGACGGCAAGACGGCCGGCGAGATCGTGCTGCGGTCGCCCTGGCTCACCCAGGGTTATTTCAACAATCCCGAAGGCTCCGAGCAGCTCTGGGCCGGGGGTTACCTGCATACCAGCGATATCGCCGTGGTCGACGCGAACGGCTACGTGCACATCACCGACCGTATCAAGGACGTGATCAAGACCGGAGGCGAGTGGGTGTCGTCGCTGCAGATCGAGGACCTGATCTCGCAATGTGCCGGCGTTGCAGAGGTCGCCGTGATCGGCGTCAAGGACGACAAATGGGGCGAACGGCCGCTCGCGCTCGTGGTCAAGCGGGCCTCCGAAGCGAATGGTGTCAGCGACGCGATCATCAAGAGCCACCTCAAGACATTCGCCGACCAAGGGATAATCTCGAAGTACGGAATTCCGGAGAAGATCCTGTTCATCGACAGCATTCCAAAAACAAGCGTCGGCAAGATCAACAAGAAGGAGCTGCGCGAGCGGTACGGCGAGATTTAGCCGTTCGAACGCCACGAAACGATCGAGGAGGAAACGTGAGCAACTTAACCCTTGCCGGTTTGAGCGATCGAGTCGGGCAGGAACTCGGTCTTTCCGATTGGGTCACGATAGATCAGCCATGCATCGACACCTTTGCGTCCTGCACCGGCGATCGCCAATGGATTCATATCGACGTTGAAAGGGCGAAGCGGGAATCTCCTTTCCGTGGGCCGATCGCGCATGGCTATCTAACGCTGGCGATGGTGGCGCCGCTCGCGATGCAGGTCGGCGTCATCCCCAGGGACGCCGCGGCGGGCCTCAACTACGGGATCGACAAGGTTCGATTTCTGGCGCCGGTGCCGGCCGGCTCGCGCGTGAGGTTACGCGTCGTGCTCACCGGGGTCGAGCCGAGGGAAGGTGGCCAGGTGATCATGAAAACCTTGAACACGATGGAAGTCGAGGGATCGGAAAAGCCTGCGTTGATCGCCGAAACGCTGGCGCTCCTGATCCCCGCATCGGGAGCAAACCGGCCATGAACTCCGAACAGCGTGCATCGTCCCCGCTCACGGAAGAGATTTCCGAAGCTGCATCCCGAAATACGCTGTCGCTCAATCCGCTTGTTGGTATCCGGGGCCAGGATCTGATCGATAGCGCAGGCCTTCTGTTCAAGGCGGTCGCCAACGAGCCGAAGGTTGCGACCGAGCAATGGCTCTCCCTTCTCGGTGAACTCGGCTCCATCGCCGCCGGCAAGTCGGAGCGTGCGCCGAAGGCAGGCGACAGGCGATTCTCCGACGCCGCCTGGAAGGAGAGTGCCGTTCACAGCAGATTGCTCAAGGCATATCTCGCCTGGGGCGATGCCGTAAGCGGTCTGGTCGACAAGATGAGCCTGAGCGAGATCGACAAGGCAAGGGCGCATCTGGTGACGGAAATCCTGATCGATGCCGTGGCTCCGACCAATGCAATGCTGACCAACCCGGCGGCGGTGCGCAAATTCGTGGATACCGGCGGTCAAAGCCTGTGGTCCGGGTTGAAGAACTATCTCGATGATCTCGCGAAAAACGGCGGCATGCCGTCGATGGTGGATCAGAGCGCCTTCAAGGTCGGCGAATCCCTGGCAATAACTCCGGGTGGGGTGGTCTCCCGCAACGAATTGCTGGAACTGATACAGTATATTCCGACGACGCCGAACGTGAGAAGGCGGCCGCTCGTCATCACCCCGCCGCAGATCAACAAATATTACGCACTGGATCTGTCGCCTGACAAAAGCATGATTCGCTTCCTGCTCGACAGCGGCATTCAGGTGTTCTGCGTCAGCTGGCGCAATCCCACGACGGCGCATCGTGAATGGGGGCTCGGTACCTATGTCGCGGCGCTTGATGAAGCTGTCGATGTTGCGCGGGAACTGACCGGCAGCGACGATATCTCGATGATGGGATCCTGTTCCGGAGGCATCACCTCGACAGCCTATTTCGCGACGCTCGGAAGCGCGGCGCAACAGAAGATCAGGAATATGGTGCTCGCGGTCTGCCTGCTCGATCCGAACACCGCCGACGAAAGTGCCTTCGGCTGCCTGATGACACCGGAGACGATGCGCGCGGCCAAGGAAGCCTCGCGGCTGCGCGGGATGGTCGATGGCCACGAACTGGCACGGATGTTCGCCTGGATGAGGCCGAACGACCTGGTCTGGAACTATTGGGTCAACAACTACCTGCTCGGCAACCAGCCGCCGGCCTTCGACATCCTGTACTGGAATGCCGACACGACCCGGCTTCCGGCTGGCCTGCATGGCGATTACCTCGATCTCTATTTTACGAACCCGTTCGTCAATACCGGAAAGCTCACGCTAAACGGCAAGACGATCGACATGAGTCGGATCAAGGCCGATAGCTACGTCGTCGCCGGGGTGACCGACCACATCACGCCCTGGAAAGGTGTGCACAAGACCGCTCAGATCATGGGAGAGGGGACGACCTTCGTGCTTTCGAACAGCGGTCACCTCCAGAGCCTCCTCAATCCGCCGACCAATCCGAAGGCCTCCTTCATGATCGGAACGGTCAATCCATCCGGTCCGGACGCGTTCGTGGCTGCGGCCGAGAAGCGAAAGGGAAGCTGGTGGCTCGACTGGCGCGATTGGCTGCAGGAGCGATCGGGCGACGAGGTTAAGGCGCCCGCATCGTTGGGGAGCGAACGCCATCCTGTCATCGCCGCGGCTCCAGGGACTTACGTCTTTGACTGACGATCCAGCAGGAGGGAACCGGGGCGAGGCGCCGGAGATCGAAGCCCGGCAGATCACGATCGACGGGCAGTTGCTCCAGGTTGCCGTCAGGCACAGCAGCGGCCGGGAGCCGCCGCTGTTGCTGTTCAACGGAATCGGCGCCAACTGGGAGTTGGCTAAGCCATTCTTGGAAGCACTGACGAATACGACGGCTATCATCTTTGACGTGCCCGGCGTCGGCGGTTCACCCAGACCGCTTCTTCCGTATCGTCCGTCAGCGCTGGCGCGGTTGGCCGCCAGCCTCGTTGCGGAACTCGGCTACGCGGAGATCGACGTCGCCGGCGTCTCTTGGGGCGGCGGAATCGCGCAGCAGTTCGCGCATCAATATCCAAATTTGTGCCGGCGTTTGGTGCTCGCTGCGACGGCGCCCGGTTTCACGATGGTGCCGGCAAGCCCCTCCGTGTTGTGGAAAATGGCGACGCCGCGCCGCTACACCGACAAGAACTATATGAGCAGGATAGCTCCGGATATTTATGGAGGGGCCTTTCGCGACGACCCATCCCTGATCGGCCGGCACGCCGGAGCGATGCACGGTACACGAAGCCTGGGCTACCTGTATCAGCTTCTTGCGATGAGCGGTTGGACCAGCCTGCCGTGGCTGTGGTCGCTGCCGCAGCCGACACTCGTCCTGATGGGCCGCGACGATCCGCTGGTCCCTGCGATCAACGGTCACATTCTGGCGGGATTGATCCCGAACGCCGAACTCCAGATGATTGATGACGGGCACCTCTTCATCGTGACGCGACCGGTGGAAACCGCTGCCGTGATCGAGGCCTTTCTGGCCGACGCGAGCAGACAGGTCGAGCCATCATCTCCGCTCTCACGAATAGCCGGCTTGGTCAGAGGTCTCGTTCCGACGTTTGGAGGACGGCGCGACGCTCACGTGCAGCAAGACGGAACGAAATCATGACGCAGGCAGGCCTCACCACCTAGCTCAGGGAGAAGCCGATGGCGACACAGCAGGCAAAAACGATCGGAAAATCGGACTATACGCCGCCTCCCATCGAAGGTGATTTCTACAGGATAGCCGCCGTGCTGAACGAGAGCGAGCGGACGCTGCTCAAGCGTGTTCGCGAGTTCACGGAAGGCGTGGTTGCGCCGGTGATCGAGGATTATTGGAGCCGCGACGCATTTCCATTCGAGATCATCCCGAAGATCGCCGAAGTTGGTATCGGAGGGGTGGGCTATCAAGGATACGGCGCCGCCGGCGGCAGCTGGCTGCTGAACGGCCTTGTTGCGATGGAGTTGGCGCGTGTCGACGCGTCGGTCGCGACGTTCTGGGGCGTGCACACCGGCCTTTCGGCCGGGTCGATCTATCTGTGCGGGGACGAGCAGCAGAAGCAACGCTGGCTGCCGCCGATGATGCGCTTCGACAAGATCGGCTCGTTTGGCCTGACAGAGCCGCTGGTGGGATCGGCGACATCAGGTGGAATGACGATGACATGCCGCCGCGAAGGCGACAGCTGGATACTCAACGGCCAGAAGAAATGGATCGGCAATTCCACGTTCGCGGATATCAACGTGATCTGGGCGCGAGACGAGGAGTCGAACCAGGTCAAGGGCTTTGTCGTGGGCAAGGACAATCCCGGTTTCTCGGTCGAGAAGATAAAGACCAAGATGGCGCTACGGGTGGTGCAGAACGGGTTGATCACCTTGAGCGACTGCCGTGTTCCGGAGGCCGACCGCCTGCAGAACGCCAACTCGTTCAAGGACACCGCCAAGGTTCTCAGGATGACGCGCACCGGCGTGGCATGGTTCGCCGTAGGCTGCCAGATGGGCGCCTACGAGCATGCGCTTCGCTATGCGACGGAGCGGACGCAATTCGGGAGGCCCATCGGTGGATTCCAGCTTGTTCAGGATCTGCTGGTGCGCATGCTGGGCAACGTCACGTCGACCCAGGCGATGATGTTGCGTCTTGCGCAACTCCAAGACGAAGGCGTGATGCGCGACGAACATGCCTCGCTCGCGAAGGCGTTCTGCACGGTCAAGTGCCGAGAAACCGTCGGCTATGCGCGCGAGTTACTCGGCGGCAACGGCATCCTGCTCGAGAACCATATCGGGCGGTTCGTGGCCGATGCCGAAGCGATCTACTCCTACGAGGGCACCAGGGAGATGAACACGCTGATCGTTGGCAAGGCCGTTACGGGACTAAGTGCCTTCGTGTGACGCGAAGCATCGGCCTGATCCTCCGACCAAATCGCACTCTGTTTTGGACATCTCCGCGCATCGGGGTCCGCCGGCGATGCCCGCTCTGTCGATCCGGCGGCCAAAGCGCTGACGAATTTCCGGTTTTGGGGCCCATTGCTAACCTGCGCGCTAATCGTCGCGAAGTCCGCTTCCGATAGCAATGCGGACTCATGGTAGGCAGTGCTCGGCTTCTGCTGTGACCCAACCGAGACGTCGAGCCCAATCGCGTCTTTATCACCGGCCAGCCCGAGAGGGCGCTCCCGGCGATCCAATCGTACCGAATGTGGTGTTCCGAAGCTGCAAGTCGCACGCTAACAATGACGGCCGACTTGACGACAACGGAAGAGGGGGCTGACCTCTTTCGCCTGGTTTGAAGGTTCAACCCCATATCTCTCGATCTCACCACAGACATCGCGGACAGTTGGGATGATCGTGCAAGATGGATTTCGATGGTCTTAGAAGTAGTATCTGAGCGAGGTGAAGGCGACCTGGTTATCGGTCGACGGCGCGCCGCCGATGCCGCCGAACGCGTAACGTTTGATGTATTCCAATTCGACACCAAGCACGAATCGGCCTATCGGACCGTTGTAGAGGTTCTGCCAGAAGCCGATCTTGGCATCCACGAGGCGCTTGTTGTCGGCGACGCATGTCGCCGACGTGCCGGTGGCGAAGGTCATGGCCGTCGGCGTCAAGCAGCCGCTGTTGTCGAATGTGGGATTGCCATAGCCGAACGTGCCGAAGTAGCTCGCCGAATTTTGCTCGAGGCCGGCATAGCCATAGAGTGCCAAGCCCTCCCACGGATAAACTTGTATCCCGGCCCAGGCGTGGAGCGCGGTAAGCGGGGTGAGCGAGCCGTCAGGGGCAATGGTCACGTCAGGTAACGCGCCCGCCCCGTAGCGACCGATTCCACGGCCGTAAAACACGCCACCCATCACCTCGAGATACTTCTTAACAACCGGCAGCAAGAAGTTTCCGCCCGCACCGAAGCCGACTGTTGTCTTGGCGTTGGCCGTCCCGGGCGCGCAGCCGGTCGGCGCCGCGGTCACGCAGAGGGTGTTGTCGACAAAGAACCGTTGGATCGCGATCGCCTCGTAATGACCCCAGCCAGGGTCCCACGCCACTTTTTCGATGATGTCGGGCGCCACACTTGGAGTAACGGGCACGCCCTCGAGGAACCCTCCGGTGCCGGTATTGGTGGCGTTGATGGCCAGGCCGTTGACGGTCGCGGGAATGCCGGGCGCGAGTGAGGTCGCGGGATTTTCGAGCGAGAGGCCAAACCAAAGCTTGTTGTCGAAATCCTTCACGAACCGGATCTGCATGTTGTCGGTGAATTGATACCCGACGAGATAGTTCGCATTGATCGTTAGTGGAATAAGTTCCTTTCGGGGCACGATCCCGACCTCGTTTGGCATCATCATGCTCCATTCCTGCCCGGCGAGGAGATGGAAACCCCAGTTGTCATTGTCGTAGGTGAGATAGGCGTGCCGCAGGCGCAACGGCCAGTCGTTGGTCACGAGGTAGTTGGATTCTTGTCCGACGGCCAGAAAATCCAACTGGAAATAGGCCGCCAGCCTCTGCGCGCTATCGATGTCGCCTTCGGCCAACAGAGAGATTTGGCTCTGCCGCGCAGTGCCATGGAATTCGTGTTCTTTGTAGAGCGGCGAATAAGGATAGGGAATCGCGGCGAAGACGGTCAACATATCGTTGACCGTATTGTGGTTGCGGAACACTGTGGCCGCTTCGAGCCAGCCCCATAACGTGAACTTGACTCCGGCAAACTGCGGCAGCGTGATGGGTACCGCTGGCTGCGTGCCGGTGAGGATTTCCTGCTCCGTGGGATCGGGCGACTTCAACGCGTTGCTGTTGAGCGGTGGCTCAGCCCTCAGCCGGTTCTCCTTCTCGTTGCTGTTGACCGATGGCCCAGCCCCCTTCGCCAACTCCTTGTTGCTGAGCGACGGTTCAGACCTCTTCGCTTGCTCGGTCTCTTTCTTCTCAGATTTCTTTGTCGCTCGTGAGACCTCCTGCCGCAGCTCCTTAATCAGTTCGTTCTGGCGATCGAGCTGCTGCTGCAAAAGCTCGCCCTGCCGTTCCAGGCGTTCAATCTTCTCGGCATCGGATGGCGACTCCGCCGCTGCGGAGTTCCAGGGCAGCAGGCAGCTCACGACGAGCGTACCCCCGATCAAACCCTGCTGGAGTGGCCGTGCCTTCTCGGCTGAAGCACTTGCTCTACGACTGTCTGGCCGAGTGGAGCCGAGCGCACGCTGCAAGCGACGCAAAATATTACGTGTCATGGGAAATTCCTCCATGAGGTTTGCCGATTTCAAATTTTCAAACAGCGTTGAATGTCAGGCGAGATGATCGCCTTCGTCGCCACGGGCCATGACAGCCAGAGGGCCAGCGCGCGTTCGCCGACCAGCGCTCGACTCCGCACGCGCCCGTTCTCGCGCCCGGCGGCATGGCAAGCCGACTGCAGAGGAACTTCAGCCCTTCGTGATCAGCGTCGTCGGCGCAGCCGGCTTCCAGAGTGGGACGATCAATCGAAACCAGCCGCGCGTATCCCGGCCACCGTAATTGCGCTCGTACACTTCCGTGGTGGCGTAGACCTGCAAAGTCAGTGGACCAAAGTCATAACCGAACAACCCGCCAACCGCGAACTGGCTTTGCTTCAGATAGCTCGCGATCGGACTCGTGAGGTCGGTTGAGCCGTAGGCCACACCTCCGAACTCCCATTTGCCGAACTTCCTGGTCGCGGTCAGGTCAACGTTGATGAAATCCGGGTTGCAACCGTTGAATGCGAATGGTGTCGGACACGGCGAAATTTGCGCCCGGCTGGCGAAGCCATCAAGCTGGATGCCGTAGATGACATTCCGAAATTGGCTCAAGCATCTCTCCGGCATGTTCCTGTTTGCCGAAGAAGCGATGATCCGGGTCGACAACCCGTGCCGTGGCTTCAAGCGGCCAAAGCCACCGAAGGCCGATGGCTTCCGC
>Ga0210389_10004132_pt1 | contig 11301 bp, 11 predicted proteins | sample IncBWH28OmetaG_FD_160127 | JGI IMG/M metagenome (GOLD analysis project Ga0210389, IMG submission 160127) | Forest soil microbial communities from Barre Woods Harvard Forest LTER site, Petersham, Massachusetts, United States - Inc-BW-H-28-O ... | reverse complement strand
TCAGGATCATGAAAGTCCAGCGCGAAGAGGTATCGCGCTGGCAGGTCCTCAATCTCGGCGCGATCCTCTCCATAACTGCTGACGGGACGAGCCTGCGCATGCAGGCTAACTTCATTCGAGACCATGAACATCGCCGCCGTAATGAGCGCGGCCGTAACGGCGTATGCCCATGGAGCTGTCATCTTTCGCATAGGAACCTCTCTTCCAAAAACAAACGGACACCGGTATAGAAGATATTGCCGGCGCCTCTCTCCGGCATAAACTTCAGATGGTGGTGAAAAGCTGTCATCTCAGCAGAACGCGGGCATGTAGCGCAGGCCTTTGGCCTGCGATCCTACTTTCCAGAACGTAATGTTGTTGCGAGAACTCCTCAACGGGATGTGCGTCAGCGGCCGTAAATTTTGTTATTGTCAGTATCGATACTCAGCCGCCACCATGGAAAGGTTCATCCACAGTCTTGTATATGTATCCGCCCTGCTGGTAGGCACGCTCCCAGCAACAGGCCAGACGCAATCACGAAGGACTGCGGACGGCAAGCCCGACTTCAGCGGTGTCTGGCAGGCAGTGAACACCGCGGCGAGGGACCTTCAGGATCACTCCGGACAGTTGGGAGTGCCGCCGGGCCTGGGGGTAGTCGAAGGCGGCGAGATCCCCTACCAGGCTGCCGCCGCGGCGAAAAAAGCGGATAACTTCGCGCACCGTGCCACCGCGGACCCGACCGAGGCCAGCTGTTATCTTCCCGGCGTGCCGCGCGCCACATACATGCCGTTTCCATTCGAAATTGTGCAGACGCCGAAGCAGGTTGCCTTCATCTACGAATTCGCGCATGCGCTACGCAACGTTCCCATGGATGCAAGCCCGCATCCCGACGGACTTCCCGACGCGTGGATGGGGGATTCGCGCGGCCATTGGGAGGGCGACACCCTGGTGACCGATGTCAGGAATTTCAACGACCAGACGTGGTTCGATCACGCCGGGAATTTCCATAGCGATGCGTTGCACGTCGTGGAGCGATACACTCTCAGCGGCGCCGATCACATACAGTACGAAGCGACGATCGAGGATCCAAAGGTGTTCACCAGGCCCTGGAAGATCAGCATGCCTCTCTACCGGCGGATGGAGAAAAACATCCGGCTGCTCGAGTACGAATGCGTGTTTTATCAGCAGGAAGAGAAGTTCCGGAACGCGCCATTTCACAAGTGAGAGGAGGTATGAGGTGAGAACCTTATCGATCGCGTTCATGACCGCCGCGCTGGCATTGACTCCCAACGTGGCGCCGGCGCAGCGTGCGTTCACGCCCGCGCGCACTTCCGATGGCCAGCCCGATCTGCAGGGCATGTATACGCGGAATGGAGTGGTGGGGCTTGAGGCCAAACCGCCCGTGAACCCCATCGATCCCGGCGGCAGCAATCCTCTTTCGGTCTCGAACCGGGGCGACGGCCTTGGCCCTTATCCCAAAGTCTTTGGAGAAGGCGGAACCGCCTTGCGCGGCGGTCAGCGCGGGGCAGGGCAGCAACACCGCACCGGCATTGTCGATCCCCCGGATCGCAATCTCCCATGGCGTCCGGAGGAGGATGCGAAGCGCCGTGAGTTTTTGCTGCATATGAATCCGCCGGTCGATCTGCGTCACGTGGAATTGAACGCACGCTGCGCGCTGCCCGGTTTGTTTCAGGGCGAGGACAACAACAACCCGTACCAGTTCCTGCAGGAAGCAGGCGAGGTTGTGATCCTATACGACTACAACCACACCAGCCGGGTGATTCATCTGGACGGGCGTCCCCACCTGGGCAGTAACATCCGTTTGTTCATGGGCGACTCGATCGGCCGCTGGGAAGGAAACACTTTGGTGGTTGACACAACGAATTTCAACGACCGCACTTCGTATTCGCGGGAAATACCGTATCTCACCGCAGCCCTGCACACGGTAGAGCGCTTCACCATCAACGATGCGAATTCGATCGATTATGAAGTGACCATCGACGACCCGGGATTATTCACGAAGCCCTGGAAGACCGCCGGCTACTTCACGCGCGTTCCCAAGGGGACCGAATCGCTGGAGTTCGCATGCGCCGAGGGCAGCCAGACTCTGCTGAATATTTTTGGTCCGCCGCCGGGGCGATGAACGGGAGGCAATGTATATGAAGCTTTTTGTCGGGATGGCGGTTCTGGGTTCGCTGGCGGGTGCATTTCCGCTTTGGGCCCACCACGCGTTCGCCGCGGAATTTGACGTGAATATGCCGGTTTCAGTAAAGGGCACCATCACGAAAGTGGAATGGGTGAATCCTCACGCGTGGCTGTATGTCGACGTCAAGGACGCCGATGGCAAAGTGGTGAACTGGCGTTTTGAATTGGGGCCTCCGAACGCTCTTTTCCGGCTGGGGTGGAAGAAGGATTCCATCGCCGCCGGAACAGAGGTCGCGATCACGGGTTTCCGGGCCAAGGCACAGGAGACGGTCGCCAACGGGCGGTCAATCATCCTGCCCGACGGCCGGGAATTGTTTAGTGGCGGATCTGGTCCCGGATCGGCCGGCCCGGGGCCTGCGCAGAACGACCGCAAATAACCCCCGCTCTGGGGGGTATACGCGGCGCAAACCGCGTCTCTACTTCGGGGGATGGCCGCCGTTCACCATGTGGCCCAGCAGCAGATCGCGATTATTCTCCATGCACCACCATTCCATGATCTCTGCGCCCTGCTTCATTCGCGTAAATACGCGATTGTTGCGGATTGGTTTGGTGTAAGCCTTCGGATCTTCCCAAGTTACTTCATATGCAAGGTGATTCGGGTCGATGAAATGGACTCGCTCCACCACGTGCAGTTGCTCGCTCGAGGGATGCTGGGCGGTGTCGATCCAGGTTTTGCCGTTGAAGTTATTCGTGTCGATCACCAGCGTGTCGCCTTCAAAGTGGCCGATGGAGTTGCCCATCCAGGATGGGTCCTGATTCTTTGGATGATCGCGCCCATCGGTCGGAACCACGTGGAACACGTTGTTCGATTCCCATAAGATTGCTACGCGCTCGGGTGTTTGCATGAGCTCCACCGGGTATTCGGTTTGCCAGGCGCGTGTGTAACCCCAGGGTTGGCAGTAACCGGCATAGTCGAATTTATCTTTGGCTTTGAACTGCTCCAGCCCCCACGCTGTCATGGAGACTTCACCGCTGCCTTCGGATTTACAGCCCTTGCTCGCGCTGCCGCATTCATCGACGTTTTTGGTAATGTCGCCAACCCGTGGACGGTCCCAAACGCCGTTAAAGTCAGGTTTGCCATCGGCGAGGCGCGGTATTGAGGCGGACTGTGATTTAGTCGCCGCGGATTGGGAAGCGCCAGGCGTCGGCGCGAAGGCGAAGCAGGTTGCAAAGGTGGACGCGATGATGATCGAACGGCGCAAGCGAACAGTCATGCGCTTCGTAGTCTATTCTCGGGGTTTCCTGGTGTCAACCGAATTGAGCCGTCTCACCGAACTGAGCCGTCTCATCCAGTCACTTTGCCTCCCGCCGCCGCGCTTTGAGGACTTCCGGACCCGAGCTGAGTCCACCAGTTTGCGCCGCATCATCTGTGCTGCCATGGCGAAAAATTGCGCGCCCGCCATTCCACTTGGCCGTAGCCACAATCCGGAGGTAGACTTCATGCACCAACGCCGTCGTCTGGAGTGTGTTCTCCGGGCGCTCATTTTTCATGTATCAGTGAGCCATTGCATACAGTTCGCCGTAGACCTGCTCCGCCAACTGGTCCATTGCTGGCTGATCACCGTCGACCGTCTGGTTGCCCTCGACCCCGAGACCGGTCGGACGCACGCCGTGAGTAACGTCGATCCATCGGCGGGATTCCTGTGTGGAGAAACTCCCGCCGATCCCAGTGCGCCGGTTCGGCATTAGACCGGCGCTTGGCCGCGGCGAATGGATGCGAATTCGCCGCGGCGATGCAGGCATACTATTGCGCAAACTACTCCGCCCGCGTGGCAGGCGCTGGTGAGATGGTACATCTGGCTCTGGTGGGAGTAACGCTCAGTAGCCGTGATCGACCATTCTGAGCGGGCGGGAAACAGGGTAGTGCTTTGCAATGATATGCAATCCCTCCACTTCGCGCCTGGTGATGGGAACCATCATGCAAACATCCAGAAAGTGCCGTGCACTTGTTTAACCTAACCGTTAACCTGCATTTTTCACAGTACAAGCGCCGGGAAGAGTCCCGGCGCGGCAGGCATGAGTGCCTGCGCTACGGTGCCGAATACAGCCTGTCGTACGGAATCGCGGCGCAGACATCCCGTATGCCGCGTTGGCAACCTCGGCGGGGCCGCGCCTGTCGCCCCTAAACGGAATTGTGGGCGGGCCCACGGCGCTCCATTCGATGTCGGGTATTAGATAGTTGAGAATTGTTTGAATTCCGCCTTTACGAAGGCCGTATACACCTGCTGGATCAAAGTGACGTTGTTTTGTTCGTTCATTTCGGGTCTCCTGCCGGGTATACGGGCTCCGCAGGATTCCGGATGAGAGGGACAGGAAGGCGAACCCTCAAGCCGGCCCACAGGCGCAACCAGGGCCAGCGCAGAGTCCAAATGTCACTGCGGTTACCGCGAGCACTTCATCTTGTTGGGAAACGACGGGCGTGAACGTCCAGTCCAGTTCCGCGGAACCCTTGCCCTCGCGTAGCGGACAAGTGGTCGAAGCCTGCACCGGCTGGCGAGTCGATGAAGCCTGGCGCACCGCCTCGCGAATCGCGGCACCTCCTGATATTGCGGCATCGCACACCTTCCAAATAAAACGTCCGCACATCTCGGCGGGGTCGCGTGCGCTCGTTCTCCGGCATAGGGGACTGACCTGTTCTACCCTGCCTTCGGCGTCAAGTATGAGGAAAAAGGCGCGGGCGGCTTCTGCCACTGCAGCCGTGCACAATACCTGCTTGCGAAGCGCGAGAGTCGCGGACCGGTGATCGGTAATATCGACGAAACATCCGATGTAGCCGACGTAATTGCCGTCATCCCGAAATCTGGGTATACCCTGCGCTCGCATCCAGCGATAGGCACCGTCGTGACGCCGCATCGGGAATTCCTCCGTAGCCGGTTCGCGGTTCCGGAGGGCTTCCCGATAGGAATTCAAAACGGGCTTCCGGTAATCCGGATGAACGGTGTCTGCGGTGTGGTTGAGTTCCTCTTCCATCGTTCTGCCGGTGAACTCGGTCCAGGCTTTGTTGACAAACGAGGCGGCGCCATCCGCGCCGGTGTGGATGATCATGACCGGTGCGGAGTCGGCAATGTTCCGGAAGCGGTGTTCGGCCTCGCGCCACGATAATTCAGCTTGGCGCGCTTGTGAGGCAATTCTTTGCAATTCCATCTTTCGGGCCAACACCTCGGCCAATTCGATCAGCGTTTCGTGATCCTGGCGCGAGAAATCCGGGCGCTCGCGTACATCCGCGATAACGAGCACGCCCAAGTCGAGATCGTCGCTGGAACGCAGCGGAGCGCATGCCTCAAAACGGAGGTCCCCGGAGACAAATCCTAAGGAAGAGAAGGTGGACGGGTCCACCAACATCCGCGGTGTGGCAAGAGCGGTGGCGAGAGGGAATGTCTGCAGATTGTTCCAGTGCTGACTTCCCGATCCGACGCGGGTCACAACTTTGAGATCGGGGCCGAGCAATGCAATATAAGCAACAGGAACGTGGAATACGTGCTCGACCAGTTTCGTCATGCGAAGGAGACCCTCCTGTTCCGGTTCGTTCAGAAGATTCTCGAAAGTGGTCCCGCGTTCCGGTAGCTCGACTTTTGGTTGTACTCCCAACTGATCTTCGGCAAGGGCTGCCATAAGGGCCTGATGAGTTATCGGCAGAAGTCGGTCCGAACTTTAGGGCAAGTCTCCACCAATTCGCACCCAACCGCCGATAACCCTGACGGAACAGCGGTGATCTCGATCAGCAGATGCTTTCATCGAATACCGAATCGGAACCATTGCGGATGGCAGCCATCCGTTCCTGGTTCGCGGGATCGAACTGCACGAAATCGACGGCGATGCCGAGGATCGAAAACGATTCCCCTGGACGGTGCACCAGCTTTCGGAGTTGATCGTGGATGATATATTCCCTGACGATCTCATGGCTAAGCAGGAGTGGTCCTCAATTGCCTGGGCGATCATAACCGTCGCGCGGTGAGGCACTGCATGGGCAGACCGCGGAATGTCAGGACCCGCTGAAAATGCTGATCGACACAGCTCACCTGACCTGTTGCGGTAGCGAAGCAACCTTCGGTGAAATGAGCGCAATCGAGGACGAGGTCGGACCTCGATGAGTTTCACGCGATGGAATGCCCGGTTTGTCCCGGCGAAGTCCGGGACGAGGTGGAAGGCCCGCGGAAAGAGACGAAAGAAACGATCAAGCAGCTCAATCAGAGTCTCGAAGGAGCCTCTGCAGCGAGCAAGCGATGGCAACAGAAACGACGCCGGCACCGGATTGCCGTTTCGGCCGGAAGCCGAACCAGCGCTTGCTCAGTCGGATCACGGGCGAAAGAGTCGATGCGGCGATCGTCGTCCTCGACCGGCTCCAGGCCACGAATCTCCGGTTTGGCAGGAGTTTGTTCAATGATGGAGTGGAACATCGGTGAGACCAAGCTCGATCACGTCGTGCAGACAGCCTCGCGCACAATCCCTCTCCTCCTCGCCGCGCGGTAGACGGTGTTCCCGATAAGCCCCGCGCCACGGCTCATCTGTCAGAAACTCGGCGCATTTTGCGGGCCCTCCCGCTGCGGAGATCGGGGTCTGACTAAATCCCCATGGCTTCGGCATAAGCCTGGCGGACGGCGTCGGGTTGCCCCGCCTGAAAAGGATACTCGCCTTCGTACTGCTTGCCCAGGACCGGGTGCTTCAACAATTCCGCGCGGCTGAGGCTTTCGGTGAGGTATCGGCGTTCCGCGACTGGCAGAGGTACACACGTATTGACTGCCGGATCCCGGATAATCCCTTTGGGATCCGCGCCTCGCTCGATCGCCGCGAGATCGTCGAGAAAGCGCTGCCGGAGGAGAATGACGCCGCGATCGCCGGTGCCGAGATGCTCCTGTGTCCGGTCCGCAATGGTGCCCTGGCCGATCCAGGCGATGAAATCCTGATTCATCACGTGGCTGGAAATCCAGCGGCCATTCGGGTCCTTAACCGGGCCGTGCCATGCCGGGATACTTCGCTGCACGAATGGCTCTCGCTCGACGGGCACCCGGGTAAACGCCCATGTGACGCTCAGGGTGTTCTCGTCGTCCACCGGCACACGCCACTCGAAATGATCGCCAGGGAAAAGAGCGTTCGGCCAGAGGCAGACGCGACCGGTGGTCCACATCGTGTCCGAGTCTGCCATTCCCTCGCGGAGCCGCCTGTACACGAAACCGTAATCGAACTCGTCGAACTCCAGCTTGAGATGGCGAGGCGAATACGGGCCGTTTTTGCTCGCCAGCCGCACGCTCCAGTTCATGTGCATCCATTCAAAGTGCAGTGGGTCTATCGAATTCTCCTGGCATTGCAGCCAGTTGCATGGGATGTCCGCAAAAACGATCTGAACGAAGCCGTTTTCCCACGAGAACGGTTCCCAGTCCGGAACGAGAGGAGCGGGTTGCGGGCCGAGATATGCCCACAATAATCCTCCTTTCGCCTCCACCGGGTAAGCCTTGATGCGGATCTTGTCTTTGAAGCGGGCCTGCGGCGCCGCGACATCTTCGAAGGGTTGTTCGACGCACTGTCCGGCCTGATTGAACTGCCAGCCATGGTAGTTGCAGCGAATCCCGCACGATTCGACAAAACCATATGAAAGATCGGCGCGGCGATGCGGGCATTGACGATCGACAAGCCCCCATTCGCCACTCAGGTCTTTGTAGAGTACAAGGTCCTCGCCCATCAAACGGATCGGCTTTACGGATGTCGAGTCGAACTCAGAGACTCCCGCGATGGGCATCCAATACCGGCGCAGCAGCTTGCCCATTGGAGTGTCCGCACCCGTCCGCGTCAATAGCTGGTTCCTGGCGTGGTCCAACATTCTTCACGCCAGTATATGCTCGCGAACTGAGCATCTGACCCTGGCGCGCACTTTTGGGAAGCAGCCGCGAAACCGTGTCGCTTCCGGCCCGGTTCGATATAATCCCGGATTGCCGAGACAACCCGAATGATTATAGACTCCCACGGTCATGTGACCGCACCCGACAAGCTTTACGTATACAAGGCCGGACTGATATCGCATCGCGGCGCGCATGGCCGCGGTAGTGCCGGCGCCAGCGACGAAGACGTCAAACACGCTCTGAATGAGCCTGTCTTCGGAGGCTCGTCGCATCTCGACCAGCTCAAAGAGGTCGGCACAGACATGCAGCTCATCTCGCCGCGGCCTTATCAGATGATGCACAGCGAGCAGGCGAAGCTGGTGAACTGGTACATCGAAGAAACCAACAACGTCATCGCGAAGCAGACGAAACTGTATCCGAATGTGTTCCGCGGCGTCTGCGGTCTGCCGCAGAGTCCCGGAGTGAGTCCGAAGAACTGCCACGCGGAGCTGGAGCGATGCGTGAATCAACTGGGGTTCGTTGGTTGTCTGCTCAATCCGGATCCTGGAGAGGCTGGCGGCATCGAGACCCCCGGGCTCGGCGATCGCTATTGGTATCCGCTTTACGAGAAGCTCTGCGAACTCGACGTTCCTGGCCACATTCACTCGGCCGGATGCCGATCGGAGCGGCTCCCTTACTCGCTGCACTTCATCAACGAGGAGAGCATCGGTGTTCTCTCGTTGCTGAATTCGAATGTGTTCAAGGATTTCCCCACGCTGAAGATTCTGGTGTCTCACGGCGGCGGCGCGATTCCCTACCACTGGGCGCGGTTCGAAGCCAGTTCGCTGCGACAACCGGGCGCGACGCGATTCTCCGAGCGCATGCGCAATATCTGGTACGACACGGTACTCTATTCGAGCGAGTCCCTGGCCCTTCTGATCAAAACCGTCGGCGCCGATCGCTGCCTGTTTGGGACGGAGCGGCCGGGCGTCGGCACCGTCAAAGACCCGCGCACCGGGAAATGGCTGGATGAAACGCGCTACCTGATCGAAGCCTTCGACTGGCTGAGCGACGCCGACAAGAAGCTGATCTTCGAAGACAACGCCAAAAAGCTTTTCAAGCTGGACACGGCGAATCAGGCAAACGCATGAGAGCCGGACTGCTCGCGCTTATCGCGGTGGCGACGGCGTTGGGCCAGTCCGCGCCGCTCTCTGTCACCATCAACTACCCAGCCAAGGCGCCGGCAAACTGGCCAATCTTCCTGGCAAAGGAAGGCGGCTACTACCAGAAGTACGGCATTGACGCGAAGCTGGTTTTCGCGGTTCACCCGGCCGGTATGGCGATGCTGGTGAGCGGCGAAGCCCAGATGACCAATTACCCGATGGATCAGGCGATGCAGGCCGCCCTGCACGACAGCTCCCTCGTGATCATGGGTAGTCCTCTAAACCGCGGCCTGTTCGGGATGATGACGCGCAACACCGTCAAAAGCGTTCGGGATTTGAAAGGCAAGCGCTTCGGCGTCAGCCAACTGGGCGATCCTCCCTACAGCTTTGCGCTGGCCATTCTTTCGAAGTACGGCATCGGGCCGAGAGATGTGGAATGGATTCCCCTTGGAACCGACGGCAATGGCCGCGTCGCGGCGCTGGTGGGCGGGCGCGTTGACGCAACCATGGTGCCGCCGCCGGCCTACTTCAAGCTCGAGCCACAGGGCTTCAAGGAGATCGCGAATCTCGCCGACTATCCCGATCTCTACGCTCCTCTGGCCTATGTTTTCAAGAGAAGCACGATCGCGGCTAATCCGAAGCTGCCTGAACTGATGATTAAGGCGCAGGCGGAAGCTATCAAGCGTTATTACGATGACAAGCCGATGGCGATGAAGGCCTACGGGGCCTACGATTCTCAGCCCGCGGCTGACATCGAACGGATCTACGATCACGATCGCAAGGCCAACACTTATGAACGCGTGCCATACGTGCTCGCGCCGGCCGTGCAATATATCGTCGAACATCAGGCGGATGCCAATATCGCCGCACAGATGAAGGCCTTCGATTTTCGCAAGGTTATCGATAACAGCGTGACCGATCGCCTGGTTCGCGAACATTTTTTCGAACAGTTATTCGGGCCGGGCGTCAAAGCCGAAGAAGAATCGAAAGCGAAAATCGCGGTTAAGTAGACTGAACTCTATGGCTGAAATCGTCCTGGGTATTGGATCGTCGCACGGGCCCCTGCTTTCGACGCCTCCCGAGCAGTGGGACCTTCGAGCGCAGGCCGACCGCGAGAACAAGAAGCACTGGTATCGCGGCCGAACCTGGGACTATGAATCGCTGCTGCGCGAACGCGCGCCCGGCTTCGCAGCCGAGGTCACGCTCGAATCCCGCCGCGAGCGGTTTCATCAGTGCCGCGCCGCCATGGAAGTGCTGGGGCGCAAATTCAAAGAGACGGCGCCGGAAGCCGTGGTGATTCTGGGCAACGATCAGCGCGAGTTCTTCGATGAAGGCCTGACGCCGTCTATTACGGTATATCGAGGCGCCGAGATCCACAATGTCCAGCACATGCCGAAAGACAACCCCCCGGGGATAAACATTGCCGAGCCCGGCAATTCGCCAGCCGATGGCGCCAGCTATCCGGGGGCGACCGGACTCGCGGATCACATCCTCGACACGCTGGCTGCCGAAAACTTCGACCTGGCGCAGTCGGATACAACGCCCAAAGCCGCGCCACGCGGCGGGATTCCGCACGCCTACGGTTTTCTCTACCATTCGATCCTGGGGGACACGCCGCCGCCGAGTGTTCCCATCATCCTGAACGTCCACTTTCCGCATAACGTGCCCAGGAACCGGCGCTGCCTTGACTTCGGGCGTGCGCTCTATCGGGCGATCAAGACGTTCAATGGTTGCGCGCGCGTCGCGGTGATGGCCTCCGGCGGGCTTACGCATTTCGTGATCGACGAGGAACTGGATCGAAAGATTCTCGAAGCCATGGAAAAGGGCGACGAGAAGGCCTTGGCCGATATCCCGGAGAGTCTGTTCAAAGTCGGAACGGCCGAGATCAAGAACTGGTATCCGGTCATCGCAGCAATGAACGAAACAGACCTCGGATATCACCTCGTGGATTACATTCCCTGCTATCGATCCGAAGCCGGCACCGGGAACGCGATGGCGTTCGTGTACTGGGACTGAGCGGAAACCAGTCTGCAGTTCGACCGGTCGGCCATGGTGTTCGTAAAGATGGCGGCCGAAGTTGCCGAGGAAACTGCCTCCGGCGGCTATGGACCCCGGATTGAGGAATCTTCTCGCGAGCAGGG
>Ga0210389_10004131_pt1 | contig 11307 bp, 12 predicted proteins | sample IncBWH28OmetaG_FD_160127 | JGI IMG/M metagenome (GOLD analysis project Ga0210389, IMG submission 160127) | Forest soil microbial communities from Barre Woods Harvard Forest LTER site, Petersham, Massachusetts, United States - Inc-BW-H-28-O ... | reverse complement strand
TTTTAAGTTAACTGGAGAGGTACCGAAGTGGTCACAACGGCGCCGACTCGAAATCGGATGGTCGGGTAATTCCGGCACGTGGGTTCGAATCCCACCCTCTCCGCCAAATAAATAGGGCCTGTTTTTCAGGCCCTTTTTATTTGGCGGTGCAGGATGTGTGGATGAACCCACCGGGTTCGACAAAAATCGCAGAGCGATTTTTGGACGCCGCGGTTTCGCCGCGGCGGTCCGGAGCGAAGCGGAGGACGAGCGGCCGTCCCCGGCCGCGAGCAATCCCACCCTCTCCGCCACTTCTTCTGAGGCTTCTTTTCAGGGCTTTTAGGCGTTTGTGACTCGTTGCCAGTGGCCAATCGAGTGCCCAATTCCGCCACTGGTGCGGATTTCTCTGGGGATTTTGGGGCAATTAACTCCGCAGAGCATTTTTCGCGGTTCATCGCGGACTGAATAAGAGCCACATCGGATTCGACGGCTCCGTCCATCCAGGCGGCGTAGGTGCTGAACATGGTTGTCACCCGGTGGCCGTGCTGGCGCGAGACCCAAAGCGCCTTTTTGCCGATCATCAGGTTCCAGCTCACTGAAGTGTGCCGCGCGCAGTAAGGACGGCGGAATCGAAGGCCCAAGCGATCACAGCTATGGCGCCAACACCTCGCCGCGTGCCCCAGACGACGAATCGGGGTGCCGTTCGCGTTGAAGAACAACTGATCGTGGTCGATTTGTCCGCGAGCCTTGAGGTCTTGCCACAGCGCGAGTTGTCGCCTCAGCACCGCGATTGCACGCGGGCAAAGCGAAATCACTCGGTCCTCATGAGTTTTGGTAGCGTTCTTGTCGATACCATAGACGCGGGCTTTGGTCACGGACAACGACCCTTGCGCTTCATCGAAGTCTCGTACCCGAAGTGCGATCTCTTCCGAGGGGCGAAGCCCGGTAAAGAACCGGAACTCGTGAAAATTGCCTTCGCTTTCGCCCCAATCCTGATGGATCGCCTCGATCAGCGCCTCCGCGTCTTGAATCCGGAAGGGATCAATTTTCGGGAAGTCCTTTCGACGCATCCGAGCGCCCCTCAAGCTCCGCGCTGGATTGAGATGTTCCGGGTGATCGCGATAGCCAAACTCAAACGCCCGGCGCAACGCGCTCAATTTGTTGTTGTACGTCTTCTTGCCCCACATGTTGTTAGCGTTCGCGATTCGCACCAGCAGGGAGTATTGGACCTTGAGAAAGGGCAGGGCGCCCAATCGAGGCCGCCACACCGAATCGAGTGCCTTGCGATACCCCCTAACCGTTGAGAACGACAAGTCGTTCTTGGCGAGCCGGGACTCGCAATGCGCCAGGTATTCATCAAAGACCTGATTGCATGTTCGGAACGGTGAGTGATGTGAGATTTTCTGCCAGTCCCTGAAATCCGGAAACTCCTCGATGAAGGAGAATGTGCCGAGGCGTATGCGCTCCTTGATGGCCCTGAGACGCTCGCACGCGCGGCGCAGGTTTGCTTCCGTCGGTATCACTTTCAAGGTGGGCCGATAGCGAACGCCGTTCAACCGGAAGTCGAATTGAATTCTTTCGCGACCTTTACCGATCACTCCACCAGTAATAGACCGTCGACCCATGACTCAAATCTCCTTGCTCGTTACCGCTGAGAGTTATAGGCATACGGCCCCTGAGCGCAAACCCGGGGTTATCAAAGACTTCGTTTTGCTATTAATTAACGAGCGACGCCAACCTAATGTGCGGTATTGAATTCGCTGCCGCCATTTGCCGCTTTGATCTCCTGCGCCCAAGCCTCCCGAGTGGTCGCCACCTCGTCGTCCATGACTCTCTTGCGGGAAATTATTTCCAGCGCGACTCGGATGGCCGAGAGCTGCTCAAATCTACCTGAGAAGAGTAGCCAAAGCAGTTTGAGATTGTCGGGGCGACAAAAGGCCAAGAGATTCGCCTCGTGCTGCTTTAGTGCCTGGTCAGCCCGCTCGATATACTGAAGGTCAGCTAACCACTTACTCAATGTGTCCTTCGACTGATCTCCAGAGATCACTGCCTGTCGAATGGCAGCTCCTGCATCGTCAAGTCGCAAACCTATTTTCCCTAGGGGCCTGATATCTAGGGCCTGCAGGCCACTCAACACACCCCAGCGAGTAGGGTGCCTTGTGACTATTTTGCGCTCGCGCTTATTTTCATCGATCTCGGTCTCCACTTGGATAACGTTGATTACGACATCGAGGGATGCTTGTTTGCGTCGGGCTGACAGTTCCTTTCGGAGGGGTTCAGTTAGCTGTCCCGGCAAGTTTGCCGCCCGGTCGTAAAGCTGTCTCCATCGTCGTTTTACATCATTCAGCCGATCCGGCATGGAAGGGTCATCTATGAGGGGCCTCAAAGCTGCCTCAAGTAGCCCAATAGTGATCTCCTTGTCCACTCGCTCCGCCGCCGCCGTAAACACGGCCGCAAAGCGAGGATCACCTCCGAAATGCTCCTCCGCGCAGTCGTGCCCGATATAGCCCTCGGACTCGTTCTTAAGTTGTGCAATCCACCCCCACCCATGCAGCTTATGGCACTTGCCCCCAGCGTCAATGAGCTGGCAACGAACATATTCGAGCTTAGGAAACTCGTAATCCCCTAGAAGATCGGCGAAGTTCTCCAACGGGACCAGATTGTCTTGGTGTAGCAGTGGGTGCTCGCGCTCGGCTTCGCGGCGTGACCGATATCTCCTAGCTCTTTTTCGTGCCATAGCTCACTGTCCATAGTTATTTACGCGCGATCGCAAATTGAAAGCCATTTAATGGCTGTCCGAGAAAGGTTTTATCGGAGCATGCGAACCACTTAGGCAGCATTTGATGTGTTTGCTGTGCTCTCCTAACTTGCGTGCACGGATGGTCACGGGTGGGCTATAAGGGGGAAATTCACCGATTCGTTTCCCGGAGTAGAGCCAGCTCCGGAGGGAGCTGCGATTGTAGGGCACCGACGACAATGGCGTCCCACAATTTATATACGTGGCTTGAATTCGCCGTGGGAATTTCCGAATCGGTTGCAACGTCCAGGACCCGCGCACGCGCATATGCCTTTGCCACGGAACTCAGGGGAAAATCTGCCTTACCTATGCGAGTTTTATTGTATGCGCCAAGCGTTTGTCGGAGCTTGCCTTCGACCTCGCGAGCGTCGGCCAGCGCTGTAACCTCAGCGGGCTCGACATGATGTAATAATAGCCATAATTCGAAGCACGGCTTGCTTAGCGCCACCTTGACTCCAAGACTCTTTGCTCGGCGTATCGCTTCCAAAAACGTTGGTGTGTGAGTCGACTGGAGACAGTGATCGACATCGAGTACCAGCCAGCGTTCGTCATCTTCTATATGCTCGATCGCAAGAAGTCGGTTGAGTACGTGAGGCGCCGACGAGGTGCCGTCGGTAGTCGTTATCACATGTACTTGCACACGCGAAATTCTAAAGAACCCAAAGTATTGTTCAGGCGCATAAGAGTCATCGCACGCGACGATGAACAATCGGTCATCGCGGAACGAGTCCCTGTCTCGGACGAGCGGGCGTTTTTTGCGATGGACTAAAGTCATTCGCTACGGGCATCGTGGCTTAATGCATCTAGCTCCCCTAGAAATGGGATTCCACCGAAGCGACCTTCGAGGTACCCTTTTCTAATCTGCAGGTCCTTTCTCACCTTGAAGTCAGTCAGTGAGTACAAGTGAGTTCGGGCGGATTGATCCTTTTCGACAAACCAGATTTCGTCCCGTCGAAGCAAATCCAAATCCAGTAGATTGGATTCGTGCGTTGTGACAATGATTTGTCGCTTTTCGCCGGTACAGTTTTTCAAGAAGAATTCAAATAGTTTCCGAACGAGGACTGGGTGCATGCTCCTGTCAATCTCGTCGATGAAATACACGCCGCTACTATTCTGCGCGAAGTATAAAGCTGGCAGCAGGTTGAGCAACCGTTGAGTGCCATCAGATTCCTCCGCCATGTCGAGCGGGACAACCGAGCCATTGTTGCATTGATGCGCTGCTTGGACTGACAGGCGGTAGCTCTCGCCTTTCGGTTCTATGAAAAGTTCGCTGCCCTCGCCCAGCTGCAAGCGGACGCCGCCCTCGGGTGCGTCATCGACGATACGCGAGTAGAGCTCCCTTGGAAGTAACGACCGCAGTTCATCTTCCGACATAGTTATTTTGTCGACACGAAGATGGTCAACGCCCGTCGACGACGACTTCAGAAACTTCCCAGCGAAATTGAGGAATTCGGGATCGTCAGAAAGCATCGCGCCGATTGGTGCGAGTGGTTGTTCGGGTCCAATCAACGCTAAGTCTTCAAACCACGCGATAACATTGTGGATATGCTCGCCCAACTCCTCTCGATCGAGAGTCGCACTGACAGTCGCGAGAAACGATTGATTTGGGGGGCCGCCAACGGTGACCATGGCCTCAAGTTTCTGTCCCGCATTCTTGAGCCCTGGCGCGTCAATCGCCACCTTTCCGTTAGCGTCGGTGGTCCGCTCATACAGGGTCTTTTCGCGTCCGCGTGCCGTATACGCGAGCCACTCTTCAGTCACATGCTCGTCATCGACTGAGAAGCCGAAATGGTAGAGGGTCTCTGCAGCAATGAATTGAAGGTCGAAGGTCGACGGAGCGTTGCTTTCTCCACCGAAGCGGAATGGCTCGCGACCGGTGCCGCTACTCTTCTTCCCTCGCGCACGCAGAACGAACATTTCCGCATAGCGAAGCGCCTTCAGAAGATTCGACTTACCTGCGCCGTTGGCGCCGTAAAGCACAGCGCACCTGAGCACACTCTCCTCAGAATCAGGAATCCGGATGAGATGATCGTCGTGAGTACCAGATAGGCGCTTACTCGCAACCAGCGAGAACGTCTCCTCACCGGCGAATGACCTGAAATTGGATATCGAGAGGGAGACAAGCATACGTAGCACCTTTAACGGAAAATTCACAGCTCTAGACTATATTGACATCATACCTCGGGTCCTAATAGTATGTTTCTGTGATTTTTTCACATAAACATGTGATTGCGGTGCAGCAAAGCACCAGCAGCCGCCGCGGTTAGCTTAACAAAACGGCTTCGATTTCTGCGGTGCAGCACTAAAGCCATCGAAGCTCTTTGCTAGAGGTGCGTATGTCTAAATTTAGGGTGAAGCTGAAATTGACCGGCCTTGAACTTGAGATCGAGGGGTCCCGTGAGGACGTCCCCCTACTAACCAGTAATGTTGCAGCCCAACTGGCAGGCGCCCTGATGCCTGCCGCGAATATTGCGGAAGGAAAAGCTAGGCCTTTGCTAGCGCGGGACCCTATTCCGGCCACCGCGACCGTAGTGGCACCCATCCCTTCCGCCCGCACATCTCGCAAGCGTCGCTCCAATTCCTCGGGTGGGGGCGATGGTGCCTCCAACGATGGCGCGCTCATCTGGCAGCACGACGCTAACACTTGGGGTAACCCGCTTCTGAAATGGAAGGCGGTCGAGAAGGCCATCTATCTTTTGTATGTCGCGAAGCAAATCGGTGTCGCTGACCAAATGACGGTATGGCAAATGGTACAGACGTTTGAACGGCATTTCCGCACGGCGGGCAAGTTGAACAAGGGCAACATTGTTCGCGATTTTAAGAACCTTAACAGCGAACCGCCCCCGAAAGTTCAGATGAACGGATCGGCAACACCGGCCGCGTGGTATCTAACCGATGCCGGCATCAAAATCGCCGAGAATCTCGTCAAAGCTGCTCGCGGCGAACCGATCGAGGCGTAACTGACATGAGCTTGGTGGAGAGAGCGGCGCTGGCGAGAAGCCTTTCCCCACCGCTGGACGGGTTTCTTGTAGGCCAATTGTTGGATGAATTCGTGTCCCTGGAGCGGCGATTCATTCAACGCGACTGGGAACCGGCTGAACTGGATGGCGGCCAGTTTTGCGAAGTACTTTCGCGCATTCTCTACGCGCAAGACTTTGGTAGCGTCAATTTGTCGAAACCGTATGAAGACTGCCTGAGATATCTCGAAAACGAGCAAGTCTCTCATGCAATTCAACCGCGCCGGCTTCTGCTCCATTTGGTTGCTGGCATCAAGGTAGCCTATAAATTCCGAAGTCAACGGGGTGGAATACATATCACTCCTACATACTGCCCTAACCAGATGGACGCCAAGTTCATTATCGAAGTGGTCCGTTGGCTCATGAACGAAACATTGCGCATTTTTTGGACCGGTGACCGGGAGAAAGTGGCGAAGGCGATTCGCGAGATCTTGCAGTTTGATGTGCCATGCGTCGGCAAGTTCGAGGATGTCATCATGGTGCAGCGGACAGACCTCACGCCCGACGAAGAGGTGCTTGTGCTTCTACATTTTGCAGGCGAGACGGGGTTTACGCGTGCCCAACTTGGCAAGTATGTCTACGCGGCTGCGCCGAGAGTTACCGAAGCACTTCAGCGACTCGTAGCGCCCCATACTCGGCGCGTCATAAGGCTTCCTAATGGATCATTCCGACTCACCGATCTAGGATCGAAGCACATCCGCGAAGAGTTGGCAGATAAAATGCTGGTTCAATAGTGCAAAGTCCTCTCTCCATCCCGCGCAAAATCGGACGTGTAGGGCACGGCCGAGCGAATGAAGTAGAATGATCCTAATGGAAAGGAGAGTCATGGACGACCGGCTCTGTCATCGTAGCGCAATACGGCAACATCTTGCGATTTCTAAGGCCTGCCTTCAATGGCGATGTGAGGCTGCTGGGGAATTGCAGCCGCAAAATACCGAACGTCCTCACGTAGTGCACTGCCGGCGCATATGCCGGATCGCTATGTCCGATTCGCCGCAGCGATTGGGGAGAATTCCCGGAGGCAATTCTTGAAAAAGATCGATCTCCACATTCATACGGTCTCTACCTTCAGCGACAATGGCTTCACCTACAGCCTGGACACTTTCAAGAGGTACGTAGAAGAAGCAAAGCTCGATGCGGTCGCCGTCACCAATCACGACATGTTTGATCCCGGGCAATTCGGTCAAATTGAGGCCGCACTTGAAGCGCTGGTCTTTCCCGGGATTGAAGTCAATGTTGAGAAGGGTCACCTTTTGTTGATCGATGAACCCGCCAATCTCAAGGATTTCACGGCGAGGACAAAGAAAGTCGCAGAGCGGATCACGCAGGTCGGCGACACGATGTCGGTCGAGGAGCTTCGCGGAATTTTTGGCGATCTAAACAAGTACCTCCTCATACCTCATGCCGACAAGGGTCCTCCGATCCAAGGAGAGGCGCTCGAGAAGCTGCGGCCCTATCTCGCGGCCGGCGAAGTCGACAGCGCTAAAAAGTTTATCCGTGCCATGAAGGACTCGACCAAGCTGACACCAGTGCTGTTCAGCGACGCGCGAATGAGGAGTGACTTGGGAGCGATCCCATTGCGACAGACGTATGTGGACTGCGGCACGTTGACGTTGAGCGCTCTGAAAACCTGCCTTCGCGACCGGTCCAAGGTCGCCCTCTCGGAGGCGGATGGAAACAGGCTCTGGCAAGTGTTCGAGAACGGCCAGAAGCTCTCAACTGGGCTCAATGTACTGATCGGCTCGCGCTCGAGCGGCAAGACGCATACGTTGGATGAGATCTGCGCAAAGATTCCTCGCAGCAAATACGTGAGGCAATTTTCGTTGGTGCAACAGGATGAAGAGGCTTACGAGCGTGAATTTCGCGGGAATGTGGAACGACGCCGCAGTGCAATAGCCGATCAGTATCTCGCGGGATTCAAAAGAGTACTTGAGGAGATCGTGGATATTGACTTGGTGGCGAATGACCGGGCTGTTCAGCAATACATCAACACGCTGATCAAAGCGGCGCAAGAGGCCGACCGGCAGGATGTCTACTCTAAGTCGACGCTTTTCAATGAGGTGGAATTCGAAATAGGGAAGACCGAGGAGCTAACCAAGCTCATCGCGTCGGTTCGGCACCTGATTGAGAACATCGAGTACCGTACCATTATCGAAAAGCATGTGGATCTTGAAAGTCTTAAGAAGCTTGCGGTCGAGCTCATCGATTTGCTTCGGACGAAAACTGGGGAATTCGAGGAGAAGCGGATCGTCAACGGCCTTATTCGCGAAATCAAAGGTGCTCTGAAACTGAAGACCGCCGCTACGCAAGTCGAAGATGTCGATCTCTACGAGTTGGCGATGGATGCGAAGCGAGTTGAGCGATTCACACAGACCGTCGAGTTTCTCAAGAAGGAATCGGTCATTTTCGAGGACGGCCTTCAAGGCTATCGAATCGAAGTGACGAGCGGCCCGTTCTTGGGGGCCGGAGAAATCAAGCAGGCGAGTCGTGTCCAGACCTCATTCGTCAAGGCATTCGCTAGATATCAATCTCCCTACGAATACTTGCGTGAGCTACTGTCCGATGAAAGTCTGTCTCAGGCCGCACTGTACAGGCTCTTCGCCAAAATCACCTACCGAACCCTCAACAAAGACGGGTACGAGGTATCCGGCGGCGAGCGATCGGAGTTCAGGTTGCTACAAGAGATAGCGGATGCCCAGAACTTTGACATTCTCCTGGTGGATGAGCCGGAGTCCTCATTCGATAACCTGTTCCTGAAAAGCGATGTCTGCAAGATCCTTAAGGGAATCTCGGAGACCATGCCAGTAGTGGTGGTCACCCACAACAGCACCATCGGCGCATCCATCGGTGCCGATTATCTGCTTTACGCGCGCAAAGAGATGGAGAACGGACAGGTGGTCTATCGTACTTATTCCGGTTACCCCTCTGATCGAATACTGCTCTCAGTAGATGGGAAATCGATCAAGTGTCACGCCAGCGTGATGGATTCGCTTGAGGCGGGAGCTCTTACCTACGAGGAGAGAAGGCAAGGCTATGAAGCTATTAAAGATTAGCGAGACCGGCGGACACTTTCGCAACGAAGCGGGTGAATTCATCCCCATCGACAAGATTGGCAAGGAGGGGTTGCTGCGACTTGTCCATTGGACTCTGCATGAGGAGGCCGTGAGTTTTGACGAGTACGATGAGAAAACCCTCAAGAACCAAGCCCATCAGCTCATTTATAAAAGCGTGGCCCAGAAATTGGTTGCGTTGAGAAAGCGTAGGAAATCATTCCTCGACGAGTCGGCAAGGCTATATCTTGAGGATTACGAGAAGTACCGCCCCGGTGTGTCGAAATAGCGTTCCATCGGCGAATCTGGCGGAAAATCCGTGGAGGGGGAGTTGTGCAAATCGAGTGGATTCAGTGCCAGAACTACGACGAGGCGAAGAACTATTCTGGCGTCATCTACCTTCACGAACGCGACGGCAAGCCTTTCTATTGGGGAAAGGCGGACAACAGCTTCTTCGGCGGCCACAAGCGAAAACTTGACGGCCTGCACGCGAGCGGCCGATACAACAGCGGCTATCGTCATTGGATCGAGGGCTGCCTCCGGTATGGCGCAAAGCTATATATCGGGAGGCCCGAGGCTGAAGCGCGCAGCAAAATTGCGTACATCGAGAACTTCTTGATCCACAAATATCCGTCGGTGATGAACGACCAAGTGATACAGCCGGCGCAACCTCTGACGATCCGCCACATCGGCGCCGTCCCGACGTCAGTACCGCCTGAAGATCGCTAACTAACACGCCGCATTTCACGCCGCCAATGACCAGAATCATCGACATGACTGCGCCCGCCTCGCCGCAGAATGTTCCGGCGCACCTCGCCGACCTGTCCTCAAAATGCGCCGCGTTGGCTAACCGGATCACCGAACAGATACCTCGCAGCGACCTAAGTATCGCTCTCGCGAACTTCTGCAAATACGTTGGCGGCGAGCTGACGCAGATGTCCCGATTTTATCCCGAGAATGTGCCGGGGCTGGTGTGGGCGACACGAAATATCTTTGAGACAAACCTTATCATCCGGCACGTGCTCGCGTCGGACGATAGCTTTAGGGCCTGGCTCGGTCAGGCGTTGCAGGACGAGAAGGATTACATCGAAGGGGCGCTCGCGTTTGCCGAACAGGGAAGCGAGGAATTTCAGTCGCTGCTCCGAGCGCGTCTGACGAGCCTGAACGAGCTGGCCCTCAAACATGAGTTGGATTTCTCAAAGCCATTCCGCGTTCCCTCGCTAGCTAAGGAAGTCGGAATGGAAGATGAATACATCGGTCTATACAAGCTCTTTTCTAAATATGTCCATCCTTCGTCGCTGTTGATCAATGGGTGGTACTCGCAAAAGCCGGATTTGTCCTGGCTGGACGTGTTCCTCGTGAAGGCACAGATGTACGCGGGGGATGCGATCTATCGGCTGTCGACTGCGTGCGGTTTTCCAGCGTAAGCAGGGTCATGTTGGAGCAAAAGTACCCGGACGCGTCCGTAACTCACGAGCAATACCTCGATCAAGGGCAATTTGGGCTCTTCGCTGTCAGATGACTGAGGAATCGCTGAAGTCGCTGCTGACGTCTGCGCGCAACGTCAATCTCCTTGTGCCCGCTGAAGTATGGCCATATCGCTTGTCCTGAAGACGGTCGTCTTGAGATGATTCTGAGTCGGCGCCTACCGTATCCTGGAGCCAACCTTTTGGGGAGCAGGCTGGTGGTGAATCTGGAGGAAAATCTGTGGAGCGGAGGGGATTGTAGGGGGGACAAGCGCCTTTTAGAATCAGTAAGTTGCTGATTCTCATGGATCGGCCGAAGTGTTCGAATCCCACCCTCTCCGCCAAATAAAAAGGGCCTGTTTTTCAGGCCCTTTTTATTTGGCGGTGCAGGACGTGTGGATGAACCCACCGGGTTCGACAAAAATCGCAGAGCGATTTTTGGACGCCGCGGTTTCGCCGCGGCGGTCCGGAGCGAAGCGGAGGACGAGCGGCCGTCCCCGGCCGCGAGCAATCCCACCCTCTCCGCCACTTCCTTTAGACCTGTCTTTTCAGTCACTTGGGCTTCGGACCCGGCGCCTTCAGTGACCAATCGAGTGCCCAATCCCGCCACTTGGGGCACATCCAGCCTCAACTGCATTTGGTTGTTGGACAGTCGTTCAACAGAAGATCCGTCACTGTCGATTGCCGCTAGGATCAGCGCGATGTCGGACTCCGGCGCTCCATCCATCCCAATCGGTCTGAGCTTTTGCGCCAACACTTGGCGAGGTACCCGAGGTGTCGAATCGGCTGGCCGCCCTCGTTGAAGAACAGCTGGTCGTGCTCGATTCGTCCGCGAGCTTTGAGGTATCGATACAGTGCCAACTGATGCTTTAGCACCGCGATGGCGCGAGGGCACAGTCCATACTTCATGAGACAATTCTCGCGAACAGGCGGGTTTGACGCCCGATACGTCGCGCTTCGGGGTCTACTCGAGCGTTCACTAGATGGAGTTCGATTAA
>Ga0210389_10004130_pt1 | contig 11308 bp, 6 predicted proteins | sample IncBWH28OmetaG_FD_160127 | JGI IMG/M metagenome (GOLD analysis project Ga0210389, IMG submission 160127) | Forest soil microbial communities from Barre Woods Harvard Forest LTER site, Petersham, Massachusetts, United States - Inc-BW-H-28-O ... | reverse complement strand
GCGGGGCTCGGGCGAGCCGGAGCTGCGGGAGTACGAATCGTGCCGCGAGATTCGGCGGCACGCGTGCGGTGTCGGTAGGGTCTGGCAGTCGCCGGTGAAGGAGCGCCAGGCAGCGTGATCGCTGCCCGGCGCCCCCCCAGTTGTGCCGGGGCTACCTAGGAAGCCAGCCCCGGCGCAGGCACCAGAGGTACAGAGCCGTCCCCGCTGGTTACGGGGCGACCGTGATGTAGGTGATGGTGACGGCGCCGGTGAAGGTACCCACCGGGGTGCCGGCCGGCAGGGCTAGCGTCAGACCCGGGTTGAGGGTGTCAGTCCCGAACCCTGAACCAGCCAGGGCCTGGACCAGAACCCCCGGACCCGCCGTCAGGCCGATGTCCGCCGCAGGTGAGCCGATCGTGGCCCCACCCTGGACGGTACCGGTCGGCTGCCAGCCGAGGTTGTCACTCGGGATTGAGGTGATGCTGACGCCAGCCGGCAGCCCGCTACCAGCGAAGTTCGACGTCTCCTGGCCGTACACCGCAAATCCCGGGTAGTTGTTGCGGCTGTCGCTCACCGTGATGGTCCCCAGGCTGCCGGTCGCCTGAGTGTTCCCCGAGTTCGGGGTCAGGACGGCAGTGGCGGTGGGAATCGTCACGCTGAAGCTGCCAGTCGGTGCGATGGTCACCTGAACAGGGATCGACCCTTGCGTCTGGGTGGCGGACGACTGGACGCTCTCCGAGTAGATCGGCGACGTGGACCCGTTGAAGGCAGCCGTGTTGGTTGGACTGAATACTGCCGTCAGCGACTCGGTGCCGGTGGAGGTGAAGCCACCGGTGATGGTGAAGGTGGCGGTGCCGGTGTTCCCTGAGTAGGTCACGTTCGCCGGCGTCGTGTTGATGACGCTGGCGCCGTTGAAGAATGTGACAGTACCGGCCGGGTTGCCGGTACCGGTGACGGTCGCGGTTAGGGTAACGGGCGCACCCTCATTGACCGTCGGTCCGGGGTTAGCAGACATCGTGGTGGTGGTGTTGACCGCAGGCGCGGGCGTGCTCACCGTGTACGTCGTGCCCGTTGAGCCGAGGTTGACGTCGATGTCCTGGTAGTAGACAGCGCTGGTGGGAACAACGCCGAGGCCGCTGGGCACGCTGCTGCACTTCAGCACCCACTCAGTGGACCCGCCGTTTTGGACGTTGGCAGCGCTCAGGAGGTCGGGGACATCCTCGATGAGCGGCTGCGTCGTGACCGGGTTGCTGCCGGTCAGGTTGAACGGCGCGGAGACTGCGGTGAACGTCATCGGCGAACTGATCGCAGTGCCAGCGGAGTTCAGGTTGACCTCTTCGAGGACCGCCGACGACTGGAAGCCTGTCGGGCAGCCGTCGGTCGTGGTCCAGGTCGTGGTCGTGGCGTTGCTGCCCGACGTCGGGCTGAGAATCACCGTTCCCAGCGTCGGGTCGGTGCCGGTGACAGCGCCAGCAGGCGCCGCGAGGAGCAGCATCCCGCCGACCGTGGCACCGGCCACGCCGACCGTGAGCGCCGTGCGGCGGAGCCGCCCGGCACCCCATTTCAGTTTGAGACCTTTCATTTTCGGGATTACTCCCCTTTCGGTGAGCCGGCACGCGCTAGTGCACGGCCAGCGGCGGATCGTCCCGGCTATGGGACGATGGCCGGGTGCCTGCCCGGACATTCCGGGTCCGGGCAGGCACCCGGCGGTCTTAGGCGGCCGCCGGAGTGGTCACTGGTCTAGAAGCCGGTCCAGCCCGCGGGAGCACCTGCGGTGAGGTTGGGCGTGGCCAGTTCGGCGGGTGAGGTGTCGCCGCAGTTCACCGTCGGCCCGGCCGCGGTGGTCTGCGGTAGGGTGGCGAACCCGTATTTGCCGATGAGGATGCTGTTCGAGCACAGGGCTGAGCCCCCGCCGGCGATCAGCGAGGAAAGGCCGGCGTCGAACTTGCCGTCCGGGTTGCCGTTGCCGTCGATGAACTCGGTGGTGCCGTTCGTGCCGCCCGTGCCCGGGGTGCCCAGGATGCGGCCGGCCAGGACGACGTTGTAGACCAGGCGCCAGACCGGGTACAGCGGATTGATCTTGGCGTTGGTGCCCAGCGTGCCGGTGAACGGCGCCTGGCCGCCCATCGTGTGAGTAGCCACCGCAAACAGGCGGTTGGTGCCGTGCCCGGACGACTGCGCGATCTGCTGGGCGATGGAGAACGGCCCGAGGGCGTTCGGGTCGACCGTGTAGACCGTGCCGTCGTTCTCCTCCACCTGCTCGTTGTTGAAGGAGGTGTTACCGGCCGATGCGTTCACGATGTTGTTGTTGGCGCAAGCCGGCAACGCGCCGTTGCTGTCAGCGCCGAGCGTTACGGCGTTGAGCCAGAAGTTCCGCGTGCCCGACCCGGACTGCGGCACGTACAGGTCGACCGGGATGGCAGCGGAGTCGTCGGTCGGCGGCGTGGAGTTGGTGCTGGTGCGGACGTAGTAGGTCGTGCTGCCGGTCTGGCCGATGGTGTCGCCGTCGGGCACGGTGACGGTCGTGTAGCTCCCGCCGTTGGTGTCGGTGGTCTTGCAGGTGTAGAAGGTCGTCATGTCGGCGAAGCTGAACTGGTTCGCCTGGGTGATGGCCGTCGGCAGGAAGGTCACCGACGTGCCGTCGATCGTCGTCGTGCCGCCGGCCGCCGGGCCGGTCGCGTCCGCCAGCACGTCGCCGCCGAACGGGATGAACAGCAGGTCGCCGTCGGCGTTGGTGGACGGTGCATTGGACGAGCGGGCGAAGTCGATGCAGCCCGGCCCTGGCTGCGTCGTCGAGTGGCCGGCCGGGGCCGGGGGCAGGCTGGAGTTGGTGAAGTTCGGGTTGATGCCCTTCTCGAGGGCAGCGATGCCGGCACCCGAGCCGTTGGGCCGGGTGAAGTCACAGTTCGCCTGCGCGCCGGTGGGGTTGGCCACCCCGAACGCAACCTTGGCCGGCGCGATCTCGACGTTCAGCGGATTGACGGGGTCGTTGTAGGTCGAGCCGGAGAGCGGCGTGACCGCGTCGTAGGAGCCGACGGTGCCGTCACCGAGCAAGGCAGCGTAGGCGTTCATCACGTCCTGGGTGGTGTTCGAGCCGACGCCCAGGTAGCTGACCCCGGGATCGGCCAGCGCTGGTCCCGCGCCGGCGAGCCCGGCGCCGGCGAAGCCGAGCACGGTGACCCCGACGGCCGCCAGGCCCACGAGCCTTCTCCGGCCGGGTCGGCCGGATTTGGGGGGTTTGGGATTCATGGACAGTGTGTTCCTTCCGTTGCCCTGGGCGTGCCGCCGTGGCACACCCGATGCCCGCGCCGACGTGCGCACGGGCGTCCTTGGCCGACCTCCCACACCGGCCAAGGAAGCTTTCGTGGTCATGCGCCTCATGGCCGCAGCCTGTGCAGCCAACGCGGAACTCGCGCGGATCGCAGCACGGTCCCTCCTGCGGCGCACACAGCACCGACGAGCGCGACCGCAAGAAGCGTCCAGCGGACAGCGCCGACCGGCTGGCTCCGTGTCGTGATGGTCGCCAGTTCCGCTGTCGGCTGGTTGATCCCGTACGCCGACGAGGACGAGCCGGCGGCCGGAGTGGCCTGGCCAGCAGCCAGCGTGCCGCCGGCCGAGGTGGTGTTCGATCCGGCCCCGGCTGCCTGCCCGGCGGTCGTCGGGGTGCCCGACGACTTGGTCGATCCGGCCGATCCGGACTTGGCCGCCGCGTCGGTGAGCAGTTCGCCGGCAACGGTCTTCGCCTGGGTCGCCAGGCTGGCGGGCAGCGGCAGGTAGCCAGGCGGCAGGTCGCCGGGCGCGACGCCCGGAGTCTGGCCGGCTCCGGCGGCATAATTGATGAGGGCGGCGTAGTCCTTCAGCGCGGCCGCGCTCTGATTCGTCGGCACCGCCGCGTAGGTGACCTCGACCAGCGGGTAGCCGCCCGTGCCGGGGCTGGCGGGGTTGACCTGCAGCAGGCCGGCGCTGTTCTTCGTCGCCGAATCGAGCGCGGTCGTGAGGCTGGCCTGGCTAGGACCCACGCAATCGTTGCCGCCGTCGTTGCACAGCTGCGCGTCGATGAGGCCGTATGCGGCGAGGTCCGGGGTGTCGGCGAGGGTCCACATGAAGACTGAACCCACCCCTTCCTGGCCGACCTTGCTCCACCAGCCGGGTGTGCCGTCCGGCGCTGTCGAGTTCGGATCCCACACGTACGCTGACGAGTTGGCAGCGGTGAGCACCGACTGTGCAGCGGTCTGGTAGCTGTTGGCGTAAGGCAGCAGGTCCAGCGAGCACTTGAGCTCTTCCTTCGGCGCTGTCCCGGCCGACAGGCCTAGGTCCAGGCACCCGGAGTAGGCCCGCGGGAACGAATCGGCCGCCGGAGCCTTCCCGAGCTGAAGCGCTTCGTAATCTGGATCGACCGTCAGCTTCTGTGCCGTGTCCGTCGTGCTGTCCAGCCAGGTGTCCGTGGCCTGGTCGGACTGGACCCACTGCCAGACTGACTGGTTGAGTGCCGAGTGATCCTCGGTGAGCAGCGGCGCCAGCGGCGTACTAAAGAGCGTGTAGGGCGTGATCTCGGGGTTGAGCGCGGTGAACTGCGGGTCGGCCGATAGGTTCACCGGATTGCCGCCTGACCACGTCGGTCCGGGATTGCCGGCTACGGCGGGGTAGTAGTCAGGCAGGTCAGTCAGGTAAACCTGGGTCAGCGACCGTCCGAGCAGCTCGGGGGTCAGTTTCACGGGCGTGATGACCTGGCCGTTGGCCTGGTTGATGTTGAAGCCGAAGGCCAGCGCCGAAACGGCGACAGGGGCGTACACCAGTGGAGGCAGGTCGAGCGAGCCACCACTGCTACCGCTGCTGGCGTCCCTGGCCGCCTCGCTGCCGATGGGGATGGTCGTGAATGCCAGCCCGATCCCGCTGCCTGTGGCGGACAGCTCCTGGGTGCTGGTCGCTTCCGGGACGGCCGAAAAGCCGTAGACCTTGCTGCAATTCGCCTGCTTGTTCAGCGCGAGCTGCCAGGACTGCACCGCCCGGGCGACGATCTGAGTACCTACAGTCTCTCGCTCCTGCGTGCCGATCGGGCAGAACACCTGCACCGGGGCGAAGCCGAGGTGGATCTGGATGCGCTGCGCCCAGTTCGAGGCGCTCAACGGCGAGGAATCGAGGAATGCGCCTGGCCCCAGATCCCCGGCAACCTTGTATCCATTGGGTTCGTACTGGCCGCGCGGCACGACGACCAGCCAGCAGCCCTGCGGCTGGTTAGTGGAGCCCACTGCACCGCAGCCAAGACCGGGTGCCCCCGTGCTGGTGAGTGTTTCGAACTGCACTTGGCCTGTACCGTCGGAACTGGTGACAGCCCGCTGGATCTCGTCGGACGTGAACTGGTTGTAGTAGTCGGATTCCGCCGTTGCCCCATAGGCCGGGCTGCCTGGGTTGGTGACCGGGACGAACGGGATGGTGAACTGGCCCGTCTGCGCATTTGGCGCGACATGGGGCGGGCTAGCGTTGCCCGGCTCCCCGGTGTCGCACCCATAGGTGGCAGGCAGGCCGTTCAGGGCGGCCGGCGGGCTGGTCGTGCTGGGCACCGCGCCGGCAATGCACTCATAACCAGTCCGGTCGCCGAGGAGAGACTGTGCGGAATTGCTGGCCAGCGATTCGGCACTGCCAAATTCGCAGTCCTCCGGATCCGGCCCGGTGTCGGCATTGCCGTAGCACTCCATCAGCTGCAGGAAGTTGGCCTGGCCGCCGCCGATCGTGGGCTCGCCGCCCGTCCAGCTCACGGTGATGCCCTGCTGGGTGATGTCCTGCGTCTGGCTGACCGTGAGAACTAGGTTCTTGAAGTCGGAGTACATGAAGGACAGCGGGCCAGAGCCAGCTGCCCGGGCGGAGTTCGAGGCAGGGTCCGTAGTGTCAGTGGTGATCGGCTTGTTGCTCGAGTCCAGCAGCCCCTGCGTCCAGGGCACGCTGACGGACGAGTCGGTCGAGCCGGATCCAGTGATCTGGTCGTAGCTATTGGTAGCCGCCTGCGCGTGACCCGGCGGGCCGACGATGATCAGGGCGGAAAATGCCGCGGCTGCAGCCGCGGCACCGGTGAGCCGCACACGCCGGATGAGACCGGATATCCCGGCCGCCCGCTTGATCTGCGCCGTCACTGGAGCGCTCCCGGCCGCCCGGGCGGGCTAAAGCGCCGCTGCCGTCGCCGTCGCCCGGCCTGGACGACCAGCGGCGGGATCAGTGCCAGGCATAGCAGCAAGGCTGCGGCTACCACCATCAGTGTGACCTGGAGGCCGTTGCCGAGGCTGGCCGACGCCGCAGTGGCGACGCCGTTGACTGTCTGAGGTCCGCCGGCCGCGCCGTTTCCCGTGCCACTGCCGCTGCTTCCGCATATCCCGGTGTCCGGATCGCAGCCCTGCGACCCCGCGCTGCTCCCAGAAGCCGTGCTCGCACCCGCGCTGGCGCTGTTAGTGGCGTGGCTGCCACTGGCGGCAGTAGTGCCGCTGCTGGCCTGGTTGCCTTGCGCACTCGCCTTCACTGGCGTGCTCGTCTTGGCACCGCCCGTCCCGGAGGTGCACTGTGTCGTACCTTCCTTGTCGCAGGCCGGCGGATTCGGATCCTCGTCGGCCAGCGTGTTGGTGCCGTTGGTCGAGAACGTGGGGTTGTTGCACCCCTGGATCTGCGCGGCCGTCGCGGTGGGTACCTGATTGCCGGGAATCTTCTGCAGCTGCTGGTAACCGGCCTCGACCAGGTTGATCGGCAGTGCCGAGTACCCCAGGGCATCTACCTGCTGCTGACCCTGGCACAGCAAGTACGAGCCGAAGGCGCCAAGGGTGTAGCCCTTGGCTGTCGTCATTCCGAGGGTCGTATCGGTCGGCAGGATCATGTACGAGTACGACGAGAGCTCGTAAGTCCGCGGGTCGGAGTCGGTGTAGACCTGCGACAGGTCCTGTGTCAGGTAGAGCGGGGAACTCTTGTTCATGTTGATCTGGGCCTTGAGCAGCGAGACCGCGACGTTCTGGGCGGTCGGCTGGGTGTAGTAGCCGGCCGAGTTGAGCACCAGCGCCACCGGGAAGCCGGTTTCCAGCGCGTAGGAGTACTCGACATAGCCGATCGCGCCATCGGCCTGCTGCTGGCTGACATAGCCAGATACGCCTAGGTCTCCGGACTGCCCAACCATCGCTGAGCCGGGCAGCACCGGGTAGGCCGAGGTCTGGGTGCAGGGGCTACGGCCCACCTTCGCGCAGTAGGCGGTCCAGTCCGAGGACTCGGTAGCGAGCATCCACTCGGTAAACTCCGCCGTCGCGCCTGAGCCGTCGGACCGGACCACCGGCACGATCTTCAGATTCGGCATGGTCAGGCCGGGGTTGTCCTTCTGGATAATGGAGTTGTCCCAGTTGGTGATCACGCCGGTGAAGATGCCGGCGATTGCTGCGCCAGACAGCCGCAGGTTGGTGATCCGGGTATTGCCGATCTTGAGGTTGTACATGAACGTGGTGCCGCCGGCCGTGTCCGGCGTATAGGCGTAGCCGCGTTGCGGCGGCGGGTCAGTGTTATTGCCGTCCACCACTCCGTAGGGGATCTCCGACGCGCCCCAGTCGACAGTGCCCTGACCGAATTCCTGTCGGCCTGAGGTAGACCCGACGGCGGCGTAGCTGACGTCCATGCCGTACTGGGCGACGTTGGTGACCCAGGCGTCGATCGCGTTGGCTGACCAGGTGGAGCCCGCGCCGGTAATCGGCACGTAGGTCGCCGCGAAGGCGGGTGGTAGCGCCGGGATGAGCGCCGTGCACAGCGCCGTCACCGCGGTGACCGCGACCGCCAGCATCCGAACGTGCTTCCTGCTCGCCCTGCTCACTGCGCCGTGCCCTCCGTGCTCGGTTTCCTCAAACGCTCGCGTGTGTGCGTCCCGACCATCAGGACCTCCGGCCAGGTAGCCAGCTGCCGGGTAGCAGCCAGCGGCTCGGGGCGGCGGGTGCCGGGTTCCCCGTAGCGGTGGCCTGGCCGGGCTGCTCGATCATGGTTCGCTGCGTGATCCGGCCGAGGTCGCGACGTGACTCAGTCAGCCGCCGGCGGCGCTGGCGCTTGGTCAGCTGACCGGGGCCCCGGCCACCGATCGCGCGCATGATGACGAACAGCACGAGAACAAGCACGAGCAGTACGGCCGCGGCTCCGAAGCCCCGGGCAATGTAGTTCGGTTCGGGATTCGCAACGAGGGTGTACGCAAGCAGCGGCAGCGACATCATCGGGCCTTGCAAAGGGTCGAAGTTCAGGTAGTTGGTGGCGCCGGCAGTCAGTAGCACCGGGCTGGTTTCGCCGATCGCCCGCGCAGCGCCGAGGATCACCGCCGTCGCCAGTCCGGACCGGGCGCTCGGCAGCGTGACGTACCAGACCGTCCGCCATTGTCCCGAGCCGAGCGCGTAGGACGCTTCGGTGAGTCCGCCGGGGACAAGCCGCAGGACCACATCGGCCGCACGGCAGACGATGGGCAGGATCGTGACTGCGAGGGCGCACGCCGCCGCCAGGCCGGACAGCTGCATCCCGAAGATGAGGATCAGGGTGGCGTAGATAAACAGGCCTGCCAGGATGTCCGGCAGCGCCGTCATCGCCTGCACGACGGTGCGAACGAACCGCGAAAACCTGCCGGGCAGCTCGCGCAGGAAGACCGCAGCCAGCAAGCCCAGCGGCACGGCGACGCCGACAGCGATGCTGAGCTCGATCAGGGTGCCGACAAGCGCATGCAGTATGCCGCCCTTGGTCAGCGGGTCGAGCGGGCCGGTCGTATGCAGGTCCTGCGTGTAGAAGTTGGCGTGGATCAGCGCCTTAGCACCGCGGAAGAACGTGTACAGGATGATGAAAACAAGCGCTGCGAGTACGACGAAAGCGAGGGAGTGCACGACCGCGGCAGAAACGCGGTCGCGCATCGTCGGGCGGTTCTCGTCGAGCGAGACGAGAACCGCATAGATCAGCACGAAGAGCGCCCAGCTCACCATGACGTACCCGAGGATGCCGCTGAACGGGCCGATCTCCGTCCAGAGCACTCCGGTCGTGGCCAGCGCGGCGGCTGCGGCGCCGCCCACGGCGAGCACGTCAGCCAGGCGGGCCCCGGTGAGTCGCCGCGGTGACGGCGGCGTGGCAGGCGCTTCCGGCCGGGTGGGCCGAGCGCTGGTCCGCACCCCGCTCGCGGCCGCTGCGTCGGGTTCGGTACGGCGGGGCTGGGCGGCAGAGGGCAATGGCAGCACAGACATGGCGATCAGATCTCGCTCTGCGCGCCGGAGCGCGACCGGGTCACGATCTGCGCGGCGATGAAGTTCACCAGGAGGGTCAGCGCAAACAGCGCCAGCCCGGCAGCCATGAGTGCACTCACCGCGAATGGGGTCGCCTCGGAGTAGCGCAGCGCGATCAGGCTCGATACCGAGCTTGTGCCGTTCTGCAGGATGTGCGGCTGGATTTTGAATATCGGCGAGATGATCATCACGACCGCGATCGTCTCGCCGAGCGCGCGGCCGAGTCCCAGCATCGTGCCGCCGATCATGGCGCCCCGGCCGAACGGCAGCACGACCGAGCGGATCATTCCCCACCGGGTGGCGCCAAGCGCTAGCGCGCCCTCGCGCTCGCCAGGTGGCGCCTGACTGAAGGCCTCGCGCATGATGGAGGAGGCAATCGGCGTGACCATCAGCCCGACTACCAGGCCGGCAATGAAGGTCGACGACGTATAGGACGTCGCGGTTGGCTGCACCGCGTGTCGCGGGACGCCATCGACTCTGAAGATGGGGATCCACCCGAACCAGTCGTTGATCCAGCGTGACACCGAGACGACCCGCCACTGCAGGAGAAACGCGCCCCACAAGCCGTAGACGACGCTGGGCACGGCGGCCATTAGGTCGTTCAGCGTGATCAGAAAGCGCTGGATCTGGCGAGGCGCGTACTCCGAGATGTACAGCGCCGTCGCAAGGGCAAGCGGCACGGCCACCGCGACGGCGACAAGGGCAATCAGGATCGTGCCGACGATGACCGCCGCGATGCCGAACCCGCCGCCGTCCGGGTTCCAGTCCTGAGTCGTGATGAACGACAAGCCGGCCTTCCGGAGCGCATCCCAGGCGCGATACGCCAGGAACGTGCCAACGAGCCCCATCAGCACCAACACGACGGCGCCGCCTGTCATCGCAATCGCGCGGAACACGCGATCGGAACGGTTCAGCCGTGCGTTCAGATTGCGCCGACCGGATGCAGCGGGACCCGCCGAGCCGGACAGCCTGCCGAGCAACACGAAACACCCGCCCTCTTCATCACACGGCGGTCAGGCCGCTTCCCGCTCCAGGCCGGATGAAAGGTACCTAGGCACCTGGCTACAAGGAGGACTCAATCACGGCACGCACCGTCGCGGACTACACGCGAGGAAAGCGCGGATGAACACTGGATTGCGCAGGCCTCGCGCGGTGCGTGGCTCGGGGTGTGCCGCCGCTCCGGTGCCGATGAGCTGGCACGACCGCGTCGGCGTCGTCGTTCCCGTAAAGCTCATCTGCAGTACGCGCTGAGTTGGGGGCCAGCTTGTACCGTTTCCGGCTATGTCGTTGATTCCGGTGGCGCTGGCCGTGCTGCGGTTCGCGAGGGCCAGCTGCCGAGTGGCCGGCAGATTCCGCCGCGCGATGCTCATGCTGGGCGCGGCCGGTGTGGTCGTCGGCGGGATGCTGCTCGTCGCGACGCCTGTCCAGGCCGCGGCGGCTTCAGTCACCACCACCACGCTTGCCACGTCGCCGAATCCGGTCACGCAGGGCGCGATCGTTACGCTGACCGCGACCGTGACGGCCGCTGACGGCACGACCCCGACTGGGTCAGTGCAGTTCCAGGCCGACGCGACCGACATCGGAGGTCCGGTGGCGGTCAACAGCGACGGCGTGGCTGTGACGACGACAAGATTCTCGACATCAGCAGTGATGTCGCTGTCGGCGACGTTTTCCCCCTTGAGCTCCGCCGCCTACGCGCCGTCAACTGGGACCCATACGGAAATCGTCACGCAATCGGCGGGGACAATACCGGTCCAGGTGGGAGTTCCTATACCCGTCATTGTGACCGTGCCGCCAACCGGTAGCTTCACTGTGCGCATTCCCGCTGCTACCGCGGTCCTGGTCCGGAACTCGGCGAACACTCAGGCGACCGGCAGCCTGGGGACTATCACGGTGAGCGACAGCCGCAACTACTACCCAGGATTTGCGGTGTACGGCCAGGAGATGTCGAACTTCGCCGGCAGCGGGCTGCCGGCTGGCGTCAGCATCACCTCAATCCCGAGTGACAACCTCGGCTGGCAGCCGACCGGTACCGTCCAAGGCGGCGCCACAGTTGGCCCAGGCGTGGCGGA